>Ga0105239_10011097_pt1 | contig 10054 bp, 10 predicted proteins | sample KBSC44metaG_FD_92761 | JGI IMG/M metagenome (GOLD analysis project Ga0105239, IMG submission 92761) | Corn rhizosphere microbial communities from Kellogg Biological Station, Michigan, USA - KBS C4-4 metaG | ecosystem: Host-associated > Plants > Roots > Rhizosphere > Soil | place: Michigan, USA...
CTGAATCGCTTTGTAGTGCATGGACTCCGGAGGGAGTTCGGTCAGCTCAATGCGGCCCATATAAGGGTCGGTGATGTTGGCGAGGACCGCTTTCGTATCGCTGGTGTTCGTATCCGTGACCGTCAGACCGTTTTTCCTGAACCTCGCGACCGCCTGTGCCGCGTTCTCGACGTGGAGGCCATAGTGGCTAAACCCGGCGGGTCGCCCAGCGGCTATCGGGTTAAGTTCGAGAAACGTGTTCTTGCTGATCTGCATGTAGACCAGCCGCGGCTGCCCCTTCGCGTCATTGACCCGGAACGCTTCACGGTATCCCATTTTCTGGGTGTAGTACGTAACCGCCTCGGCGATATTGGGCACACTGATTCCAACGTGATTCATCATCACGACACCGCTACCGGTGTTCTGGGCCGTCATTACCTGCATCGCCAAACCCGCGAAGAGTCCGGCCGCAAAAAGCATTGCACCACGCATACAGCCTCCTGACATGGACCCATCCATGCGCAACCCATTCTGCAACAGGCAGAAGATCAAAACAAGCAACACATTGTTTGACCCTTGACCCGGCGACTACTGTGCTGTAGTCTGACCGGCTGATGGGAGCGTGAAATGCGAATGAAGCACTTTGCATTGATGTTGACGATTGCGGTGATCTGCGGCGTAATGATCGTCACTGCCCAACAGGGCACCGCGGTGGCTCCGTATACGGCCGCTCAAGCGGCGGCGGGACGGGCTTCGTATCAGGCAAATTGCGCCGGTTGTCACGGGCCCGATCTGGGAGGCCGCAATGATGCACCGCAACTCGCCGGCCCGCAGTTCGTGGGCACCTGGGGTGGCCGGACCGTGGGTGACCTGATCGGATTCATGCAGGCAGCTATGCCTCCCGGCAACGCCACACTGGGTGAACAGAACTATCTCAACATCGCCGCGTTTATTCTGGATTCGAACGGAGCAAGACCTGGCAACCAGACGCTGACAGCGTCGAGCACCGTCGGGATTCGCACCATCGCTACCGGAGTCGTTCCACCAGTGGGAGCAGGAGCCGCCAAAGGCAAGGAGCAGGCCAAACAAGGCAAGCAGGCGGCCGTGGTGCCTCGCGGTCTCACCGTCGCGGGAGAGGCGAAGAATCTCACGCCTGTCACTGAAGCCATGCTGCGCAAGCCGGACCCCGCGGACTGGCTGATGATCCGCCACGATTACCAGGCAAGCAATTTCAGTTCGCTAAACCAAATCAACTCCACGAATGTGAATGAGCTTCAGCTGGCCTGGACCTGGGCGATGAACAATGGCACCAATCAGGCTGCGCCCATCGTGCATAACGGCGTGATGTTCATCAACAATCCCGGCAACATCGTGCAGGCATTGGATGCCCGCACGGGCGATCTCATCTGGGAAAATCGCATCGGCGAATCCGATACCGGAGGTTCGCAGCGCGGCTTATCGATCTTCGAAGACAAGATCTACCTCACCACAGGCGAGGCGCGCATCTTCGCACTGGAGGCTCGCACAGGCAAGGTTGTCTGGGAGACTCCCATCGGGGACCGGACTAAGTACAATTACTCCACCAGCAGCGGGCCGCTCATCGCCAAGGGCAAGATCGTGCAAGGGCTGGGCGGCACCGGCTGCTCCTATTACCAGCTCGAAAAATGCTTCATTAGCGCGTATGACGCCAGGACCGGCAAATTCCTTTGGAAGTTCTACACCATTGCGAAGACCGGCGAGCCTGGGGGCGACACGTGGGGAAGCCTTCCGGACCTCTTCCGCGTGGGCGGCGAAACCTGGATCACCGGCAGCTACGATCCCGATCTCAATTTGACCTACTGGGGCACGGCGCAGGCCAAGCCATGGATGCGGCCCAGCCGGGGGTCGGGCAACGGTTCGACTCTCTATGCGAACTCAACCGTCGCGCTGGATATCGACACAGGCAAACTCAAGTGGTACTTCAATCATGCTCCCGGCGAGTCGCTCGATCTCGATGAGGTGTTCGAGCGCGTCCTGGTGGACGATAACGGTCAGAAGATCGTGTTCAGCACCGGCAAGGTCGGCATCATTTGGAAGCTCGACCGCACCAACGGGAAATACCTCGGACATAAGGAAGGTGTGTTCCAGAACGTGTACGATTCCTTCGATGCAACCACGGGCGAGCCGCATTACCGCAATGACATCGTAGAGCAGCGCATCGGCGATTGGGTGCAGAGCTGCCCCACCTCCGAGGGCGGCAAGAATTGGCAGGCCATGACCTATAACCAGCCGACGAACCAGCTCATCCTCCCGCTGGCGCAGAGTTGTCAAGAGATGATCGCGCAAAAGGTTAACTTCGTGGAGGGTGGCGCCAGTGGCGCCGGAGCCGCACGCCGCTTCTTCGAAATGCCGGGTTCAAACGGCAATGTTGGAAAGCTGGCCGCGTTTGACGTCCGCACGCTCAAGGAAAACTGGAAGCTGGAGCAGCGATCTCCGTTCCTGACCGCTGTAATGTCCACTGCAGGCGGCCTGGTATTCGCGGGGGACATGGATCGCGTGTTCCGCGCCGTCGACGTCAAGACCGGCAAGGTGCTCTGGCAGAGTCGCCTGGGTACATCGGTGCAGGGCTTTCCGATGACCTATAGCGTGAACGGCAAACAGTACGTCGCCGTCACCACAGGTTTGGGAGGGGGCAGCACGCGAGGTGTCCCCAGCGTCCTCGCCCCGGAGGTTCGCTATCCGACGTACGGCGCGCAGTTGTACGTTTTTGCACTGCCGGACAAAAGATAGTTACTTCCGATTCAACTGAACCACGCGCCAGACCGGCTGATCTTTTTCCGCTGGTTCCTGCAGGAACTCCTGCGACGTCTTTGCCGGATCATAATCGCGCCACAGCCACGTGAGGGCCTCCGGCAACTCGGCAGCGCCCTGCCCATTGTTGTGCTCCCCAACGCCGAAGGAGAAGTGATAGTCATAGCCCTTGAACTTCAGCGCGTTCGCCATGCCGATGTTGGCTGCCGGCCAACTGCCGGCCGTGTTGTCGAGATCCGCGGACCCATCCTGAAGCCATACGCGGATATTGCGTTTGGGCTCGCGGCGCACCATGGTCGGGTATTCACCACCGCCTTCCGGATGCCCAGGCGATCTTTGCAGCGCCGTGTAACTCCCAATCCAACTCAAGACCCGCGAAAACTCCTCAGGTTTGTGGAACGCCGCGTTGAACGCCATGATGCCGCCTGAGCTGAGGCCCTGAATCGCGCGGCTGTATCCGTCGGTGCGCATTTTCACACTCTTGGCGACGCCCGGAAAAATCTCGTCGAGAAGGCGATGCAAGTAGGCGTCGCTGACTATGTCGTATTCGATGGATCGCTGATTGCGCTCGGGGCCTGTACCCGCTTGGATGAAGATGCTGACCATCAGCGGAATCCTTTTCTGAGCCGTCAAGTTGTCGAGCGTCTCCAGAACCCTCCACTGGCCCGGACGCGCACCGGTGAATTGCTGGCCATCACCCCATACCTGCACGGCGAGTGGCGTCACGCCATCCCACTGCGCAGGCACATAGAACCACACGTTGGCCTTCACGCCGGCATAAATGTTGCTGCTCACTTCAATGGGTCCGGTAAGTTTGCCTTCCGGCACGCCGCGCTTGGCGTAGCTGTCGGGTCCGAACGCAGGCAAGTTGTTGGCGCCCCCAATCGGCTTCCCATCGGCGATCCACGTGTACTTGTACGCTGTCCCCGTGGTCAGGCGGCTTTGGACCACCCACAGCGAACCGGCCTTGAACGCGGCGATCGGCGCTTCGTTGTTAATCTGGAGCGCCGGACCTTTCTCCGCAGCCACGGCAAATACAAAATCACCCATCTCGCCCGCCGCCGCTGTGCCTTTTTGAATGTTGTCGGCACCCAATGTGTCGCGCAGAGCCTGCTCCAATCCTGGCGTGCGCATGCGAGCCATCTGCAGCAGCTCCTGAGTGGAAACTTTCTGGGCTGCGCAAACGTGCGCGAGCATCATCAGAGTGAGCAGGATTCGCATATCGGATTTACCTCCCAACAACCCGAACGATTGTACCGCGCGGGTGCACAATCATGAGGAAGTAGCAATAGAACGAGCGTCCGGATGAGCCTTTGCCAGGCGGACGCTCAGTACGCGATTCCACCACATGATCGATCCCGTTACAAAGAGCACCGCCGGCGCCAGCCCGAATACCGCCCAAATCGCTTTCGTCGCCTGGTCGCAAAGCCCAGGGCCGCTACAAGGAATCCCAATCCCGTTAATGCGTCCGAAATGCAAGTAGGCGAGCCAATAAATCACACTGTCAACGATGCGTATCCCGGCATTCGCGGCAGTGGGAGGCTCAAGCCAGTCGGCGAGGTCCTGAAACCGCTCAGGAATGCAAAGATAGACGCCGCTAAGCCCAAACACCACTACGAACCCAAAAGTCCAGAAGCCGATCATGCTGTGCAACTGCCAGTTCAAGCGCTTCCACCCGACCCCGCGACTCAGTGTCAGGCTGCGGCGCCATTTCTTGATGCCCGGCCACCAAATCGATATGCCGGTCATCGTCAACGCCAGCATCGCAACTGCGCCCGCGCCGTTGACGATCCGGCCCGTTGATCCGGCCACCAGATTGTCGTGGAGATCCAGCAGCTCTGAGACAAACCAAAAGCCGACGGGGAACGTATCGCCAAGATCGCTTCCACTTCGGGCATCGAACAGACGTTTTTTGATCGCAGCGCCCCGGCTTAGCCAGACATCTACAGCCTGATCGGGATTCAGCGCCCGGACGAGATTTATGACCCGGTAGCCTGGATACAAATGCCCGGCGGCTTCCCTCAGTTGATCGTCGGTCAATCGTGGGCCCGGAACCTTTGAGACAATTGGTTCCGGCGTTGCTGCTCTGTAAAGCTCGTTTCGATAGACCAGCACACTGCCGGTCAAGCTCATCATGAGGATGTAGAGCCCGAGCGCGATGCCGCTCCACAAGTGCACCTGAAAAAGCGCTCTTCGTAGCCAAAGCCTCTGCGGATGCCGAACCCAGCGCTCCCATACGTTCGGCTGATCGCGCCCACTCACTAGCGACAGGCTATAACACGCGGTAGATCGCGTCAATGCATCGGTTTGATTTCTTTAAATTAGACTTATCGGGCGCAGACTTGGCGCCACGGTGTTGATCCCAGCGGTTTAATCGTTCTGGATCCATGGTTGGCCGTTGTTCTTCTGACGAACTCCTCGATCATGGCTCGGCTTTGGGCGGTCTGCTACTTGTCGGAATCGAAAGACGGGACGCGTTTGTAGGTAATCTCTTCGGGATAGTGATACAGGTCGCCCGACATCAATAGGTGATGTCCGCCGGCGTGTAGCCGAGCGCGGCGCGCTGGGGCCGCAGCGGACGATCCACGGTAAACGCACCCGATAGGCGTTCGCCGCGGCGTGACAAACCCATTGACACTCGCCAGTCTCAGGAGGACAATTGCCTCGGAGCCAGATTGGAAGGAATGCTCGGCGAGAGGCCGAGGAAGTTCAATCCAGGAGGTGCGATGAACCCACCGGACAGTGAAAAGGGGCGGCAGGGCTCGAGCAATTCCAGCGCGGTATCGGGATCTGGCACTACCGGACATGCACGTTGAATGCGTGCTGCGCTGTTTGCGCAACTTGATGGTAATCGGCAGATTCCAAGCTAGGAACGGCCGTGGTGCTGCCGCCTCTTTGAGATAGCCCCTTTTCGGATTTCAACAGATGTCCGAGCGAGGCAGACTCGAAGACGATGGCGCGAAACGAAAACGTTTGAAGTGTTGTCGCTTTTGCCACGACAAGACAGAGGCGTAGTTTCTGAATCGGGACGCGGTCCTAAGCATCGATCAAATAAGGGTTTGCACCATGGAATACACCAATCCAGTTCTTGTGTTGATCTTAGTTGCGGAAGTCTGCTTGGGAATAAGCGCTTGGCACTCTCCGCGTTTTCTCCGACGAGTTGCCGCACACTTGCTGACTCGGGCCGACGTTGTCGACATTTTCCGACAGGAGAACATACGACGAATGCAGTTCTGGATTGATAAATTCGGGCTGGAGGCCGATTCAGTGCGCGCTAAACAGCACACAGTGCTAACCGATCTTCACGGAATGAAGTAAACTATCTTTAGTCTCGCCGAAACCGGCAGGGCATGCCACACCACCGGGTCCTGGATACTGTGATCTGGGCAAAGGCGGAAGTGCAATGCCGCCGCTTACCCATGTCCTCCGGCTGCCGCACTCCGGTGTTCACTCCGCCGTCGATTCATGATCTCCTCCAGTGTTACCCGCCCAGCCGCGAGATCCACGAGTTCGGCACCCATCGACGCCCAAGCGGACACATCGTGTGAGCGAACCGCGACGCGAGTGAAGCCATCGGGATGCAATGCTGGTTCTCCGACTTCGTAGCCCTGCTCTTTCAGAGCGAGGACAACGTTTGACTCCCGGACTTGTGCGGTTTCCGCCATTCTCGCAGTCGCCGGCATCGGCACCAGCTCTGGCTTCTCCGAATCGGGTATTTGGACATGGCCCTCCGATTTCGCCGTCAATTTCGACTTCGCCCACCTGGCTGCAGCCGCTCTCTTGCCTTGATCACTAAGCTCTTCGGCTGAGAGTTTAGCTGCTCGCTTCTTTCCTCCGAGCCTGCCAAGCGCGACTGCGGCCGGATTCTTCTTGTTGTTGTCGGCCATTGGCATAGCGTATCCCATCCGAAGCACTACGCAAAGGAGGGTCTCTAGAATATGCATAGCGCTATGTAATTACAATGCTAAGCGGTACGGATATAAGCTGAGCTGTTAGAAATGATTACTATCCGCAGGTCCATTCGGACGGTCGAAAAATGATCTTCAGCACGATGTCTCCGCTGACGCCCGCGAGGATCGCTCTCGGGCGGAAGCTGTTCTTCGACAAACACCTCTCGCGCGATGAGCGCTCACGGGCGCAGCCTGTCACGATCCCAAACTCTCCTTCTCCGACGGGCGCAAGGTCGCGCACGGTATTAACGGTCAGGAAGGAACCCGCAATGCCCCAGCGACTATCAATCGCGGTTATGGGAGGACGTTCTTCTGGGGCGGACGCGCCATCGCTGTAGCAGCAGGTACTGGAGCCGATTCTGAATCTCAAGGAACTCGGCATGACAGACGCGCTCGTCGGGAGCCCCGCGCATCTCAAAATCGCCGACGTGACGGTCGCGCTGGCAAGCTTCGGGATCATAGAGCGCGTTGGTGAAGTTCCTGCAGTCGCTTTCTGGCAACGTTCGCGAAGGCAAGCGGTAGTCTCGGCTTCGGGTATGGCAAAACCATGCTCACACCTACAATCGAGCACTTTCATTCAGAGTCGTTCCAATGTCAGAGGATCGAGTTGGCCCGCAAAGTAGTTTTGCAAAGCAGCCTTGAAGACTTGATTGTCAGGCGCGACGGTTGCAAACAAAGTCATTGAGGATCTGAACTTCAGGTCGTCCGGGGGTCCGAAGATCTGATCGATCGAACGCCCTTCCACAAGGTTCACAAGATGAGTGCACTCCCTCAATCGCGGCCCAAGAACGGCGTGTTCCAAATACGCTTCAGCTTCTTGTCGCGATGCGATTCCGAATACAGTTGCCATGTGACTGTGTCCCAGGCCGCGAAGCTGCGGAAAAATGAACCACATCCAGTGCCCCTCTTTTTGCCCGTTGTGCAGCTCCACCAATACCTGTTCGTACACCGGATTCTGGGCGTCCACAAAGCGCTTCAGACCATGAGGATCGTTCATGAAAGGCATTCTACGCTTTGTCTGTAGCACTGTTGAGAAGGTCAGATACACATCGATTGTGCCTGAACGACGGCCTATCCGGAAACTATCCTTCGCCGAGCTGTGAAAAGTAATGGAAGGGTTGCCGGCATACGGGAGCTATTGGGAAACCCTTGGCCTTTATCGGGAGTCGCCGAAGCAAGCTGCCTAGGACTGCTATCCAATCGAAGCAGCGATTCGCAGCATACCCGTTTGGGAATGGCAATTGTAGTATTCGAGGTATTGCTCGTCGGCGGCTGCTACGGTCACCTCGTGGTATAACTTCAGCCTGGCCGCCGGCCAGCAGGGGCTGAAGAGAGAGCCCCACTGTTAAGGTGAAGACCGCCTAGCGTGTCTACCGCGACTCAGACCCACTGCGCTTGTCGGCCGCCGTTCAAACACGTTGATATTCCGCTTATTTGACGACGTTGTGCTGATTGCTCCTCTCACCCTCAAGGCAAATCTCATCCATCAGTTCCGTATCGAGCACTAGGAACTGGCGCAGATTTATCGTCCAAGGTTTCGTGTACGCCTTGGGATCGTCTACGGTGAGTTCAATTTCGAGGCTGCCGAAATTCGGTCGACGAATCCGCTCGGTCATCTTGGCCCCTTCCGTCAAAGGGTTGCCGCTGCCATCGAGCCACAGGTCATCCCGGAATCCGACCGTTTGGATTACTAGGCTGTCATGGTCCCACTTCGCGGTTGAGTAGCCATTCCATGTGGGCTGACGATCCTCTGGCAGGGGGCGCCCGTCCAGGAAGATCTGCCGGTAGCTGGCGTTGAATTCATTGAGAACGACTAGAAGCTTCTCAGTTTGGATGAATTTCTGGATGTGAGGAAGCAAGTATCCGCGAGGTGGATTTGACGGGAGACATCGGCTGTGCGGATCGTTCAACGAATCTTCAGATCTTTGCCGGGCAATTTCGCGTGCCCAGGATTGATACGGCAAACCGCCTTCCAAACCCGCGGCGATGTTAAAAGCCTGCACAGGAAGATCGGCCCCCTGTTGGCCCTTTAAACCGAGTCCCTTCTCAGCGCAGTTCTTAGCCCCACCCATGAGTTCGGGACACGGTAGTGTAGCTCCTGCGCTCCACCACATGCCCGAGAGATCGGGTTTACCGTCGCGTGTTCGCGGCGCTGGAGCGGACAGATTGGGATTACCATCTCTCGCGCGCGGAACTCCCGCCGTCGGATAGTGAATCCACTGAGCGCGGAGCGGCGAATGTGATATCCACACGAGCGTGAAAACGCCAGCGATTGTTCGAATCCATGACTCCCGTATTTTGCGCATTCCATAAACGTACCAGGATCAGGGAGGTTCGGGCCTGGCGCGTGTGAGGCGATAGATTTTTGGGGCGGTCCTCCCCAGTTCCAAGCTGCGGCCGAAGCTGAGTACCTTTTCAAGGGTAGTCCGGCAGCCTGGCGATTTCGTTTGGCTTTACACGATTCACTGTCAGGGCGATAACTTTCAAATCCGAATCCGTAAGCAGAGATCGTGCCATTGCCAGTGGTGCAGTGCAGCATTCTAACCCGCACGTTTCGAGATGGTCAAAATATCAAAAGATTAGGCCGGCCCCACGGCCGTGCCATGTGGAAGGTTCCTAGGCGAGTGGCTGGTGGACGCCGTTATTGAAGGCGCCGAACTCAGCCCGGTAGCTACAGGCGCTAATCTAGGTCGGCTTGGGTTTCGATTCCGAAATGAACGGGTTGCGTTAGTATGAGCAACAGACCGGGTACTTAGCCATGCAATTGACCACTCACGGGATCCTGGAGTCCTCACTGTATGTCACCGATGTGGCTCGTTCAGCTCAGTTTTACGAGAAGATTTTCAGGTTTGCGGTAATTAGCGATTTCGGAGAGCGTGGCTGCGCGATGAAGGCTGGGGACCGTCAAGTATTGTTATTGTTCAAGAAAGGCGGCTCACGGGACATGCTTTCGCCGCATGACGGCGACGGCGAGCTTCATCTCGCGTTCGCGATCGCTTCCTCACAGCTGGCAAGTTGGGAGGCCTGGCTAGAGGAAAACGGAATTGCCGTGGAAGAGAAGCACGCGTGGGAGTCAGGTGGCCACAGCCTCTATTTTCGGGATCCAGACCGGCACTTACTCGAGCTCGCTACACCTGGTGTCTGGTCGATTTATTGAATACGGTCCGATTCCGCCGCCGTCAATCGCTACAAAGCACGAGTCTCAATTCCACGGTCTTGAACAAGCTCGAATCACACGGTCGGCGATTAATGCTTAATCGCAAGCCCGGCGATGCCCACGGACAATCCGTTGCACGCTTTCAGCAGGCTACAGGACCGGACTATAGGGTATTAAC
>Ga0105239_10011100_pt1 | contig 10053 bp, 5 predicted proteins | sample KBSC44metaG_FD_92761 | JGI IMG/M metagenome (GOLD analysis project Ga0105239, IMG submission 92761) | Corn rhizosphere microbial communities from Kellogg Biological Station, Michigan, USA - KBS C4-4 metaG | ecosystem: Host-associated > Plants > Roots > Rhizosphere > Soil | place: Michigan, USA...
AACACCTGCTGGGAATCGCGAATGATTTCGAGCGAATAGCGCTCCAGGTTGCCGGATAAATCCACGCACACAACATCGTAGTTGCGCAGCCAGAATTGATCCAGGTCATGAACCTGCGCCGGATCCACACGGACATTGGGATTCATCGGGCCGGAGTGCATCACATCCAGCTTCCCGATGGTGGTCACCAGTTGGTGCCACAGGTTTTCGTCCAGCTCCTGCAGGTGCTCCACGGCTTCCATGATGGCGTGCTCGTTGCGGATCTTTAACAGGAATCGCAGGATGCCTGAGCTCAGATCCAGATCCGATAGCAGCACGCGCGTTTTCTCCAGCCGGGAAATTGCACCGGATAAATTCAGCGCGAGCGTAGTGGCGCCCGAACCCGCCTTGGCCGGCAGGAAGGAATAGATCCGTCCCTTGGCTCCGTACACCGGCGGCTTCTGCTCCACGAGCGACTTCACGTTCCGTAAAGACTCGACCAGCGCGCTGAGCTCGAATGGCTCGGCGACCAGCTCACGCACGCCTGACCGCATGATCTCGCGGAGCGTCATGGCGTCGCACACCTTGTGGAAAGCCACAAACTGAACGCCTTCCGCCTCTTGCAGCACCCGCGCGATAATTTTCGCAGCCGACTCGCCTTGCTCGAAACTAATGAAAACAACTTCCGGGGCGTGCGCCCGAAGATTCCGAACTAATTCGTTTTCATCCGGATAGCTCGTCAGCACGCGGCTAACGTTCACCTCATTGGCGAGCGCGCTCACGGCCCTTTCCAACTGTTGCGCCTGTTTGGCGTCCGGTCCGATGATGATCGTCCTCAGCATCTAACTATTGCCTCACCTACGAGACTACGTGACTTATCGGGTCCCGACAAATGGTTCTTCCCCCCAGTTTGGATTGCAGAAATCCCTATAAGACTGGCGATTTTGCTTAACCCTTCCCCGGGTGTTTCTCTTATGAGCCCGTCTGTCTGCATGTGTACCTAATCGGTTGTCTGGCGGCTTTCAGTAGGGTGCACCGCCAGCCTGCATACATGACGTGCAGTTGCGGCGTCAGGTCGGGTATTCTTGACATTGGCTATGGGGAAGAATCTGGGGCGTGTTCTGTGGGCCGCGATTGCTTTAGCCGCGGCGTTCTCTATGGGCGCCGTGGCCCAGAGCCGTGGCGAGCCCGTAAACAGCACCTGGCTGGTGATCGCCTCGGTCTGCACCTACCTGGTGGGATATCGCTTCTATGCCCGCTTCGTTGCTGCACGGGTCATGGCGCTGGACGACAAACGCGCTACGCCGGCTGAGAGACTTCGCGACGGGCACGATTTCGAGCCCACCAATAAGTGGATTGTCTTCGGACACCACTTTGCTGCCATCGCCGGCCCGGGGCCGCTGGTGGGACCCACGCTGGCGGCGCAGTTCGGCTACCTGCCGGGATTCCTGTGGATCGTGATCGGGGCAACGCTGGGCGGAGCCATCCAGGATTTTGTGATCCTGTTCGGATCGCTGCGGCGCGATGGAAAATCCCTCGGCCAGATGGCCCGTGAGGAAGTCGGCAAGGTGGGCGGATTCACGGCGCTGATCACGGTATTGCTGATCATGATCATCCTTCTTGCCGTGATCGGGCTGGTAGTGGTAAACGCCTTAAAGGACAGTCCTTGGGGCGCATTCACCATCTTCGCCACCATGCCGATCGCCGTGTTGATGGGATTGTATCTGCGTTACTGGCGGCCCGGCAAAGTGGGCGAGGCATCGCTCATTGGCTTCATCCTCGTGATGTCCGCGGTGTGGGGCGGCCAAGCCGTGGCGCAATCGGCGACCCTCGCGCCGTGGTTTACGCTCAGCGGAAAGCAGCTTGCCGCAGCCCTCATCCTTTATGGATTCCTGGCCAGTTCCCTGCCCGTGTGGCTGCTGCTCGCACCCCGCGACTATCTGAGCACGTTCGTGAAGCTGGGCGTCGTGATCTTATTGGGCGCAGGCATCGTGCTGGTGCGCCCGGACCTGCAGCTCCCGCCGCTCACGCGCTTCATCGACGGCACCGGTCCCATCTTCGCGGGCAAGATTTTTCCGTTCTGTTTCATTACCATCGCATGCGGAGCAGTCTCTGGATTCCATGCGCTGATCTCATCCGGCACCACACCCAAACTCCTGTCGCGTGAACGCGACGCCTATGGCGTGGGATACGGCTCCATGCTGCTCGAAAGTTTCGTTGCGGTGATGGCCCTGATCGCTGCCGCCTCGCTGCAGCCCGGCGTGTACTTCGCGGTCAACTCCCCGGCCGGCGTCGTGGGCGCGGCTCCGGCAGCCGCGACGGCCACCATCACGAACTGGGGTTTCCCCGTATCGCCGCAGGAAATGAGCACGATGGCGGATCAGGTGGGAGAAAAGACTCTGTTCAACCGTACCGGTGGAGCACCCTCGCTAGCGTTGGGCATGGCCCACATTTTCGTCAGCAGCACCGGTGGTCGAGCGTTCATGGGTTTCTGGTATCACTTCGCGATCATGTTCGAAGCCTTGTTCATTCTCACGACACTCGACGCCGGGACGCGGGTGGGAAGGTTCATGCTTCAAGATCTCCTGGGGCACGCCTGGCCACAGCTTGGCCGAACGAGTTGGATGCCCGGGATCCTGGGAACCAGCGCCGTCATTGTTCTCGCCTGGGGATACTTCCTGTATCAGGGCGTGGTCGATCCGCTGGGAGGCATCAATTCGCTGTGGCCGCTATTCGGCATCGCCAACCAGTTGCTGGCTGCCGTCGCCTTGTGCGTAGGCACCACCATTCTGGTGAAGATGCACGGCGCGAAGTTCATGTGGGTCACGTGCGTTCCGCTGGTATGGCTGGTCGCCGTATGTTTCACGGCTGGATGGCAGAAGATTTTCTCGCCACTTCCGGCGCTGGGTTTTCTGGCCCAGGCCGACCAGCTTGCCGCAGGACCGCAGACTGCGGTCACGGCGACTCTGGTATTTAACGCGCGCTTGGACGCAGCGGTAACGGGCATTTTCCTGGTGCTGGTGGCGACGATCCTGATCGATTCCGTTCGCGTGTGGGCTGGAATCCTGGGTGGCCGGCGGACCGCCAAGAGCACTGAAACGCCGTTCGTGCCGACGCGGCTGGCGGAGGAGCTATGACCGCATTCCTTCGGGCCGTCGCTGAGATCATCTCCGGCGTGGTGGCGGAATTGTCCGACCAGAACGCGTATCGCCGCCACTTGGCGGCTCACGGCGCGGTCCACTCGCCCGAGGAATGGCGCCGATTTCAGGATGAGCACTGGGCCGCCAAGTCGCGCCGCGGGCGTTGCTGCTAGGCAGTGACGGACTGCCGGCCGGAAACGCCGGAACCCGTCGCAAACTCCGGCCGGGCGTAGCCCAGAGCTTCGTACAGTTCCCAAGCCCTCGGGTCCACGACTTTTCGTATTACGTCGATTTGCCAGTCATTTAACTCACGGCGTGGGCGCTGTCCGGCATGAACGTTCACTTTTTTGATTTCCAGCGCGGATTGCAGCCATGCGGAATCCGGCGATATTTGGCCGCGAGTGATCTCTTCCACGAATTCACCCAAAATCTCTCTGCTGGACGTGAGATCTTCGGAGCGATAGATCTTGCCGACGTCGTGTTCGTCCAGAATTGCGTTCAGCATGTTCGCAGCGTGGACGAAGAGCCTCGACCCATAATCGCCAGGAGGCAAGATGATGCCCGTGCGGGCCACGATCGCATCGACGTAATCGATATTCCACGCCTGCAAACCTTCGAAATCGTGGTACAACGCCAGTTGCGATTTCAACCGGGAAATCGGCTCGCGAACCACCACCACTGCGTTGAATTTAGCCCCAAACTTGCGCCGGCATTCGGGAATCAGGTGACGGCTGATCCCATGGACTCCTCCCGCGGCGGTATGCGCATGGCCCTGGCTTCCGATGATCCGCAAATAAGGGACACCGTCCAGTTGTTCGGAGTTCCCCAGCACGTGCCAATGCAAATTAGCCGCGTGAACACAGTAGATATCAGGATGACGATTCAGTACCGTCGCCAGCCACGCCGTCGCCGCGCATCCCCAGGAAACCACATAAAACAACTGGGGATATGGATATTTTCTAAGGAATGCCTGTTGATAATCACTGAGATCGTCTACAAACTGGTCCACTGTCTTCTCCGAGTTGAGTTTGTAGGGTGTTGGAAGTAGCGTGAAGCGAAATATACGGCGCTGCACATCGTTATTTCTTTTTCTAACACACAAATTCGTCCCAGCGCTCGGTCATTTGCCGAATGGCACACGTGCCGGGATCGCTGGACTTCCTCTTGTAAGCGGATGATTCCAGGCCGGGCGGGTCCAGCCTGCCTCGCTCTAAGGCGTTGCTAGAATAGTTCCAACTACCGTGACCACTACAACGCGTTGGTTGTTATCCCTGCTTCTGATCGTCGGGCTGGCGCCCACCCCGGCGCAGCGGACTATCAGTGGCGAGATCGAGATTCGTCAGGCGCTCGAACGGCTAAACACCTTGGGCAGCGTCATGATGATCGGCGCGCACCCGGACGACGAGCGCGAACAAGTGCTTGCATACCTGGCGCTTGGCAGGCATGTGCGGACCGCGTACCTTTCGCTCACCCGCGGCGAGGGCGGACAAAACCTGATCGGCCCGGAACAAGGCGACGAGCTGGGGATCATCCGCAGCCAGGAACTTCTCACTTCCCGGCGCATCGACGGGGCCGAGCAGTATTTCACTCGCGCCATCGATTTCGGCTTCTCGAAAACCGCCGACGAGACGCTTCAGAAATGGGATCGTAATAAGGTCCTCGGCGACGTGGTGTATAACATTCGGCGCTTCCGCCCGGACGTCGTTATTCTGGTCTTCTCCGGAACACCCCGCGACGGCCACGGTCATCACCAGGCGTCCTCTATCCTCGGCAAGGAAGCCTTCTCTCTCGCCGGCGATCCAACCAAATTCCCCGAGCAACTAGCTTACGTTCAACCCTGGATCCCCAAGCGCCTGATGATGAACGCGGGCGGTCCTGGTGGTGGTCAGAACAAGGGTAAGGGTGGCAAGAACAAGGCGGACAATGTTCCACCGCCGGATCTGTTGAATGTGGATGTCGGGGTCTATTCGCCCGAATTAGGGGCGTCGTTTGGCGAGATCGGCGGGGCCAGCCGTAGCGCGAATCGGACCCAGGGAACCGGCGCCGCGGAAACCAAAGGTTCGCAAATGGTCGCGTTGGAGACCATCTCCGGGGATAAGGCTACCAAGGATCTATTCGAGAATCTCGATATCACCTGGAACCGGGTACCCGGCGGCGCGGCCGTCCAACCAATCGTGACGCAAGCTTTGACGGCTTTCGTTCCGGCACATCCCGAAGCGTTGCTGCCCCAATTGACGCAGGCTCGGCCGCTCATCGCCGCAATTAAGGATCCCCTCGCAGAACGCAAACTGAAAGAGCTCGACGACCTGATCGCACTCTGCGCCGGCTTGTCGCTCGAAGCGCAATCCGACAAAGCTGCCGTGAGTCCCGGCGCGACGCTGCGCGTGAACTTCACGGCCATCCAACGCCTGCCCGGCCAGGTGGCGCTCACCGGCATCCGACTGAGCGGCATCGAGGGCGCACCCACAGTGAATCTGGCCCCGACCGTATTGGTCAATAACCAGCCCAGCCGGTACAACGCGAGCTTCACCATTCCGCAGAATCAGCCGTACACGCAGCCGTATTGGCTGGAGCGGCCTAAGGACGGAGCCCTCTATTCGGTTCCGGATCCGAGCGACATCGGGCTGCCGGAAAACAAACCGGTGCTCACCGCCCAGTTCCGCGTGCAGGTGGCCGGCACCGAACTCGAATTGACGCGCCCCGTGCAATATCGCTACGTCGATCGCGTGCTTGGCGAGCAGACTCGTCCGTTCACGGTGATCCCCGCCGTCGCAGTGAGCCTGGCCGAGCACGCCCTGGTTTTCGGCGATGCTAAACCGCGCAGGATCGAAGTCGCCGTGAAATCGAACGGCGGTAAAGTCGCGGGCGATCTGCGTTTGGATATACCGGCCGGCTGGAACGCCGACCCTGCCTCCAGTCATTTCGAGCTGGCCGCGACCGAAGAACAGACCAACGTCTTCTTCAATCTGGTTCCCCCCGCGGCTGATTCTCGGGGAAAGATCCGCGCCATCGCGCAGGTTGGGACGCATACGATTTCTACCGGGACCGAAGTAATTCAGTATCCGCACATCACTACGCAGACTCTGCTGCCGCCCGCGGAGGCCACACTGGTTCGCGCCGACATAAAGATACTTTCGAAGACCGTCGGATACATCATGGGCGCCGGCGACGACGTACCCCAGGCGATCCGGCAGCTAGGCTGCGAAGTGACGCTGTTGACCGAGTCCGATCTGGCCCATGGCGATCTGACACGCTTCGATGCGATTGTCACAGGCGTGCGCGCCTTCAATACACGTCCGGATCTGCGAGCGAATTATCAGCGGCTATTCGATTTCGCCAGTAACGGCGGAACGCTGATCGTCCAGTACAACGTTCCCGAAGGCGGAGCGCCTGCAGCAGCTCCGGCGGCAGCTGCCGCATCTGGTCAAGCTGCACCGGCCACACCGTCACAACCTGCGCCTGCGCCCGCAGCACCTGCAGCCAGCGACGGCGGATTGCTCGCGCACGTTGGTCCTTACCCGATCCGCTTCAGCCGTAACGATCGCGTCACGATGGAAGACGCTCCCATTACGTTTCCGAATCCTGACCTTCGGCTGCTGCACGTCCCCAATCAGATCACCAAAGCCGATTTCGACGGTTGGGTGCAGGAACGGGGGTTATATTTCTCGGATGAGTGGGATCCAAGGTACCAGAGCGTGCTGGAGTCGCACGATCCCGGTGAAATGCCCCTACAGGGCGGCATGTTGTACACGCCGCTCGGCAAGGGCGCGTACATTTTCTCGGCGTACGATTGGTTTCGCGAGCTGCCTGCCGGAGTCCCCGGAGCTTATCGACTATTCGCCAACATGCTCAGCGCGGCGAAAACCCAGTGACGGAATCTCAACGTCCCGTCATCGATGAACCGCCGCCGTTTCTGGGCGCGTGGCCTCGGCTATACCTGATCGTCTGCCTGTATCTCATCTGCGTGATCTCGCTGTTCTATTGGTTTACGAAATCGTACGCCCCGCCCGCACCATGAGACCCCTCGACTGGGTCGTCATGTTCGGCTGGCTGGTCTTCCTGGTATCGTACGGACTTTGGCGAGGCCGGGGGTCCGCCAGTACCGACCAGTTCATGCTGGCTGGCAAGACCATGCCCTGGTACGCCATGGGCCTCTCGATCATGGCGACGCAGGCCAGCGCCATCACCTTCATCTCCACCACCGCACAGGCCTACGTGGATGGGATGCGCTTCGTGCAGTTCTACTTCGGCCTGCCGCTGGCCATGGTCATTCTCTCGGCCACCGCGGTGCCCATCTTCCATCGCGCCAAAGTCTTCACCGCGTACGAATATCTGGAACATCGCTTCGACGCCAAAACGCGACTGCTGGTAACCATCATTTTCCTGATCTCGCGCGGTTTGGGCGCGGGACTCGCACTCTCCGCTCCCGCAATCGTACTTTCCGTAGTTCTCGAATGGCCGTTCCGCGTGACGATCCTGATTATGGGTGGCCTGGTGGTGCTGTACACCACTACCGGCGGAATCAAAGCCGTCACCTGGGCCGACGTGCAGCAGATGGCCGTGATCCTGCTAGCCCTGGTCGCCGCTTTTGTCATCGCGATCAGCATGCTCCCCGCTGATGTTTCCTTCCTCGATGCAGTAAAGCTGGCGGGCGCTGCCGGAAAGCTTAACGCCGTCACCACTACCTTCGACTGGAACGATCGCTACAACATCTGGAGCGGGCTCATCGGAGGAATGTTCCTCGCGCTGGCGTACTTCGGAACCGATCAGAGCCAGGTCCAGCGCTATTTGACCGGAAAATCGATCGGCCAAAGCCGTCTCGGCTTGTTGTTAAACGCCATGGCGAAAGTTCCGATGCAGTTCTTCATTCTCTTCATCGGCGCAATGGTGTTCGTCGTATTTCTGTTCATCCAGCCGCCCATGGTGTTTCAACCGGTGGTTATGGAGCAAGTCAAAGCCTCGCCGCAATATCCTGCGATCGAAGCCCGCTACCAGCAGGCTTTTGATCAGCGTCGGGCCGCCGCCCGCAGGATTGTAGCAGTGGTACCCGATGACGCAACCGCTCTTCGGGATTTCCGCGCAGCACAAACGAATCTCGATGCCGCGCGCGCTGACGCGCTGAAGCTCTCCGGCACTTCCGATACAAACTACATCTTCCTCTCGTTCGTGACAAATTATCTTCCCATCGGCGTCGTAGGACTGGTGGTCGCGGTAATCTTCACGGCCGCGATGTCCGCCATTTCCGGAGAAATCAATTCTCTGGCCACGGTCACTGTCATCGATATCTACAAGCGGCATTTGGCGAAAGATAGTTCCGACAAACACTATGTGACTGCTTCCCGAATTGCGACCGTCTTTTGGGGAGCCTATGCCGTAGTGTTTGCCAGCACCGCCACCGGATTCGGCGCGCTGATCGAAGCCGTGAACCAAGTCGGCTCTCTCTTCTATGGAGGAATGCTGGGAGTTTTCGTCCTGGCTTTCTTCATAAAGCGCTGCACCGCTACTGGCGCATTCGTAGGAGTACTCGCCGGCGAGGCCGCGATCTTCACCACCGCCCGGTTTACCGAGGCGTTCCTCTGGTACAACGTGGTCGGGTGCCTGGTGACAGTAACAGTCGGATGGCTGGTCTCGATTACGCTCAAGCAGCGTACAGTGATCCCCGCCTGACTGGCCCCCACTGCCAGCCCCGACCTTCTGAAGCCCGCCTGTCAGAACAATAAAATATTTATCTCAAAAACGCAACTATTTTCTTAAAGTAGGCATCAAATCGCCACAAGGGGTGAACGACTATGAATCGTTCTTTTTGGGTGGTACTTACTCTGTCTGCAATAGCGACGGCACAAACTCCGGCGCCCGACAAACTTCCGATTAAACGAGTGGTGCTCTATAAAAATGGGGTTGGGTATTTCGAGCACCTCGGCCAGGTACAAGGGAATCAGGATGTCTCGATCTCCTTCACCTCCGGCCAGCTAAACGACGTACTAAAATCACTAACCGTACTGGATCTGAACGGCGGCCGCATTGCGGCTGTCGGCTACGGATCCTCAGCGCCGATCGACCGCCAGATCGGCGACCTTCGCCTGCCTGTGGGCCAAAAGACGTCGCTCATGGAATTTCTCGAAGCGATTCGCGGCGCCCGCATCGAAGTTAAGAGCGGTCAAACAAGCATGACAGGCCGGCTGCTCAGTATCGAGCGCAAGACCCGCATCGCGGGCGGGAACACACTTGAAATCGACTACCTATCGCTCATCACCGAGTCGGGCGACGTGCGGACGACTGAACTGATGCCATCGTTCTCCGTACGCCTTCTCGAACGCGGCCTGCCGGATAAGGTAGAACGCTACCTGGATCTTGCTTCCGCTTCGCGCGAACCGGATCTCCGTAAGATGTCGGTTTCTACCGAAGGCACAGGCGAGCGTTCGCTGTACCTCAGCTACATCAGCGAGGTTCCCGTCTGGAAAGCGACCTATCGGATCGTGTTCAATCCAAAGCGTCTCAATGAGCCGCCTTTGCTGCAAGGGTGGGCCATCGTAGATAACACCGTCGGCCAGGATTGGGACAACGTACAGTTGTCACTGGTGGCGGGGGCGCCGCAGTCGTTCATTCAGAATCTCTCGCAGCCCTATTATTCCCGCAGGCCCGTGGTGGCGTTGCCCGAGGCAGTCGCCATGCAGCCGCAGACGTTTCAGGCGACGTTGATTCCGGGCTCGGCTCAGGTGGCGGGAACCGTTACGGATCCCGCGGGCAGTGTCATCGCGAACGCTTCAGTGAAAGCTTATGACCTGGGCGGCAACCTTCTTGCGACGACCAACACGGACAGCCGTGGGTCCTACGCCATCAGTTCATTGCCGACGGGAACAGTGCGCCTGGAAATCGCTGCGCAAGGCTTTAAGAAATACGTGCATCAAGGAGTGAACGTCGCCTCCGGAGCGTC
>Ga0105239_10011101_pt1 | contig 10053 bp, 10 predicted proteins | sample KBSC44metaG_FD_92761 | JGI IMG/M metagenome (GOLD analysis project Ga0105239, IMG submission 92761) | Corn rhizosphere microbial communities from Kellogg Biological Station, Michigan, USA - KBS C4-4 metaG | ecosystem: Host-associated > Plants > Roots > Rhizosphere > Soil | place: Michigan, USA...
ATGACACCGCCCCGGAGCAAACCGCATGAACGCGCCGCGTACCCTGCTGACTCTCAAGCGCGCCGCCGCGCCGGAAGGACCCGTCGTCGAGGAACGACTGCACAAGGTTCTCGCCAACGCGGGGCTCGGCTCACGTCGCCTGCTCGAAGAACGCATCCAGGCCGGTGAGGTCCGCGTCAACGGCAGCGTTGCCGAAATCGGCATGAGCGTGCACGCCGGCGATCGCGTCGAGCTCGACGGCAAATTGTTCGTGGCGATCAACGACAGCGCCGAACACGCGCAAGTGCTCGTGTTCCACAAACCCGACGGCGTCGTGACGACGCGCGAAGATCCGGAAGGCCGTCCGACCGTGTTCGAACAATTGCCGCGCCTCAAGGGTGCGCGCTGGATCGCCGTCGGGCGTCTGGATATCAACACGACGGGTCTGCTGCTGCTCACCACTGACGGCGCGCTCGCGCACAAACTCATGCATCCGAGCGCCGAAGTGGAGCGCGAATACATCTGCCGCGTCCACGGCGAGGTACCGGACGAAGCATTGGAAAAACTCAAAGCCGGCGTCGAACTCGATGATGGTCCGGCGCGTTTCGAGGAACTGGCGGTGATCAGCCGCGGCGACAGCCACTCGTGGTTCCGCGTCGTCATCCGCGAGGGCCGCAACCGCGAAGTGCGGCGCATGTGGGAATCGCAAGGTCTGATGGTCAGCCGGCTCAAGCGCATCCGCTACGGCAACATCGAACTGCCGCGCGGTCTGCTCAAAGGGAATAGCCAGGAACTGGAAGCCGATCAGGTCAAAGCGTTGCGCAATCTCGTCGGCGCCAGCGATCCGGAGCCGACGTTGACTCTGCAGGCGGTGATCGGACAGCGCCGCGCGAGCAAAACCGCAGCGAATGAATTCCGCCCCGCGCCGCGCACGCAACAGGCGTGGACCGGCGCGGGCGACGAGGGCCGCGAACTGCGCGCGTTCGATCGCATCCGCGAAGACAAGCCGTTCGGACGTCCCGGCGGAAAACGCAAACCAGGCGGCGGCAGGCCGCGCGGTGGCGGCCCCGGCGGCGCGCCGGGCCAGAACCGTGGTCCGCGTCCGCCGCGCCGCGGCGGTCCCGGGCAGCATCAGCAGGTCGGCGTCTATCAGCCGCATCCGCGCTGGATGGACGAACGCAGCGGTGGCGCGGCGCGTCCACAGCAACGCCGTGGCAAACCCGGCGGCCGCAACGAAAATACCGGGTGGCGTCCGCCCGTGACCGGCGCACCCGGCGAGCGCGATCAGCAGCGTCGCGGTCGCCCCGGCGGCGGCAGACCCGGCGGCCGAAACGAGAACTCAGGCTGGCGTCCGCCGGTTACCGGCGCGCCGGGCGAGCGCAATCAGCAACAGCGTCGTGGGCCCGGTGCCAGGCCTGGTGGACGACCGGGCGGCAGAAACGAGAATTCGGGCTGGCGCCCGCCCGTGACCGGCGTGCCGGGTGACCGCAATGATCGCGGGTTCCAAAAGCAGCGATATGTGCCCAAAGGCGAGCATCGCCCGCGCGGGCCAAACGAAGGTCTGCCGCGCGATGACATCGGCAATCGCATGCCCTCGCGCGAAGGCCGTCCGAACCCGGGCCAACGTGGCAAGCCACGCCGGCCCGGTGGCGGTGAAACACGCTGATCAGTCGAGCTTCAGCGCTTTCTTGTCGCCGGCGCGGCGCTTCTGTTCCTTGGCATTGAACTCGTCAATGCAGCTGCCGCGCTTGACCATCACGCAATCCAGGTAATCCGTCGCTTCCACGAGCGCGGCGCGAATCGCCTTGCCGGCCGGCGTGTTTTCCTCGTGCGCGAGGTTGCCGCCGAAGCCGCCACGATACACGCCCACGGACATGCCGCCGCTCTTGCTGCGGCCTTCCACCGTACGCGAATAGGCCACATCGCCGGTCGTCGTGTCGATCACGCGCAGGTCGACAGCCATGTAGGCTTCGGAGGATTTGCCGCCGAGCGCGATACCCTTGATCATGAAACCGCCGCCGGTGCTCGAGGTGTTCTCCTCAAACGCACTCACGGTGCCGGTAATCAGATACTGCGCGCCGGTGAGTTTGCCGATCTTCGCGCCGGTACCCTTGGCAACGCGGCCCGAGGCTGCCAGATTCTGTTCTTCCATCACATTCTGCAGCTTCTGCCGCTCGACGACGTGGAAATTGCCGCTGGACGACAATTCGTTCGACAGCATGTCGGACAGTTCCCAGCCGACGCCGCCCCGCCACCACGACGCGCCGGACTGATTCGTGAACTCGGCCACGCCGATCGTTGGCCGGCCATCGCCCGCCGCGAACGCACTGCCGGCGACCAACGCCAGTACCACACCCACCACCAACTTCTTCATACCAGACTCCCCGTCATCAACGACGCTTGTTCGCTCCGGTCGGAGCACATTGAAAGGCCGGGACAGGTCACAGCGCGGATTTTCCGCCCGTGCGCGCAACTCTCGTCAATCGGAGCTGCGCGAACTGCTGCTGTGCTTGTTCCGACCCCCCGAAAAATTCCGAAACATTCTAGCGATCTCGCCGGTCTGTATGCCAGCGAAAGTATGTCGAAAGCCAATGTTGTGCCAACGGCGTACAGTGGGGACTAACGCATGACTGAGCCAAAAACGGACATTCGCATGTTCTCATTGCATCGCGCCCTCGCCTTCATCGTGCTTTTTGGTTCAGTTTCGCTGGCCCCAGCGGCTGATCCAGACGCCATTTCCTGGTTGCGTTCCGACAGCGACGCGTTCGTGCAGGCGCGCTCGCAGCATCGCTTCGTCGTGCTTTATCTGGAAGCCGTCTGGTGCCACTGGTGTCACGTCATGGACGAAAAAACCTACGCCGACGCCGGCGTACGCGCGGAAATCGCGGCGCATTATGTGCCGCTGCGCATCGATCAGGATCTGCGTCCGGATCTTTCCGATCGCTACAAGGACTATGGTTGGCCTGCCACCGTGATATTTGCCGTGGACGGTTCCGAGATCGCCAAGCGCCAAGGCTTCGTTGAACCGGAACGCTTCCTGCGTTTGCTCAAAGCCGTAGTCGCCGATCCTTCGCCGGAGAAAGACGATGGGGAAACCGCACCCTTCGTTGCATTCGCGCACGCCGGCGCGCTCGACGCCGAGACGCGCGCCGAGCTGATAAAGCGTACTCGGACGACTTATGACAGCAAGCTCGGTGGCCTGGATATCGGCCAGAAATATCTTGATCGCGACAGCGTGGAGTATGCGATTGGCAAGGCGCTGACCGGTGACGCGGCCGAGAAGGCCGTTGCGCTGAACACGCTCGATGCGGCACGAGCGCTGTTCGACCCCGCCTGGGGCGGTGTATACCAGTACTCGACCCACGCCGATTGGCAGCATCCGCATTATGAAAAACTCGCCACCGTACAGGCGCAGTACTTGCGCATATATGCCCTGGCTTGGGCAGCTTTCGCGCGCGAACACGATCAGCGCGCAGTCGCTGAAATCCAGCGCTACATAAGCGCATTTCTGACCAGTCCGGACGGCGCGTTCTACGTCAGCCAGGACGCCGATTTGAAACCCGGCGAACACTCCACGGCATATTTCAATCTCGGCAATGCCGAGCGCCGGGCGCTGGGAATTCCGCGCGTGGATCGTCACCTGTATGCATTGCAGAATGGCCAGATGATCGAGGCGCTGGCGACGTGGGCAGAATTCGGCGGCGACGAGAACGCGTTGGCGGCCGCCAGACGCGCAGCCGAATGGGTCATCGCACATCGCTCGATTTCCGGCGGCGGTTTCAGCCACGATGAACACGACGCGGCCGGTCCGTATCTCGGCGACAGCCTGGCCATGGGCCGCGCGTTCCTCGCACTTTATCGGGCGACTGCCGATCGCTCTTGGCTCACGCGCGCTGGTGCAGCGGCCGATTTCATCGCGACGAATTTTGTGCGCGCACAAGGTGTGATCAGCGCCAGGACGTCCGGTCCGATCGCCGCCGTCCCGCAGATCGACGAAAACATCTCGGTGGCGCGTTTTCTCAATCTGCTTGTCGCCTATGACGGCAAGACCGAACGGCGCGCGTCAGCCGAGACTGCGTTGCGCTGGCTCGCCGATCCGCGCGTCGCGCTTGCAGAAATCACGGAGCCGGGGATTCTGCTCGCCGACGACGAAATGCACGCCGATCCGCTGCACTTGACGGTGCTTGCCGGCAAGCACGACCCTGCCGGCAAGGAATTGTTTTCCGCCTTGCAGCATCTGCCGCCCTGGTACAAGCGCATCGATTGGTGGGACAAGAGCGAAGGACCGTTGCCGAACGCGGATGTGAGTTATCCGGCGCCGAAACGTGCGGCGGCATTCGTCTGCACGCAAAGCCGCTGTTCGCTGCCGATCTTCACCGCAGCGGGGATTGCGCAGTTCCTGGAACGCCCTGCGCCGAAAACGGCGACAGCCGATTAACACAGCTGCAACCTGAGATTAACCTTCGACGAGTATGGTGAACATGCTCCCTTTCAGCGATGGATCCCAATCGTTCACCGCTTGGTCTCGAATCGCACTGAGGAAGGGCGTTTTTTGTTTCGACACCAGAGAAGGAGTTCACCCGATGCGCAGCCTACGTTGCAAAGAAGCTCAAGTGCTCGGCTACAACATCGAACGGCTCGACGAATACGACGATGCCGGCCTTTTGCATTCGATGAACTACGAAGTGCTCTGTCCGCGCACCGGAGCGGTTCTGGCCAGTGTGGCAAATTCACAGGCTGCGAAACGCTTCGTGATCCTGCACGAGCTGCGCACGATCAGGGAAGGTACCATGCGCCTCAATAAAGACGTGCGCATCGCGTAGGCAGCTGCGCTACGACAATCGAAACTCATCGGCATCCATCCACGCCGGAAAACGGGCGCGGTGCTCGGCCAACGCCGACGCGTCGAGTGTCGCGGTGACGGTCTGCTCCTGCGCGCCGAGTTCCACGATCGGTGCACCGAGAAAATCGATCACCGCACTGTCGCCGGAATAGCTCAAGCCGTTGCCGTCGGTGCCGACGCGATTCAGCCCCGCGCAGTAGCTCAGGTTTTCGATCGCTCGCGCACGCAACAGCGTGCGCCAGGGCTCGCGGCGCGGCGTTGGCCAGTTGGCGACGAACAGCACGAGGTCGTAGTCGAACTGGCCATCGGCGTGGCGGTTGCGCGAGTACACCGGAAAGCGCAGGTCGTAACAGACCAGCGGACAAACGCGCCAACCACGCCACTCCACGATCAGACGATCGTTGCCGGCGGCATAACGCTCGTGCTCGCCGGCGTAGCGGAACAGGTGGCGCTTGTCGTAATGCTGCACCTGCCCGTCCGGCGTGGCGAACAGCAGGCGGTTGTATACTTTTCCGTCGACGCGCAATTGCACACTGCCGCACACGGCCGCGTCGAGCGCGTGCGCTTGTTGGCGCAGCCAGGCGACCGTCGGGCCGTCCATCGTCTCGGCGTTGTGGATCGCCTCGTTCGAGAAACCGCTCGTGAACGTTTCCGGCAGCAACACCAAATCGCTGCCGGCGAGCGGCGCCATGAACGCCGAGTAATAGTCGCGGTTGGCCGCCGGGTCGTGCCAGCGCGTCGCGCCTTGGACCAGGGATATCTTCAGAGCCTGCATAAACGCTCCGCGGCTGCGACCAGCGTCTCGTCACTCTTGGCGAAACAGAAGCGGATCAACCTCGACTCGGGGGGGCTCTCGTAAAACGCCGATACCGGAATCGCCGCGACTCCCGCTTCGCGCACGAGCCATTCGCAGAAATTCAGATCATCCTTGTCGCTGATTGCCGAATAATCGACGAGCTGAAAATACGCTCCGCCGACCGCCTGCAACTTGAACTTGGACGGCGCCAACAGTTCGCGAAAACGATCGCGCTTGGCCTGATAGAACCGCGGCAAGTCGAGATAATGTTGCGGATCGGCTTCGAGCACGTCGGCAAACGCCCACTGCGCCGGACTGAACGTGCAGAACGTGAGGTACTGGTGCACTTTGCGGAATTCCGCGGAAAGCGGCGGCGGCGCGATGCAATAGCCGACTTTCCAGCCGGTGCAGTGATAGGTCTTGCCGAACGACGACACGACGAAACTGCGCGCCGCGAGCTCGGCATGACGCAACACGCTTTGGTGCGACCGGCCGTCGAAGATGATGTGTTCGTAGACTTCATCGGACAGCACGAAAATCTCCGTACCGCGCACGAGTTCGGCGAGCGTATCCAGGTCGCGCGAGCTCAACACCGCACCGGTCGGATTGTGCGGCGAGTTGATCAGGATCATGCGCGTCTGCGGCTTGATCGCCGCTTTGACGCGGCTCCAATCCACGGAGAAGTCGGGCAACGTCAGCGGCACGTGTACGGCGCGCGCACCGGCAAGCTCGATCGCCGGCTCATAGCTGTCGTAGCACGGATCGAGCACGATCACTTCCTCGCCCGCGTGCACCACGGCGGCGATCGCGGCGAACAATGCCTCAGTGGCGCCGCTCGTGACCGTCACTTCGGTATCGGCGCTGACCTTGCGCCCGTACAGTTTCTCCGTTTTCAGCGCGATCTGCTCGCGCAGCTTCGGCACACCGGTCATCGGTGCGTACTGGTTCCTGCCGGAATTCATCGCCAACGCGAGCGCATCGCGCAATGCCTGCGGGCCATCGAAATCGGGAAATCCCTGGCCGAGATTGATCGCCTTGTGCTGCGTCGCCAGTTGCGACATCACCGTGAAAATCGTCGTGCCCACCTTGGGCAGCTTGGTCCGAATCTGCATCGCGTAATCGCCGTATGGATGGCTAAACGAAAAATACCAACGAAGCGGCGATGGTAACACGAACGTGCGTCCCGCATGGCTTGGATGTGTTTTGCCGTGCGTTTTGCAAGCGTGTATTCCGTGCGTTGTGCACGCATTAATTCAAGGATCGTTCATTCAGCTCGCGTCCAACGCGAGCTGTTCAATGTAGACGCACGATGCGGCGGAAAGGGAGGTCGCCATGGAACGTTCGCATTGCGGTTTTGCACTGGCATTGTTGATAGCGGCGATCTGGATGCAGGAAGCACATGCTGCCGCGCGACCTTTGCTTCCACACGAGCTGCAGCTGCTCGAACAAGCGGCCATGCCGGGCGGGGTGCGCGTGCTGGTGACGCTGCGCGCGACCCCGCCGGCGCTGGCCACCGCGCAACAGCGGCGCAACGCGATCGCGGATGCACACGCGCGCTTCGCCGCGGAACTCTCCGGTTTCAACATTCGGCTCTTGCGCAAGTACAACGCGTTTCCGATCGTGCTCGCAAACTTCGACGCGCCAGCGTTGCAACATGCGCTGGAGCTCGACGACGTATTGGGAGTACAAGCCGATCACGTATTGCAGCCACTCGACAACAAAAGCGATGCCGTCATCGGGGCGCCATTATCCTGGCAGTACGGTTTTACCGGATCCGATGAGGTCGTGGCCGTACTCGATACCGGCGTGCAGGCAAGCCATCCGTTCCTGAGCATCAACGGAAGCACGGCATCACGCGTGGTGCCCGCGCTGGAGGGATGCTTCTCCGGAGTCGGTGGCTCGGTCGTCGGCGTGACCAGCGTGTGCCCCGGGGGCGTCTACAGCGAAACCGGCGATCCCGGTGGAAACAGCGATGGTGTCAATTGTGACCCGAGTATCGGCGGGTGCGAACACGGCACCCACGTGGCCGGGATTGCATCCGGAAGCGGCGACTACAGCGGCGGCAATGGCGAAAACGGTGTCGCGATCGCGGCCTCGCTGATGCCGGTACAGGTGTTCTCGTGCAACAACTCCGGCAGCGGCTGCGAACTGGGCTCATACGATTCGGACGTGATCTCGGGCCTGGAATGGGTGCATGACCGGGCCGTCAACAGTACGTATCACATTGCCGCCGTCAATCTTTCGATCGGCCTTTCCGGTTCGCATTTCACTGCAAACTGCGATAGCACTTCGACCGCCTACAAGACGGCCATCGACACGTTGCGCGACAACGATCAGATCGCCACCGTTATCTCTGCGGGCAACGATGGCTTTACCGACGGCGTCGATTTTCCGGCGTGCATATCGTCCGCGATCAGCGTTGCGGCAACGGACGATACCGATAACCTTGCGTCCTACAGCAACAGCGCACCGTTCGTCAGCTTGTACGCGCCAGGCGATGTGGTGTATTCGTCGATTCCGGTCAGCGCGTATGGATACATGTCCGGAACTTCGATGGCGGCGCCGCACGTGAGCGGCGCGCTGGCGCTGCTGCAGTCCAAGTTCGGCCATCAGGCGACGGTGGCGCAATTGCTCTCGATCCTGCAGAAGACCGGCAAGGCGATCACTGCCAACGGCTATACGCGATCGCGGCTGGATGTTGGTGCTGCCGCGGACGATATCTTCGTCGATGGATTTGGCGACTGAGACTACGAGTGCGCGCGCTCGTGAAGCGACGCGCGCAATTCCGCAACGGCTTGTTCGAGCGCTTCGATGCGCGACTCGAGCGCTTCTACGCGCGAGGGCTCGCGCTCGACGGCGCGGCTTGGCAGGCTTTCGATCGACACCGGTCCGCACAGCGTGTGCATGTAGCGATCCTCACGCTGACCCGCGCCGCGGCCGATGCGCACCACGAGCGTGGGCTCGCGTGCAATCAGGCGCTCGAGTGTGTCGCCGAGCGATTCAGGATCCGGGAACGCCGCCAAGCGCTCGCTGCGGGCATACAGCTCGGCCTGGGTCTGCGGGCCGCGCAGCAACAGCAGCGCGATCACTGCCGATGCGCGCGGCGTCAGGTTCAGCGCGGCGTCGGCCGTGTGCGCGTAACGCAACGAGCGCGCGCCGTGTTCGACGCGGACGAACTTCTTGTCTTGCAGCGTGTGCAGCGCGTGTCCGGCGTCGCCGACTTCCACATTCATGACCGGATCGCGCGCGGTCTTCTGGTTGCAGGCCAGATGCAGCGCGTTGAGCGTCAACGGGTAGACATCCGGCGTCGTTGCCGCTTTTTCCATCAGGCAGCCGAGCACGCGCGCTTCGATCGCGGTCAGGACCGGGCGGTCGGCGTTGGGCGTTTGAGTCGAATTGTCGGTCATGTATGTGGTGCCCCGAGCCGGATTTGAACCGGCAAGGCATTTTCATGCCGAGGGATTTAATTGCGAAACGATACATACACCAATACTCTCCAGCAAAGCAAATCAGCGAGTTTAGCTGCTGAGTGTCATTGCTGAGCGTTGCCCATTGCATCGAATATTTGGCTCTTTGTCTACTGATTGCGCGCCTCTCCGACTTTATTTGCTGAGCAATTTAGAGAGGCGTACTACAACGAGGGCGAGCGTACTCGTCCTTGACGTGGAGACACCTGTCGAATTCACCCGTATCGTGCGGCATCCGGCGCCGCGAATTTGTCACAGGACCGATTCAATGATGCACACTCTCCGTCGCCTGCTGTCCGTTGCAGTCTTGGCAACATTCTGTGCAGCCAATTCGCTGAGCGGTAGCGGTGGTTTTCTCGTCTATCCGGCTGCCGTACTCACAACTTCTGTGCCGGCGCTTGGCTTTGCATCATTATCCGTTTTGGGGCTCGCGCTTTTCGTCGCTGGCCACCGCATCCTCAAGCACCAGGCTTAACGCAGAAACTCTTCTGCGTTTTGAATCGCCTAGCCTTTCGTAGGTACCTCGAAGCCATAGACAATGGCATCAACGGAGGTGCGTATGAGCGACAAGCGGTATAGGGATGAATTCAAGATCGAAGCGGTTAGCCAGGTGACTGAGCGCGGGCACAAGGTGGCCGAGGTGGCGAAACGCCGGCAGGGTTCCAATGGCGACGTGTCACCGGTAGAGTTTGAAAAGCGCTATGCACAAAGCGGCTTCTGAGTGTCTACAGAACCTAGGTGATTCAGGACTCGGCTACGTGAATCGAAACTTCTGATGCGTACCAAAGAAGAAAATGGCTAAGTCCTGAGGTATGGCTGCGACGACACACGAGGCGCTCCGCGCAATTGCGGTATTCAAGCTGCTGAAGGCGCTTGCGCTCATTGTCGTCGCGGTCGCTTCTTTCGATCTCATGCGCTCGTCTCAGCTGGACGCGCTGGCACATTGGATCGAGGGTCTGCCGCTCCGC
>Ga0105239_10011102_pt1 | contig 10052 bp, 10 predicted proteins | sample KBSC44metaG_FD_92761 | JGI IMG/M metagenome (GOLD analysis project Ga0105239, IMG submission 92761) | Corn rhizosphere microbial communities from Kellogg Biological Station, Michigan, USA - KBS C4-4 metaG | ecosystem: Host-associated > Plants > Roots > Rhizosphere > Soil | place: Michigan, USA...
CGCTCCACTACTGGTTTGTCGGCCCAGATCGAATATATGCTCCGGCTGGTAACTACAGGACCTAGTCTCTTCTTTCTTTTCGAGATGCCGCCGAAGCGTGCCGCTTATACCTGCTTCGAGAGTTTTACCACATCCCACCTCAGAAGCTGAGAACATACCTATCTGCTCTCAGGAAAGAAACGACACGCAGTCACCCTCTTCTAGACTTGAACGTCAAAGTCATCGAGAAAACACTTTTCTACGACGTACCGGCACACGGTAGACAGCCACGACACGTGGTAGATTTATCTGGCCGGAGACAACTCGCCCTTGATTCTATTGTCGATCAATTCGGCAGGCGTATCGTTCAAGATTCCCGGAAGAACCCCATTATCGTTTATCCTTGGCGAAGCATGAGAGATGACGCAGACAGTACGCCAGTTTCCATAAATGCGGACGTAATGTCCGGGTCTCTTGTGGTTAGCGGAACTAGGATACCAGTCACCACACTACTTGGATTGAAACTGAAGGAAATGCCGACGCCTGCAATTGCGAGTCGCTAACGCCTCACTGTTCCGGAAATTGAGAAGGCCATTTTCCATTTTGAAAAACCCATACAAAAAGTGGCGCGACTCGCACGTTTTGTTTCTCGACGATGGATTTGACTGCGATGATACGCACTCGCTATTGGTGTCCGCTGGCTTTGAAGTAGAGAGATTTAGCGGGCACTTTAAAGATGCGTATGGGAGTCGAACGCAGGGCATATTGGACCCTAGTGTTATAACCTTGTGCAATAAACATGGATGGGTCCTTATAACTCTGGATGGCGCAATGTTGCGAACACACCGCAATCACATTGTCTGCTGTTCTAACGTTGGAATTCTTGCAACAGCACATAACTCTGAACCAGATGTGACAGAATGGGCAAAATCACTGATAGCCCTGAAGCCTCAACTCGCTAGAAACTCGTTTAAGAAGCGCCCGCGACCGAGGTTTGGAACATTCGGACTGAGAGCTAACTTTTGTGTTCCTGTGAAAAGCGTGATCCAGGAACTATGAATCTCGAACTGTTTTCTTCCCACGGCCCTGCCGTTTACGCTTGAGCTGCGGCTTCCGCCTGTTTACCTGTTGGCTGATCCCATGTCAGCCGCTTCCCAACGATCTGCTTTACCGCGATGCTAAACCGCTGGCCATCGTTCATGCCCTTACGGTTGTTGTATCGGAATGCCTGTTCATCCAAATAACGGAAGAGGTGGAAGGGCTCGACCGAAACGTACGTTCCGCCAAGCGTTCTCTTCAGAAGGCTCCAGAAGTTCTCGCAGCCGTTCGTATGGCACTCTCCGTTGACGTATGCAACCGCGTGGTCGATCACTTCATGCTGATACTCATCCAAACCTTCGTAGGACTTCAACGCATCGGTGAAGATTGCGGAGCCCGCGAGAACGTGTTCGCGCAATTCAGACTGAAGAGCCTTTTTCTTGCGATTCGGAACCACTTTGGTAACGATCTTGCCGCCGCGTTCCAAGATACCCATAACGGCGGTCTTGTCTTTGCCGCCCGTGCCTGTGATTTTCTTCGCGCGGCGATCCGCGTGCATGTTGCGCGATTTCCCACCGATAAAAGTTTCGTCCGCTTCGATCTGGCCGGACAGCTTGTTGATCGTGCCCATCGTGAGTGCGTGACGGATGCGGTGGTCCATGAACCACGCGGTCTTCTGAGTAACTCCGATGGCGCGGTGAACTTCATACGAGGATACGCCATTCTTGCAGTTCACAACCTGCCACATAGCCATAAGCCACTTGTCGAGACCGAGCGGGGAGTCCTCGAAAATAGTGCCCGTCTTCGCAGTGAACTGACGGCTATCATGGCGAGCGCTGCATTGCCATCGGTTGTACTTCCCAAGAAAGGTGACGTTCTTGGAACCGCAACGCGGGCACTCAACGCCATTCGGCCAACGACGCGCGACGACGTACTCGCGGCAGTTCGCCGGATTGGAGAAGTAGACGATTGCGTCTTGAAGGGTATCGAGTACGGGTTCCATATTCGAAGTCTATCGGAATCCGTGTGATTTGTCAAGTAAATTATTGCCTAACTTAGAGAGCACCGCTAGCTTGCGCGCGCGGCTCCGTAGCTTCAGTATGTTGCCGAGCCGCGACCGCGAGGTAGCGGATTTCGCCACGGACTGGTAGCGAATCAGAATGTGAGGACTCCATGTGAGTCGACACAAGAGCTGAGGTTTCCTTGACAACCCCAGGGCTTCAGCGCATAATTACCACGGTCGTTTCAGACCCAGCTGGCTGTTCGTTGTAGTGAAAAAAACATGCGAAGACCGTTGAAAGCCGCGCTCGTACTGGGAGTAGGAGCACTGATTTCCACGGCTGCATTTGCCTGCGGCGACAAACTGATGCTGACGGTCGGGAATCTCCGTTTCCGCCAAATGGGTGGGGGGCAGCGCTCCGCTTCGATCCTGGCGTACACACCTCGGAATTCATCGGTTGGCGAAGCCATAAGAGAGTTGGAACAGCAATCCGCTGGAAAGCGGACCGGACTCACCTTTCGCTCTTTCGACGACCCCGCCAAGTTGGAAGAGGTGCTGCGGACCCACAAGTACGATCTTCTTTTGGTGGATGCCGGGGAAGCCGACAACCTGCAGCGGCAGGCGCAGTCGGGCCCTTCCAAACCGGTGGTAGTGCCGGTCGTTCCTCAGTCCAGTAAGGCTGCGGCTGCGCAGGCGGAGAAGAAGTTTCACTGCGTACTAACCGTGCCGAATTCTCTCGGCCGCTACCTCTCGGCGATCGATCGAGCCATGGAGTTCAAGCTGAAATCAGGGTCGAGAATGGGTCCGCCATAGTGCGCACCTTTTCCGCCTTTCGGTCTCGGCTGTTTGGCGCGTTCCTGGTCATCCCATCCTTGGTCCAGGCACAAGCGTGGCTGGCTCCCAAGGGCGAAGGAACGGTTTCCCTGAGTTATCAGAACCAGTTTGTCGTCGATCATGTTTTCGAGAACCGGGATGCATACGACATCGGTCACATCCTCTCCCATGCCCTGACGCTGGATCTGGACTATTCACTCACTGACAATCTGGCGGTGCGGGCGGCGCTGCCGTTCATCGCTGGAAAATATTATGGTCCGGCGCCGCACCAGCTGACCAAGGACAACGGAACATATCAATCCACGTTTCAGGATTTTGTGACCGATGTCCGGTACCGTGTCACGAAGGGCCACGTCGCGATAACCCCTTTTTTCCGGGCCGTCATTCCCAGCAACAGCTACCCGTATTTTGCGCACTCGGCGGCTGGACGCGACCAGCGGGAGTACCATCTCGGCACAAACTTCGGCCGACGGCTCGACCCATGGATTCCCAGGGCTTACATACAGGCTCAATATTCGTACGCATTTGTCGAGCGCGTGCTGGGAATTGCCCCGAATCGCAGCAATGCCGAGTTTCAACTCGGGTACTTGCTCACCCCGCGAATCTCACTTCTAGCCACAGGACAGGGCATGTATACGCACAGGGGCCTTGATCTGAATATCAACCTTTTTCAGGTAGGACTTTCGGACGAACAGTGGATTCACCACGACCAAATCGCCAAGACGAGTCTCCTGGATCTCGGTGGTGGGACGTCGGTGTCGATTACGCCGTCGTTGCAGATGTTCCTCACTTTCGCACGCTCAGTCGAGGGGCGGAACGGGCATTTGCACGCAGCGATCGTTACCATCGGGGTGAGCCGTTCGTTTGGCACGAAGCCGCCGGTCGAGAAAACGTCCCTCGGGCTCAGAGGGGAGCCCGGGCCGGAGGCCAATCGACCGGTAGTCTGCACTTGTTCCAAGACCAGGTAAGAACAAATGTTAGTCCCCTCGCAGGGCTTGCACCGGATCCACCCGTGCCGCCCGACGAGCCGGAATCCAACTCGCCATCGCTGCCACCGCAATCATCACACCTCCTGCCCCGCAGATCGCGGCGGGGTCATGCGGACCGACCTCGAACAGCAACGCCTGCGCATACCGGGCCAGCCCCCAAGCGCACGCCGTCCCGATGATCGCGCCGAGGCCCGCCAGGGTCGCCCCCTCCCGCACCGCCATCGCTGCGATCTGCCGTGGGTGCGCACCCATCGCCACGCGAATCCCGATTTCCCGGGTGCGCGCGGCCATGGTGTACGACACGAGCGCGTACAATCCGGCACCCGCCAGCAAAACAGCGGCCAGGGCGAACGCCGCCAGAATGCGTAGACTGAAACGGCGCGCCGCCATCGAGGTGTCCACGTACCGCGTCATCGGGGACTCCGCTGCTGCCACATCCGAGTCCACGCCTTGTAAGGCCTCCCTCGACTGCCGCGCGATGTTGACGCCCGGCTGCGCTCGGATCGCCCAGAAAAAGTTGTTGGTCAGAAACCGCGCCAGCGGACGCGGAATCTGCGGAATCGGAACGAAGACGCAGACTGACACCGCTTTGTCGAGCCCCGCCTCATGAACATTTCCAGCTACGCCGACCACCTGCACGGTCCGCGCCGTCCCGGAATTGTCCTCCAGCAGGATGCGCGAGCCGATGGGGTCCCGGCCCTTCCAGAAAAGCTTCACCGCTTGTTCCGACACGATCGCTACTGCGCCGTTCCCCTCGTTATCCCGTTCCGTGAAGCCCCTGCCTTGCAGGATCGGGATGCGCATCGCCGCCAGGTAGGTTGGGTCGATGATGCGGTAGTCGGCGGTCGGCTTTTCGCTGGCCTTCGACGGCGGGTAACCTTCGATCGTGAAATCGGCAGCTCCCAAGGGCCCGCTCAACGGTAGTATCGACACGGCACCGGCAGCCGTGACACCGGGAATCGCCGCGAGGCGCTCATACAGCCGGTCGCGAAATCGCGCCAGGTCCTGGGGCGTGCGATAGCGCGCCGCCGGCAAGGAAAGCCGGAAGGTCAACACGTCCTCTGCGCGAAAGCCCGGGTTACGCAACGCGACTCGCTGGAAGCTGCGGGCAGCCGCCCCAGCACCGGTCAGAAGCACGAGCGCCAATCCCACCTCGGCCACCACAAGTACGGCACGCGCGCGACTCCGTCCTCCCGCAACACCCCGCTCACTCAAACCGCCCGGTGACGACGCAAGTGCTGGTAAGCCTCCCAGCACCAAACCGCAGAGGACCGCCAGTCCCAACGCCACAGCCAGTGCCAGCGCGTCGATATGGACCTCTCGCGCTCTCGGCAATTCCGCCGGGCTAAGCGAGAGCAGGAGCGGGACACCCCACATGGCCAGCACCACGCCGGCAGCGCCACCACAGGCCGCCAGCAGAATACCCTCGGCCAGCCACTGGCGCATCAGGCGTGCCCGCGAGGCGCCCAGCGCGGTTCGAATAGCGGCATCCTTCCTTCGCCTTGCGACACGGGCGATCGCCAGGCTCGAAATATTGGCGCACGCGATCATCAGCACGCACCCCACCGCCGCCAGCAAGGTCAGCAGCATCGGACGGCTGCCGCCCGTCAAATCGTCGAGTAGCGGAACCGCTTCGATCCCGACCATCGCCTGGTTCGCTTCCGGATGCCCTTTTCGCAATTCCGCCGCGACCGCGTTCAGGTTGGAACGTGTTCCTTCTGCCGTAACGCCTGCCTGTAAACGGCCAACCACGCGGAGGAACGCCGTCGAAGTACGCAATTCCCGCGTCGGGTCCGCACCGGCGACGAGGGGCACGGCGAACTCGGCGCTCGTGTTCCGGAGGATGAAAGAAGGCGGCAAAGTGCCCACCACCACGTGCGGTTCCCCGTTCAACCGGATGGTCTGGCCCACAATCCCCGGCGCACCGCCGTAACGACGCATCCAGAGCTGCCACGTGAGGACTACGGTCTTTGGCCGGCCGGGAAGGTCGTCATCGGGCGTGAGTAGTCGCCCGGTGGCGGCCTGAACCCCCAGCAAGCCGAAGAGATTCCCGGTAACGCGCAGTCCCGGCACCCTTTCCGGGTTTGCCTCTCCTGTCAGATTTGCGTTCCATCCCGCAAAGGCAGCCATATCCTGCATGACGCGATTGGATTCCCGCAATTCCAGAAAATTGGGGATATTGAACGGATACTGCGCCCCATCGGGCCTCATGGAATAGACCGACACCAGCTCTCCGGGCCGTTGGAATTGGAGCGGCTCCAGGATAACCGAGTGGACCACGGTGAATACCGAAACGGTGGCTCCGATGGCCAGTGCTAGCGCCAGAATGGCTGGAACCGTGAAGCGCGGCTCCCTCGCGAGATTTCGGACGGCATGCCGCATGCGGACAGTATCTGCCTGCAAGACCCATGAGTCCAATTCATTCTCGACATAGTGGTCATGAGCGGAGATAATAGACCGGTGGAGCTGGAAATCCGCCACTTCAAACTGGTCGAAGCGATCGCCGAAGAGGGCACGATGACCCGCGCGGCCAGCCGGCTGCATATTTCCCAGTCGGCGCTCAGCCACCAGTTGACGGGCTTGGAGAGCGGCCTCGAAGTGAGCCTTTTCCGACGCGTTCCCCGCGGCATGCACCTGACGGACGCGGGCGAAAAACTTCTTGTGACCGCCCGCTCCGTACTGCGCGATGTTCGCGAAGTGCAGGCACAGTTCGATGCCCGGAGTATCGGGGAGAAAGGATTGCTTCGCATCAGCACCGAGTGTTACACCTGCTATCACTGGCTCCCCGCCCGTCTCAAGTCGTTCCATACGGAATGGCCGCAGGTCGAAGTGCGGATCGACGTTGAATCCACTCGCCGCCCCCTGGAAGCTCTGCTTGCGGGACGCCTTGACCTCGCGATTGTGTCCGCGCGCCCGCGGAAATCGGGCTTCGCGTCACACGCGCTGTTCGATGACGAGTTGGTGGTCATCGTTAGCCCCCAGCACCGGTTGTCGGCCCGACCCTGGATTCGGGCAGCCGACTTTGCCGGCGAGCGCCTGATCACTTACTCCGTCGATGAAGCCGACTTAAGCCTCTTTACGGAGGTATTGAATCCCGCCCGGGTCCGACCGGCGCAAGTCACGCGCGTCGAACTGACCGAAGCCATCATCGAGATGGTTAAAGCGAACCTGGGCATCGCGGTGCTGGCTCGCTGGGCTGTGTTCCGCCACTTGAATCCTGCGACACTCAAGGCGCTACCTCTTACCGCAAGGGGCTTCCATCGCACCTGGCACGCCGTTACCCTCCGGTCGCTCCGGCAGCCTCGACACGTTGACGCTTTTATCGACCTGCTGGCAAGCCAGGGGGCCCTGGTATGAGCAAGGCCCCCACCGGGTTGCGGCGCCGGGGTCTGGATCGGACTATCGACGGCTCACTGATGTGCCACACCCGCACTGGCAATTGTTTGTCTCGCAGTAGCATCCGTCCGAAGGGCAGGCACAGGAACAGGCGGCACAGTTACAGTTGCCGCTGTGAATGGACTTTTTAGCAGTTTCGTTAAGGGTGTTCGTTTGGTTGGACATTGAATTCTCCTTGTTTGTTTCGGCGCTATCTGCGCTTTCAAAGAGGCTGACGCGCGTCCACCGCAAACCTTACAGTCGGATTTACGCGGCGGCTTGCGGCAGATGACTACAGGTCAACAGGTTCGCAGTGAGAACCGCTCGACGCTTTGCAGCGGCAATCGAAACAGCCGTGCTCCGCGCAGGTCCCACACGCCTGTTCCACCTGACGACGTAGAGCCTTTCGAGCGCGATGGATGCGGACGGCAGCATTCTCCGCCGTGATGCCCGATTTCTGCGCGAGTTCGCTGAGCTTGCCATCCTCGAGATCTACGACCTGCAGCGCATCGCGATATTCCGGTTTGAGATTGGCGAGAAGCCCCGAGACGCACTGGCAAATTTCCTGGCGGAGAGCCGCAGGGGGCTCTTCACTTTCCGTGAATTCCCTTCCCCAGACCTCCATCGCTCGTGCCGAGGTGGACCGGTGGCGGTAGTGATCGATCACGGAGTTGCGAAGGACGCGGTAGAACCAGGCCACTACTTTTTCATCCTGAACACCGGCGCCTCGCTCCAATCCGCGGGCAAACGCCGATTGCAGAATATCTTCGGCCACTGCCCTGGACTCGACCCGCCGTTCCAGAAATGCCAGAAACTCCCGGTGGCCTGAGACCAATTGGGCAATCGCTTCCGGCGACAGGGACTCGGAACGTTTCGGCTCAAGGCTCATGCAGGAAGCGTAACATTTCGCCGGGCCCCGCCCGTTCCAATCGCCCGTCGCTCATCAAGCGCTTGCGAGCGCAAAGAGCAACCCGACGAATCATTTCGCTACCGCCTCCTGACGGAAACCGGCATCCGCCTTCATCGCTTCACGGCAGTGGCAGAATCAAGAGCCGATTTGCCTTATGCGCACCCGAAAGTTTGCAATAATTGGCGTCTATGAATCGATGGCCAGTCACAGGAATTGCGGCTGTTGCCCTGGCGTTGTTGGCCGGGTGCAATCGAGGCGCCGATCGCGGTTCGGCGGTCGAGCAACCTCGACCCGAGGAGGCGTCGGTCAGCTTTGACTTGGAAGCACAGCCAAGCAGCGACGGCTCCCAGCAGTGGATCGGAGTCTACAACGCCTCCGGTAAGGTCGCGAGGTTCCGAATAGATTTCGGAGCGGCGGAATCGGTACCCGGCAAGGCGGCCGGGGACCCCGTCGTTCTATCGGGCGAAGGCACCCTATTGCCGGAACCAGGATCGGACTCGAGTGCTTTGCTGATCGATCTGCAAAAGACGCTCCGCGCAAAGACCCCGCCCAAGGCACCGGTCACCAAGACTAGCGTTCCATTTACGTATATGAAGATCGGGGAGCACCTGTCACCAGGCCCAGGCGGCGGGTTCAACGCCAACCCACCGGGCGATTGGACAGGGATGAAACTGATCTTCGGCGACGGAGATCGGGTATCGGAAATTTTCCTCCACATCAACGCCGGTGCTAAGAAAGCGCAGTTCTCGCTGAAGGAGGCCCGCTATGGGGATTTGGCGCTTACCGAACTCGCGAAGGTACTCTGAAGAAGCGAAGAGCTGATCGCGTCGCGCGACTATTCATTCGAAGGCGGCGTTGCTCCTCAATTCGACGCGGGCTTCTCCGCATGCTCCACCATGAGGAAGTCGCGGGATGCCGTAGCGGCCTCGAGTTGCAGGCCAAGTTGTTGCTGCAAGGCCTGGAAAATCGAGGGTCCAGGAGGATTCGAGGGCACAGTGGAACCTGCATTTCCACCGTTGCGGCGCGCAACAGCGGCGAGACGGTTGAGCGCTCCCGGCGTGGATTGATCGGGAGCAAAATTGAAATGCAGGAAAAACCTTCCCGGAATGGCTGTTTTGTTTAAAACCGGCCGATCCGTCATGACAAACAGCCACAAGGAAAACTCGTCCAGGTTCTGCACTCCCGACTCGGGCGCGAAATGCGGGGAGAAACCCGGCTCCTGGTTATCGCCGCCTGCAATCTCCCAACAGTGTTTTTGGCCAGCCGGAAGCGGTGGGAAGACGGTGTTGGAAATGCAGTCTCCCCGATAGGGCTGCATCTTGGGACCGCCCACAGCGACCGTCAGGGCGTAAGCCGGAACCCGACGCGTTTCGCGGTGGACCTTCAGATTGAAGCGTTCTTCGAGCAGCGCCTGCATCATCGGCCCGAGCATCATTTCCTGGCTTGCATCGCCCGAAGCTTTTGCCTGGATGTGATATTGGTCGGTGTAGACCCAGGGGGGCCCTCCCGACATCGAAACAGCACCCACGTAGCGAAGGGGACTACCCTCCGGCAGAGGGCTGCCGCTCGCAAAAGTGCCGTAAGCCGCACGAACGAGACTCGACACGCTTACGCAGTTCAAGTTCAGGAGTCCGGGAGAGCCCAATGGGTTAACACTAATCGGCGCGCCCGGAGCGGGCCCGGAAGCGCCGGTCTTCCTGTCTACGTCCGATGAGCTACACCCCTGCTGGATCGATGCTGTTTCGAATCTTGACGTAACGGCAGAAGTGGATTGTGCCCGGAGGCGTGGTGCGTTAGAAACGCCAATCAGGATTGGGAGTGCAAGAGTCGTGATCCCGGCCAGTGCCAGGGCTGCCTTCTTTGCGAAATTCAATTGGAGCAAAATACGGTTCGCCATGATTCCCTCGATTCGCTTCTTGAGATTGGA
>Ga0105239_10011103_pt1 | contig 10052 bp, 7 predicted proteins | sample KBSC44metaG_FD_92761 | JGI IMG/M metagenome (GOLD analysis project Ga0105239, IMG submission 92761) | Corn rhizosphere microbial communities from Kellogg Biological Station, Michigan, USA - KBS C4-4 metaG | ecosystem: Host-associated > Plants > Roots > Rhizosphere > Soil | place: Michigan, USA...
AAGCGTATAGAGCGAAACCGGCGCAAACGTGATCGTCTCCGGATCGGGGGCAGATCCGGAGGCTGTCGAAAGCATGGTCGCGGCGCTCCAGCCTTTGGGCAGGCTGACGTTGAGAGCGACGGTCATGGCGCGGGGATCGCCCTGAGGGGCCAACGAAAAGGCCGCAGGGTTCAGCACTGCGAGGTCCGCTCCCGCCGCTACCCCATAGAAAACCTCTCCGGAGGAGTTCTGGGCCGCCACATATTCGTAAGAGGCTTCCACTCTCTTCGCGCCTTTGGGCACCTCCAGGTGGATCAGATAGGCGTCGAAGGGATCGCGGTTCCACTCTACAGGCGCGCCGTCCGCCGTGATATTCAGACGGGAGAAGTTCCCCAGCGAACCCTGCATACTGTGCATCCCCGGCAGCCAGCGCGGAAAAACAAGAGTCATCGGCCCGGCGGAGGCTTCCATTTTCAAGCGCACCGGAATCCGATGTTTCCACGGCGCCCGCGCATCCACCGTGATCACCATCGGCGCTGGCTTTTGCTGTCCCCCGGCAGCCTCGCATACTCGCAACGGAAAGATGCTGAGGAGCGCCATCAGCGCCCAACACCTGAAAAGGAGGCCATCCCAGAAACGAGACCCCGTAGAAACCCGGCGGAAGATCATGACATGCACTCCTCATAGCAGCAGTTGATCTCTATTGTACCTGCCTGGATTGTCCGGCAATTGCGATAGGTGCAGGATTCTGTTCGCCTGTAGGGAACTATGGGGATAGTACTGACAGACGACCGCCTTGCAGAGGTGCCTCCATGCTGACTTCCCGAATTCTCTTCGCTTTTTTCCCCGGTCTGTGTCTTCTGGTCGCGACACTTCCCTCACGCAGTGAGGAGGCTCCTGCGCAGCGGGAGTATGTGCCTTTCGAGGGCGAGAAGTCTGCCTGGCACGACGGTTTCGAGCGTTACGATTTTGTCATGGACGGCGACACGATGGCTGTCACGCCCTTCAAACGTCCGGCGAACGAGAACTTCGGTATCGGCGCGCCCCCGGCCGGCGGACGCCGGTGTGTGGTGATCTGCCCGAAAAAGGCCGCGCCGGGGAAGCCCTGGTCCTGGCGGGGATGCTACTGGGACCATCAGCCGCAGACCGAAGTGGAACTGCTGCGCCGTGGCTTCCATGTCGCCTATATCTCCGCGGATGCCTCTCTCAAGCCGGATAAGTACTGGGAGGCGTGGTACGCCTTCCTGACGGAGAAGCATGGCCTCTCGAAGAAACCGGTCTTTGTCGGGATGAGTCGGGGTGGGGAGTACTCGTTTATGTGGGCGACCCAGCATCCCGATAAGGTCTCCGCGCTCTACTCCGACAATCCCGGCAGCAATGAGGAGAACATGCGGCAACTGCCGGAGATGGCCAAAAACGATGTGCCGATCCTGCTCGTCTGCGGCACGATCGACCCGCTGCTGCTGCGGTTCGCGACGACGATCGAAGTGAACTATCAACAGCTCGGTGGTCGCGTCTCGATGATGCTCAAGGAGGGGGCGGGGCATCATCCACACAGCCTCAACGATCCCAGGCCGATCGCCGATTTCCTGGAGCGGAGTGTGCAGGAGAAGACGCCGCCGATTCCGGACTTTGTCGCCGGGAATCGGTTCCTTCGGTACTCCTACTACAGCCAGGAGAGCCGTTACGCAAAGTCTCCTCGGGACGGTTACTATATCACCAGCCGGGGGCCGACCTTCACGGAGTGTTACGATCGCTACGAGGTGACGATGGGGCTGGAAAACCCCGTCAATATCATCGTGCCCAGGCAGGAAGCGCCCGGCAAGCCCTGGGTCTTCCGCGCCGGCTACGTCGCGCGGGACGCCAAAGTCGATCAGGCGCTGCTGGCAAAGGGGTTTCACATCGTCGTCGGACCGGTCGGATACAACTCCGATGGCCCTAACCATGCCGATTGGGACAAACTGTACAAGCATCTGACCGACCACGGCTTTTCCAGGAAGCCGGTGATGGAAGGGGCGGGAGGCGCGGCGGGCGCGATCTATGCCTGGGCCATCGAGAACCCCGACAAGGTCTCCTGCATCTATGCTGAGAATCCCATCCTGCACACCGGCAATGTCAAGATCCAGCCGCTCGACAACCTTGCGCCGCTCGCCAGAGCGGGCGTACCGATCCTGCACGTCTGCGGCAGCCTCGACCCCGCCCTCGACGAACAGACCCGTGTGGCGGAAAAACGCTACAAAGAGCTGAACGGCACTCTCACCGTGATCCTCCAGGAGGGTGAAGGTCACTATCCCACCGCTCCTAAAAATCCCAAACCGGTCCTCGATTTCATCCTGGGGCACCAGTAGAAACGCCGCCTATGTGGCGCACCATTTGGGCTTCTCGCTCCTGATTTTGTATTTGTGATGAGTATCACATTTCTCTGTGCGCTGTGTCACCGTCCGTACCGTACCTTCCGAACTATACTGAGTTCATCAACACCAAGGTACGGACGGGCGGCAGACAGCATCTTCACCCTGCTGCCAAACGATCCACCGACACGATGGAAACAGAGGGAGCAGACCGATGGCGACAGTCAACACCACAGCGATCAAAGCGGCCGAAGGCGCGAACGAGGCAAATGCGATTCTCGCAGAGATCCGAACCTCCAGTATCTGCCGACCCGGTAAACTGGGCGCAGATTTCGGCAGACTTGCTTTTTGATTTTCTCCCCTGCGGCAGCCTGCACTACTGCCAGGATGCCGCTTTCGCCGCGACGCATCCTCCAGCCTCCTACCTGAATTGAGCCCATCTCCCCCGCCCTATTTTCTTGACATGCGCATCATTCTCCTATATAATACTTCTCAAGAGAAGTATTATATGAAAGGCGAGAATGGTGAACCAGTCTATACAGACGCTCACCGCCCTCGGTTTCACGACCGTAGAGGCGAAGATCTATACGTTCCTCCTGCAGGAATCGCCGGTGACCGGTTACCGTATTGCGCAATCCTTGAAGATGCCGCTCTCCAACACATATAAAGCTGTCGAGGCGCTGCAAGGCAAGGGGGCGGTTCTGGTAGAGGAGGGAGAGCCGCGCTCCTATCGCGCTGTGCCGGTCGAGGAGCTTCTTAGCCGCCTGGAGAGAGAGTTCCATCGCTCTCGCGCCGCCGCCACGCAGGCGCTCTCCGGGATAGGGCGAGAATCACCGGACCCCGGCGTGTATCAACTCCAGTCACGTGCGCAGGTGCTGGAGCGCTGCCGTGCCATGCTGGAGCGCTGCAAAGAGGTCGCACTGCTGGACCTCTTTCCTGAGCCTCTGGAAGAGCTTCGTGACGCGATCGAACAGGCCGCTGCGCGGGGAGCGCTGGTCGGCGTGGTGGCCTACCAACCGGCGGAGTTGGCGGGCGTCCAGGTGGTGGTGGATCCGCAAGGCGCGCGCACTCTGCAGCGTTGGCCCGGACAGTGGCTCAATCTCGTCATCGATGGCTCGGAGTGCCTGATGGCGTTTCTGGAATCGGAGGGCTCCGGGCTTTATCAGGCCATCTGGAGCAGCAGCGCCTATCTCTCCTGGGTCGTGCACTGCATGCAGGCGTGGGCCTTGAGCGGCCCGGCTCTGGAAAAACAGATCCTGGAAGGCACGGATCTGACGCAGCTTCAGGAGAGCGTTCGCCATTTTCGGCGCTATCACGCGCTGGAAGCATCCGGCTACCAGATCCTGATGCAGTCCCTCCGACCTTCCGGTCCCCCTTCCACGCGAAAACGTAAGAACCAGAAAGAGACAACGTGATGAGGCTTCTATCTCTTGTGCGTCTGCGCACCTCAGGCTGCAAAGGAGGAGTTCTTCTCCTCGGACTCGTCTGGCTGCTGATGGGAGCGGGCAACGCCCCCGCCTATGCACGGAAGCCGCCTCTTCCGCCGATCCAGGTCGCGCTCATTTCAAAACCACAAGCGGCTGCGATGCGGACGGCAGAGCAGATACGCCAGGCTGCTGCCAGGGCGTACGGTCTTCGCGCCGATCAGGATACCTGGCAACTCACCGGCTCCGCCCATTTTCGCAATGCCCAGCAGGCGTTCGAGATGCGCTTCGATTCCCGGTTTCGGTTTGTGATGACCATGACCGGCGAACTCTCGGAGACCGATGCGTTCGATGGCGCTCTCTGCTGGACGGTAGGACCTTCGGAGATCCCGCATCGCCTCATCCTGCGCGACCGGGATTCGAATCGCCTGGTCTCCTGGGCGCTGACAGGGGACTGGGCTCGGAAATCCGCTCCGCTCCGGCTTGAGATCGCACCACCCTCGACCGCAACGCCCGGCAAGCAGACGCTTCTACTCACGCCCAGAGACGGGATTGTGACGGGGACGCTGGCGCTGGATCCCACGACGTCTCTCCCGGACTCCCTCCAATACGGGACGGATTCCGGCAAGGAGACCTGGATCTTTAGCGAGTACCGATCCTTCCAGGGCCGTATGCTGCCCACGCACATCGTGCATCAGTCCAGCAAACAGGAGGATACGATCTCGATCACCGCGGCGGAGCCCGTGGAAGCGGATGCCTCTCGCTATCGGATGGCAAAACCCGATCCGAAGGCGACGACGTTCGACCAGGCTGCCGACAACACGGTAGAGATCAAGCGGGTCCTGGGGCTGATGTTCATTCACCCCAAAATCGACGGGCAGGATGTGGGATGGTTCTTTCTGGACACCGGCGCGGACGCCATGTGTATCGAGCCGGATGTGGCCAAAAAGCTCGGCTTGCCGATCATCGGAGGAGACACCACGAGCGGGGTAGTGGGGGTGACGCATCTCGACATCAGCCGCGCCACGACGTTTCAATTGGGGCCGGTGACACTGCCAAAGCCGGTATTCCTCGTACTGGGGCTTGGCCCGATCTCCCAGGTTTTCAAGATCCCGATCGCCGGGATCTGCGGCTACGATTTCCTGGCGCGCACGGCGCTGGATATCGACTTGAAAACCAATACCATGCGGATCTCTAAGCCGGGTGCGGCGGCGCTGCCCACTGGCGCGAAGTGGACGAAGATCGGCTTCGATTCCAATACGCCCTGCCTGGAATGCGCCTTTGCGGAGGATCACAAAGGGTTTTTCAGCCTCGATACCGGCTCTGATGCCACCGTGGACTTCTTCTCTCCGGCCGTCGAGAGGTTTCATCTGCTGGAGAGGCAGGACGGGACGAGAGTCAATACAGGGGGTGCAGGCGGAATCGCGGAGAGTCGCAAAGGCAAGATCGACTGGTTTCAACTTGCCGGCACAAAGTTCGAGCAACCGACCGTCGGCTTCCAATTGACGAAATCCGGCGTCTTTGCCAGTCCTTTTCGGCTCGGCAACATCGGGATGGGATTCTTAGGCCAGTTCGACAGACTGATTTTGGACTACGCCCATGAGCGCATCGCGTTGATAAAGACGCCATGATCGCAATTTCCGGTGAGGACTTACCAAATTTCAACCCCTCCAGAATGCATTCTGGAGGGGCTTTTTTCGTTACCGAAGGCTTCAGGCGAGCGAGGAAGGAAGTGTCGCACTGCTAGGATTTCGCCTCGCCTCCCTTGAGGTTTTTGGCGAAGAAGTCGAGGGTGCGTTGCCAGGCGAGTTTGGCGGCTTTCTCGTCGTAGCGGGGCGTGGTGTCGTTGTGGAAGCCGTGGTTGGCGCCTTCGTAGATGAAGGCTTCGTATTTGACATGATTGGCTTTCAGCGCCTCTTCGTAGGCGGGCCAGCCCGCGTCGATGCGGGTATCGAGACCGGCGTACTGCATCATCATGGGGGCCTTGATCTTCGCGACATCTTCAGCCTTAGGTTGTGAGCCGTAGAACGGCACGCCTGCGGACAGGTCCGAACCGAGCTGGACCGCCAGCATGTTGACGATGCCGCCGCCGAAACAGAAGCCGACCGCGCCGATCTTCCCGGTGCAGTCGGGCCGCGCCTTCAGCCACTTCGCCGCCGCGATGAAGTCCTCGGACATCTTCGCTTTATCCACCTTTTGGAAGAGCGCACCGCCCTTCTCGTCATCGCCGGGATACCCACCCACGGAGGTGAGACCGTCCGGCGCGAGCGCGATATAGCCTGCGGTCCCCAATCGCCGCGCGACGTCCTCGATATAGGGGTTCAGCCCACGGTTCTCATGGATGACCAGGACGCCGGGAAGCTTATGTTTGGGCTCCGACTTCTGGACCGGATGCACGAGATAGCCTTTGATCTCGGTGTTGCCCTTCGGCGAAGGAACCGTGACCACCTCGGTCGTGATGCGACTGTCGTCCTTGGGAACCTGCTGCGCCCAGGCGTAGTTGGGCCGCAGGCTCTCCCAGAGCGCCATCGCCGTGATGCCGCCGACAGCGAACTTCTGGGCTTTTTCGAGGAATTCGCGCCGGTCCATCCCGCCATGCACGTAGACGTCGAACAGGTTGAGAAGCTCTTGCGGATATTGATCTGCGGTTTTGCGTTCCATAGTGCCTCGTATCTCCTTCGAATCGGATCGATGCTCTCTCAAAGACAGACATACCGGCGCGCAGGCTCGCTCCCTACACCGGCATGGGTGATAAACATAATGATACCCGCTCTGAAACCCTTCGACATCGTTCGCCGTCATTACTCAGTCCTATGAAATCGGGTAGGATGAACAGGGCGCTTCTGGAACAGGCTGGGGATGTGCGATGCAGACGACCGGAACGATCGCGTGAGAGTCGAGAAGGGTATCCACGGAGGATACGCACGATCTGCTCCTCTCGTTCCTTCTCGCGATTCTCCTCTCTCCTTTGAGCGGAATAGAATGGTGGAAACTGAATTTGATCAATGCCTTCACGCTGACGATCCTGGCGTTTATTGTGCTGGGAGGCGCCGGAGTTAGCATCGCGAAACGGACGCTCCGGCGCAAAAACGCGCTGGAGCGTCTTCGATCGCTCTGGGGCAAAATCCCACAGCCGCAGAAAAAGGAGCGGGAGACCGCGCTCTTTCACGATCTCAAGGGCGAAGCGGAACAGAGTTGGCACACCGACGACCGGACATGGGAGGATCTCTATATGGCGGAGATCTTCCAGAGAGTCGATCACTGCCGGAGTCGGGTCGGAAGCCAGGTTCTGTACGATATGCTGCGGACGCCCTCGTTTCAGACAGAGGAGCTGGAAACCCGCGACCGCCTGGTCAACCTCTTCACTTCCGATCCGGAACTGCGCGAACAGGCGCAAGTCGTCCTCGAAGCGCTGGAGACGCCGGACGCGGGCCTCCTGGCGAATCTCTTCTTTACCACCATCCCGCCGCGCCCGAGAATGTACCTCCTCTATCCGGCGCTCGCCCTCTGTGTGCTGCTTGGAATCGCGGCGACGCTCTTGCACTACCAGGTCTGGCTGGTGTTTCTTCCTCTGATCCTGATCAATATCATCGTGGCTCAAACCTACCAGAAGAAGATCGAATCCTGGATCAAACCGCTGCGCGTCGTCAACACACTGGTGCGTACGGCGGACAGGCTGTATCGGCTGGTCGAAGCGAAATCGGATCCCGATCTCACCCGAGTCGTGCTCCCGTATCGCGATAATCGGCAGGTAGCGCGCGTACTGGAGGGCCTTACAAGCTGGCTGATGATCGAACGTAACAGCAGCGGGTCCGATCTGGGATCGATCATCGTCGAATATCTGAACATGATCCTGCTTCTCGATGTCAACTCGTTCGTCTTCAGCATGGAAGCCGTGCGCAGCCGCCAGGGCTTGATCCGCGTGCTGTTCGAAATGGTAGGCACGCTCGACGCGCTTATCGCCATCGCCTCCTATCGCCACAGCCTCTCCCTCTATTGCGTGCCCACATTCGGCCCGCCGGAAAAGCGCCTGACGATCGAAGATGCGCTGCATCCGCTGCTGACGAACGGCGTGCCGAACTCGTTGACGGTCGAGCAGCGTGGCATCTTCGTCACCGGATCGAACATGTCGGGTAAGACGACGTTCATCCGCACGGTGGCGGTGAATGCCATGCTCGCGCAGACGATCGTCACCTGTACGGCTCGCCGTTATGAGGCGCCGCTCCTGGAGGTGCACACGTCGATCGGTCGAAGCGACAGCCTGCAGGAGGGGAAGAGCTACTATATGTCCGAGGTGGAGGCGATCGGCAGCTTTATCGAGGATGCCGCGGACGCGGCTCCCTGCCTGTTCGTGATCGATGAGATCTTCCGCGGTACGAATACGACCGAGCGTGTGGCGGCGTCGAAAGCGGTGCTGGATGCCCTGAACCGAACCGATGGCTCGCATATCGTGCTGGTTTCGACACACGACATCGACCTCTCCCATCTCCTGCGGACGCCCTGGGACCGCTACCATTTCCGAGAGTATGTGGAGGAGGGCGAACTTCAGTTCGACTATCAGATTCGCCCCGGTCTCAGCTCCTCTCGCAACGCCCTGCGACTGCTGGCGGCCTGCAACTATCCCGAAACAGTGGTCGCCGACGCCGAGGCGACCGCGGCCCATATCGATCTCGAAGCGCGCCGACGGAGGGAGCCTCCACCCGGCATTCCCGAAGGCGCACCGGAATAGGCGTCCTTATTTGGCCTTATACCAGCTCGCCTGAAACGGCCCGCGTGGATTGGAGAAAGAGAGTTTCGCCGTGGTGTTCGAGAAGGTGCCGAGCACCAGAAACCTTCCGGCTTTCGGATCGACGCCGCAGCCAAGCAGACTGTAGCGGGTGGTCTCCTTCGGATCTTTCAGCACGAGCTCATTGTCCTCGACGCTCCACTTGCCTTCGTGCGCCTCTTTGACATGTGCGGAGCTGGAGATTCCGATGAAGGTGTGTTTGTAGGCGCCGTCCGGCTGCAGGTGGAAACTGCTGCCGGTATAGATCGAGGCGTCTCCGGCATAGGCGCCGCTCGCCGTCACATAGCTTGCGATAGACGACGAGCCTTCGCTCCAATCGCCCGCGATCTCCTTGCTGGAAAAGAGCGGGATCTTCGCGTTCGACGAGCCCGGAATACGCGCCGTCGTGAGGAAGCGCTCCAGGTCGGCATCGAGCGGCTTTTCGTAGCCGTAGCAGACGGCGAGAATAGGCACGAATCGGTTGCCATGCGCAATCAGATAGACGGACACAGAGCGCGGTTTGGCGCCCGTGACCTTGTGTTTGACGTAGTTATCCGCGTCGAATGCGCAGACATACCCATCGCTCAGGCGCGCCATCAGCGGCAGTGGCGCGACCGCGGAATCGTAGTTCGCGGTGATGAGTTCCTTCCAGTACTCCTTGAAGTGATCCCGTAGAGAACCGGTAAGGGGTTGGCTCGGCATCACCGCCAGCGTCCAGCGGTACTGCGTATAGAAATCGTCCTTGGAGATGTCGATCACGGTCACGCCGCTCTTCTTCGTCTCGGTCCAGCCCTGCGGAACCGTGTACTGAAGGTCCACGGCGCCAGGCGCACGGATGATCTGCGGCGCTGCGGGGAGTTTACCGGAACTTCCGAGGCTATGGATCATGTTGGTGAACGGGTCGGAGTACTTCTGGAGGGTCTCGATCCCGTCCCCGAGCACGAGCACAACTCCCCCGAGTTCCCCCTTCTTGACAGCCATCACCTGCGCCAGCAGCGCCTTACCGTCTTTCTCCAGCGTTCCGATCGAAAGCTTATAGTCCCAGCCACCGTCCGATTGCGCCTGCTGCGGTTTCGTGGCCTCAGCGAACGTGCCGACATCTCCGATCGTCTTCTTCGCGATCCCATACACTTCGTCGAGCGTCCCCGCTTTGATTTGTAGTGGGGTGATAAAGACCGTGTAGACTTTGCCCTCTCCCAGGTCTCCAGGGATCATCACCGTTGCGCCCTGGTTTGTCTGCGCTTTCCAACCGGGCGGCGCTTTCAACGGGATTTTGGCGTCCTCCGCCACAGGCATCAAGGCGACAGGCGCTGTGCATAGCATTGGCGACGACAGGAGGCCGATAAATACATAGAGAGCGACCATAAAAGTGTTCATAGGAAAAGCTCCTTCCAGAACTCTTGCACGGAGTGACTCTCTCCATTATACACAAATGCCTCTGTCGATACAAAAATAGAAGCCGCTGCCAATGTGGGTTGGCAACGGCTTCTGATCAATCGCCTGTGCGGTCCGAGCCGGAGGCTGGTTTTGCGG
>Ga0105239_10011104_pt1 | contig 10051 bp, 12 predicted proteins | sample KBSC44metaG_FD_92761 | JGI IMG/M metagenome (GOLD analysis project Ga0105239, IMG submission 92761) | Corn rhizosphere microbial communities from Kellogg Biological Station, Michigan, USA - KBS C4-4 metaG | ecosystem: Host-associated > Plants > Roots > Rhizosphere > Soil | place: Michigan, USA...
ACTTCGAGGAGCACACGATCTACTACTGCCCCGAGTGCCAGACCGGCGGCCGCGTCCTCAAGGACCGCCGGCTGTCACGATTGCTGCGCTGATGTCGGAGCTACTCGACGCTCTCTACCGCGGAGACGACGACCGGGTCTCCGAGCTGCTCGCCGCCGATCCGCAGCTGAGCGTCTTCGAGGCGGCGGCTTTCGGTCTAACCGACCGTCTGCGCGAGCTACTCGACGAGGATGCAACCCCCGCCAACGCGTTCGGCGACGACGGCTTCCAGCCGCTCGGGCTCGCCTGTTTCTTCGGCCACGTCGAGGCCGCGCGCCTCCTCCTGGACCGTGGCGCCGACCCGAACGCACTGGCCCGCAACGAGCACGTCCAGGCTGGTCCCCTCCACTCCGCGTCCGCCTCGGAGAACAAGGACGCAGAAACGCGCTACGAGCTCTGCGAGCTGCTGCTCGACCGCGGGGCGGACCCGAACCTCGAACAGGGCGGCGGCTTCACGGCCCTCGACGCCGCGCGCCAGAACGGCGACGAGCGCCTCGAGCGCCTACTGCTCGACCGCGGCGCCGGAGCGGGAACCACTCCGTAGCCAGTCGAGCACGACGCCCCACTCCTCGTCGAGGAGGTGGCCGCCGCCCTCGAGCAGCTCGAAGCGCGCGTTCGGCAGCCGGCTCGCGACGTATTCGCCGTGCGCGCGTGGCGCGAGCACGTCCAGCTCGCCCTGCCAGACACGCACGTCCGTCGTAACGGCCTCGAGCTCGAAGCCCCACGACTTTGTGAACGCGAGATCGTCGTCGGCCCAGCCGCGCACGCCCTGGCGGATCGCCTCCACGAACGACTCGACCATGATCGCGCGGTACTCGGGCCGCGCGAGGATCGCCTTGTCGACCTCGGGCAGCTCGGCGGCGATCTGCTCGACGACCTTTTCGGGCTCGTGCCCGAGCTCGTCGGCGTAGGGCTGGAGGAAGGAGTCGATCGCCTCCCGCCCCTCGAGCGCTGCGCCGAACTCCTTCACGTTCAGGTCGGCCTGGCCGGCGAGGAAGTCGAAGTCGTCCGTATCGGAGGGCGCCGGCGTTACGAGAGCGCCGACCCGGAGGACGCGGTTCCCGAGCAATGCGCCGCAGGCGAGCGCGTGCGGCGCGCCGCCTGAGCCGCCGACGACTGCGAAGCGGTCGAACCCGAGCTCGTCGGCGATCGCCTCGATGTCGGCGGCCGCGTCCGCGACGGAGCGTCCGGGCTTTGGATCCGAGCGGCCGTAGCCGGGGCGGTCGTACGCGACCATCTGCACGCCACACCGCTCGTAGATTCCGGCGTCGTGGTGACGTGTGAGACGGCTGCCGGGAGTCCCATGGCACACGATCACCGGGACGCCGTCGGTCGCGCCGCGCTGGACGAACGCCAGCGTGCGCCCGTCGGAAGTGCGCGCGGTTCCTTCCTGCTCCATCGCCCGGATCATACGGACGGGCCGGCCCGCCGCACGTGCGCCCGCGTGACCGCGTCCGGGCGGGCGCAGCCGAGCAGCTTCAGCCCGGTCTCGATCTCGATCCGGAGTAGCTCGAGCACCCGCGCGACGCCCTCCTCGCCGTCGACAGCCAGGCCCCAGAGGATCGGCCGGCCGCTGAGGACGGCCCGGGCGCCGAGCGCGAGCGCCTTCAGAACATCCGTACCGCGCCTGACACCACCGTCGACGAGTACCTCGACCCGCTCGCCCACGGCCTCGACCACCTCGGGCAGCACGTCGAGCGCGGCCGGAACGCCGTCGAGCTGGCGGCCTCCGTGGTTGGAGACGACGACCGCCGCGCAGCCGTGCTCTGCGGCGAGCAGCGCGTCCTCCGCGGTGAGCACGCCCTTGAGCAGGAGCGGCAGCTCGCAGTTGGAGCGCAGCCACTCGAGGTCGCGCCAGGTCAGCGTCGAGTCGACGATGTGCCCGATCGCAGCGTGGACGTCCTTGCGTGCGAGCGGCACGGGCAGGTTCGGCTGCGGGAGGTCTTCGGGGAGCGTGAAGTCGGCGCGGGTGTCCCGCTCCCGGTTTCCCGCGACGGGGAAGTCCACGGTCAGCACCAGCGCGCGGAAGCCGGCCTCGGCGACCCCGGCCAGCAGCTCCTTCGTGAAGCCGCGGTCGCGCGACCAGTAGAGCTGGAACCAGAGCGGCGCGCCCGGGACGGCCGCGGCGAGCTCGGCGGGGCTGACGCTCGCGACCGTGGAGACGCACATGACCGTCCCAGCGGCAGCGGCCGCGCGAGCGGTGGCGAGCTCGCCCTCCGGATCGGCGAGCCGCTGGAACGCGGTCGGCGCGACCAGAACGGGAAGGGCCAGCTCGGTGCCGAGCACCTCGGTCCGGGTCGAGACCTCGCCGACGTCGACGAGGACCCGCGGCCGCAGCTCCCAGCGCGTGAAGGCCTCGACGTTCGCGCGGAGCGTCTGCTCGTCGCCCGAGCCGCCGGCGTAGTAGGCGTACGCCCCGGGCTCGAGCCGCTCCCGGGCTGCCTTCTCGAAGTCGTGGACGTTGATCGCGCGGCCGTGCCGCGCGCGATGCTAACGGCGGCCGCTGCTGACGACGAGGTTGACCCGCGCGCGGTTCGCGCGGAGCTGGTGCGCCTTCGGCGTCTGGCGAACGACTCGGCCGGCTGCGACGCGTGCCCGCGCGCGCTTGATCGTGCCGACAGAGCAGTTCGCACGCCGGAGCTTGGCCCGCGCGGCGGCCAACCGCATTCCGACCACCCGCGGGACGGCGCACGCCGGTTTGAACGGTGGCGGCGGTGGTGGCGGAGGCGGAGGCACCGGCGGCGGAGGCGGAACTGGCGGCGGTGGCGGAGGCGGAGGGGGTGGCGGTGGCGGTGGCGGCGGTGGGGGCGGAGGCGGTGGCGGTGGCGGCGGAGACCCGCCGGTCGCGTCGACCGCGTAGAGATAGGTCGTGTCGCCGTTGTAGAACGTCGCCGTCCCCACGTAAGCGGTCGAGCTGTCGGGCGAAAATGCCGGCCGCGCGTAGACGATCTGATAGGCGTCTCCCGTCAGCGGCAGCTCGGCCTGCCAGGCGAGCGCGCCGGTCTGAGCATCCCAGCCGCGCACGTTCCCCGGGACACCGAAGTCGGGCCGGTCGCCGGCGACGACGACGCTGCCGTCCGGACTCACCGCCGGGAAGTCGACGATCGTTTCGTCGAAAAAGGTCCAGCGCGGCGTTCCGGCCGGGGTCACCGAGTCCAGGTAGCCGAGGCTGCGCGAGAAGTAGACGGAGCCGTCGGGGCCCACGGTCGGCGGCGACATGCCGTTCGAGGGATAGGGCGAGTAGTTCCAGATGACGGACCCGTCAGATGGGTCGATCCGGAGCAGGTTCCAGCCGTTCTCGCCGCCCATTGCGGTCATGTAGAGGCTGCCGTCCGGCCCGGTCGCGGGCTGGCGCTGCCGCTGCATGAAGATGTCGTCCGAGCCGCCCATTGTGCGCGCCCAGGACTGGGCGCCGCCCAGCGTCAGCGAGTACATCGTGCTGAGCGCGATCCCCTGCTCGTCGAAGCCCAGGAACAGGTGCCCGGCGTCGAAGACCACATCCGCGCCGAGCTGGCCGTACTCGATGAAGCGCGGGTCGCCGGGGTTCGACCAGATCAGCTGTCCCGCAGGCGTGAGCGCGAAGGCGCCGAGCCCGGGATAGTCGGTGACGACGTAGATGTTGCCGTCGGGGCCGACGGTCGGGCCTGCGATGACTCCCTGGCCGTCGGGGTCGGTGAAGGTCCAGAGGATCGTGCCGGAGGAACTGATCGCCGTGATCGTGCCTCCGCTGGCGACGTAGACCGTGCCGTCTGCGCCGATCGACGGGCCTCCGTCTCCGGCACCGGGACGCACCCAGCGGACCGCGCCGTCGGGGGTCACCGAGTAGACCCTTCCGTCCGAGCTGGCGACCGCGATGTTCCCGTCCGGGCCGACCGCCGGCGGGCGCAGCACGTACTGGCCGTCGAGCGGCACGCGCCACTTGACGTCGCCGCCGGCGGCCCATGCCGAGGCGGGCCACGCCGCGAGGACGCCGAGGACGATCAGAAAGAGTGTGAGCCTGCGCACTTGCGACGGCAGAGTTCCAACGATCCCCTGCAGCCGCAATGAGACTTTGGTCCTAGGACCCCGGCAGCCTCACGTGCAACTCTTCGCCGGCGAGCTCCACCTCGCCGCCCTGGGCGCGGATTGCGAGACCCGCGATGGCCGCTCCCAGGTCGCGCAGGTCCTCGCCGAGGAGGACCGGCGCGGACGCGGGGGTGACGGGCGCCAACGTCAGCTCGGCGCCGCTCACCTCGAGGCGAACCTGCTCGAGGCCGCCGTGGCGCAGCGCGCACTGGGCCAGGGCCGCGATCGCGCGCTCGCTCGCGTCCACGTCGAGCTCGATGGCCGCGCCCGTGCCTTCGACCATGACACGCTCCTCGCCGAGACGCTCCGCCGTGTTGCGCGCGAGCTCGAGGGTGTCGACTTCCTTCAGGACAGGGTCGTAGCGCCCGGACTCGATCCGAGCGCCGAGCGAGAGCTCGTCGACGAGCTCCCCCAGCTGCCCGGCCGCCGCCGCGATCATCTCGACGTAGCGACCAGCCGGCTCCTCGAGGCCGCCCTGCCGCGTGAGCGTGTGCGCGAACCCGACCACGGTCGCGAGCGGCGTGCGCAGGTCGTGGCACGCGAGGGAGACGAGGCGGGCGAAGGGACTGTCTGCGGTAGCGTTTTCGTCCATGGCGAATCCGCGAGAGCTTCTAACACACGATCTTCAGGCCTCGCGCTCGGAGGTGCCGCTCGCGCTCTCTCGCGCAGGCGTCGGCGGCGTCCAGAAGGCCATCCGGATCCGCTACGGCGAGCACGAGAAGCTGATCGCCGCCCAGATCGACTGCACGGTCGACCTCCCGGCCGAGCGCAAAGGCGTGCACATGTCCCGCTTCCCGGAGCTTTTCGCGGAGGCGATCGAGGAGGTCGTGATCGGCGAGGCCCTTCTGATCGAGAACCTCGCCGAGCACATCGCCGGCCACATCGTCGAGCGCCAGAGCGCCCTCCGGGCCGAGGTTCGAATCACGGCGAGCTACCCGCTCGAGCGCGAGACGCCGGTCACAGGGCTGCCGACGCAGGAGATCGTCTCCTTGTTCGGGCTCGCCGCCGCCTCCGCGGAGAGCACGCGGCGGATGGTCGGAGTAGAGGCGAACGGGATCAACGCTTGCCCGTGCGCGCAGGGGCTCGTCCGCGAGCGGGCGGCCGAGCGCCTCGGCGATGCCGGCTTCGGCGAGCTCGACGTCGAACGCATCCTCGAGCTCGTGCCGCTCGCGACCCACAACCAGCGCGGGCGCGGCACGCTCTTCGTCGGCACGGAGCGGACGCTCAACGCCGAGCAGCTCGTCCGGATCGTCGAAGGGTCGATGAGCTCCCCCGTCTACGAGCTGCTGAAGCGGCCGGACGAGCTCTTCGTCGTCGAGCACGCACACCTGCAGCCGCGGTTCGTCGAGGACTCGGTGCGGATCGCCCTCCGCGACGCGCTCGCCGCCTACGCCGAGCTGGACGACGGCGACTTCCTGCTCTCGCGGCAGGTGAACCTCGAGACGATCCACTCGCACGACGTGATCGCGGAGCGCTACGGCACCGCGGGCGAGCTGCGTGCAGAGCTCGAGGGCGGCGAGCCGGTCGCGCGCCACACCGGGCTGCACGAATGGCTCAGCTCTTGACGGGCTGAGCGGGCCGGCGGAAGCGGAAGCGCGTCTCCGTGCCCGCGCGCAGGCGCGCGATGTTCGTGCGGTGCAGGACGACGACCGCCGCCGCCGCGGCGCAGGCGAAGACATCGACCGGCCAGGGCTCGCCGAGCAAAACCGAGGCGACCGGCAGCGAGATGGCCGCGGCGATCGACGAGACGGACGCGTAGCGGCACACCGCAAAGACGAGGATCCAGACCACCAGGCCGACCGCGCCGACGAGCGGGGCCACGCCGAAGAACGCCCCGCCACACGTCGCCACCGCCTTCCCGCCGCGCTCGAAGCGCAGGAACAAGGGACGCCAGTGGCCGAGCATCGCCGCGCCGCCGGCGAGCACCCCGGCCAAGTGACCCACGTAGATCGTCGCCAGCAGCGCGGGCACGAATCCCTTGGCGACGTCCAGGGCCATCACCGGAATCCCGAAACGCGCGCCGAAGGTCCGCCACACGTTCGTCGCCCCGATGTTCCCGCTGCCGACCGTGCGGATGTCGACTCCGCGGGTGAGCCGCACGAGCCAGTAGCCGGTCGGGATGCTCCCGGCCAGGTACCCGGCCAGAACGAAGAGGACTGCGCTCAGGGCCTGATCTGGTACTGCTCGACCCAGTCGTTCACGACGTCCCAGTCGAGGTTGTCGAAGAACGCATCGATGTAGGACGCGCGGTCGGTCGCGTAGTCGATGAAGTACGCATGCTCGTAGACGTCGAGCGCGACGAGCGGGGTCGCGTTCCAGACGGGGAACGTGTTCTGCGCGTCGCCGAGGTAGTTGAAGACCTTGCCCTCGTCCCAGTCGTAGGCCGTCCACGCCCATCCCCGGCCCGCCATTCCGGTCGCCTTGAGGTCGGCGCGCCACGCCTCGACCGAGCCGAAGTCGCGCACGATCAGGTCGCGAACGCGGCCGTGCGGATCGCCGCCGTCCCCGCCGAGGTGCTCGAAGTAGACCTCGTGGTTCTTGATCCCGCCGAGCGCGAAGCTGAGGTCGACCTTGAGCGCGCGGATCTCCGAAAAGACCTGGTTCGCAGCGGCGAGGTCCACCTCAGCGAGGCGCCCCATGATCTCGTTGCGCTTGTTGACGTAGCCCTCGTAGAGCTTGTAGTGCGCCTCGACCGCCTGCCGGGAAATGCCGTCGAGCTCGAGCAGCGCCGGCTTGAGGGGCCGGGCGACGATCTCCTCGTGGTTGAACGCGAGAGTGCTCAACGCGCGCGGAGCATACGCGATAGCCTCGGCCGCAAAGGCGCAGAGCAGAAAGGAGCGCAGATGGCGTTCGAGGTCCCTCCTCTTACCTACGACTACGGCGCGCTCGAGCCGCACATCGACGAGCAGACGATGCGCGTCCACCACGACAAGCACCACCAGGCGTACGTCGACAATGCCAACGCAGCCCTCGAGGGAACGCCTCTTGCCGACAAGCCCGTCGAGCACGTTCTGACCAACCTCGAGGCCCTCCCCGAGGACAAGCAGGCCGCGGTGCGCAACAACGCGGGCGGCCATGCGAACCACTCGCTCTTCTGGGAGATCATGGGGCCCGGCGGCGGGCAGCCGTCAGGCGCGCTCGCCGACGCGATCGACGACGTCTTCGGCGGGCTCGACGACCTCAAGAAGCAGGTCAACGAGAACGGCGTCAAGCGCTTCGGCTCCGGCTGGACGTGGCTCGTGCACGACGGCACCGGCCTCGCGCTCTACTCGCTGCCGAACCAGGACTCGCCGCTCCTGACCGGTGACATCCCGATCCTCGGGATCGACGTCTGGGAGCACGCCTACTACCTCAACTACCAGAACAGGCGCCCCGACTATCTCGAGGCCTGGTGGAACGTCGTCAACTGGGACGCGGTCGCGCAGAACTTCGAGCGCGCGGTGGCGGAAGCCGGAGCTCCCGCCACCTAGGCGTCAAAGCGTCAGTTCCGAACGACGTTGCTCGTGGCTGTCACGTAGCAGGGCGCGGCCTGCGCCTTGCTGATGACCAAGCGCACCCTTGCGCGCCTGGCAACCTTCGCCTTGAACGGCGCGGAGGCGATGACGGTCGGCTTCGCCGGACCCGGGACGGAGGTCGTCAGGGTGACCTTCTTGACCTGCACCCAGCGCTTGCGAACGGTCGCGTAGCGCTGGAAGAGCAGCGTCTTCCCCTTCAGGTCGGTTCCCGCGGTAACGGTCGCCGTGAACGAGCCGCGCTTGACTCGCTTGATCGTGACGATCGGCTTGACATTGACCGTCACCGGGGCGCTCTTGGTCGCCTTCTGGCTCGCCTGGTAGCTCGTGGCGACGGCTGGCGACGCGGTGGTCGCGTAGCTGCCGTTGGCCGCGGTCTTGACCCGGGCCAGGTTGACGGCCTTGGTCGTCCCGCAGGCAAGCGCCTGGACGGTGATCTGCTGGTTCGCCTTCGGCGGCGTCAGCACTCCCGAGAGCGTCACGGACTTCCCGTAGACGACTGTGGGCGCGCTAGACGCGAGCGTCAGGGGCGGGCTGGCTGCAGACGCTGCCGAAGCGAGAGCGGCTGCCGCAATGACTGTGAGTATGGCTGTGATTTTCATGGCCCGAGAATGACGTCAATCTCGGCCGAGACTTGCGTCCTGCTATCACTCGTTCGGTGAGGGCGCTCGTCACCGGGGGCACCGGCCGCGTGGGCGCCGCGGTTGCCGCGCGCCTCGAACGCGACGGCTGGGCCCTGAAGGCGGCCGGGCGCACGGACGGCGACGTCTCCGATCCGGCGCAGGCGCGAACGCTCGTCGAGAGCGCGGTCGCCGAGCTCGGCGGCCTCGACCTGCTCGTGAACGCGGCCGGGGAAGGCTTCGCGCCCAAGCCGGTCGCCGACCTGACGGAGGCCGACTGGGATGCCGCCTTCGGCGCCACCGCCAAGGGCAGCTTCTTCGTGACGCAGGCCGCCGCGCCGCACCTGCGCGGTTCGCGCGGCTGCGTCGTGATGATCGAGGACGTCGCCGCCTTCCAGCCGTGGCCCTCGTTCGCGGCGCACTGCGCTGCCAAGGCGGCCCAGGCGATGCTGACCCGTGTGCTGGCGCGCGCGCTGGCGCCCGACGTGCGCGTTTGCGGCGTCGCGCCGGGCTCGGTGGCCGTCGAGCCCGGCCAGGAAGAACGGCGTGCCGCGGAGACGCTGCTGGGGCGAATCGGATCGCCCGAAGACGTGGCGGACGCGGTTGCGTATCTGGCTTCCGCGGACTTCGTGACGGGCACCACGATCGTCGTCGACGGTGGCCGCCTGCTGCAATCCGCTGCGCGCAATTTTCCGTAAGAAACAGTGATGGAGCTTGCGCTCGAAATGCCTCGGCGCTTGCCCGCACCGTCTCACTCAGCCACGATGCAACCCGTGTCTGCCAACGAGGCGAGCGACGGCGAGCTGATCCTGCGCACCGGAAACGGTGATCGCAACGCCTTCGAGGTGCTCTACCGCCGCTATGCGCGCTCGGTTTTCGGACTCGCGCTGCGCCGCCTGGGCGACCGCGGCCGCGCCGAGGACGCTGTCCAGGAGACGTTCGCCTCGATCTGGCGCGCCGCCCGTACGTACAAGCCGGAGCGCGGCCCGGGAGCGCCGTGGCTCTACGCCGTCGCGCGGAACGCGATCGTCGACCGAGGACGGATGCGCCTCGAGCCCGCGGTCGAGACCCCCGAGGAGGTCTCGGGCGACGCCGGTCCTGCGGAGCGCGCCGAGGACAGCTGGACGAGCTGGCGCATTCACCGCGCCCTCGAGGAGCTGAACGAGAACGAGCGCACCGTGATCGAGCTCGCCTACTGGAGCGGGCTCTCGCAGTCCGAGGTCGCGGAGTACCTCGGGATCCCCTTGGGAACTGTCAAAACGCGGACGCGAGCCGCTCTGGCCCGGCTCGCCGACCTGCTGGAAGAGGAGCTGGGACAGCGATGACCGGGAAGCCTGACTTTCGCGACCTCGTGGGCGAGGACCTGACCCCCGAGGAGCGAGACCGCCTCGAGCAAGTGCACGAACTTCTGATCGCCGCCGGCCCGCCGCCGGAGCTTCCGCCTGCGCTGGCGGAGCCCTCGACGGAGCTCGACGAACCGACCGGGCTTCCGCGCCGCCGCACGGGCGCCGTCCTCGCCCTCGCCGCAGCCCTCGCGCTGGCCGCGTTCCTAGGTGGCTTCATCGCGGGCCGCACGAACGGGGACAACTTCAACTCCGTCAGGGCGATACCGATGCACGGCGTCGGCGCGGCGCAGGCCGCCTCCGGGACGATCGACCTCGGCCAGCTCGACAGCCAGGGCAACTGGCCGTTGCAGGTCAAGGTCAGTCATCTGCCGTCTTCGCCGAAGAAGGGCTACTACGAGATGTTCCTGACGCGCCACGGCAAGATCGCCGCAACCTGCGGCACCTTCAACGTGCACGGCTCCACCGCGAC
>Ga0105239_10011106_pt1 | contig 10051 bp, 12 predicted proteins | sample KBSC44metaG_FD_92761 | JGI IMG/M metagenome (GOLD analysis project Ga0105239, IMG submission 92761) | Corn rhizosphere microbial communities from Kellogg Biological Station, Michigan, USA - KBS C4-4 metaG | ecosystem: Host-associated > Plants > Roots > Rhizosphere > Soil | place: Michigan, USA...
AGATTACGGGGGTTGCCGTCACCCCGGGGATCGGGCGTGAACCGGCAACCCTCCCAGCAGCAGCACGATAGCTGCTGCCAGTATCCTCACTGCTGGGCGACCTGCTGGTTGCTGCTCGAGCTGGTGCTGCTAGCAGGCACGGGATCTGTAGACGGAAGCTGATTGTTGATCTGTGTCACGAGCTTGTCGGTAAGCCTGGCTGCGTCTCGCTGCGCTTTAACCAATTCGTCCTTCAGCTGGGTAATCGTCTTCGGTGTCTGCGTGCCTGAACCGGAGCCAGTGCCAGAGCCAGTTCCCGTGCCGCTTCCCGAATCGACCGGCACGACTTGGTAGTCTTTGCCGCCGATGCGGATGATGTTGTTGTTGTTCCCCACGCCGCCCGTGCTGACGTCGGTCCCGCCTGAAGTGCTACCGGATCCGCTGCCACCAGCAGGTGTAGCGGGCGGATTGTTACTGGCTATCGGAGGAAGCGGGGCATTGCCGCCAGGCGTTAGCTCGAAGATATAAGGTGTGGTCTTGCCTTCATGGGTTGCGAGAAGAATCTCGTATGGGCTGTTATTGTCCCCGGGCGGATCGACCACCGTAGCCTGGTAATCTATTCCTCCAGCCTGGAATGACCCCCACGAATCCGCAGGCGTCGTTCCTGCGGTCGAGGCCAGGTTGGTCTGCGGCGTGACCTGCGACGACGTGTCAGTAGAGGACGTATTGCTCGTCGACGATGTTGATGTCGGCGACGAAGAACTGGTGTCAGCGGGCGTTGCCGTATTGTTGTTGGCAGACGCGAAAAATGGCATGACCAGCATCGTAGAGAGCAGTAGTGCATACCTCATTTAGAACTCTCCTTTATAGACGTTTGTAGTAGGCACGTGAGACCACCGTTCGATCCTTATTACAGGCTGGTGCCAGGATCGGCGTTTCCGAGGAAGGTCGTTTCGTTCCACCAGCCGCCTCCCTTGGCATTCTCCCAGACCGCATTGCCATTGGGATCGAGGCGCAAAGCTGCGACGTATCCACCGCCGCCAGCCTGATCGAGCGGTGTGCCGTTTTTGGTAACCAAGCCCATCGGAACGCCGGCGAACATGGCTCCTTGCAGTGGACCGAGCGTCCACACGTCTCCATTCTTGTCGGTCACTGAGCCGCCGGAGCCTGGGGTGATATCGCCAGGAGACAACGTGATTGTGCCGCCGCGGAACTCTCCCGAGTTTTGCGCGGTCTGATTCATCGCCGCTACTGTTGATGGGATAGCCGCAGCTGAGATACCGCCACCGCCGCTACCACCGCTACCACCGCTACCACCGCTACCACCGCTACCGGAGCCGCCGGTAGAACCGGCCGCCACAGGCTGGGCTCCAGCGCTACCCGAACCGCTGTTGGCAGATCCGCTGCCGGTCGCGGCTGGGGCCACACTGCTCCCTGAACCAGTATTGGCCGCAGTTTCCGAACCTGGGCTGCCGCTCGTTGAGGTGCTGTTAGACTGCGATCGGTGACCGCGCCGACCGCCTCCGTTATTCGATGCTGTGGCCGTTTGGCCAGTCGCTTCGCTCGCGGTGGCTGACGGATCGGTCGCACTGCCGCCGCTGGTGGCTGGCGTCGTCGTCGACCCGCTTCCGCCAGTGTAGTTATTGATTGTGCCGGATAGCGGCCCACCGGTGTTGGATGACGCGTTATATGTCGTCGTCTGAGCGCCGGTCGTCGGATCCGTCGTCGTCTGATACCCCGCAGGACTTGCCGACATGTCAGTCGATGTCGGATTGCCAAACTGCGACGATACTGTGCCGGAACCCGACCCGGATCCGGGCGCGCTTCCTAGGCTGCTGGGGGCGCCGCTGCCAACCCCTTCTGGCAGAGCGATGATGTAGGGCGTCGAGCCATCGGCGATGAGCACTTCGTAGCTGGGACCTTTGCCCGGCGGATCGATGATTGTTACGTCGTAGTTGGTCCCGCCAATTTTGAACGAACCCCACTCGCCTCCGGACATCGAAGGTAGACTTCCGGCCGTTGGACCCATGCCAGCGGCGCTGGCGAGAGTGGTCTGCGGCACGATACCAGACGAGGATCCACCCGGCGTCGCTGACGCTGTATCGGTCGGCGCTGAGCTTTGCGAACCGCCACTGGGCGGCGTGGTGCCGCTGCCAGACGGAGTAGATGGGCTTGGGCCGCTGGCGCTGACAACGGTGGGGCACGCACCACCGCTATTGCCAACCGATGTTCCGACGATCCCAGTATCCTTACTCGCGTCCTTCTGCCAAACCTGCGTATTGTATACGGTCATAGGATTGGCGGATCCGGTGCCAAAGATGACTTCTAATTTGCTATCATCAAACGTGGAATACGCCCCGCCCGGGCTCCAAGTATGCACGGGACCTACTTGATTGCCGTCCACGAACATGCTCGCGGAGCCCTGGGACGAACCAGAAGCGGGCACCCAAAGGAACCCGTAAGTGTGCGGTTGGCTGGCATCGAACCCACTGGGCAAGGAAGCCTTACCTCCATCCGAGGCAAGCTGTCCGGAGGCGCCCCAATCATGGATATTAAAGTCGAACTCCTGGTTGTTACCAGCAGTCATGAATTCAAAGAAATCCGGCTCGATGACGTGCCCGTTCGGGTCCGTGGCCCAGCCCCAGAATGCGGGCCAGCCGTCCGCACCTTGATACCAGCCACCTGTCGGGTTCTGGAAACTCAGCGTCGCCTGAACATAGGCGCCGCCGCCGAACTTCGCATCCCCGCTGACCAGCTGCCTGTTGTAATTGTTGCCGTCGCCGCCGCGGATTGAGATTGACCCATCCGAGTTTTGTGTCAGGCCGGATGTGACATTATCCCCAGGGAACCAATTTGCGCCGAGCGCCATATCGGGGCCGTAGGTCATTTGATTGTAGCCCGCTGACGCGGCTTGGGCTGGCACCTGACAGCCACCGGCTGAGTTAGCGGTGGTCGTTATGGACGGGCTGGGAGTTGCAGATGAGCCGCTAGGAGTTGCCGATGCGCCGCCGGGATTTGCCGATGTGCTGCCAGCGCTAGGCGAAGATGAGCTCGATGAAGGCGAAGCCGCGGCAAGGGTGGTCTGCGGCGTCGGATTAGAACCAGAACCGGAACCAGATGTTTGGCTTGGCGCTTGGGCAACGGCGGCATGGGCCGTGAGCGCGGTCGCGGCCAGCAAAAGAAACTTATTCATTGTTTTATACCCCTATCAGCGCATCGACATCGCATTAAATGTCGGCATTGCCATCGACGGCGCAGGCCCCGTTCCACCACCACCACCGGTGCTCAGAGCGTTGGCTCCACCCGTAGCATTGACACCTTGGTCGGCGTCGGCGCGCATTTTTTGCATCGCCTGGTCTTCCATGTTCCAACGCTGCTGTTGCGCGTTCATATGCACTAAGGTTGCTTGCTGCGTCTGTGCCGCGACGATCGCTTGCTCGTATTGGATGCGGCCTGACATGCCCTCCAAGCAGGTGATGTCCCCGCAGGACTCTAGCCCCCTGAGCAGGTCTGGCATCTGCCGCAGGCGCGCTTGGGTTCCCGCCATCATCTGTTGGGTGCACGCTAAGAGACCAGCGTTACGGGCCGCGCTGCCGTTTATCTGGGCGCCGGCGAAGTCAATGTTGGAGGCGCCGGCCATGGGTAGCGCTTCGGCGTATTGATTTAGGGCCAACAACCCATCGCCACCGGCGCATCGCCCTGTGCCAGACCCGTGCATCAGGCTTTCGAGGTTCGCGGTGATATCCTGCAACGGATTAGAGACACCTAAATCCATCAGGCCCTGGAACTGACCGATCAGCGCCCTGGGAACGTTCTGCAGCGTTCGCAGTTGCTGGGTGACCTGGTCCTTCACCGCGATCATTTCCTGCAGCTGCTTGAAGGACTGCACGATGTTGTCGATATCGATAACCGGTAATGCAGCGTTTGCCTTGGGTTGCGGCAACGCCAGCGCCAATGTGGCGGCGGCGGCAAGCAATAGCCGTTTCATGCAGCCCTCCTGAGTTGCTTTTTGCCCTCGTCTAGTAACCTGAGGAACTCTTCGGTCCCGCCACCACGCCTCTTGACGTCTTCCCAGAGAGTGACGCTTTCCGGGCGACCGGACAGAATGCGGAGTTGCGGCAATTTCGACAGATCGAACTCGCAGATGACTGGTTCGCCGTGGCGCCATAGCAGGAAGCGCCGGGCATTGCCGATCGTCATGTCGGTCTTCAACATACGGATCGCCGCTGGTGAAAGCTGCATTTCCTCTAGCGCTTTGACGTTGTGCGCAGCGTCGGGGAAGATGTATTTGGTGCGCATCTGCGAGATGAGTGCTTTGCCGACGGAGCTTTCAACGGCATGGGCGGCCTCTTGGAAGACAAGGCACGGCCACACACCCTTCTTGCGCCCAGTGAGATTGAGATCCTCGATCCAATAGGCCAGCGGCTCAATGTAGAACCGGCACTCATCGAAAAACGCAACGATGCGGCGGCCATCCATGAGACCACCGAGTTGTTGGGTTATGACTGCGGCGGTGGCGCTACAGGCTCCGTCGTCGTGCAGCCCCTCGCGGGGGAGTAGCTCTGTCAGGTCGATGCCATAGAGACCAGCTCCGAGCTTGATCTTGTGTTCTTTGTTATCGAGCACCCACCCCATGCTGCCACCGGCACACCAACGCTCGAAGCGCGCACCCGCGCCATTGTCTCCGTTGCTGAAGCCGAGGAACTCGCGAACGCCACCCATGCTACGCTTCTCTGGCGGCATTCTCATTTGCTGCGCTATGCCGCGCTGCAATCTTTGATCCTCAAAGCTCGTGATACTAGGGGTTCTTCCGTCTTTCAGGATGAGAGCGGTATAAAGTCGACGGAGAAAGTTACGGGTTTCCTCGGTATCTGAAAAAGCAACGAGAGGGGCCAATCCAGACGCCCGCCCACGATGCAGCGTCTGATAGGTTCCACCCGCCGCCTCAATCGCCAAGCGATTGCTTTCGTCCTTGTCGATAATCAGACGGACACCATCCTTGCCAACAGTCTCCTGCATGGCGAGCGCCAGGAACCCTAGCAAAACGGTCTTCCCCGACCCGATGCGGCCAATGATCAATGAGTGCGGAACGTCTTCGTTGTGCGGCACCCAGTCGTAAGCCGTGCCGCCATTGGTCTTGAAACGTAGCGGGCTTGCACCCCAATAGCCCTCGGCGTGTCCAGCTGAATAACTATCGAACGAGGCCATGTCGGCGAGACAGGCAGAGTCTATCTTCCCGGGTCTTGGTGACAACACCGACGCGCCCGGCAACTGCAGCCAATAGGCTGCAGCCATGGCGCCTTTGTAGAAGATGTTCTCGTCGCGGGTCGGTGCGGCGCCACCGAAGTGTTGCAGCAGATGTCGGGCTTCGGCAGCCTTCGCGTCTAATTCTCGCAATGATGGTGCATAGACGGCGAGAGAAAAATGGTGCTGGCCTTCGATCGTTTTTTGCGATTGGATACGATCCATCGCGTCATCAAGGCCGGCATGCAGCGACTTTGCTCGATCGCCAGAGGCCGCCATTTGACGTTCCGTCAAAGACGCTGAACTGACTGAGCTTGCACTGGACAGAAACCGGAAGGAATGGGTCATAACCAGCGGATATTTCGCGCTCATCAGCGCGTTAAACATGCCGGCCCTGGTGCGTCCGGGATAGTTCAGGAAGGTAAGCATAGCGCCGTAGCGCTCTTCGTGTGGATCCGGCTTGAAGGCCGAACGGAGAAACTCTACAGGCTCGGCGTAGACTGCTGTCGACAATGGACCATCGGTGTGTGGGATATCGCGATATTGCCCGGTGCGGATCAGGTGGAGGGCCGAACCAATCTCGGTGACCGGCACGGTAATTGGGGTTGGTTCATCGGCACCGTCGATATGCTCGAAACCAACCGTTTCTTCTCGAATGCCTAAACGCTGAGGACCGTATTCCTCCAGCGTGGTCATAATGGTGATAAGCGTCTCTCGAAGACGATTGAAGCGATATATATCAATCTTCGAACGCCCCTTACGTCCCGGGATAAACTTCTTGGTTTTGCCGCCGCCAGGATGCAGCAGCACAGACATGAACCAGTCGTTTGTATAGATGTCTGACAGCGCCACCCGCTCGTAGTCTCGCAGCATCTGGCCGACAAAATCGTCGCCAGTTTCTGGTTGCGGAGCCGGTGGCACCGTTTGGTGTCTCGCCAAGTGGACGACGATACTGATGTCCGGATCGGAGATGGCGCGCGCCATGGTGTTGATCCGGCCGCTGCGCCCGTTACGTTCGGAGTAGAGCGCTAGCTCGTATGGCACACCGCGGAATTTGACCATCGCCATTAACGTGCCGTCGAATAGCTTTACGACATTGTCGGTAATATGACCTGCATAAGGCACGCGCTGCTCGATGTCCGGCTCGAACATGTTGTTTAAGATGAGATCCCGTAGCTTACCCACTGATGCCTCGTGGCGAAATTGATTGGGCGTTGTAGGCGTATTCGGCTGCCTCACGGTCGTGCGGACGTAGCAGGAGTAGCCAGCCAAAGATTGCGGTGATGCGCAGCCGCCCCGTCTCGTTGATCCAACAAACAAAACATCGGCCTGCGTTGTAATCGCGTTTGTAAAGTCCGAGAGAACACATAAAGAGTGCCCCGAGCGGGATGAGGAACTGCATGTAGTGCAGGGTAATGCATTCGAACCCGACAACACCGAACACGATGGAATCGGTCCATGGCATTCCGAGATAAGGCATCATCGCCGGACGGGTCCGGGCGATGGCCAACTCGTGCACCTCCAGTTCCTCATCCTTGTCCATGCTACACCGGGAACAAAGCGGCGATGGTCTGCCACTGGCTGATGACGACGCCGCCAACAATCATGGCGCCGACAATGCCCAGAGATGCATGTCCGGTTACCAGCATGACGCCGACAAATACGACGCCGACGGCAATGATAAACGCGGCGATGTTACTCATCACCCATTGCAGGACTTGCATTGCGGCGCCTGATCCACCCATGCTGCCGCCCGCGAGCTGGGCATTTGCCGGTTCTAGCGTCAGCAGCAAAAGTAGAAAGAGTGTGAGCCATGGCATGGCTCTTTCGAGAACGCTCATTCGGTGGGCTCCTTGTGGGACCGGTTTGCTGCAGCAGCGTCACGACACGCCTGCCGGCCCCACACATCAAAGCTAGGCGCGTCGCATGGGGTTGCGGTTTGGTTGACTGAGGATGATGTCGGTTGGCCGGCCTCGCGGCATTCCTGCTGCGCCCACACATCGAAGCTCGGTGCGTCGCATGTCGCGGCTGAAGGCGCGGCCTCCTTCCCGACCTCATTAATGGATAAATCGGTTGGTCTTGCGCCGCGCCAAATGACCTGCATGGCGCGGTCTACTGCCTGAGCATAGCTATTGCCGGGTGGGCAGTTCGGCTTGCCAGTGTTGTAACGGCAGGCCGCTTCGTAATCCTGGATAAGAATAACCGCGCCCGCACACAGATTGGTCACCGGGTCGAATAGGTTGCCCGCATGCAGCCCGAGCCGTTGCCAGTTGGCACGGGTGACCTGGGCGATACCAGCATCGACCGAATGGCCCGCGAGCGACGTCAGCACGCGGTTAGCCTCGGACATATCTGACGGGAAATACGATTTGGACGCCGTGTTGTCGTGGATGGCCAGTGGATTGTGGCCAGACTCAACCATGGCATGCGCGACCAAGCGGTCGCGGACGTGCGACATACGCGAGTCAGGGATACAGGTCGTTGCCAGCGAAATGACCGCCGAGAGGGCCAACGCCGCGGTCATCCGTTAATAGCCACTGACAATAAATCCCGGACACGGCCATGAGGGCCTGAATAAGTCAGGCGCCGCAGGGTCTTGCGGTTTTCCGCTTGTCCGGGCATTCCGCCATCCGTCCCCTTCGAATCGGACGACGCAAAAACTACGCTTGCGTTGCAGAATGCGTCAACCGTTAAAAAAGCGTCAAGCCGCTAGCGGTTTTTCCGGCGTTGGCGCATTATTAGTTGGTTAACGGGAACATTCAGCGCACGGGCGATCTGTTGCAGCCTGCCGACACGAGGTTCATGCAGGCCACGCTCGGCCTCCGAGATCCGCGCCGGGTGGATACCCATCTTCTCAGCTAATTGCTGCTGGGTGAGGCCGCGAAGGACGCGCTCGTTACGAATGTTGGCGCCGATGATCGGTGCCATCGCATGGGCTTCGGTCAGCGGCCTCTTACGTCGTGCCATCGCCGGAGACGGAAATGCACCATTCCTTCGCCTGCCGCCAGCTAGAATCTGGCCGCGACACTAGTAGCGAATCGGGCGGGGGTGGACTACAGGCGTTGCTAGCATTCGCCAGAGTGCTAACGAACGAGCCGAATACTACCTCCAAGGGGACGGGCGCCGATGCTGCACCAGCCGGCGCCCGTTTCGTTTGACGGATTTCCCGCGCGGCAGGAACATCTAGACAAAACTGAATGTCATCCACACCGGGGGTTCCAGCGCTATGTCGAAGCCGATTGACCAGGCCATTCAGGACGCGCAGCAGTGCGCGCAACAGATCGATGCCAAGATCACCAGGCGGATGCTGTGCAAGAAGCGCCGCAACGCCTTCTGGCTCGATGCCCCGCCGCTGACCGAGGCTCAGGTGCGCGATCTGCTCGAGGCATGGAGGCGTGCCGCCAAACGGCGACAAAACTAACCTATGGCAGCATCTTCGCGAGCTTGTCGCAGACCGCGCGACCCTCCCGGGTCAGTTCCAGCATCCGCACGCGCAAGTCGATTCTGTCGGCCCTACTCCGGATCAGGCCGTTCTCCAGCAATGCGGTGGAGACCAGCGAGGCCCGATGGCGGTTCATCCCTGCCGCACGTCCTACCTCACTGATCATGGTGGGGGAGTCGCAGCAGGCTAGTGTCGTCAGGAACCGCATCTGGTCGCTGGTCAGCGCCTGGGTAGATGGGTCATGGCGCAGTCGTCGTAGGAACTCCGCCACACGCTCGACGGTCATGCCAACTGTCTCTGGCAGACAGCCCGACCGCGTTCAGTCAGTTCCAGCAGTCTGACGCGGCGGTTGTTCTCATCGTAACAGCGGCGCAGCAGGCCACGGTCCACCAGTTGCGCGACCAACATCGAGGCCCATGGCGCGGCAATCCCCTGCGCCCGCCCGACGCTGCTGACCGAAGGCGGAGTGGGGAATGTAGCGATGCAGCGCAGGAACTCGGCCTGCGGCTTGGTGAGGGAATCGGCGGCGTCATCCACAGGATCATCTCCCCGATTCGTCCGATTCGTTCGGCTCTTGTTCCCATGGCGGGCTGTCCGGCGATTCGCCCCAGTCGGCCTCGCCGTTTGGATGAGAGAAGATCCCGCCTAGGCGTTCATAGGTATGCTTGATCAGATCCTCGATCAGCTTGCGGTCAGCCAACGGCCAGTTTTCCCGCGCGTCCTTGACGCTTGTGCGCCTAAGGATGGCCTCAGCTTCATCCGCTGTCTCGGCTCCGTCGAGGCTTTCGCGAAGCTTCGCATGCCACTTCGCCTTGCGCTCAGCCTCTGCTGCGTCGCGCTTCTCCTCCATCAATTCCTGCCCGAACTGCGTCAGGCCGCCTGGTTTCGGTGGCGGGTAGGTGACCTCAGCGTGGGCTGCCGACGCGGCAGTATGGCGCGGCGGATAGATTGGCTCCTCAGCCCGCGCGACTGGCGGCAGATCCCGCCCGCGCCTCTGGATGACCGTAGTTGGTGCCGCCCCGCCGGCCCCGTCGTCGTCATCATCGTCGAAATTGGCCGTGACGATACCGAGCGCCCGGCACAGCAGGCCGCGTTGCAGGTAGGTGATTGTGCTCTGGTTACCTTGAACGAACGTCTTGTTGGCCACCCCACGAAGTCCACTCGTGTCCGGTGGAGCGGATGGTGTGTGGAATATCTCGGTGTGGCCGTTCCGGTGCGACAGCTTGAGCGAGACTTCGATCAGACTGTTCTCGAGCGTCCTAGAATCAAAAGACACGGCAAATCCATATTTCGTCCAGATTGGCAGGCACTGCGCCCATATCGTGGATAATTGCGCGAACCTGGAACGGGTGTTCGGATTCTGCGTATCCCTTTTGATGATCGGCA
>Ga0105239_10011111_pt1 | contig 10049 bp, 11 predicted proteins | sample KBSC44metaG_FD_92761 | JGI IMG/M metagenome (GOLD analysis project Ga0105239, IMG submission 92761) | Corn rhizosphere microbial communities from Kellogg Biological Station, Michigan, USA - KBS C4-4 metaG | ecosystem: Host-associated > Plants > Roots > Rhizosphere > Soil | place: Michigan, USA...
CCGGGTAATGGCGCGCATCATAAAAAACGGCCAAATGCCGGTTGACGAAGTTATCCTGTTTGACGCCCTTTATGGGGAAACCGAGAAATACATGGCCTGGATAAAAGCCGATAAGGCCCATCGTTTTATTGATATTTATACCGACCATGGCGGCACCGATGGAGAAACAAGAGGCATGATGAAACTGCTTGATACTGCAAAGATCGATTATGCCCATACAGAAGAAAACAAGATAACGCCCCAATTATTACAGACAAACCGGCTGGCTTATATCCACAGTCCACACGAGCATGATAAGATCATCGCCGACCCTGATAATTTTCTTTTATTTTTGCTGAACGAGCCTTTTCTAAAGAAGATCCGTTAACACTTACCAGGCGCTTATCTGCTGGTCCATCCAACTTATGCGTTGCGAAAGCCAGTCCCGGGTATATTTTACTTCGCCCAGGTACGACCCTGTTACAACCGGGTTGGGCCACACATAAATGTGCAGTATATCCCAGCGCTGAAAATTATAACCTTGTGAAAGATCGAGCTGCTTAGCGGTATTATCGATAAAAGTTAATATCCCGGGCAACTTCTGCGCTTTCAGATCATTCCATTTTGCTTTAACTTTTGCCTTAAAAGCCGGGTCCTGTAAAAGCCTGCCAAACCAACTCGAATTGGCTATCCACCATCCGGTTGGGTATTTACAATCGCTGTAATCCGTATTACCGGCGGCGAGGTCAAAATCCCAAAGCGGTCCCATGCCCAGTTTGCCGTTCCGGTCCTTGTAATAATAAATACTGCTATAATCTTTCCCGTCGTTATCTTTCATGATCTCCTTTACCAGGTACCAGTTTATAAAGGAATCTGTATTGATGTATTTTGCATACCCATTTACGGGGTCGGCAAAATCCGCCGCGAAAATAGCATCCTCGGTATCCTGCACGTATTGTTTGATATAGTTGAATTGCTCGTTCGTAATCGGATCCGGCGTATTCAGGTTGATGGGCAAACCCTGGGTCGTATTGAAATAATTCACATCGCCTTTTCGCTGATCCAGTTCCAGCAGGTACCCGCCTGTAATGGCATCCCCGGTATTGTCCGTCGCTTTTATGCTGGTTATATTTATCCTGTTAGGATCTACTTCCACCTGTTGCGTCATATAATAATTGCCGATGTATTCGCCGTTCATTACTACTTCCACAAATCTGCCCGAAGGTGTGAAATCTGCTCCGAATTGCTTCCCCATCTCGAAAGCAATCGCATTCCGCATTAATGTTTTGTCCGAATAATTAGCAAGTAGCACCCAGTTTTTTGCCACAGGGAAACCCAGCATGCCTGTTTTCTTATTGAATTTTAAACGGTAAGGTTTTTTAGGCATGTCCCAGGTGGAATTACCCCGGCCTTTTATTTGCAGGTCGATACTGGTTATATCTTGCTGGTAAGGAGCATCGTTCAGCTCGACTTTTAAATTACCCGTTACATAATCATCCTTTGATACCACGGGCGATGCTGTAGTCAGATAAAAAATCGGTAAGCCCGAATACCTGATAATTTTAACAGTATAGTTTTTTGTTGTTCCGTTAGCTTTGGTTAAAGTATAGGTGACCGGATTTTTGAAATCATTTACAGTCTCACCGCTTTTTTGGACTACAGCGTTTACTTTAAGCGTACTGCCATCCGCAATAATAAATGAAGGAGCCAGCGTTTTTACGGTATCTTTTAATGATGAAAGCACGCCGGTAAGCGTATCGCCCTGTAATTTGCAGATAATGTATTCGTTTATTTTCCCTGAGTTATTCGCCTGCTCAAAGGTCATATAGATATCTGCCGGGGGATCGACATTTACAACAGGTTTCTTCTCTTTTTTACAACCCGCGCTGGCAATAAAAAATACGAAAAGAATAAGCAGCAGCTTTTGTACAGAACAGTTAACGATTTTCACAATACGCTTAATTAATTGGCTTCCTTTGCTATTTATCAGGCAAAAGGGAAACTAATATAATAGTTAATTAGCTATTAAAGAAATATTAAACTAATTCCACAGGCGATTGAGGGAGATGTTTCCTGATATCAGACAGCAGTTGCTGCGGCTGAAAAGGCTTCAGCATTACATCGGAAAAACCGCTTGCGATAAGATCTTTTAACATCGTTTGATCAACCAGTGAAGCGGTAAAAGCGATAACAGGGATGTGAGGATAAATTCTCTTTATTTGAAAAATGGCATCGTAGCCGCTCATTACAGGCATTTCCAGGTCCATCAGGATGACATCGAACGAACTGTCTTTATAGAGAAAGTCCAACGCTTCGCGGCCATTGTATACCGGGACAACCTCTGCTTTATAGCCGGTAAGTATTTTTTTGGCTACCATCATGTTCAACTGATTATCCTCTGCCAGCAATAATCGTACACCTTCCAAATTATTTTCTTCACCTGCCTGTTTTTCCGATGCCGGGGTTTCGTTTTGAACCAGATCGAATTTTATATCAAAGCTAAATTGACTACCTTTTCCTTCCGTACTTACAACTTTCAGATCGCTATGCATCAATCGCAGCAAACGTGTACAAATGGTAAGTCCAAGGCCCGTGCCTGTTATCTTTCGTGTATCCTCGTGATATATCTGCCCAAAACTTTCAAATATCTTTTCCTGGTCGTCTTTTGCTATGCCCATACCTGTATCTGCGACCATAAAACTCACTTCAATACCCCTCGACGTTTTATTTTTATACACCGCAGCGAGGGTCACGTGCCCTTCGTCGGTAAATTTCAAGGCATTCGATAACAAGTTATTGAATATCTGTATCAGGCGCACATCATCGGCCAGCACTGTTACGTTAAGCCGCGGATCAATTTCTGTAACCAGTTTTAAACCCTTTTCATTGAAAAGCGCGGTAAAAGGCGTCCCCACACTATTCAGTAACTGGCGAAGGTTCAGCTCGGCCGGGTGTATCTCAAGTTTATTGGCCTCTATTTTATTAAAATCCAGGATGTTATTTACCTGGTGCAGCATATGATCCGAACAGTACTTCAGTATTTGGATATATTCTTCCTGTCGCGCCGGATCTTTTTCCTGTTTCATGAGGTTAACTACGCCGATGATACCGTTAAGCGGAGTTCGGAGTTCGTGGCCCATCGTAGCTAAAAACCGGGTGCGCGCTTCTATCACACGGTTACTCTGATCAACCAGTTCATTGATATATTTTTTCTCGAAGAAAAGATAAGCAACCGCGAAAACAATGGTGGATGCAATGGCCGTTATCCGGTTAACGAATGATATTCTACGCACCTGGAAAACCGAAATATCTTCAAATGGGTGTATGTTGCGACCTATTACCACGCAAATGATGAACGAGAGCACGATAATGGTGATGTAGGTGACCGACTCGAGGTACTGCGTTCGTTTAAGGTCGACGATAATAGGAACGGCTACCAATATGGGGAAAAAATAAAGATACCCCTCTGTCTGTAACCCTTCTACGAACGTATTTGCAATCAGTAACCCGCAGACTACTGAAACTACAAAGATCGTCAGGTTTGCGATATGCCCGTTATATTTCAGCAGCATCACCAGCAATATTGCAAAGCAAAACGATGTAATGACGATGGACGAAGCATAAAGGCCGAGGTATGAACTATAGATGGAAAGGCCCACGCCCGCCAGCAACGCGGCTATACCTAGCTGGTAAGTTCTCTTAGAAACATCTTTGATGTCGAACAGTGGATTCAGATGTTTATCCTCCTCCTTCAAGCGGTGGTATTTGTCAGTAATCGTTCTCATTACCGGGAATCGGGGCCTGTTGCGCTCATTCTTAATCACTTAAGCTCAACCTTTAAACGTTAGAAAAGTTTTAAAAGTTCGGTTGATACTAAAGCGCAAATAAGTGAAATTCATACTGTAATTTCAATACGCTTCGAATGAAATTATATTGCGGACAATATTATTTTATCCCGGTAGTCAAAAAAGCAGAAAGATCGAGCTTAAGGTCGCCGGTACCGAGCTGGCGGGTAAATTCAGCTTCAACCTTTTTTGCAAGTGTTTCCAATAGTGTCGGGTCTTTTGCTGCCACTTCCCTGCCAAGTCTGTGTTTTACCAGGAATGCATCAACCAGGTTTGCTGCCGTGGACGGGCCTGAGGTAAGTGCAACATGGTTCGCTTTTACAACACGGAAACCAGCTTCCGTTAAAAATCCTTCAAGCTCAACCGGGTCATACATCGAGAATGGAGTAAAAAAGCGGCTGGTATCTTCATCTTCAAAATTCGGCACGATCGTCTCATTGATCAGAATTTTAAACATGGGCATTTTCAGCGTATCGTCCCAGGTAAAGTACATGAATTTTCCATCCGGTTTAAGCACCCGGTATATTTCGGCAAAACCTTTTTTCTTATCCGGCAGAAACATCATTCCGAACTGACATATCACCAGGTCGAATGAATTGTCGGGGAACGAGAGATTTTGCGCATCTTCAGTCCTGAATTCGATCCCGTTATTATTCAACTCGCGTTTGGCTATGGCCAGCATATCGCCGCTTAAGTCGGACGCGACAAGTTTAACATACGGAGGCAGTACTTTCCGGATATGGCGTGTCACCCTGCCGGTCCCGGCTGCTATTTCCAATACCGAATTTAGATTCGAGGCATCGATCTTTGACGCAAGATAGCGCCCATAGGGCTCAAACAATATTGGTCCAAGATAATGATCATAGTTCCCGGCATCTTCGCCGCTGAATTTAAAAGCTTCCTTATTTTCCATCATATGGCACGGTTTCAATGATAAATATAAAGTGAATTCCGGTTATAACCGATATTATCCGCACCTATGGGTAGATTAATGCTAAGGTTTGACAATCGATTAACAGAGCGTTAAAAAAATGACGAGAAAGTTCTTTTTTACTTGTATTTTTCTGACTTTTATGGCCTGACATGCATATTGCAAATACTTATAAAGCGTCCTTTTTCAAAAGCCTTTGTGTGCTTTTGCTTTTGGGGCTATATTTTTCGGTAGTTGTCACGCACCTGTTTTTTGTTCCTAATTTCCACGCCAGGGCAAGTCGCCATAGCTCTAATCCGGTATTTAAAAGAAAATCCGACAATTATTCGGTTGTCCGCCTGGCAGAGAAATACGTTGTAACCAATAAAAAGTCATTCCAGGAACTCAGGAAAATATACAGGGAACTACCTGGGCTTTATGCCGGGGAAATGGCTCAGTTGAGCCTGTCCACACAGGGAGATCGTCTATTAGCCGGGCATATCCCCGATCAACGATATTGTTACCTATCCAACTGCATTATCAGGGTTTGATGGTGTTCATTCGGCTTGAAAAAGCGTGACTAATGAACAATATTGTCAAACATACTTTCTAAAGATACTTCGCCAAAGACCTTTTATTCTATTAGGTCACACTTAAGATCGAATAAAAATCCCGCGAGTTGTATCGGTGAAAAATTTATAGAAAGTTTAATACCAACATCTATGACCCTGAAAAATTCGTCTATAAAAGAAATAACAATTATTGCCCTGCTCCACAATATAAAAGAAAAAAATATTTTAGGTGCCCCTGTTGAAGACTTTGATATAGCCGAGGCTGTCGCCTTTGTGATTGATAAAGGACTTGTGATTAGAACGGAGTATGGCAATTTTGAATTGACAAATAAAGGCCTAGACCTCTTGTTTGGAGTTATCACCTGGGAAAGCCTTAGCGAGAAAAATTAGCCTTACTTTCTTTATATATTTGCTTATACCGATGAAAGGCTTTTTTTAAATTGAAAGGCCTTCTCATCGGTTATGTTTTTAGCAGTGCTGCGTTCAAGTATGAGAAAATACGTGTTAGTTATCGGGTTGATTTTGGCTTTTTTCAACCAAAAGGCATTTGCAGCGCACCCCTTTAAAATTTCAGACACTACCCTAAAGACACTTCCGGACGGCCAATATTACGGCAATGTGGATTATTTCAATTACGCCAGTTCAATCAGCGCAACTTATAGCGACCTGAAATTAAGAGTGAGGGACGGCATTGTTAGAGTTATATACCTCAGCAACGGTGGCATACTTCATGACGGAATTAATAGCGATGGTTACTTGTATACCGGCGGGCAATTAAAGGTCAACAAAGATAAGCGCAGTGGCAAGCTGGAATACACCGCCCAGGTTTCCATTTCTAACGGAACTAATATTTACTCCTATAATATCACGATTACCAGAGAAGCAGCAGAGGATAAATAAGCTCTCAGCACTTTACCGTCTTTTTCTTTTTCCCCAAATTGCCCCGATCTTTTGCTTTTTGAATATAAATTATCGCATCGGGCACCTTGCAGGCTGTATCGCCTTTATCAACCATTACATCACCTATTCGTTTTGCGGCCGCGATGGCATCTGCTGTTAAGGCAGTTACATAAATACCGACAGACATCACAAAGCCATTCATGGTTGAGCGTACCTGATTGGGCGAAGTATGAATGGTTTTTTCAACGCGATCCAAAAGTGCTTTTATCTCATTTATATCAAGTTCGGCATCGGGTTTAAGCGCTATACAGTTACTCAAGGTCGACCATCCCGCTGCAGCAATGTGTTCCACTTTCGAGTCTATCCACTCCATACCTAATTCATAACCATATTTTCCTTCGGCTGCCACCCAGGGCACGGTGTATTCATTTATATTGTTGGACAAGGCCTTTTCTATCCAATGCTGTAAGTCTTCCTTAGTCATTCGGGCGTCGTCCGCTATTAAACCAGCCAAGTACATTGCATCGGCATTGCCGGTATCAAACAAGTCTTTCGCCAGCTGGTAATCCCGTTTTACGCGTTTTTGTATCGTTTTTAAAAACTCCACTTTTACTCCGAAAAACGGCTCCTTAACACCATGTTTAAGCAGTATCTTCTTGATGCCGTCATTGCCGTTCGCCTGCAATTCGGTCATGATCTCGCTGACGGTCATAATTAATCCTCCGGATAATTGTTCACCAAAATAATAAAAATTTATAGCAGGTTATTAAAAAAAAAGCCGCTCTTAGAGCGGCATTGCTATCATACGGCGCTTATTTGGACGCCTGGTCTGCAACAGCCTGGTTAAGGCGAACATACTCCGGATCGTTATCCGCCTTTGCCAGCTGCACACCTTGTTGCGCTGTTTTCAGGGCACCCGGTTTATCACCCATTTTTAATTGTATGCGGGCTTTCCAAACTTTATAAAACGCCGATTTCGGATGTGTCTTTTCTGCGGTGCTTATCCACTCCAAGGCTTTGGTCAGATCCTTACCATTTTCGTAATAATATAAAGCGGCATCGAAATATGGCTTTTTATCATTGTTCATCACATCGTCAATGTTGGCCATGATCTTCGAATCAACCTCGGTGCTGATGTTAAATGCGAATGATATGTTTTCCCAGCGCAGCTCAAGCTCGCATTTGGTCCGGTCGACATTATTGAACAGAAAGGTAAGTGTTTCTGTCGGGTCGGTACGCTTAACGGTTTTTACTTTAAAGCGCAAAAAATCATCAGTTTGCTTATAAGTATAAGCCCCCCACTGATTTGCCGTTTTATTCAGGATCACTGTCCATTCGTTTTGATCAGGAATAGAGAAAAGGCCATATTCGCCGGCCGGTACTTTATTGCCATTAATAATAACGTCGTCACTAAACTTGATAATGGTAGCGGCATTTGCGCCCGTGCGCCAAACGGTTCCATAAGGCTCCAGCGTTCCAAATATCTTACGGCCCTTTACATTTGGGCGCGAATAAATGAGCGTGATCTTCCCTAACCCCAGGTCCTGTTCGATAGTTTGGCTTGAACTTAGCTGTGGAGTTTTAAGGGCTTGCGCACTAGCGCTGATTGACGCGCATGCTAACAGCATGGCGGCCAAGTAAATATATACTTTCTTCATAATCGGTTTTATGGCTCTAATTTATCATTATATCATCATCAAATAAAATAGTGTTGGTAACAGTAATGTAAATAAGTAACTTTGAATATGTTCAAAAAGCCGATCGTCATAGTATTGATGATGCTGTACCTGGTTACAGTATCCGGCTTTACGCTTAACCTGCACTATTGTTTTAACCGCGTTTCATCTATCCAAATCGATGCACCTTCCAAAGGTTGTGTAAAGGGTTTGGCGACTAAAGAAATGAAATGCTGCAAGGATAAACACCTTGTAATAAAAGTAAAGGACGCACATCAAAACGGCTCATTTTCGTTTACCAGCAAGGTTTTAATTGCCGAACTACCCGGCCTTCAGTTTACCGATCTACACATAACCGGGTCCAACCCGGTTCAATTTACAACCTCTTATCGCGGCCCACCGCCATTGCCGGATAATCCCATTTATTTAAAGAACCGCTCCTTCAGGATCTGATCGAATTTCCCGTATCTGTTTTGGACGGCAACACTGCCGTTTAGTCTATTTTTTACGATTTAATTTTGATCAGCATGAAAACTCTTAAAATATTTTTAGTCCTTATACTATTTTCCGCTACTGCTGCTAAAGCGCAATTCACCAAAGCCGAGCTGCAGGTAAGCGGCCTCACCTGTTCCATGTGCTCGAAGGCTACCGAAAAATCACTGCGCACACTCGGTTTTATCGATGACATCAAAGCCGACCTTAACCGCAACGTTTTTGTGATATCTTTTAAAAAAAATACGCCGGTTAATTTCAGCCAGATTAGCAAGAAGGTCGAGAACGCCGGTTTCTTTGTCAACAATCTGAAAGCAACCTTCAATTTTTCCGGTATCAAGGTTGACAATAATAGCTTTGATTATTCAGGGGATACTTTTCGTCTTGTAAATGCAGATAACAGGACGCTTGCCGGACCAGTAACGATTACTGTTGTCGACAAAGGTTTTGCACCTGCTTCGGTTTATAAAAAGTATAACGCAACGGTGGGCAATAACCCGGCAGCGGGCCATGTTTATCATGTTGCTATATAGTTTTCAATCTCTGGCAGCTATGAAAACTATTTTGCTTATCCTGCTGACGGGGATGACATGCCCCGTCTTTTCGCAGGAATTGTATGTAAATACAGAACCGGCCAGTAATATGGCAACGCATTCCATAGGCATACGCCTGGAGAACCAGGGATATTTCAAGCCCGAATATAAAAACCGCACCAGCCTTGAGGTAATGTATGGCGCCAGCCGGACGCTGATGGTGCATGGTACGATGTATGTTTCCGACTACTATCATAATGGGCAGCATTTTGAGGGCGGCAGCGCGTACGCCAAGTATCGTTTCCTGTCTGTCGACTCCGTTCAGAGTCATTTCCGGGGAGCGGTATTTGCGAAAGTGTCGGCTATAAACAATCCGTTGCCCAACCAGGAAATCGGTTTGGAGGGCGATAACAGCGGTTTCCAAACAGGTGTGGTGTTTACCAAACTGATCCACAAGCTGGCCATTTCGGCAAGCGGAAGTTACCTGCATGGTTTTAATAATTTGGGTGGGTACAACCTGCCTGCCGGAAATGCAAAGGATGCTATTGGCTATACCTTATCGGCAGGATACCTTCTTTTTCCGAAGAAATATGAAAGCTACAACCAGGTAAATCTGAATGTTTATGCAGAATTGCTGGGTAAGAACAACCCTGGTTACGGGCAAAGCTATTTGGATGTCGCACCCGCGGTTCAGCTGATCTTTAACAGTTTTTTCAGGGTAGACTTTTCCTATCACACGCCGATCTACAATAACATGGTCCGCACCAGCGCAAATGTCTATTTGATAAGGCTTGAATACAATTTGTTTAATGTGTTTTAATACTTGTACCATGAAGAAAGCAATGCTATTTATAACAATAATGATGGCCGGCTTGAGTGCCTATGCCCAGCATCATCAAATGAAAAAAGATACTGCTATGAAAGGCATGGATATGGGTGGCATGAAAATGGACTCGTCACATCATTTGATGATGAACAGTCAGTATTCGCTCGATCTTCCGATGAACCGCGATGGCTCAGGAACTTCCTGGGTACCCGATGAAACGCCGATGTATGGCTACATGTATCACCACAAAGGCTGGATGACTATGATACACGGCAGCTTGTTCCTGCGCTATAACAACCAGGATGTTTTTAAATCG
>Ga0105239_10011112_pt1 | contig 10049 bp, 8 predicted proteins | sample KBSC44metaG_FD_92761 | JGI IMG/M metagenome (GOLD analysis project Ga0105239, IMG submission 92761) | Corn rhizosphere microbial communities from Kellogg Biological Station, Michigan, USA - KBS C4-4 metaG | ecosystem: Host-associated > Plants > Roots > Rhizosphere > Soil | place: Michigan, USA...
GCGGCTCAGGTAGCCCGCATCGAGCCCGAGTTCGCGGCACAGCGTCGTGCCCGTGAGGTCCGACCGGTGCGCGAGTTCGTAGAGGATGCGCACCTCGGTCAGCGAATAGTCGCTGTCGAGCAGGTGCTCGTGCAGCACGCCGATGCGGCGCGTGTAGAAGCGGTTGAACCGGCGGACCTGTTCGGCCCGTTCCTCGACTGCGCGCATGGCGGCCCCGACGATTGACGTTTGCCTGAGGCAAATTATTAATTGCCTAAGGCAAGTATGTCAATCCCGGGCGGGTGCAGTGGTCTACGCGGTGGACGCGGCATCCTTGACCGCCGTGAGGGCCTCGTCCGCGCGCAGGTAGACGTATTCGATGCGCTCGTCCGGCCCGTCGGCCTTCGCCGCGGCGCTGGCGATCGCGATATCGGTGCGCGTGCTGAACGCATCCGCACACGCTCGCAGGCGCTGCGCGGTACCGGCGCCGTCGCCGTGCAGCACGGCGATGAAATCCGGGCTGTGGCTAGTGCGGTTGACGCTGTCGCCGCGCGCCTTGTCGAGCGCGTCGCCGAGCTGGTGCTCGAGTTCGGTGAGGTGGCGCTCGAGCATGCGCTCGCCGAGCCGCGTCGCGTGCTCGGCGAGGCCCTGCACCTGCAGGATCAGCACGCTGAACGCGTCGCGATGCGGCACCGCGGCCGCCTCGGCGAACACCGCGGCACGTTCGAGTTCCTGCTCGTGCAGGCGCGCGTCGAGCAGGGTCATCGTCAGCCGCGCGAGCGCCGCGAGGCCCGCGCGCTCGCGCGCGCCGAGCCGGCGCGGCTTGTCGTCGACGACGCAGACGGTGCCGATCGCGTCGCCACCCGGCGTGACCAGCGGCATGCCGGCGTAGAAGCGCACGTGCGGATCGCCGGTCACGAACGGATTGGCGACGAAGCGCGCGTCCATCTGCGCATCCGGCACTTCCATGAGCGCGGTCGGCGCCTCGATCGCGTGCGCGCAGAAGGCGTCCTCGCGTCGCGTGCCGGTGCCGTCGAGGCCGAGGCCGGCCTTGAACCACTGCCGGTCGCGATCGATCAGCGTCATCATCGCGATCGGCGTGCCGCACAAGGTCGAGGCGAGCTGCACGATGTCGTCGTAAGCCGTCTCGGGCAGCGAGTCGACGACGCGATACATGTCCAACGCGCGTTGGCGGGCGGCTTCGCTGTCCGGTTCGAGCATGCGGGCTCCATCGGGTCGTGTCTTCGGCGAACCATACGTGAGGCGTCGCCGCGCGCGGAAGCCCTCGAGTCGGGGCGAGTCATGCGGCGGTCAGGATGATCTGCTTGCTCCCTGCTGTAGCATCACCGCACTCATGAACTCCCTCCTGCGATCGATGCGTGCAGGCCTTCCGCTTGCACGACGGCGCGACTGCGATGGCCCCTGCCATGCAGGCGCTCGCGTGTGCCATCCGCTGCCGTGCTGCGAGCCGTGTCCTCGATGTGGAAAGCGCGTGAAGCGGAGGAATGGGGTCGACGCACGTCGACACGCGTGTCCGCAATGACGAAGTCCTGGAGCAGGGCGGCCGCATTCGTGTCGGGCGTCGTGGCCGCGGCCGTATTCGCCTCGCGCCTCGCGAATGTCCTCGAACGGGACACGTGTCTCGATGCGGGTGGGATTTACCTCGCCGCGAGCGGAGCCTGCGAAACGGCCGCCGCGTACGTCCCACTGCTCTCGCGCCCCCATCTGTACGCGGCATGGGCAGGTTTGCTGATCACCGCCTTCGTCGTCGGTGGAGTCGCCTATGCGATCGTCGCCCGGGTGCTCCGCTCGGCATCGGCGCGCGATTGAGTCGGTGGGATTTCTGCCGCCAAAGATGGCCCGCGCCCGCGCGCCACTCCGTGAACATCCCCGACCGGCGCACCGCGCCCACCCGGGAATGCCCACGTGTCGAAGTACTCCCTCCTGTTGTTCGCCGCGTCGCTGGCGGCGATGCCGCAGTGCGCGTCCGCCCGCGACGGCGACCTCGTCGACAACTACGCCAACGCCGGGCTCGCGCGCATGGGTTACACGAACGCGTCGACCAACGAAGGCTCCTCGCCGCTGGTCGCCGCCGACGGAACGTCGACCTACTGCACGACGCGCGGAACGACGGATCATGGCGACATGGTCGTCGCGCGCGTGAAGCCGGACGGTTCGCCGGACTTCTCGTTCAGCACGGACGGGCGGCTCACGATCGACGTCGGCGACGATACCGACGACACCTGCGTGGCGATCGCCGCGGCGCCGGACGGGAAGGTCGTCGTCGCAGGCGAATCGTACGACGGCTCGACCGTATCGTTCGCCCTGGCGCGCATCAAGGCGAACGGTGCGCTCGACACGACGTTCGGTGCGGGCGGCAAGCAGCTCATCGGCTTCGACGTGTTCGGTGCGACCAACGTGCATGCCGCCGCCGTCGCCGTGCGCGCCGACGGCACGATCCTCCTCGCCGGCGGCGCCTTCACCAACGACGGCACCCAGTTCGTCGTCGCGCGGCTGCTGCCCGACGGCAGCTACGACACCGCCTTCAACCTCACAGGTCGCCAGCGCGTCGCGTTCGGCGGCAGCGCGCGTGCGTACGCGATGGCCGTCGACGCGCAGGATCGCATCGTGCTCGCCGGATACACCAACCCCGGCGGTTCGGAAACCAACTACGACATGGCCATCGCACGCCTGCTTGCGGACGGTTCGCTCGATGCGTCGTTCGACGGTGACGGCCGCGCGACGGTCGCGTTCGACATCGGCGGCGCGAGCGGGAGCAACCTCGATATCGCCCACGCGCTGGCGCTGCAGGCGGATGGCAGGATCGTGATCGGCGGCGAAGTCGACGTGTCCGCGACGACGACGGAGAACCTCGATTTCGGCATCGCGCGCCTCACCGCGAACGGCGCGCTCGATCCGACCTTCGGCAGCGGCGGTCGCGTGCTGGTTCCGTTCGACCGATCTCCCGCAGGAACCGATCAGTTGCAGGCGCTGCGCATCGACGCCGGCCGCATCGTCGCCGCGGGCTACGCCGTCGAAGGCGACGTGTCGGTCAACGCCGCGCTCGTGCGCCTGCGCACGGACGGCTCGCGCGATGCGACCTTCGGCAACTTCGGCCGCACGATGCTCGATTTCGGTTTCCCGGCCACCGGCCAGCTCGCGTTCGGCGTCGGCAGCGCGGGTGCGCGGCTGTACGTCACGGGCCTCGTCGCGACGACGACGACGACGGCCGATGCGTATGTCGCGGCGCTCGAGAACGACGGGTTGTTCGCGGACGGGTTCGAGTGAGGCGGGGAACGGCATCGATCAGGCGCATCGCGGCTTTTGCCGCTGCCGCGGAGCACTGCGGGACCGACACGACGTCTCGTTCAACGAGTGCCGTCCCTTCTTCCGCTCGCGGGAGACGGTGCCGACACGGTTGCTCTCCCTTCTCCCGCCTGCGGGAGAAGGTGCCGGAGGCGGATGAGGGGAGTCCTGCGAGGCTGTCGCATGATTCCCCTCACCCGCGCCTACGGCGCGACCTCCCCCGCAAGCGGGAGAGGTGATGACGCAGCATCGCGGCTTCCGCTGCTGCCGCGACCGCGTACACCTTGCAGAGCGACTCCCGCAATGCTTCGAGTCGTGCGGATCAGTCGAAGCCGTTCGCGAAGATGACGTCCGAGGTCACGAGCAGGCGCGTCGCCGCGAAGTCGACCAGCGCCGAGCCGGTCGTGCGCTGCGCGCGGCCGCCGGCGACGAGGTTGCCGTCGGGCTGGAGCAGCAAGGTGCCGATCTCGCTGTACGGGCCGTCGGGGGCGAGGTCGGCGGCGTAGACGCCGCCCGCGGCGAAGCCGGTGTCGAGCGCGCCGTCGGCGGTGCTGCGCACGGCGAAGAATTCCTCCTTCTCCGAGGTGTAGTAGGCGACCGAGGCGACGAGCTTGCCGTCGCCTTGCCGGAGCAGCCCGGTCACGTTCGCGCTTTCCGCGGACGGCAGGATCGCCGGCTTGAAGTAGCCGGGGTTGGCGAGGTCGCCGAACGTCGTGTCGGTCGAACCGTCGGCGACGACGCGGCCGAACACGAGCCCGGTGATGTTCTCGCCGGTGTTGTGGTAGCCGGCGAACGCGACGCGACCGTCGGCGAGGGGGGCGAGGCGTTCGACCGCGTTGCTGATCGAGCTCTCGGACGGGTCGTGGAACACGCGCCAGCCGACCGTCGCGAAGGCGGTGTCGTAGCTGCCGTCCACGTTCAGCCGTGCGAGCGCGTAGTCGGTGCCGAGGCCCGAGCCGTTCGCTTCGAAGCCGCCGCCGACGAGGATCGCATCGCCGTCGAGGATCGCGAGGTCGTGCACGTAGCCGGACGCCGCGGCGTCGGTCCAGGCGATCGACTTCACGCCGGCGCTGCCGAACGTCGGGTCGTAGGCGCCGGTGCCGTCGAGGCGCACGATCGTGCTCGTGTAGACGAAGGCGCCGCTGTCGAAATGCTCGCCGCCGACGACGATGCGCTGCTGGCTGTCGAGCGTGACCGCGTGCAGGTAGTGCATCGGCAACAGCACGGTGCCGCCGCTGCCGAAGCTCTCGTCGATGTCGCCGCTGGCCGTGAGCTTCACCACGTAGCCTTGCAGCGGGCCGTTGACCATGGCGGTGCCGACGGCGACGTACGAGCCGTCGGCGAAGCGCGCGATCGACTCGATCCCCTGCATGCGCTGGCCTGAGGCGAGGTCCGGCAGTTCGGCGAGGCCGCCGATCGCGGTGTTGCCGAAGCCCGTGTCGGGACTGCCGTCGGCGTTCAGGCGCAGCAGCATGCCGCGGATCTGCGGTTCGTAGAACGGCGCCGGCGGCACGATCTTGTTGCGCGCGCCGGCGAACAGCAGCTTGCCGTCGGGCAGGACCATCGACGCGTGCGGATAGATCTCGCGCGCGACGACGTCGTCGACCGCGACGTAGCTGACGCCCGCAAGGCCGAAGCCGGGGTCGGGATCGCCGTCGGCGGCGGCGCAGGGCAGGGCGAAGCTCGCCACCAGTACGGCGGCGTAGGGCATGAAGGTTCGCAGCAACACGTTCGCATCTCCGTTCAGGCATCGGATCGACGACGTGACGAGCCTGCATGCGCGCAGCGCGCGGCGCATGCAGGTTCGATCAATGGCCGATGCGTTTTGCATGAAGACGCCGGCGAAGGCGGCCGCGTCGCCGCGCGCGGTTGCGGGAATTGCGCGCAGCCGGACCGATGCGCGTCGTCTCAGCGCGCCTTCGGCCGGCGCACCGCGCGCAGCTTGCCGCTGCCGCCGCCTCCGCAGTAGAAGCGGTCGCCGCCATCGGATTCGAGGCCGGAGACGAACACGCCGGCCGGCATCGCGAGGCTCTCGATGACCTCGCCGGTGCGCGCGTCGACGTGGCGCAGCTCGCTCGCGTCGCCTTCCCAGGTCGCGTGCCAGAGCTCGCCGTCGACCCAGGTGACACCGGTGACGAAGCGGTTGGACTCGATCGAGCGCAGCACTTCGCCGGTGTCCGGGTCGATCCGGTGGATGCGCCGGCCGTGGTAGTCGCCGACCCAGAGCGAGCCTTCGGCCCAGGCGAGCCCGGAATCGTCGCCGCCGGCGGGCGCGGGGATCGTCGCGAGCACGTCGCCGGTATGCGGGTCGATCTTGCGGATGTGGCCTGCGGCGATCTGGTACAGGTGGCGCCCGTCGAACGCGGTGCCCGCGTGCGCGGCGACGTCGATCGCGCGCACGGTGTCGCCGCTGGCCGGGTCGATCGCCCGCAACTGCTCGCCCGCGGCGAGCCAGACGCGCTCACCGTCGTAGCTGACGCCGCCGACGTTCTTCACGCCCGCGAACGGGCCGTATTCGCGGATGACTTCGGCCTGGGCTTGTTTCATGGCGCTCTCCGGGTGGTAGTGGGTGTGGGTAGGGACACTAGTCGCCCACGAACGGAGCGGTGAGTAACAAGCGTGACGGGAAACCCGGCACCGGCGGTGTCATCCAGCGCTGCGCGCGGCCGCGGCCGACCGCCTGCACGCGGCCATCGGCGGCGAGTGCGTCGAGCGCGCGCTGCACGGTGCGCGCGCTGACGCCGAGCGCGAGCGCGAGGGCGGAGCTCGACCACGCCTCGCCGTCGACGAGTAGCGCGAGCACGTCGGCGTGAGCGGTGTCGACCGGCGGCACGAGCACGACGACCTCGCGCGCGCGCGCCGGGACGAGCGCGAAGCCGTCGCGCGTCGCGTTCACGTCGGCGAGGCCGCGCAGCGCCGCGCGCAGCCGGCCCATCTCGACGCGCAGCCGCGCGCGGTGCGATTCGTCGCCGTGGCGCGTGCGGAACACGCGTGCGACGAGCGCCGTGCGCGCGACGTCGCCGGGCCAGCCCTGGGCGAGTTCGCGCACGAGCGCGAACAGAACCGGCCGCGTCGCCAGCGGCACGCTGGTCGGCATCGCGCGCACGACGTGCCGGCAGGCGTCGACGACGAGGGCGTCGGACGCCTGCAGCGCTTCGACGTCTGCGAGCCGCAGCACGCGCTCGCTGCCGTTGGCGACGAGGCGCGCGGCGGGTTCGTCGAGCAGGCGCGCGGTGGCGTCGATCTCCGCGGCGAGCGAAGCGATGCGCGCCTCGCGTGCGGCGGTCGCCGCGCGCGCGAGCGCGGCCTGCGCGAGCTGCGTGCGCACGCGGCGCAGCGCGATGCCGGCGACGACGTGTTCGTGCGCCGCGCGCAGCGCCGGCGTCAGCGCGGCCGGGTCGAGCGCGTCGAGCCGCCGTTCCGCTTCGTCGATGCGTCCGAGCAGGACGAGGCGGCGGATGTCGAGGTGGCGCGCGTGCGCGGCATTGGCACGGTCGCCGTGGCGTTCGAGCACGGCGCGCGCGGCGTCGAGCGTCTTCGTGTCGCCGTCGAGGTCGCGCGAGACGAGCGCGATCTCCGCTTCGGCGACGACGCAGCGCGCGCGCGCGACCGCCTCGCGCGGGCCGAACGCGCGCGACGCGTCGCGCAGCAGCGCCTTCGCGCGCGCGAAATCGCCGAGCTGGGCGAGCGCGAGGCCGCGCAGCGCGAGCGCCGGCGCGTCGTCGCGCAACGCGACCCGCTTGAGCGCGCCGAGCGGATCGCCGGTCGCGAGCGCGCGCGCGGCGGCCGCGATCAGCGGGTCCATCCGAATCCCGTCACGATTGTCACTCCCTGCCGCGTACTCCGTGCGCCCAATCTACCGCACGACCGCTGGCCATCGTGGCCGCCGGAGCAGAGGAGAACGCATCATGACCACCACGCACACGACCGGCACGCGCGAGCAGTGGCTCGCCGCACGCCTCGACCTGCTCGCCGCCGAAAAGGAACACACGCGCCGCAGCGACGAACTCGCGCTGCAGCGCCAGGCGCTGCCCTGGGTGCGCGTCGACAAGGCGTACACGCTCGACACCGAGGCCGGCAAGGTGCCGCTCGCCGCGCTGTTCCAGGGACGCTCGCAGCTGCTCGTCTACCACTTCATGTTCGGCCCCGACTACGAGGCGGGCTGCCCGTCCTGCTCGATGATCGCGGACGGTTTCGACGGCTTCGCGGTGCACCTCGCCCACCACGACACGATGCTGTGGGCGGTGTCGCGCGCGCCGCTCGCGAAGCTGCAGGCGTTCAGGCGCCGCATGGGCTGGCGCTTCCCGTGGGCGTCGTCGTTCGCCAGCGATTTCAACGCCGACTTCAACGTGCTGTTCACCGAGCAGCAGCAGCGCGCGGGCGGCATCGAATACAACTGGCGTCGCGAGGCGCCGATGCCGGTCGAGGAGGCGCGCGAACCGCTCGCCGGCAAGACCGTGCAGGAATGGCGCTTGCGCGGCGAGGAAGGTCCGGTCGCGCAGCTCGCGGCGATGACCACGACCGACGTCGCGACCTACACGCGCGAACGCACGGGCGTGAGCGCGTTCGTGCTCGAGGACGGTGTCGTCTACCACACGTACTCGAGCTACTCGCGCGGCCTCGACGGCCTCTGGGGCGCGTACCAGTGGCTCGATCGCGCGCCGAAGGGGCGCAACGAGTCGGGCATCTGGTGGCGCCATCGCGATGCCTACGACGCCGCGCCGGCACCGGTGCAGGCCGCGTCGTGCTGCGGCTGACGCACGCCGCGGTCGGTGGAGCGGAGCGGGATGCGCTGCGGTGCACGCATCCCGGCCGCGCCGGGCCTGCCGCGTTCGTGGCCGCGGTCGCGCTGCTGTTCGTGGCGAGCGCGGCGGCGACGGTCCTCGGTTGCGCGGCGATGGCATCGCACGCGCAGCCGATGCCCGGCGGCTGGACGCTGTCGGCGATGGACATGGCGATGTGCGGGCGGGGCGCGGTCGGCGGCCTGCTCGCGTTCGCCGCGATGTGGCTCGCGATGATGGTCGCGATGATGTTGCCGTCGCTCGCGCCGGCGCTGTGGCGCTACCGTTCGATGCTCGACCACGCGCGCGTGCCGCATGCGGATCGCCTGGTCGTGCTCGCGGGTGCGGGCTACTTCGCCACATGGCTGGTCGTCGGCATCGTGCTCTGCGTGCTCGGTGACGGCGCGGGCGACCTCATGCTGCAGCGGCCCGCATGGTCACGCGCGATGCCCGTGGTCGGTGGCGCGGTGGTCATCCTCGCCGGCATGGCGCAGTTCAGCGCGTGGAAGCGGCGCCACCTCGCGTGTTGCCGGGCGGCGTTCGCGCACGACGATCCGGTCGTGCGCGGGATCGGCCCCTGGCACGACGGCGTGCGGCTCGGACTCCATTGCAATGCGGCCTGCGCGAACCTCACCGCGGTGCTGCTCGTGCTCGGCGTGATGGATCTGCGGGCGATGGCGCTGGTGGCTGCGGCGATCACCGCCGAGCGGCTTGCGCCACGCGATGCGAACGTCGTGCGCAGCGTCGGCGTCGTGCTCGTGGGCGTGGGTGCGTGTGTGCTCGGGCAGGCGCTCGCGTAGGGTGGGTTCGCGCCCACCGCGCAGGCGTCGTGGAAAGCGGTGGGTTCTGCTCGCGCTCGGCGCGATGGATCCTTACACGATAGCGTTCTTCGCGGCGGTGATCGTCGCTGAACGGCTCGCGCCGGCGCAGGCGCGCGTGGCGCAGGGCGGGCGGGATGCTCGTTGGCGCGGGCGTACCTGTCGGGAGGCCACGCCTGGCGGGTAGGCCGCGTCGTGGTGGGAGCCGTCAGTTCCGTGCATTCATCGCGGGTTTGCAGGCTTCGAGCGCGCGCCACTGCTCCGGAGTGGGAAACGTATCGACGAGGTACCGGACCGGATCGAAGTCGCTGGCCTGTAGGTGAGCACCCGCGATCGAAACCGCGTCGTCCCAGGCGACCGCGAGCGTCTGCGGCGGCTCCGTTCCGCGGTGGAAGACCACGATGTCCGTGCGGGGAAGCAGAGTCACGACGCCTTCGGACCATGTGCACAGGCTGCGCAGTTCGTCGTCGTCCTCGAAGACCAGGCAGGTCGCGACGAAGACGTCGTGGTCGATCGTCTCGTGGTGGCGGTCGAGCGCGAGCTTCTGGTCGGCGTACAGCAGTCCCGTGTCGAGCGTGCGCAGCCGCCGTGCGGCGACTGCGAGTTCGCCGTCGGGCAGGAACGGCTGCCAGCGGCCGGCGTCGCGCGCGAGCAGGGTCCCGGCGATCGGCCACGGCTTCTGCTGCACGCATCGTTCCGCCTCGCCGAGCAGCGCCCGCAGCGCGGTGCGGTCGTTGCGGTCGCAGGCGAGCAGCACGCCGCGGTTGCTCGGAACCGCCGCGGCGTCGCGAAACGGCAGGCGCTCGAACGTCGCGTCGACGAGCAGGTGCGATTCGGCATGTTCGTCGGCGACGAGGCGGAACACGCCCGCGCCGAGCGCCTGCCACTCGACCGGCTCGCGCGCGAGGTTCGCGACGGCCGCTTCGCGCATCGCGTCGTCGGTGATGGCCCACTCGTCCGCCCGTTCGCGCGTGACGTGGGTGACGTACGCGCCGAAGTCGTAGGCGAGGCGTACGTGGAGGTCGTCGACGAAAGGCCATTCGACCGTCGCCGGTCGGTCGCTGCTTTCGAACTCGAACGCGCGGTCGTAGCGCGAGCGCACGAGGGCGCGCACGCCGGCGGCCGCATCGGCCCAGCGCGCGGGCATCGCCGGTCCGTCGAGCGA
>Ga0105239_10011116_pt1 | contig 10047 bp, 8 predicted proteins | sample KBSC44metaG_FD_92761 | JGI IMG/M metagenome (GOLD analysis project Ga0105239, IMG submission 92761) | Corn rhizosphere microbial communities from Kellogg Biological Station, Michigan, USA - KBS C4-4 metaG | ecosystem: Host-associated > Plants > Roots > Rhizosphere > Soil | place: Michigan, USA...
CAAGACCAAGGGCGATGCGGTCGCGGCTGAAATCGGTGGCGTGTTCTGCGAAGCCAATGTGACCGACGAAGACAGTGTCGTCGCCGCGTTCGCGAAAGCCCGCGCCGCGCACGGCCAGGAACGCATCCTCGTCAACTGCGCGGGCACGGGCAACGCGATCAAGACGGCATCCCGCGACAAGAAGACCGGCGAGATCCGCCGCTTCCCGACCGACGCGTTCAACTTCATCATCCAGATCAATCTCGTCGGCACCTATCGCTGTATCGCGATCTCGGCGCAGGGCATGCTGTCTCTGGACCCCCTGGAAGGCGGCGAGCGCGGCGCGATCGTCAACACGGCATCGGTGGCCGCGCAGGATGGCCAGATCGGCCAGGCCGCTTACAGCGCGTCGAAAGGCGGCGTGAATGCGTTGACCCTGGTGGTCGCGCGCGACCTCGCGCAGGAAGGCATCCGCTGCAACACGATCATGCCGGGACTGTTCAACACGCCGCTGCTGCAAGGCGCGCCGGAGCAGGTGAAGCAGGCGCTCGGTGCGCAGGTGCCGTTCCCGGCGCGTCTCGGCAATCCGCCGGAGTACGCGTCGCTCGCGCTTCAGATGATCACCAACCCCTATTTCAACGGCGAGACGGTGCGTCTCGACGGCGCTATTCGTATGGCGCCGAGGTAATCCCGCCGGTCATGGCCCGGTCCGCCGGGTCATGGCAATATGAGCCCATGACAGAATCGGCGATTCTGAACTGGCACGACTATTTCGTCACCGTCGCGCAGGTCAGCGCGACGCTGGCGGGACTGCTGTTTGTAGGACTGACGATCAGCCTCGGCCATGTGCTGCAGGGCTACGGATATCTCATGCGCGCCTTCACGGCGCTGTTCCTGCAGTTCGAGATGCTGTTGATCGGACTGTTCGTCATTATTCCTGGTCAGCCGCCTTTCGTGCTCGGATGTGAGCTGATCGTTACAGGTGCCGCGATCCTGGGCGGCATCTCGCTCTTCGCGCGCAATTTCCCGGAAAGCGAGACCTCGCAGGTCCTGGGTTCGAAGGGCCCGCGCACGGTACGCGCTGTCCTTACCTATATCGGAACGCTGATGCCGGTCGTTGCCGGAATCGGATTGATCGCAAAGATGCCGAGCGCGTTTTACTTCCTGATACCGGGTGAAATCGCCTGCCTCTATCTTTCGATCGGGAATGCCTGGGTGTTCGCGGTCGAGATACCGCGCAGGGCCGCGGAACGGGAAAAAATACTATGAAAATTAGGCTCGCTTGCATCCTGGCGCTGATGCTTTCCTGCCTATCGACCGCAACGTTCGCCGAGCCGAAGATGTGTCCGCATCTGGTCAGTCCGGTTTGCGCGCTGACGAAGGATGCGAAACGCTCAACCTTCAACAATAGCTGCGAAGCCGATGCTTCCAGCGCGAAAGTGCTGCACGATGGCGCCTGTGAGGGCGGCGATGTGTGCTCGATGATTTACACGCCGGTGTGCGCCACCGATCCCGCGACGGGCAAGGAAAAGACCTATTCGAGTTCCTGCGTCGCGGAGCACGCCAACGCCGCGTACACCCATGACGGCGCGTGCAAGCCCTAACGCGCTGCCAGTTCGTGAATCTGGCTGTTGGCGAGCGTCAGCTTCGCAATCGACAGTTCGCCCGAGCTTTCGAGCGCGGCGAGGAAAGACTTCGCGCGCGACAACGCACCCTGATGCGCTTTCGCCCAGGCCTGTGCCGCAGTGGCGCCATCGACGCGCGTGCCCTTCTCGGTGCCCGGCGGAAGGAGCTTGAGCGCGTCGCTCGTCAGCGCACGTTGCGCGGCGAACAGATCGTCATTGATGCGGCGGATCGCCAACCGGTCCCAATGCTCCGTACCGACGATGCGGCGGCTCAGGCCGCGCAGCCTGTCGATGCCCACCTCGGTTCCGATGGTGAAATAGGTGCCCGCGACGAGATCGACGCTGAGCCCGGTCTGATGTGCGAGCTGCGCGATCTCGGGCGCCGTGCCCATGAGTGGGATCGCGCCGATTTCGTCCGCGAGTTCGTGCGGGACGCCTGCGCTTTCCAGTTCGGCAATCCGTGCCAGCGTATCCTGCTTTTCATAAGGCGATACGAGCCCTTCGAACGTGCCGCGCAGGGCTTCGACGCCGGCGCGATAGAGCGCGATGGTCGACGGAAGATCCGCATCCGCGGGCACGTTGGCGATGAACCACAGGCCAAGCCGGCGCAGTAGTTCGGCGATGTCTGTATACATCGATGTCTGCACGGCGGCGCTAACAAGCCCGTCGAGCGCGTCGATGCGCTTCTTCAGCGCAGAGAGGCCGAACGCACCTTCCGCAACCACCGATACGCGCACGATCTCCGCGCCGTGGGTTCCGGTCATTTCCTTCATGCGGGCCACGAACACGGGCCCGGCGAGGTTGACGATCCGGTTCGCCAGCACATCGGTGATGATTTCGCGCCGCAAGCGATGGGCTTCCATCGCCGCGGGAAACTTTTTCGCCGCAAGCTGTGGGAAATAGCTGGCCAGTTCAGATGCGAAGTGCGGATCGTCGGGGAGGGTGCTCGCGAGCAGCTCGGCTTTCAGGTCGAGTTTTGCATAAGCGAGCACCACGGCAAGCTCGGGGCGCGTGAGGCCTTTGTCGTTTTGAGCGCGGACGCGCAGTTGGGCATCGTCTGGAAGGAACTCGACGGCCCGGTCCAGCGCGCCACGGCTCTCGAGTTCGCGCATGAAACGCCCATGCGCATCAAGGTCCTTCGCCGCTCGCGACTGCGCAACGGACAGCGTCAGCGTCTGATCGTAGTTGTCGCGTAGCACATGCGCTGCGACGTCGTCCGTCATCTCGGTCAAAAGTGCGTCGCGCGCCTCTGCCGATAATTCGCCGCGGCGCAGCGGCCCGCTGAACAGAATCTTGATGTTGACTTCATGGTCGGAGGTATCGACGCCGGCGGAATTGTCGATGGCGTCGGTGTTGATGCGGCCCCCACCTTGCGCGTACTCCACGCGGCCAAGCTGCGTGCAGCCGAGATTGGCGCCTTCGCCTACGACCTTCGCGCGGATGTCCGCACCATTCACCCGGATCGCGTCGTTGGCCCGGTCGCCAGCTTCTGCGTTCGTCTGGGATGATGCCTTCACATAGGTGCCGATGCCGCCGAACCAGAGCAGGTCGACCTGCGCTTTCAGGAGCGCCTTCATCAGCTCGGCCGGTGTCGCCTTTTCGGCATCGAGCCCGGTGAGCGCCCTCACTTCCGGCGACAGCGGGATTTCCTTCAGGCTGCGCGCATAAACCCCGCCGCCCTTGCTGATGAGCGGCTTGCTGTAATCGTCCCAGCTCGAGCGCGGAAGATCGAACATGCGCTTGCGCTCGTCCCAGCTCTTTGCCGGGTCGGGATCGGGGTCGAGGAAAATGTGGCGATGGTCGAACGCGGCCAGCAGCCTCGTAGATTTCGAAAGCAGCATGCCGTTGCCGAACACGTCTCCCGACATGTCGCCCACGCCGACAACAGCGAAAGGCTGGTTTTGGATGTCGCGATCCATTTCGCGGAAATGCCGCTTGACCGCTTCCCAGGCGCCACGCGCGGTGATGCCCATCTTCTTGTGGTCGTAGCCATGGCTGCCGCCGGATGCGAAGGCGTCACCAAGCCAGAATCCGCGATCTTCCGCGATGCCGTTGGCGATATCGGAGAAGGTCGCGGTGCCCTTGTCGGCGGCAACGACGAGATAGGGGTCGTCGATATCGTGGCGCACGCAGTCTGGCGGCGGCACGATGGAGCCATCGGGATGCAGATTGTCGGTGACATCCAGGAGCGCATTAATGAAGCGCTTGTAGGCGGAAATCCCGGCGGCTTGCACTTCATCGCGCGTCGCGTTGACGGGAAGCTGTTTCGGATAGAAGCCGCCCTTGGCGCCCACGGGCACGATCACGGCGTTCTTGACCTGCTGCGCCTTGACGAGGCCCAGGACTTCCGTGCGGAAATCTTCGCGCCGGTCCGACCAGCGGATGCCGCCGCGCGCCACCTTGCCGAAGCGCAAATGCACGCCTTCGACTTCCGGGGAATAGACGAATATTTCCACCAGCGGGCGTGGGGCCGGCAGCTCGTCAAGCTTCTGCGAGTCGAGCTTCATCGCGAAAACGGGCCTGATCGCGCCGTTCTCATCCTGCTGATAGAAATTCGTGCGCAGCACATTGGCGATCAAATTGCGCATGCGGCGGATGATGCGGTCGTCATCGAGGCTCGGCACATCGTTGAGCGCCTTGTCGATGCGGGTCTGGGTGAGACGCGCGCGCGCGTCGCGCTTTTCCGCATCGGCCGGGTTGTTGAGCGTGTGAAACAGTTCGACCAGCAGCCGCGCGATGTCGGGATTCCGCGTGAGCGCCTGCTCCATATAGTCCTGGCTGAACGGGATCGCGGCCTGGCGGAGATATTTTGCGGCCGCGCGCAGGATGGTGACATCGCGCCAGGCCAGCCCGGCACCGATCACGAGCTTGTTGAACCCGTCGCTCTCCGCCTCACCCAGCACCACGGCGTGGAACGCTTCCTCCAGCGGGACCTTAATGTCGTCCATGGCGGCCGCGCCTTCGTCGGCGCGCTCCATGAGGAAGTCGAGGACTACCGCCTCGCGGGTCCAGCCGTCATCGGTGTCGAAGGTCATGGGGAAGGGGTCTTCGGCAATCACCTTCATGCCGAGGTTTTCGAAGATCGGCAGCGATACCGACAGCGGCATCACCTCGCCGAGCAGATAAAGCTTGAGGCGCAGGGCATTGTGCGCATCGTCCGCCTTTCGATAGGCGCGGGCCTGGATCGCGAGGCCGTCGTCATGTCGTGCCAGATGCTCGAGCTCTTCGAGGTCCCGTACCGCCTCTCCCGGTGAAAACGTTCCCTGATAGCCCGGCGAGAATTGGGCACGGCGCTTCTCCAACACTTCAGCGCCTCGCGCTTCGCCGTAGCGCGCGGCGAGCGCATCCGCAAACCCGTCGTCCCAGGTACGGATGGCGTCGCGGATCTGGCTTTCGAGGGCGCGAATGTCGACGTGCGGCCGCGGTCCGTCGTTGCGGCCGACAATATAGTGCACGCGTGCGAGCGCGGATTCGTCGATGGCCGGCGTCGATGCCGACATGCGGCCATCGAAGGCGCGCGCGAGGATCGCGTGGATCTTTTCACGCGCCGTCGTGTCGTAACGGTCGCGCGGGACGTAGACGAGCGCGGAGACGAAACGGTCGAAGCGGTCGAAGCGCACAAACACGCGCACCTTCGGGCGCTCACCGAGGCGCAGAACGCCCTGCGCGAGATCGAACAGCTCGTCTTCGGAAATCTGGAACAACTCGTCGCGCGGGAAATTGTCGAGAATGTGGGCAAGTGCCTTGCCGTCGTGGCTGTTCGGCGGAAGACCGGCGCGCGCCTTGACGTTTTCCACCTTCAGCCGGAGCAGCGGGATGTCGCTGGGCCGACGGCTGTAGGCGCTCGACGTGAAGAGGCCGACGTACCGCCGCTCGCCAGTGAGTGCGCCGTCCGCGCCGTAAATCTTCACGCCCACATAATCCATGTGAACACGGCGGTGCACGAGCGAGCGTTCGTTCGATTTGGTGATGATCAGCGGATCGGGCTGCATCAGGAAGGCGCGGATCTGCGGCGTCAGCGTTCCGCGGTCGGAACCGTGGCGCAGCACGCGCGCATCTTCGGCGGCGAGCACGCCAAGACCGGTCTCGCTGACGGGCTCGAGCCGCCCGCCTTCTTCCTTTTCAAAACGATAGTCGCGGCAACCGAGAAAGGTGAAATGGTTGTCGCCCAGCCATTCGAGGAAGGCGATGCTCTCTGCAAGCTCGGGACCGGCATTGGATGGCGGATGTGATTTCAGTGCGGCGATGGATTCACCGAGCTTCGCCACCATCGCCCGCCAGTCGCGCACTGTCACACGTACCTGCGCGAGCTCCGCACGGGCGCCATCGACAAGCGCTTTCTGCCGTTCGTCGCCGGGGATCGGATCAAGGACGGCGACGATCACGCTGACCGCACCCTGATCCTGACGCAAAATGGGATGAAACGCGGCACGCAAACGACCGCCCTGCGCATAGACCTCGCCGATCAGGGAGTCGAACAGGAACGGCATGTCGTTGTTGATGGCGACAAGCACGCATTCGCTGTGTTCGTATTCCTTTGCCTCGTGGGAAGGGTTGAAGAGGTCGACAAGGCTTTCACCCGGCTTGCGACGGTTCACACGCGCAAAGACCAGGCGCGCAAGCGCTGCCAGCGCGTCGGCCGTGTAGCGGTTGATGTCTTCAGGCGCCGCGTTGCGATAAAGCGCCTCGAAGAAGGCGAGCAGCGCGGGATCGCTCGTCACTGACTTTGCACTTTCGCTCAGGCGCTGAGCGGCTTCGGATTCGTCTTCGCTGACGGCGGGCAGGGCGAGGTTCATGGGCTTGGCTTGCGTTGGATGTGGAGCGGCTCGCCCCGAAAGACGGAGCGAGAATAGAGCACCCATATTAACGCTGCATGATACCGCGCCGGAAGCGCTTTAGGCGGTCGGAAGGGCAGCCAATTCAGGCATTTCCGAGGCGCGGTCACGAATGCGTTCCGCCAGCATGCTCAGGCCTACGATGGCAGCCGAAACAATCAGCACCAACGCGAGGTCGAGTGCTCCGCCCGTGCTTGGCCGCAACACACACGCTAATGACGTGAGCACCGTAGCAGGCGCAAGAAAACGAAAGAGCATCTCCTGTTCGCGCAAGAGTAATCCGACCGACGCAGCCGCCACAGCCACGAACAGCGCCATCGCCCCTGCGGGCATGTGTGTGGGCATCGCCAGGAATGCGCCGGCACCCCAGGCAAAGCCCACGAACAGCAGGATTGCGCTCAGGTCCTGTGAAAAAGATTTAAGTGCGTCGCGCTCGAAGGGGCGGCCGATAGCGTGACGATAGGCGATCACAATCGCGGCCGTGGCGATGGCCATGAATGCGGTCCAGACAAGCGGGCGCACCAGACCGTCGCTTAAACCGCCGACCGCGAGCGCCGCAAGTGTGAGGACGGGCAATGCCAGGACCAGATAGGCCGAACGTTCGAGAAGATTGGCCAGTCGCGCGGTCTCGCGCGCTTCCACATGGAGTGCCGCCAGTTTGACAACGGGGTTCTGAGTCTCGGAAGGCGAAAGCGTTAACGCCTCGCGCGCGGCAGGCATCGGTGCCATGGTGTTCTCCATGCGGGCGGCTTCTACGCTCGGCCACGATAGTTAAGAATGGCTTAATGCCAGCCGGTTCCCGATTCGGTTTCGCCATGACAGGTTTTCCACAGATTTGTGATCACGCCGTCGTCTTCGACCTTGAATTCACCGCGTGGCAGGGCTCGGTCGCGCATCGCTGGTCGCGCCCGGGTGAGTACACCGAACTCGTGCAGATCGGCGCCGTGAAAGTGGACGTGCGATCGCTGAACGTCGTCGACGAGATGAATGTGCTTGTGCGGCCCAGGATCAATCCGGTGCTGTCCGACTATCTTGTCGAACTGACGGGGATCACCAATGAGGCGCTTGCAGCACATGGCGTCGATTTCGCCGATGCCTATGACCGGTTCGTGAGATTCGTAGACGGCGGCGTCATCGCCGCATTCGGGCGCGACGATCTGATCTTCGATGCGAACATCAGGCTCTATGGGTTGAAAGACGCGCCACCGTCACCGCCTTACATCAACGTCATCCCATGGCTTCTCGAGAACGGCATCGATCCGCGCGGCAAGAATGCCTGCGATGTCGCACCGCTCGCGGGCGTCGTATTCGAGGGCCGCAGGCATGATGCGCTCGACGACGCGCGCGGCGTGCTTGCCGGAATCAAGGCACTGGTGGAGCGCGGCGCAAGAAATCCTTTGCTGCCATGAGCGACGAAGCTGCGCACCTGATCGAAATCCTCAAGCTGAAGCCTCATCCGGAAGGCGGTCACTATCGCGAGATGTTCCGCGACGAGGGGACGCGGGCACATTCCACGGCGATCTATTTCCTTCTTCGCGCCGGCGAGATTTCCCGCTGGCACAGGGTCGATGCCGTAGAGGTGTGGCACTTCTACCGCGGCCGGCCACTCGAACTCGCGATCGCAGAACAAGGCAAACCTGTCGCACGGCATGTCCTGGGAAATGCGATCGAGCGCGGTCAACATCCGCAGATTGTCGTGCCGGCACATGCGTGGCAAAGCGCGAGGCCGCTGGGCGATTTCACGCTCGTTGGATGCACGGTTGCGCCGGGATTCGAGTTCGCCGGTTTCGAAATGGCGCCGGACGGTTTCGAGCCCGCCTAATTCGACACGGGAATCGACAGGAGTTGTCCAAGCCCACGCGCGATGCCTCTTGAAGAAGCACGCCCGACATACGCATGCTGCGCATTGAAGGTGACGTTCAAGGTCTTGCCGGACATGAAGATCACCGGCTTGTTGCCGAGCGCCATACGCACGCCGTCAATCTTCCTCGCAAAGGCGGTACGCGCCTTGCTGAGCGAAATGAATCGTTCAATCCCGCGCACCGTGTTTTCGAGCGCATCGAAACACAACGCGCGCAGACGCGAGTCGCCCGCGAGTGCGGCCCAGTCGGCGGTGAAGGTGATATGCAGCTGCCGTGAATAGGCGAGATGCTCCGCCTCGTCCTCGGCCGCGTTCTGCATGTCGGAGAGCGAGATCGGGCTGAGCGACGGCGGCAAGGCATCGCCGGTGCGCTCGGCGGGTAACCCGCCGGGATCGGTTTCGGTATAGAGCGTGAGGCCACCCCAGCCCGAAACACGGATCGCCATCGCGCCCGAATCGTATTTCAGCGCGCGCCCGCCGAGCGGCGCGTGATCGCTGTAGAGAACATACACTTCCGGATCGCCGGAGAGGCGCATCAGGAACTTGTCGCCATAGTCATCGAGCGTGAACGTGGTGTGTCCGGCCGTGTAGGTCCCAGGTTCGACGTCGCCCACATGTTCCTGACTGAGCCGCGAGTTCATCTCGTCCTGCGCGTGAGCGGCGCTGGCGAGACACGCGCAGAAAAGAAATGCGATCCCGATTCTGGGCATCACGTCGTTAATCTCAAAACCCGCTCTGCACGCAGCCCCTCAGCCGCGAGCCCCCACGGCCCAACCTAAATTGCCGAATGGGGCGATTTTAAGCCCGCAACGGTTAGGAAATCCGCCTACAAATCCTCGAAACTGCCGCCGCGGCCTTTGCCGGAGGCGAAACGTGCCGCGCCGGCGAGGGATTCCCCGGTCGCAAGCGTCGCCATGCCGTGGCGGAACTCGTTCGCCATCGCGCCCGCGAAATCGTGATCGAATTGTTCGTACACGGATGACCTGTCGCTTTTCAGGCAGGTCTGCGGAAGGCGCGTGAGTTCGGCCGCGAGTTTTTCTGCTTCCGCGCGGCTCTCGCCCTTCGGCACGACGCGGTTCGCAAGGCCCATCGCGAACGCTTCCATGGCCGCAACCGGGCGTCCGGTCAGGATCATGTCGAGCGCACGCGACTGCCCGATGAGTCGTGGGAGGCGCACGGTGCCGCCATCGATCAACGGTACGCCCCAGCGGCGGCAGTACACGCCGAACACGGCGTCTTCCTCTGCGACACGCAGATCGCACCATAGGGCGAGTTCGAGTCCACCCGCGACGGCAGGACCGGCGATGGCGGCAATCACGGGCTTGGCCAACCGCATCCGAGTCGGACCCATCGGGGCGTCTCCAGCGAGCGGATCGCGTGGTTCTGCCGGCGGCGAGAGTCTGTTGCCCCGACCGGCGGCCACGCCTTTGAGATCGGCGCCCGCGCAGAACGCACCGCCCTCGCCCCAAAGCACGGCTGCTTTCGCGCCTTCGTCATGTTCGAAGGCCCGAAATGCCTCAACCAGCGCATCGGCCGCCGGACGGTCGACGGCGTTGCGCGCTTCGGGCCGGTCGATGATGACGGTGGTCACTGCGCCATTCCGTTCGACGCGTACGGATTTCTGATCGCTCATGGATTTCCTCGCCGTGGTCAGGCGAGCATTGCATCTTTTGTTAGGGCTTGAGGCCAAAAAGCTTGGCTTCGTGGCGGAATCTGACTAAGACCTCGCGGATTCAAAGCCCTTCCG
>Ga0105239_10011118_pt1 | contig 10047 bp, 4 predicted proteins | sample KBSC44metaG_FD_92761 | JGI IMG/M metagenome (GOLD analysis project Ga0105239, IMG submission 92761) | Corn rhizosphere microbial communities from Kellogg Biological Station, Michigan, USA - KBS C4-4 metaG | ecosystem: Host-associated > Plants > Roots > Rhizosphere > Soil | place: Michigan, USA...
CTTGTTTTGCGAGTTCTATGTGTGTAACAAGATATTGTCCCACCACCTTGCCTTCACCGCCTTCCCACGGATGAAACTTATAGGAAGCAAGTAAATCTTTAGCGGTTTTATATTGTCCTGTAAGATTATATAGTGTAATGCATTCGAGGTAAAGATCGTCACGTGATTCAACAAGGTTGCTATTTTTTTCCAAAAACTTAAGCCTTGTTTTTAAGGGAGTGTTTAGTTTACGGTACAACTGGTCAAGTTCCATCAATATACGCGCATCAGAAGTATCAAGAGAGAAAGCCCTTTCCATTGCTGTAAGCGACTTTTCGGGTGCATTGCTTTTGTTGTAATAAGCAAGCGCAAGATTTCTCCACACAGTCGGAAAGTGTTCATCTGTCAATGTTGATTTTTCCCAACAGGCAATCGCATCTTCATATTGCCTTTTATCGTACCACAGGTTGCCCAGGTAATAAGGCGCTTTGGCATCAGCAGCGTTTAACTGTATTGCAGTTTCCAATACTGGAATGTCTTCAATCTTATTTGGGAAGCAATAGTCAGACTTTACTAAAGCTGCTTGCTTAAACCATTCGATTGATTTTTCCGTTTCATCCATCCGGTAAAAGAAATAAGCAACATAATAGTAAGCCATCGGGTAAGGTTCATTGGTCGTTTTTATGTGCACATTCAAAAATTCAATGGCTTCATTAAAAAGACCTGCTTCTGCGTAATCAAGAGCATAAGCAATGTAATTATGTGCCCAGTTGCGACTTAGCTTTTGCAATAAAATAATGCTTTCCTCTGCTTTATCTTTTTGATGAAGTATGTTGAATAAAAGATAATTTTCATAAAGGCACCCAAAGTTGAACGGATCAATTTCCAGCGATGCATTCGAGAATGCAAGCGCTTCATCGGCCAACCCAAGTTTTCTAAGAATAAACACTTTCGCATGTCTTGCGCTGTGACTATTATAATTTCGAACGATTGATTTTTCAATCAATGCTGATGCTTGCTCTGCATCATTTAACAAGACAGCTATTCTTGCAAGCGATAAATAACCCGCGTGTTGCCATGCATCATTCCATACTGCTTTATAAAATGCATCGAATGCTTTTGCATAATTGCCCTGCATTTTTAATGCTATGCCCAGGTTATAATAAGCTTCGCCATCATAAGGATTAGGGTTGCGTTCTGTTAGTGTTTGAATAGCTTTTAAAAAATATCCTTCCGCCAGGCTAAACTTTCCGCGACGTAAATACCAGAGGCCAAGTGCATTATTGTTTCTTGCATCTTTAGCATCTCTTCTTATTGCTTCTTCATAATAATCCTTTGCGATGTAAGTCGCATGGCGATACTGTTCAATATGAAGACCGGTAAGATATAATTGTTCATTGTTTTCAATTTCTGCCGGACGTTTAGCAGCACTTGCTGCAGGTGGTATATCACTTTCTACAGCTTTATCCTTTTGATAACTTACCAATACTTTTTTAGATGCGGTGTCTGTTACTGTAAGTTTGAGATTATCTTCCTGTACATCTGTATTCAATAACGCTCTTTTCATATAAGGTGATCCTGGAGAACACTCAATAGCTTCAGCAAAAATTACTTCATCGTTATTAAACAGCCTTATGTCTACTTTATAGTAAGCAGTGGTGTATAGTTTTACTATTGCTTCTGTTCCTTCAAATTCGATCCCGATAATGGCTTCTTTTGTTGCATTCTTCACCACGCCAACTTCTGCATAAGGCATAAAATATTGTGTAAATGTTTTCTCTTCATACGGTTGAAGCCATGAGAAATCAGGCTGATTATCTGTATACACACCAGTCATCAATTCAATATAAGGGCCGTCTTCATCAGTGAGGTTTTTATCCCATGCCTGGCCGAATTCTCCATGGCCCCATGTCCATTGTTTTTTACCCGGAGAGATATGATGATCGGCCACATGCAGCAAACCTCCTTTACTGTCGTGCTCATATCCACCAATAAAATTGTACCTGGATGTAATAGCCATATAAGAAGTAGGCACAGGAATATTTTTATACCGGGATATATCTGTACCCGGCGCATAGTCTACTTTATAATAAACGCCTTTTGCAACAGGAAACGAAGACACATCTCTCTTGCCATGATCAAAAACTGCATATACATCCGGTGGAAAAATAGACTGGTAGGCATCATTCACTTTTACTGCAGGATTGGCCCACCATAAAAAAGTTTGCGGAAAAGGAGTGCGGTTATAGAGCCTTCCTTTTATTTCAAGGTATGCTTTGCCGGGATGCAATGTAAAGCCAGCCATGCCTTTGGTATGAAACATTCTTTCTACTTCGTTTACCCAGACAGTTTTGCTGCCATCTTTGTTTTCTTCTATCGCAAAATCTACTGGTTCAAATGTAGACGGACGATGATGTTGCGGCCAGTTAAATTCAATGCCACCTGAAATCCACGGTCCTGTTAAACCCACAAGCGCAGGTTTTATTACCTGGTTATAATAAACAAAATGCCGTTGCTTTATTTTATCATAAGCCATTTGTATTCTGCCGCCCAGGTGTGGCAGAATCATTATTTTGATAAAATTGTTTTCTATAAAAACAGCCTGGTAAGCCTGGTCCTTCTTCTCATCATAAATTTTTTCTATTACAGGGTGAGGATATACCACACCACTGCTTCCCTGGTATACACGTTTCTCCAGGAACATTGGGTTTTTTTCCGGTTTGCCTGCGGCATAAGTTGGTATGATGACTTCTTCTGTCCATGCCTTAACGTGGTCTTCCATAAAAAGGGGCTTATTGTTCTTGAATTTATTGAAAAAGATCGTCAAGGCTGTTAATAATTACAGTGTTTCGGTAATATACAGCAATAACGCAGGTGAGCATAACAGTGCAACTGTTCTTCTCTTTTATCATTACAAAATAAAATCTTATAAAAACTTTATTAATGGAGTAAGTTTTGATTTTAATGGATTTTTTTATTATTGCCGAAACTTAACGCTTGCATGCCAGAAATTTATACAAGAAAAAAAGAAGGCTTTAAAGGACAGAAAGCCATTGTTATTCCAAGAAAAATTTTATCTAACCAATGCGCCAGGGATAAAGTCATCAGCAATCTTTATATTACCGATATCGGTTATTATCCAAAAGCCAAATACCATTACAGGGAGCGACTTCACGGCGCAGACCAGCACATACTCATCTATTGCCAGGAAGGAAGCGGGGAAGTGACAATAAAAAAAAGCAGGTTTACTATCGAGGCTGGCGATTTCTTTGTGGTACCCATAAAAGCAGCGCATACTTATGCTGCTGATGAAAATAACCCATGGACTATTTACTGGATACATTTTAAAGGCACAATTTCTGATTCACTTGTTGATTTGCTGTATAAAAAAGCAAATGGATACAAAGGTTTTATCAGTGATAACGAGCAAAGCATCAGCCTGTTTAATGAGATGTATCACCAACTTGAAAGAGGTTACAGTATTGATAATTTAATTTATTCCAACATGTGCCTTGGTCATTTTATTACCACCATGATTTATAATGACAGGTATGATACACGCGGCAAATTAAACAGGAAAGATGTAATAGATAACGCTGTTGATTTCTTAAGCAAGAACATTGGCGAAATGTTACCGCTTGATAAAATGGCCGCAGCAATTAATTTATCACCTTCACATTTTTCTTACCTGTTTAAAAAGAAAACAGGGTTTTCTCCCATTGAATATTTTAATCATCTTAAAGTGCAGAAAGCCTGCCAGTATTTATTGTTCACAGATTTGCGGGTAAGAGAGATTGCGCTTGAGCTTGGCATTGAAGATCCATATTATTTTACAAGAATGTTCACTAAGGTGATGGGTATGTCTCCCAATAACTACAGGGAAAAGAAAATTCACTAAATATATTTTCTGCTGACGGTTGCATCATAATAACTCTTTATAAAAAATCTTGCATAATTATTTGTTTAAGCATACTTTAGAAAACTGAAAATGCTTTGGAGATAAACGATTGCTAACAATAAATCTTTCTCAATACAATTTTCGCTGCCTTGTTGTTAATATATATAACTAACCATAATGAAAGAAAACAAAAACCGTCGTTCATTCATAAAAAACATTGCACTTGGTGGTATAGGCGTTTCTGCGTTACCCTCTGCTTTAATGGCACAGGATATTGATGAAAAACCTGCCGGTGATGATGAACAAAAAGAACAATCTTCACCTAAACGGAATTATAATGCACCTTATACGGGTGAACATTTAAAACGCCTTGCTTTTCCTGTAGGAGGTATCGGTGCTGGCATGTTTTGCCTTGAAGGAACCGGCGCCATTTCTCATATGAGTGTACGTAACAAACCCGAAGTGTTTAACGAACCTGTAATGTTTGCCGCTGTTGCGATAAAGGGCAATAAAACAACTGCAAAAGTTTTAGAAGGACCTGTACCTGACTGGAAGATGTTTGGAAAGCCGGGAACAGGCAATGGTGCTGCCGGTACTACATACGGTTTACCAAGGTTTGCCAATGCTTCTTTCATTACCTCTTTTCCTTTTGGTACGGTGCATTTGAAGGATGAGGAAATGCCGTTTGATGTAAGCATTAAAGGCTGGAATCCTTTTATTCCGGGTGATGCAGATAATGCAAGTCTTCCTGTTGGCGGACTTGAATATAAATTTATCAACACAGGTAAAACAGCTATTGATCTTATCTTTTCTTATCACTCAAAAAATTTTATTGTACAGGGCGATGATGCCAAGGGGAAAATTAATAAGACAGATAATGGTTTTGTGCTAAGGCAGGATGGTGTTGATGATAAACCTTATCTGAAGGCAGACTTTGCTATCTATACAACGGAGGCTGACACTGTGGTTGATTATTGCTGGTTTCGCGGTGGTTGGTGGGATCCTTTAACCATGACCTGGAATACAATTAAAGAAGGCAAGGTGAAAGCAACAGAACCTGTTGCAGAAGATGCGCCGGGAGCCTCATTGTTTGTGCCTTTTACATTAAAGCCCGGCGAGCAAAAGACAATAAAATTATTGATGGCATGGTATGTTCCTGAAACAAATATGCATATAGGAACACCCGGTAAAAAAGATTGCGACCCTTCTTCCGGATGCTGTTCTTCACCTGCGGACCTTGGTATTAAAGGCACTTCAGATGCCTATACAAACTACAAGCCCTGGTACAGCAGCAGGTTTAAAAACATTAATGAAGTAATTGCATACTGGAAAGACAATTATGATGATTTGCTTAAGAAAACATCACTGTTTAATAAAGCTTTATACAAAAGCACTTTACCTGCAGAAGTGATGGAAGCAGTTACTGCCAACCTTACTATATTAAAATCGCCCACCGTTATGCGGCAATATGATGGCCGTCTTTGGAATTTTGAAGGCTGTGGTGATAATGAAGGTTGTTGTCATGGCTCATGTACACATGTATGGAATTATGCACAGGCTATTGCGCATTTATTTCCTTCACTCGAAAGGTCATTACGGCATACTGAATTTTGTGAAAATCAAAATGCGGAAGGGCATCAGACCTTCAGGGCAAATACACCTATAACGCCAGCCAAACATGACTTTCACGCAGCAGCCGATGGTCAGCTTGGCGGCATTATGAAGATATACCGTGAATGGCGTATCAGTGGCGATAATGAGTGGCTTGCAACTATGTATCCAATGGTAAAAACAAGCATTGACTATTGTATACGCACGTGGGATCCGCGCAATCACGGTCTTGTGGAAGAACCTCATCATAATACTTATGACATTGAGTTTTGGGGGCCGGATGGCATGTGTACCAGTTTTTATCTTGGCGCTCTAAAGGCCATTATGGAAATGGGCAAACATCTTAATAAAGACATCTCATCTTACCAATCCTTATATGAAAAAGGTAAGAGAAGTATTGAAGCAGACCTGTACAATGGTGAATACTTTTTTCAAAAAATACAGTATGAAGGATTGAACGCAAAGAACCCTGCAGAGGCGAAATCCTTTGGCGGTGAGTATAGCCAGGAAGCCAAAGATCTGCTGCAGAAAGAAGGTCCCAAATATCAATACGGAGCGGGATGTTTGTCTGATGGAATTTTAGGTATATGGATTGGCGCCATGTGTGGCCTTCATGATATTGTAGATGCGAAAAAAGTTACAAGTCATCTTCAGTCTGTTCACCGTTATAATCTAAAGAAAGATTTAAGCGACCATGCCAATCCTCAAAGGCCCGCATACGCATTAGGTAAAGAAGGCGGGTTACTGTTATGCACATGGCCAAAGGGAGGAAAATTATCATTGCCTTTTGTGTATAGTGATGAAGTGTGGACAGGCATTGAGTACCAGGTTGCATCGCACCTGATGTTAATGGGCAGGGTAGAAGAAGGCCTTGAAATTGTAAAGTATTGTCGCGATCGTTATGATGGCCGTTCAAGAAATCCATTTAATGAATATGAATGCGGGCATTGGTATGGCAGGGCCTTATCGAGTTATGGGTTAATACAGGGGCTTACCGGCGTACGTTATGATGCTGTAGAAGAAACTTTATACATTGATTCAAAGATGGGCGATTTTACAAGTTTTCTTTCCGCAGAAAAAGGTTTTGGCAATGTAAGCTTAAAGAATGGCAAACCTTCTTTAACTGTTGCGTACGGCTCTATTGATGTTAAAAAAGTAATAGTGTCAGGAAAAGAAATGGCTTTGGCTAATGCTTCTTCCGGCAAGGATAACCAATCATAAATCTTTAGAAACTAAAATTTCCCTTCGGGGAAGATGGAGGCAAATATGCAACTACATCCACAAAATATTAACGAACTAACCGGCTACTTTGATGAACTGGGTTTATTGCCATCCAATGCAAGGCAGCATCTTGAAGAATTGCGCAGCAGTTCTTTTGCATTCAGTAAACAAATGAGCGCTGCTGAAAGCATTCATCTGCATATCAAAGTGCCTTCAACAGAAGCATTACCACACGAGCAGATTTTAGCAATAGGCGGTGAACCTCAAAATGAAAAAGAAGGATATATAAAGTATGCTTTCAAGGAAGGTATTCATTTTATTTTTTCTTCCATACCGGTATCCCAGGAAGAACGTGCCGGGCTTAGTTCATTTCAATATCCTCATCTCGATCACATAGGGATAGACATAAGAGACGAGAGTGAAGAAGCTTACAATATTTTTCAACATATACCATTTGTTGCCGCTGCACATAAATGGCCGGTGAGAAAGCAAGGTGGTGAAGGCCAGAAAGTTTATTGCTGCCATGTTACTGTAAATGAAAAATACTGGGTCTATCCACAAGATGGCGTTTATTGGGAGTTTGCATTTGGACAACTTTTGATAAGCACAGATAAGTTCGGTTGCGATTTAAGGCCAGCCGATCCTGCGTTGGGATTAAGTGAAGAAAGTGTTGCCTGCTGCGGTTCTTCGCACAATGAGCCGGAAGAAAAGCATAGCGTTACAGTAAACGGACAGGCAAAACAAAGCAACACCTATTATAATCCTTCGGATTTAAAAAAGTTTGGCAACATCAGTGAGTTTCATCCCCAACTTGCAAAAGGGTTCTTTGATTATTACGGAGATGTTTTTAAAGGAGATGCATTATCTGCAAGGGAAAAGTCTTTAATAGCGCTTGCTGTTGCGCATGCAGTGCAGTGCCCGTATTGTATAGATGCCTATACGACCGATAGTTTATCTAGAGGCTGGTCAACCGCTCAAATGATGGAAGCTGTTCATGTTGCGGCAGCTATACGTGGCGGCGCTACCCTGGTGCATAGTGTACAGATGATGAACAAAGCGAAGGCAACAATGGAAGAAAAGATGCACATCAAAGAAGATGTTTTGCAGGGTGTATAATATCTGCAAAATATCTTTCGTAAATTCTTTATCGTTTCACCTCTCACAATAACCTGCAGCAAAAGTAAGTTGACTTATTATATTATACTACTTTCAGCGCAAACCCAAATTCACTTCCTTCGTTTAATTTACTGTTTACCCATATAGAGCCCCCTTGTGCTTCTATAAACTCCTTAGAGATGGCAAGACCAAGCCCGGTGCCTGTTCGCTCATGTGTACCCGGCACTTTAAAGTAGCGGTCGAAGATGCGTGAAAGATATTTGTCATCAATACCACGACCATTGTCTTTTACCGTTATTTCAACAACATCTTTTTTATTTATTGCTGATACAATAATATTTGAAGATTCAGGAGAGTATTTGATGGCGTTGGTTAAAAAGTTAATCAGCACCCACGACGTTTTTTCAACGTCAGCATTAATTTGATGTATATCTGCCGGAAGGTTTGTTTTAATGGAAATATATTTTTGCTGTGCCTGTAGTTGTGTGGCCTGTATGGCTTTCTGTATTATCATCCCAGGCAGTGTAGGCTGTAATTTTAACTGGATATTGCCTGTCTCCACCTGGCTCATGTTTAATAATTCGCCGGTTATTTTCAATAGCCTGTCAGCGTCATCTGTGATGCTTTGAATAAGCTCTTTTTGCTCGTTATTTAAATTACCAACGCGATTGTCTGTAAGCAGCCTGGCGCTCATTTTTATAGAGGATAAAGGCGTTTTTAGTTCGTGTGATACTGTTGCGATGAAGTTCGTTTTGGCTTCATTCAATTCATGGAAGATGGTTATGTTGCGTAATACAATTACCTGCCCTATTACCTGGTTTTCATTCTTTACATCAAATACATCTTTAGAGAAATAACTTTCTTTATCATCCGCATAAATTTTTAATTCCTTTTTGATTTGTTCATCCTGCAGAAGCGTGCGCATCAAATCATTTTTTACTGCAATATCTGCGGCATATCTTCCTACAATGTCCTGTTCTTTTATACCCAGAAGGCTTTGCGCAACAGCATTGATGAAAAGTATATTCTTCTTTGCATCAAAACCAATAATACCATCCTTCATTTGATTGATGATGGTTTCAATGCGGCTCTTTTCAAACTTGATTTCGGCAAGGTTGCTGCTTTCATAATCATCCAGTTTTTGCGCCATGATATTAAAAGCATTAGCCAACTCACCAAATTCATCTTTCTGTTCAAGGTGAATTCTTTTTTGATAATTCTTTTGCGCAATTGCTGTAATACCTTCTGCAAGCGCACGAATAGGTCTTGAGATAATGGAAGGAAAATTAACTGCCAGTGTAAATGCAATTAAAGTAAGGATGGAAAAAATGACGGTGAGCCAGGTGGTAGCATTTTCAGCGGTTGCTTCAGCAGCTTTGCTTTTACGCAATATGGCTTCCTGGTTAAGCAGGTTTATTACCTGCAGGCTTTGCCTTATTTCGGGATAGTTAGCAGAATCTTTTGGGTTAAGTTTCAGCTCTTCAAAATTCTTTCGCAGCAATACAGTGGCTTCCTTTTCTCCCGGTTCTGTAATATTGGCTTCCTGCTTTCTTATGTTTGAATCAATAACGGCATAAGCATTTGGGTTGGAAGGTATCTCATCCAGCGACTTCAGGATATTGTTGCAGTACATAAGCGTTTCATGATTGTTCTTCAATACTCTTGAAGAATCATTTTTTAAACGCATGATGGAAAAGATGCTTAGTGTGCCAAACACCAGTATTACAACAAAAAGAAAGCCGATGCCCAGGGTAAGTTTTGTTTTTAAATGCATGATCGTGAATGGTGAATTGTAAATGGTGAATGGTAAACTTTATTGACAATAAACCATTCACCATTGACGATTAACTTAATATAACAATATCAATATCCGCAGCAGACAGCTTGTTCAGCAACTGGTTAAACACTGCCGTGCTTCGTATTACATTAAATATGTTCAGGTGAGGTTTGCCTATACATATTGTTGTTATCTTTTTTTGTTCCGCTGTATCTATAATGCCTTTTGCAATATTATTCTGTTTTGTTTTAATTACTTCTGCTCCCAGTTCTGTAGCCAGTTTAAAATTATTGATTAAATGCCGTTGCGCAGCAAGACCGATCCTGTCACCGTCTTCTTTAGGCGTCTGCACATACAGCAGGAACCATTTAGCGCCGTAATAAGAAGCAAGCCTTGCCGTTTTTCTTATAACTGCTTTTGCTATTTCATGATTGCTGCTGATGCA
>Ga0105239_10011120_pt1 | contig 10046 bp, 6 predicted proteins | sample KBSC44metaG_FD_92761 | JGI IMG/M metagenome (GOLD analysis project Ga0105239, IMG submission 92761) | Corn rhizosphere microbial communities from Kellogg Biological Station, Michigan, USA - KBS C4-4 metaG | ecosystem: Host-associated > Plants > Roots > Rhizosphere > Soil | place: Michigan, USA...
GGCCGGTCGGAGGCGACGACGACGAAACTGTCGCGCATCGAGTCGCTGCTGACTTGCCACGACAGCGCCTGCAGTCCATGCCGTCCGGGCAACTGGTGTTCGCTGCCGCCGGACAAGGGATTCGTCGGCGCGACATCGGGCAGCGGGAACAGCACGGCGGCCTGGCCGGAACCGTCGTCGTCGAACACGTACACGTACGCATCGCGGTTGGAATGGAACGACAGCGTGAGCCGGTCGCCGAGCGCAATGATGGCGCCGTCGACGATGGCCGCGTTGCCGCGCCGGAATGCGAGTTCGGTTTCCCATGCGGGTGCGGCTGGATGCGTGAGCGCCCACGTCGCTGCGATGCCGACCACCGCAACAGCCGCTGCCGTGACCATCGGCCACCAGCGACGCGGCTGTGGCGCCACGAGTGTCGCCGCGAATGCCATCGCGCTCGCCGGGCGGCGCGCGGGGTCGGCCGACAACGCCGCATCGATCGCGCGCACGAGCCACGCAGGTGTTTCCTTGCGCAGTTGGGCGAAGCCGACACGTTTGTGCGTGTCCTGCGCCTGCATCAGATCGGCAAGCGTCGCCGCGCGATACGGATATTCGCCGGTGAGCAAACGGAACATCAGCACGCCGAGCGCATACAGATCGCTCGATACCGACGGCGATTCGCCGCGCAGCACTTCCGGCGCGAGATAGTGCAGCGATCCGGAAATCACCGACGAATGCGCGCGGTCGAGTTCGCGCGCCGCGCCGAAATCCATCAGCACCACGCGCCCGGACACTTCGCGCATCACGTTTTCGAGTTTGATGTCGCCGTGCACCAGGCCGTGGCGATGCACGGCGGCCAATGCGTGGCACAGGTCGACACCGATCGCGCGCACGTCCTCGATGGGGAACGGCCCGTGACGAGCGAGCAGTTCAGCCAGCGACGTGCCTCGGATCAGTTCGGTCCAGATGCCGGCGCGTCCGTCGTGCACCGCCGCGCCGTAAACGCTGACGATGTTCGCCTGCCGCACACGCGCCAGATGCCGCGCTTCTTCCAGGAATTGATGCGACAGCGTGCCCGATTCGATCTTGCGCAGCTTGAGCGCGACCTGCAGATCGAGCAGCGGATCGTACGCGCGCCACACCTCGCCCTGGCTGCCCGAGCCGATCGGTTCGATGACGGTGAGCGTGCCGAACTTGAAGCGCGACGAACGCGGCGTGTCTTTGCCGTTGGAGATCTGCGCGTGGCGGAAACCGTGCGCGACCTGCTCGAGTTCGCGCAAACCAGCCAGGATCGGATCAGTGGTCGTCTTTTCCGCAGCCGAACGCCAGTCGACGGGTTCGTCGTCGGCGATGCGGGCGGCGAGCTTTTCGAGCGATTCCTCGGGCGTGTTGCGAGCGGTCATTGCGGTTTTTCCACGATTTCTCGACTCAAACGACGCCGCGCGCCGAAACCGAACAACGCATCACTCCGGCGCGAGTTTCTGCGAAAGCTGCACGATGGCGCGCGCGACCATGACCCGCACCGCATCGGCCGTTCCGCCCACTTCGACGGCGATTTCCGGATAACTCATGCCGAATTCCACGCGCATGACGATCAGCCCCTGCTGCCGCTTCGGCAGCGACGCCAGCGCCTGCTCGTACGCCTGCATGCGCTCGCTGCCGATGAGATGATCGACCACGCCGATGCTGTCGGTTTCGGCCAGTTCGTGATCGATTTCGGCGTGTTCGGGACGACGCTGGTGGCGGCGGATTTCATCGCGCACCTGATTCAGCAGCGCCATGCGCAGATAGGCCAGAAACGCGCCCGGACCGGCACTTTCGAAATCGCCGAGCCGCGACAACGCCTTGACCAGCGTGACCTGGACCAGATCGTCGGTGTCGTTCAGATCGCGGATCTGGCGCGGCAGACGCCCGTGCGCCCAGCGCCGCAGCAGCGGCAGGAAGCGCGCCAGCAACTGCTCGCGCGCACCGGCGTCGCCCGACTGGACGCGCCGGATCACATCGACCGTCGGTTCCAGCAACGGCGTTTCGTGGCTGACTTCGGACGCGTTCATCGACGCTCCTCCCCGGCACCAGCATACGCGAAAGCGTCTCGCGAATGCTTTACGATCGGTTTTTTCCGATCGGGTTTTTCGTATGCCGAAACGTAAACGGCCGTTGCGCGCGATCCTCGTTGGCGCGTTGCTGATCGTCATCGTCGCCATCGTGGCCGCGTGGCTGACGCTGCGCGCCAGCATCCCGCGCCTGAACGGATCGCTTGCGCTGAGTGGTTTGCAGGCGGACGCGACTGTGCAACGCGATGCGCTCGGCACAGCCACCATCCACGCCAAAAGCCAGCTCGACGCGGCGCGCGCGATCGGTTTCGTTCACGCGCAGGAACGGTTTTTCGAGATGGACCTGATGCGTCGCCTGCCCGCGGGCGAACTGTCGGAACTGTTCGGCAAGGTGGCGCTGGATTCGGACAAAACGCATCGCGTGTTCCGCATGCGCGCACGCGCCGTCGAGACGCTGGCTTCGCTGAGCGATGCCGACCGCACCCTGCTGCAGGCCTACGCCGACGGCGTGAACGCGGGACTCGCGGACCTGTCGTCGCGACCGTGGGAATACTGGCTGATCGGCGGCAAACCGGCGACGTGGCAGCCGGTCGACAGCCTGCTGGTCATCGACACGATGTTCTTCGATCTGAATGATTCCTCGAATGGCCGCGAACTCGGCTTCTCGCATATCCGCAATGCGCTGGGTGAAAATGTATACAAATTCCTGTCCACGTCCGGCGGACCGTGGGACGCGCCGCTGAGCGGACCGGCGATGCCGTTTCCGACCATTCCAACGGAAGCCGATATCGATCTGCGCAAACTCGATCCGTCGCTGCTGCGCGTTCCACCGCCGCCGGCCGAGAAAGCCACGACGCCCGGCAGCAACGGCTTCGCCGTCGGCGGACAACTCACCGCGACGCATGCCGCGCTCGTCGCCGGCGACATGCACCTGAGCCTGCGCGTGCCGAACATCTGGTTCCGCGCGCAGATCGTCTATCCGAATCCTCGGCGCGCCGGTCAGGACGTGACGCTCACCGGCGTGACCCTGCCCGGCATGCCGGCGCTGGTGGCCGGGAGCAACGGTCATGTCGCGTGGACGTTCACCAACAGCTACGGCGACTTCACCGATTGGGTGCGCGTGAATCTCGATGCGACGGACAAGACGAAATACCGCGACGCAAGCGGCTTGCAGCCGCTGCACGTCATGCACGAAAGTATAAAAGTCCACAATGCCGCGGACGAAACGCTCGACGTGACCGAAACGCAATGGGGTCCGCTCATCGCCAAAGATGCCGACGGCACGCCGCTCGCGCTGGCGTGGACGGCGCTGCAGCCGGGCGCGCTCAACATCAATCTGCTGAATTTGGCCACGTCGGAAACCGTCGACGAAGCGGTCGCCATCGCCAACGACAGCGGCATGCCGGCGCAGAATTTCGTCGCCGGCGATCACGCGGGCAACGTCGCCTGGACCATATCCGGCCGCGTGCCGAAGCGCCAAGGGAATTACGATCCGGGACTGCCCTCCGACTGGAGCAAACCCGACACCGGCTGGAACGGCTGGATTCCGCCGCAGGAATTGCCGCGCTTGTCCAATCCCACCGAACAGCGCATCTGGACGGCCAATCAGCGCATCGCCGTAACCGGCAGCCGAGATCTGGCCGCGCTCGGCGATGGCGGTTATGACCTCGGCGCGCGCGCGCGCCAGATCCGCGAAGACATGAAAGGCCGCGGCCAGTTCTCGCCCGACGACATGCTGACCATCCAGCTCGACGATCGCGCCATGCTGCTGGCGCCGTGGCACGACATGCTCGACCAGGTGATCCAGCGCGCGGGCGACACGTCGTCGTTGGCCGCTGCTAAAAAATATTTCGACGACTGGAACGAACACGCCGATCCGAAATCGGTCGGCTATCGCCTCGTCCACGATTTCCGGCGCGAAGTCACCGACACCGTGCTCGACGGCTTCGCCGCGGCCGCACGCGCGAAAGACAAAGACTTCAAGATGCCGAAAATGCCGCAGGCCGAGGCGATGGTCGACACCATCGTCGGTCATCGTCCGCCGCATCTGTTGCCGCCGACCTACACCGACTGGAACGACCTTCTGCAGAAATGCGCAGAACGCGTCGTCAAACGGCTCGACGCGATGCCCGGCGGACTTGCGGCGCGTACCTGGGGCGACACCAACGCGACACGCATCCGTCATGCGCTGAGCAAATCGCTGCCCGGCATGGGCTGGCTGCTCGACATGCCGCGCCGCGAACTGCCGGGCGACGCGAACATGCCGCGCGTGCAGGGTCCGGATTTCGGCGCGTCGGAACGCTTCGCGGTCGAGCCGGGTTACGAGCAATACGGCTATTTCCACATGCCCGGCGGCCAGAGCGACAACCCGCTTTCGCCGTTCTTCGGCGCGGGCGACGCGGACTGGGCCGCGGGCAAACCCACGCCGTTTCTTCCCGGTGACGCAAAGTATACTTTTACGTTGACGCCGCGCTGAACAGCTTTTCCAGAATGCGCAGGAACAGGCGCGGCAACGTTTCCAGTTCTGCGATGGACACGCATTCGTCGATCTTGTGAATCGATGCGTTCACCGGACCGATCTCGACCACTTCCGCGCCCGTCGGCGCGATGAAACGCGCATCCGACGTGCCGCCGCCCGTGTCGGCCTTCGCCACGATGCCGCAGATTTCCTCGATCGCCTGCATCGAGGCATGGCGCAATTTTCCGTCATTGGTCAGAAACGGTTCGCCGGAAACGTTCCACTCGACGGAAAAATCCAGACCGTGCTTGCGCAGGATCGCTTCGGTGCGATCGCGCAGGCTCTGCGACGTGTTCGCCGTGCAGAATCTGAAATTGAAATCTACGACGAGCGCGCCCGGCACCACGTTGAGCGCGCCGGTGCCCGCGTTGATGTTCGACATCTGGAACGAGGTCGGCGGGAATTCGGCGTTGCCCTCATCCCATTTCTGCACGGCAAGTTCGGCGAGCGCGGGGGCCGCAAGATGGATCGGATTGCGCACCTTTTCCGGGTACGCGACGTGACCCTGCACACCGCGCACCGTCAGCCTGCCCGACAGCGAACCGCGGCGTCCGACGCGCACGATGTCGCCGAGTTGCCGCGACGACGACGGCTCACCGACCACGCACCAGTCGATGCGCTGTCCGCGCGCGCGGAATTCTTCGACGACGCGGCGCACGCCGTGAAGATTGGTTGGTCCTTCTTCATCGCTGGTCAGCAGCAAACCCACCGTTCCCGCGTGATCGGGATTCGCGCCGACGAATTCCTCCAACGCCACCACCATCGCCGCGACACCGGATTTCATGTCCGCCGCGCCGCGGCCGTATAGACGTCCATCGCGCACGGTCGGTGAAAACGGATCGCTCGACCATTGCGACAGATCGCCGCTCGGCACGACGTCCGTGTGACCGAGGAATGCGAACACCGGATCGCCCTTGCCGTGCGTCGCCCACAGGTTGTCGACGTCGCCGAAACGCAGCTTCTCGATCCTGAATCCGAATTTCGCCAGGCGCTCCGCGATCATCGTCTGGCAGCCGCCATCGTCCGGCGTCACCGACTTGCGGCGGACCAGTTCGTGAGTGAGATCGAGGACCGCGCTCACGCCGCGAACATCTCGCGGAATTTTTTATCGGTGAAGCCGACGCTGGCTTTGCCGTCGTCGAGCACCACGACCGGCCGGCGCACCAAGGCCGGATATTCCTTGATCAGCAGCAGCCATTCCGGATCGGACTCGGGATTTTTCCGGTTCGGCAGCAGGTTGCGCCAGGTCGTGCCAGTGCGGTTGACGAGGCTTTCCCAGCCGCCGACCTGCTTCGCCCAATCCTTCAACTTCGGACCTTCGACGCGATGCTCGCGGTAGTCGATGAATTCGTGCGCGACCTTGTGCTTGGTCAGCCACTTGCGTGCTTTGTCGCAGGTGCTGCACTTTTCCAGTCCGTATACTTTTATCATTTTCAATCGCGCAGCAGTTCGTTGAGGGAGGTTTTCGAGCGAGTCTTCTCATCGACGCGCTTGACGATAATGGCCGCGTACAAGCTGTGCGAACCGTCCGCCGCTGGAAGATTTCCGGCGACGACGACGCTGCCGGACGGCACGCGTCCATAGTGAACCTGCTTCGTCGCGCGATCGTAGATCTTCGTCGACTGACCGATGAACACGCCCATGCCGATCACACAGCCACGTTCGACGACCACGCCTTCGACGACTTCCGATCGCGCACCAATAAAACAATCATCTTCGATGATGGTCGGTCCGGCCTGCAGCGGTTCGAGCACGCCGCCAATGCCCGCGCCGCCGGACAAATGTACGTTCTTGCCGATCTGCGCGCACGAGCCGACCGTCGCCCACGTATCGACAATGGTGCCCGCGCCGACGTTCGCGCCGATGTTGACGAAACTCGGCATCAGCACGACATCCTTCGCGATGCACGCGCCGCGGCGCACGATCGCGCCCGGCACCGCGCGCGCGCCGAGGGCTTTGAACTTCGCTTCGTCGAAACCGGAAAATCGCATCGGCACCTTGTCGAAATACGGCGCGGGTTCCGCGTTCATCACCTGATTCGGCGTGATGCGGAATGACAGCAGCACGGCTTTCTTCAGCCACTGATTCACGTGCCAGCCGACGTCGCGCGGTTCGGCGACGCGCAGTTCGCCGGATTCGAGTCCGTCGAGTGCCGCGTCGATGGCGGGACGCAACGACGAATCGATTTCGTCGGCGCCGAGGTCCGTGCGGCGTTCCCATGCGGAATCGATGACGCTTTCAAGCCGGTGCATGACGTTCCTTGTTGATGTCGGTGATGTCGAGCAGCGCGACGTTCAAAGATTCGCGCGCCGATGCGTCGAGCGGTTTGTCGTGTTCGTCGCTGATCAGGAAATAGTCCTCCGCGCGTTCGCCGAATGTAGCTACGCGCGCGTCGTGCACGCGCACGCGGCATTCGCGGAACGCGTGCGCGACCGCCGCGAGCAAACCCGGGCGATCCGCGCAGATCAGCGACAATTGCGTGAAGCCGCTGCGGTCGCGATCATACGAAATGCGCGGCGGGATGTTGAAGTGGCGCAGCGAGCGCGCGATCGGACGCGCGGCGAGATCGGCGCGATACGGATTGGCCGACAGCGCGTCCACCAGCGCGCGGCGCAGGCGGTCGATGCGGTGTTCTTCGGTGATGGCGCGCCCTTCGGAGTCGAGCACGAGGAAGCTGTCGATGGACATTCCGTCGCGCGAAGTGACGATGCGCGCGTCCTGCACCGAAAGGCGCAGGCGATCGAAAACGGCGGTGACCGCGGAGAACAGACCGTCGCGCGATTCGGCGTAGACGAACACTTCGCTGCTGCCGCGCAGGCTCGATCCGTCGACGAGAACGAGCGGATGCCCGGGCTTGTAGCTGCGCGCGATGCCGGCGGTCTGCCAGGCGATTTCGTTGTCGGTGAAACGCAGGAAGGTTTCGTCGGGGAATTGCGACCAGATGCGGTCGATTGTTACCGTGTCGATGCCGTCTTCGCGCAGGATGGCGAGCGCCTGCGCGCGGCAGTCGGCGATGCGCTCGGCGGCGTCGGGCGGATCGGCGAGGCCGCGACGTAGCGCTTCGTGCGCACTTTTATACAAATCCGAAAGAAGCTGGTCTTTCCACGAATTCCACAATTTCGCGCTGGTGCCGGAGATGTCGGCCACGGTGAGCACGTAAAGATAGTCGAGGCGTTCGCGGTCGCCGACCTGCTCGGAAAACGCATGCACGACCTCGGGCGAGGTGATGTCCTTGCGCTGCGCGGTGACGCTCATGATCAGATGCTGGCGCACTAGCCACGCGACGAGATCGACGTCGCCGCTGGACAGACCCAGCTTCGTGCAGAATTCGCGCGCATCGACTTCGCCGAGTTCGGAATGGTCGCCGCCGCGGCCTTTGGCGATGTCGTGGAAAAGCACTGCGAGCAGCAGCAGCTCGGGCTTGGGCAGTCGCGACCACACTTCGTGCGCGAGTGCGAATTCCTTCGAGGTTTCCGCCGATGCGAAACGCGCGACATTGCGCAGGACGCGCACGGTATGCTCGTCGACCGTATATACGTGGAACAGGTCGTATTGCATGCGGCCGACGACTTTGCCGAACGCCGGAAGATATCGCGCGAGCACGCCGTGGCGGTTCATGCGTGCGATGGCCTCCACCGCGGGCGCGCCTTTGCGCAGCAGGCGCAGGAAGGCTGCGTTGACGTCGCGATCGTCGATCAGCGTCGGGCCGATCAGGTCGAGCGCGGCTTCGATGCGGATCAGCAGGTCGGCACGCAAGCCCTTCACTTCGGGATGCTCGATCCAGACGCGGAACAAGTCGATGAGCGACGACGGATGTTTGATCAACAGATCCGGCGGATCGCAATCGAGACGGTCGCCGATGGTGATGAAATCGAGCGTGAGCCGTCGTTCGCGTTCTACGCCGGCGTCGAGTGCTTCTTCGCAACGCGACAGAAAACGTTCGCTCAATCGCTCGGTCGCGATCGCCGCGCGATAGTAGCCTTGCATGAACTGCTCGACGGCAAGGTTCTGCCGATGTTCGTCCTTGAATCCGAATTGTTCGGCGAGCGCGCGCTGATAGTCGAACAGCAGGCGTTCTTCGGCGCGGCCCGCAGCGAGGTGCAGCGCGAAGCGGATGCGCGACAGCTCCCTGCGCGCATCGGTCGCGCGCTCGACTTCGCTGGCGGTCAGGAATCCGCAGCGCGCGAGCGCTTCGAACGTCGGCGCATCGAACAGGCGGCGCCCGAGCCAGCAGATCAGGTGCAGCGCGCGAAGTCCGCCCGGCGCATCCTTCAGATTGGGTTCGAGGTTGTAGGCGGTGTCGTTGAAGCGCGCGTAACGGCCGAGCTGGTCGGCGCGTTTCGCGGCGAAGTAGGCGGCGGGCGTCCAGATGTTTTTGTCGGCGACCAGCGCGTGCAGCGGCGCGTCGATGGACGCATCGCCGGCGAGACGGCGGCTGTCGAATAGATTTGTATAAATTGTCGCATCGCCGGCGGCGAACTCGCGGCATTCGGCGAGCGTGCGGACGGCGTGTCCGGGTTTGAGGCCGACGTCCCATAAACAGGTGAAGAACGATTCGAGCGCGTGGCCGACGACGTGCGACGGCGACTTGTCGCACAACGCGAGCAGGTCGACATCGGAATGCGGGAACAGCTCGCCGCGGCCGAGCCCGCCGACGGCGTACAGCGCCAATCCGGCGCGTTCGCCGACGGTCACGGAAAAAACATGAGCGACGATGCCTTCGACGAATCGCGCCCGCGTGCACAATAGTTCGTCGATGTCGGCGCCGTCGCGGAAGGCTTGCGCGATGCGCCGGTCGCCGTCGCCGAGCAACTGCCGCAGCGCGGTGCGTGCGGCTTCGGAAACACCGGCGCGCGGCACACTGCGCGGCAGTCGCGGCAGCGACACCACCGGTACCGCGGCAGCGTTCATGAGGTCAGGCCGCTTTCGGCCAGGGCGTCAGGATTTCGAATCCGTTCTCGGTGACGGCGACCGTGTGTTCCCATTGCGCCGACAGCGAATGATCGCGCGTGACGACCGTCCAGCCATCCGGCATCAGGCGCGTGTGCGGCTTGCCGGCGTTGACCATCGGTTCGACGGTGAACGTCATGCCGGGTTCGAGACGCAGCCCCGCGCCGCGTTGTCCGTAATGCAGCACCTGCGGATCTTCGTGGTAGATGGTGCCGATGCCGTGTCCGCAATATTCGCGCACGACCGAGAAACGATTCGACTCGACGTGCTGCTGCACCGCGTGGCCGATGTCGCCGAGCGTGGCGCCCGGTTTCACCTGCTCGATGCCTTTCATCATCGCGTCGTAGGCGACCGTGCAAAGTCGTTTCGCCAGCACCGACGGTTCGCCGACGTAATACATCCGGCTGGTGTCGCCGTGCCAGCCGTCCTTGATGACGGTGACGTCCATGTTGACGATGTCGCCCGCCTTCAGCACTTTGCCCGGCGACGGAATGCCGTGGCAGATCACGTTGTTCACCGACGTGCACAGCGTCTTCGGGAAACCC
>Ga0105239_10011121_pt1 | contig 10045 bp, 7 predicted proteins | sample KBSC44metaG_FD_92761 | JGI IMG/M metagenome (GOLD analysis project Ga0105239, IMG submission 92761) | Corn rhizosphere microbial communities from Kellogg Biological Station, Michigan, USA - KBS C4-4 metaG | ecosystem: Host-associated > Plants > Roots > Rhizosphere > Soil | place: Michigan, USA...
CCCGTTCTTTTCTTCTTTGAGGATTTGGTGGTTCAGTTCCACTTAATTACGTCTGATGGATGACCTAGATAATTGATCCATCAATGTTACCGCCATAAGTAGTCAATACCTACATATATTAATTTGATTCCTTACGTAGGTATTGTAGATGATCAGCTATAGATCGATACTTGGAGCACCTCTGTGCATGCAGCCTTGATATTACTCCGCGCCTTGTTCCCATTCCGTTTTCAGTGTCCTGGTATTATTTATGCTAGCTCCTTTTATATCGAGAGTTGATTGGTTGGGGTCTCAAGTAATATGCCGCGGGGCTGCTCCAGAATGACTCTCCATCCAGCGAGGAGCACTAATCAAGGGTGTTTCGGACCCTTTGTGCTTTAGCATTTTCCTTTTCTTGTACGGTTGTCGAGTTTGATCGTTCCTCCGGCGTTTTGCACGTCACATTGATTCACCTCTTGTCAATGCCCGACTCTGGCAACCTTCGTTGGGATGCGCGCTCCCCAGCAACTCTGTCAGTTATAGCTTCAAGCCCATGTTGACATGAACAGCCTTGGTTTGGCTGTAGCCGGCAAGACCAGCTTCGCCCAGCTCGCGACCAATACCACTCTGCTTGACACCACCGAAGGGAACTCGGAAGTCAGAATCATTGCTGCTGTTGATCCAAACCATACCCGCCTCGATCTTGGCGGCCACACGGTGAGCTCGCTCGATGTTGGTGGTGAAGACAGCGGAGCCAAGGCCGTATGTCGTGTCATTGGCCATGCGAATGGCATCAGCTTCGTCCTTGAAGCTGGCAACCACTACGAAGGGGCCAAAGACTTCCTCACGGTAGATCTTCATGCTGTCGTGCACACCCGTGAAGATGGTCGGCTCGATAAAGAAACCTTTACCGTCTCCAACGTTCTTGTGTGGCACACCGCCGGACGCGAGTTTTGCGCCTTCCGACTTACCAGCCTCAATGTATCCCAAGACTCGCTCATACTGGGCCTTTGTGACCTGAGGTCCTTGGAAGGTGTCATCGGCAAATGGGTCGCCGACCTTGGAGGTCTCTTTGACCACCTCCTGGAAGCGAGCCACGAATTTATCGTAGATGCCCTCTTGAACGATGACGCGAGAAGTTGCAGTGCAGACCTGGCCTTGGTTGGACATAATTCCAATATGTGCCCACTTAGCAGCCTGGTCGATATCTGCGTCGTCAAAGACGAGTAGTGGAGATTTGCCGCCGGTTTCTAGAGTGATATTCTTCATGTTCACTGCTGCCGTCTTCATGATCTGCTTCCCCGTGAGTGTAGAGCCTGTAAAGGCAATTTTGTCCACGTCAAGATGAGAGGCCAGGGCACTCCCGGCCTCTTTTCCGTATCCGTTAATGATGTTGATAACGCCTGGCGGGAAGCCGGCTTGTGGAATCAGACTTGCGAGGTAGAGAATGGACAAGGGTGTTTGCTCGGCGGGCTTAAGGACGATGGTGTTACCGCAAGCGAGAGCCGGGCCCAATTTCCAGGCGGCCATTGCCAGAGGGTAGTTCCAAGGGATGATTTGTGCACAAACGCCAACTGGCTGTTTCAATGTATATGCAAACTTCAGTGGATTGGTTTCGATGGTTTGGCCGTGTAGCTTGTCTGCCCAGCCTGCGTAATATCGAATAACGCCCACAACCTCACCCAAATCCTCATTGAGGGCAACGCTGTAGGGTTTGCCGTTGTCCCAAGTTTCCAGGGTGGCAAGCGCCTCTTTGTGTTCTTCGAGAAGGTCTGCGAACTTGTACATGATCGCTCCTCGGTCAGTGGCTGGTAATTCGCTCCAGGAGGGGTCTTTGAAAGCGGCGCGCGCGGCCTTTACGGCTTTGTCGACATCATCGGCGGAAGCAGCTTCAACCGAAGTAATTTCAGATTCATCACTAAAGAATGAGGCCAAGAATTAGTGGTTGACGCTTTGACTCGGAGGGGGAAGAGGGGGGAGGACGTACGTGGGGCTGATGGAAGTGATCTTGTCACCAGAGCTGGACTTGACGAACTCGTTGTTGATAAACAAGCCTGTGGGGAGAGTGATCTTTTTGCCATTGGGGGCCGTCAACTCGACTTTAAGATCAGCCATTGTGGAAAGGAAGCAATGGGGAATTCGGGTAGAGGTCTGGGGATGGAAGCGAAGTGGCAGAAAGATGGAGGAGGTGGGAACCAAAGGACTACAAGTAGGCGGTCGTGAATGTGAGGCAACGGCTCTCGTCAAAGACTTGAACATGAAAAGGGAAGTGATAAGACGCGAAATCTGAGCAAGGATGGAGTCGGTATGATACGAGGAGGTATGGTGGGTGTGATCTGCTCCATCGTCACTTGAGAAAAGAGCCGCGGTCTTCGAACTTCCTAATTACCATTGATTATTATTACTTGGCTGGACCAGCCCGAATTGGGGGGCTTTCCTGTCCCTCGAGATGCGTGTGCAAATCAAAGCCTGAGAGGCAGGAGCTCTGGCGGAAAGAACTGCCTATTTCGAGCCCTTCGACTGCCGAACGCGCACCCGCGGTGATGTGCGCGTCACCTGCGAAGACCAAACCGTGTCGCGAAGCTCCGATAAGGACAGCAGAGGAAGCTGCGAGGGACCAACGATAGAGAGCTCCTGCCAGCAGAATGAGGGGTCACAGCGAAATTATCAATATTGCCCCTCAATGGTCGCTTCTCCTTCTGGATTGGGTTAGACTCTGGGGCACCCGCCACTGAGATTCAAGTGGGAAGAGGTTGGAAGGCTGGAAGGCGCGAACGCGGGCCCCTCGGCCCCCCTCTCCCCGAAATGCAAGGCGCATCCAGAAATCCACCTGCAATGGAGAGATTGGCTAGGAAACTCAGCCTGATCCAACACCTATTTCTTCCGACATCACGCCAAAGTACCTGCTAAATGGTAGTACCACACCAGCCGTGTGTTAGGCCAGGGATCAAGGAACGAAGCTGGCTAGCTGCATGACCTATTCCCCACAACCGGAGCTGCAAGAAATGGCCCTTGCATGAATCAAAGCACAGACCGACCAGCAGGCCACGAAGACGATCTCAGGGATTCAAAAGCATTGCACGGACGAGGTGCTGGATTCCCTGCTCCAGCAGTGAGTGACTCTTTACAACCACACTCCTTGAACACCAAAGGCGTGAGGCGAGAATTGGTTGTGCACACTCCGGCGAAAGTCAAGTACCCAGCAGGCTGCTAGTGAGTATCTTGCTCGAGAAACTAATGCACATCATCACCAAAACCGTTGAAGGTCTGCCGTCCGGGCACATGGTAGCGCCAGCGCCAGCACCAGCGCCCGCGCCGGAGGACGGGAAGGGAGGCTGCAGGCAGAGCTACGAAACACATGGTCGACACAGCCACCACCAACGGCCGAGGAATACTTTTTTTGCACGGTTGCAGTGAAGCTAGTCATTATTGGCAGATACCGAGCCTTACAGTGCGAGCAAGTCAAATGTACTCAAGTTTGAATGCTGTGATGGACATGACTTGTTTTCCTTTTTAGCTTCACCAGACAGTTTTGGAAGCCTTGATCAATGAGTTCCACCCTCACTCGATTTTGACCAAGGTATCGCGGCTGGGGGGCGAGGCTGAGAACCCAAGAATTACAACCAACTTCCGTTCCCTTTCCTATGGCAAGGCTATAGGAAAGAAGCGTAAATCATGCACTGGTGGATAGATCTTGGATCGGCCTTTCGGAATCTGACGGATCATCAAGCTACCTACTTAGGGCCCTAAGGTATCTGTTGCCTGACTCTGCGGGTTATTGTGACATTTACGTATGATGGATTTTTCGTGTAAGCTCAATGTCATATAGCAATCTGAGAGTCGAAAGTATCGCAAAGCCTTTGTTTCCGCCAGTAACATCGGCTTTCCCACTTCCAGCTCTACTCCAGTCCTGGTCTGGACAATAGCCAGGTAGCTCACAACCAGGAATGCGATTCAAGTAATTCTTGAGCAAGACCTGTACGCAGAACGACTAGGGCCGGTATTAAACCGCATCGATGTCCATCGTCACTTCTGTCGCGGCTGTATTGGCAACTGCTGGTTCTTCGACGTCTTCGTCATCACCCTCCTCGGCGGCGCCCTTTGAGTCGAGAGCAATGTTCAAGCTGTTGGTATCTGTGGTACCATTAACCTCATCACCCGTGACACTCGTTTCATTGTGGCTTTCACTGTCAATGTCGGTTTCATACCCATCCTGAGGAGCAGCGTGGCCCAACGAAGCTCTCTCACCCGCCAGGTTGAGGATGAATTGCCACTCATCAGCGGTGACGGGTGAGACGCTGAGGCGACTCTGCTTGAGCATGACCATCTGCTGCAAGGCACTACCCGGCAGACTGAGTGATTTGAGCTGTCGTAAAGTAATCAACTCCTCAAACTTCTTGACAAATTCGACCTTGACCAGTTCCCATTTTGGTTTCTCGCGGTCGGATTTAGGATCATAGTATGGATGATCGGGATCGAAGGCCGACTCATCCACGATGTGCTCTTCCACAATGCGCATTACCCCTGCAATACCGGGTACGGCACAGTTGGAATGGTAAAAAAATGCCAAGTCGCCTTTGCGCATTGCCCGCATGTTGTTGCGCGCCCCTGCGTTACGAACACCTGTCGGGGTCAAGTTAGAGATGACGAGTTGGCGATAATAATAATAAGTGATCATGCAGGACTGGGAACGTACCATCCCAGCCTTCAGGCTCAGTCTTTGAAGCGAGATCATCGATGGAGAACTTGACATCACGACCTTTCTCGATACGTGATTCTGGTTCAGCTTTCATGAGCCAATATTGGACATCCTGGTCAACCACTCCGTTATCCTGAACCACTTTGATCTCCCCATGGGCAGCTTCTGGTGTCGCAACAGTGTTGAGTGCCTTTGGTTTACGACCTCGCTTTGCCGATGGTGCCTGAGCCACAGCAGCAGCTATCTGCTGCTTGACCGACGGAGGGCGTCCTCTTGGACGAGTGGGGGCAGCGCTCGCTATTTCAGTCAGCTAAATTCGATCCTTTGCTTGTTCCATGGTAACAAACCAGTAGTTTGCTTCGTCGCAGTCTTCGTGGCAGCCGGCCTTCCCCGCTTTTTAGGCTGTGTAGCAGTAGAGATCGGTGTGTTTAGAGGCGGGTCGATCGGGGAAGCTTTGCGTTTTCTGGTGAAATTGTACTGCGGTTCACCGATCGAAGAGCGCTTAGGACGACCAGTAGGAGAGGCTTCAGGAATATCAGTTGCACCACTAACGCGGACTCTTTTGGAGGGTGTTGACGAGCTGCTCGCGGCGCCAACCTTTCGCTTTTTGGTGGGAGGCATGGTAGATGAAGGGACACTGTGAGTTAGAGATGGAGAGCGTGACAAGCCCCTCTAGCTAGGTGTAAGTGCCTAGTTAGGTACCAGGGTTCTAATGGAATTCGAGAGGATTGACGAATGAATGTGTGGGGAATGTTGTTAGAAGTTGATGAATCTTTTCAAAGTTGACCAACAAATTATTGTGAGAAGTAAAGTCGCGTCGTGTATGTTACTGAAGCTTGGCGACGTGCTTTTAATTACCACGCGAGGTGCGGGTTGAAGTCTGGGGAAAGGTCTTGGCATCTACACGTTTGCACGTGTTCGGATAATATGATTTTCCATCACGTACTGCATACTGCTATATACAGTATGTTGTATAATATGCAGTCCTATAGCATGTCCCTACGTATAGCAAGGTGCCTCTCAATGCCTTAAGGATGGAGGGAGGTAGGTATCTACGTTCCGTGGTCTCATGGTACAGAGTAGGTGACGATGTGTCATCCAGATAGATCATGCTTGATATCTTCCGAGCCCTGGGGTACAGGACATTGGCTGACACCGCCCCAGGCCCTTCATTTGTGGTGGGATTGTGAGTGATGATGAGACTTTGCTTTTGTGAGGAACAAAACCCACTAACACTAGGCCGGGTCATTGACATCCCACCGTTAAGGCAGAGGTAAGGTAAACATGAACCGACCCTGTAAGATGGCGTCAACTGTACTCCGTACACGGGCATGTCTCAAGCCCCAGTGCATCATCACACTGCATTGGCGTCATGACTATTGAAGAACCCAGGATCTTCGCCGCTGTTGTGAGAATAAGCCATCGCTGCCGGTGTTTGTGGAAGAAAGATCGGATGGCAGGGATGGCCTTTCCGACTTTTCGGGCAAGACCTGAAGGCTGACACCTCCACTGACGCAAAGCATGGCTGAGTGCTTGATGCAATGCCGACTACCCAGGAGGTCGCTTCTGAGGTCCGACATCGAATGCTGGTCAAGAACTCGAAGGGTGAAGAGCCACTCTGTCAGACCTTGATGGGAGAAGTCGCCTTTATCGCCTGTCAAATCTGACAGCACTCGTACCAAGGAGAGCTCCGCATATGCACAGGATAGTAGTATGTATCATCACCCAACGGCTCAAGCTGTCAGCTACTGATGCTGTAGGCGGGTTGCAGGTGACGGGAGTTGGGAGTGTGGATGCCACTGGTTGCAGCATGGCAGCGTGATGGCGACTTCCCGCGTGCGACGAGTCATGGCCTGGGGTTGGTAGCTACGACTAATACTCGGTAGTTAGGCAGTCACGCCAGGAAGGTGGGGGGCTCCTTCTCCAAACTCTCAGGAGGAGGTCTTCGGTCCTCCCTCTTGTCCGGATTCTGTTGGCCACACAGTCTGCATGCAAGATTGGACAGCAGAAGAACGGACGGCTTGCCTGGGGTGATCATTACGACTTCAACGATAGACCAACAGGGAGCTTCTTGATATCAGCCATCATCCAACAGGACTTCGACCAGGTTCGAATGGCGACACATTGAAGGCATCAGATCATCTCGCGATACGCGTCCAGGCCCTCGCATTCCTGCTCTCGGATAGGATAGGCACATGCAGCAGCACAAACAACTCTGCAACTCTGTCCTGCAGCCACGTGTCGACCCGCGAATCGAGGACCTGGTGGCGGCCCTTGCAGATGATCTCACTCGTGGCTTGCTCCCTCTTGCAGGCGCCGAGGGGCCCTATCATCCTCTACCGTCCTCTGCCGTCCTCGACTTACCAAGTTACCATCCGTTCCCTTAGGCCTACCTAAGTTAGGACCACTTCGACCCCTACTTAACCCCCCTCCATCGCCCGCTCCCCCTCAGCCTCTGCAGAAGAAGCAACCTTGGTCACGGCACTTTTGGAGGGTTGGGGGGGGGCGGGGGGGGCGGCGGGGGGTTCACCGAAGGGGACGGGCCTCGGGCGTGCAGACTGCCACCTGCAGTGCCCACAAGATTCCCGTCCATCCCCCCCCATCCCCCATCCCCACCCACCAGATCCGCCCGGCGCGCTCCCTTGGTAGCCTCACCCACCCATCTTTGTTGTATGCAAGACGCACGACTTGCAGCAGTGGACAGGACGCTACACATGAAGGACATCCCTGTCGGTTTCCAGCCAGACGGACTCTCCTGGTAACCGCAACTAGGGATTTGCGAACAACTGTCCAGTCACCTGCAGGCTGCATCACACCTGTCTGCTCGAGTCTAAGCCTAGCCCACGGGCTGACTGCATGCCTCCTGGTCATTGTCAGCAAGAAATCGTGCATCTAGCTTCAGCCTTTGATCTTTCCGTCACTACGAGTACGGAGCGCGGAGTAGTTGGCAGGACTTCACGTCCAGAAGGTGCATCCAAGCGATGGGTTGACTTGCGGGGACGATGGAAGACTGCCCTGCTTCTACTCCTCGAACAACCAATGTGCTGCCGACCGTGGTGTCACACGCCTTCAAACCCACTGTAAATTCACACGGGGAACTTGCATCCATCCTCCTTTGGTTCGGGGCAAGAAAGGAGGATTCTGGTTTTGCAAGAAGGAGAATTTCCCCTCTCCTGGCCCGGTCCAGCCTTTAATCGCTCTCAGTCAACATACGCGTGACTGATTGTTTGCCAGGAATCAGCTAAACACACACTCCCATGAACCTGGTGGCGCAATGCAATGCAGACGCAACCTTTTGTGCATTGGGCCGCCATGCAGCAACTTGGAGCAAGCCAAGCCAAGAAAGTAATCCATCGACCAAGTTTCTGTGTCTTATCTTTCGAGAACCGCAGCCACTCCAGGCCAGATCCGGTATCTGCTTCTGCTTCCGCTTCTTATGCTCACCTGTCACAGGGGACGCTTCCAAGGCATCAAATCCTCCACTATTACTCCGTACCTTTCTATTTGGCTCACCATGTTGACATCAGTCTGAATCAACGTGCTGTCAATTGTAATTGGCCAAATGGTGCAGTGAGCAAGGAGCTTCCTCTCTTGTTGCCCAAATTATGAAGCGCCCAATTGCACCTAGTTAGGGCTTCTGCCTGGACTGCGCGCTCTGTCTTACTTGGCTGAAGTGGGCAAGAGTGCGAGGTCGCCCAGGGGCTCTTTATAGGCCTATGGAACCATCTCGTGGCCATACCCAGCAGAAAAACTGGCTGTCCAATACTCCGTACGGAGCACTATGTATTACTATCCTACGGACTTTACGTACTCTGAAGAGTCAATCCTAGCGGGGTGGTGGCGTTCCGGATAGCAATTTACACCGTGCCCCCAAAACAGACTTGCTAACCGGACCCTGTGATGGAGGGCCTAAGTAGGGCACTGACTACTCTAATTCACCGAGAAGTAACCACTCCGTAACCAGATCTCAAGTAGCTCATCAACTACTGGAAATGTGCCGAAAAGGTTGACAAAATGTGGGAGAATGACAGGAATCTCTTTTGGGCGGCTTGCCTCGCCTGGATCTACCTTGCATTGATCTCCGAGGTGGCTGAGAGTTTGGTGCCTCGTGGTCTCTGGTCCCATGATCCCAGCCAACCCAAACGCTAACGGAGTGCGCAGCTGGTAGCTTAGTTCGAACGTCAAAGGAAGCCAGAAAGAACACCTGCGGCTAATCTTAGTCCTAGGCTGGCTTTAGAGGGGGCCGCTTCGCCGCACCTTCTTGTTTTTTGGTGGTGGACTGCTGCCACCACTGCTATTTTCCCACACAAATTTCCATGGAGGCCCTTCGGGCCCTGCACCCATGGCCCATGGCGTTCAATGATCACCTCTCTGGGCCAAAACCAGAGAAAAACTTTGATTTCCGAGATTCTGCGGTGGTGGACGAATAACATCCATTATGCACCACTGGCACAACTAGCTCCACCGGCAAAGAAATTATGCCGAAGAAAAGAAAAGTGCCTGTGGATCGCGTTCCCAAGTAGATGATGCTGTGCGTCAAGTCAAGGGAACTGGCACCCCCGACCTACGAGTACCCATCAACCAACCTAAGTTTACCAACTCACGAGGCGTTACGCGAGCACCTGGCTGGGTCAAGTGGACTTACTCGTGGAGGCGGTCGGCGTAGAGGACGGAGGTGGTTTGACTACATGCCTTAGGTACAAACAATTGAGTAAACTTCATAACCGATTGCCTAGGTAGGTTGGTAGCCTCATGCAACTTGACTTGTCCTCCAAGGGAAATTCAAGTTCAAACTCAAACAAAAAACAGACCACTCTCAGCAAATCACCTATTGACTAATATTGAGCTAACACAGGTGCTTGCACTGGAAGCACGATCAATTACATACTTCCGTGCTCCAAACGAGAATCGAGGGAAAAGGTCTCCAGGAGGGTGTACGGAGTACGGAGTACTTAGAAACTTAGTAGACGAAGCACAAGGAACTCCATAATTGTGGCCACACATCGTTCGCCTAGCGAGTTAGCATGCCACCAAAACCAACGTACACGGGGGGATCTGTTCCTTCTGCCCTAAGCAAACACTGTTGTATCCACATGGCGGTACCTCTGTAGCCACGCGATCAAAGCCATGGTCCCATGGACAGCGAGGTTCCATCTAGTCTCCACGGAGTTCATCGCCCAATAGATAGATAGATGCTGGCCCAGAAGCCCATTTCTCGATATGTACACGATACCCGTCGCCCGGGGGGGTGGAAAGGGCCCTCCAGGGACCGAGATTTGATGACGAGGTTTATCAATCAATGAACGACAAAGGCTCAGTCAGGTTCACCGCTAAAAGGTGCCTGCCCGTCCACCCCCCCCCCCCCCC
>Ga0105239_10011124_pt1 | contig 10044 bp, 9 predicted proteins | sample KBSC44metaG_FD_92761 | JGI IMG/M metagenome (GOLD analysis project Ga0105239, IMG submission 92761) | Corn rhizosphere microbial communities from Kellogg Biological Station, Michigan, USA - KBS C4-4 metaG | ecosystem: Host-associated > Plants > Roots > Rhizosphere > Soil | place: Michigan, USA...
CCCGGCATCTCGATTTCGGCGATCGCCAATTCCTTGCGGCCCCATTCGGCGAGGCTGATGTCCTTGACGACGTAATCGGTGCTGGCGGCCATGTGCGGGGATTCCCTCGATTGCGGCCCGCTCATAGCAGCGGGTTGAGCCACGGGCAAGGAGGATATAAAGAAAATTGCATATGCGTGAGGAGCGATTCGCGGAAGCGAACGAAGGGGGCTGGACCGCGCCTAGGGACCTTCCACCTTGTAACCCGCCTTGCGCAAAAGGGCCGGCACGCCGTCGGAACCGGCCAGGTGGCCCGCGCCCACGGTGATGAAGAAGGTGTGCTTCTCTCGCAGCATGGTCTCAATCTGAAGCGCCCAGCGGGCGCTGCGGTCGGTCAAGAGCGCCTTCTTGGCCTCGGGCTGATCCGCCAGCTCTTCATTCATCAATTTGGCGAGCTTGTCGGCCTCGCCCTTGCTCCAGGCGTCTATCAAGGACGCCAGATCATCGTCGCTCTTGCGATAGTCTTTCAGGTCGGACACGAATTCTTGTAGCTGCAACTTTTCGTCGCCGCTTGCCAGCAGCCGCAGCTGCTGCTCAACGGTCTCAAAATAGCGCATGGGCTTGTGCCTTTTGTTGGCGATCGTCATCACGGCGTGATCCACGCCGGCATCCGGCGAATAATGTTTGGCGGTGCCCTCGGCTACCAACAGTTGCAGCGACACCAGCCAGGGCTTTTCGCGATCCACCATTTGAAGCGGCAAATGCGCATCGGCGATGGCGGCGTCGAAATCGGCTTGGACGGCGGAGGGGAGCGATGCCCGCAGCGACTGACCTGGCGGCAAGGCGCCCAGAGTGGCGATCAAGTCGCGAATTTCGGCCTGCGCTTTCTCGTCGGCGGAAACTTCGAAGACGAAGACATCCGAATGCGCGATGGCGGCGTTGATCGCCGGCGTACGCCAGTCGATGGTCTTGGGCAGCAGATGGATAGAGCCCAGGAGATATACTTCTCCCATGGGGCCTTTGACGTGCCAAAGCGCGGGATGAGCATGAACGATGGGCTCGGCGCGCAGCGGCGCAAGCAGCGCAAAAAGAGCGAGGAGGGAAGCCACAAATCGTCGAAACATCATTCATCCTTCCTGCCGCGCACCGATGCTACGCTGGCGCTAGTCGGTGCTGGGCAGAGTAGCGGCGGCCACTGGCCGTCGCTACTCTTCACCGAATCTGGCCTCTATGAGCGCTAACATCGCCTTCATGGCGTCGTCCGCATCCGGTCCGTCGGCTTCCACACCGATCTCGCTGCCCAGGCTTGCCGCCAGCATCATCAATCCCATGATCGAGCGCGCATTCACCCGATTGCCATCCTTGAGAATAGTGATCTCCGATTGGAAGCGGGCGGCCGCTTCGACTACCTTGGCGCTGGCGCGGGCGTGCAGGCCGCGTTTGTTGGTGATCCTGGCGGTCGCGCGAAGCGTTTCACTCACGCAGGCGCGCCCAGATCGGCGGATCCGGCGCGCATATATTTGCGACCGGCCTCGATCGCCTCTTTCACGGCCTGCTCCAGCGGCAACTTGCCCCTTATGTCGATCAGCTTGATCAGGCTGGGCAGATTCATGCCCGCCAGCACTTCGATCTTGGTGCGATCCAAAAGCGTGAGCGCCAGATTGCAAGGCGTGCCGCCGAACATGTCGGTGGCGATCACCACGCCCTGGCCGCTGTCCACTGCCTTGGCCGCCGCCGCGATCTCGCGCTGACGCCGCTCGATGTCATCCTCCGGCCCGATGCAAACGGCGCGCAAATGGGTTTGCGGTCCCACCATATGCTCCATCGCGGCAATGAATTCCTGGGCGAGGCGGCCGTGTGTGACGAGAACTAATCCGAGCATGGGCTATCCGTGCAAAGCAGGGGAAAATAGGCCCGGCGCCCAACAAGGCAAGGTCTATTTCCGGCTTTTTTATGTGGGGTTAAAATCCTCGCGCAACAAGCCTTGGGCAAAAGCCGCCAAAGCCAGGCGAATCTTGGCTGGCGCTGAGGGCAGCCGGCCGTCCAGTAAGATGAATGGCGGTGGCTTGACCGGTTTGAGCGGCCTGGGTGGCGTATAGGTGGCTGGTGCGGGCAGGCGCTCCACCGCCGTCTCCAGCTTCACCGCCAATGCGATCACGGCTTTTGGTGCGAAAGGCAGGGCGACAATGCCCAAGCCGCGCACCTCGATCAGTCCGGCGATGGATTTCGGCGCGCGCGCGCAAAGTTTGCCCCGCTCGACGGTGAGTTCGGCGCGGTCGTCCGCCACCAGCTTTGCGCCATCATCGATCAGGCGCAACGCCAGATCGGATTTGCCCGCGCCGCTGCCGCCCAGGATCAGCACGCCCTGGCCGCTGATCGCGACGCAGCTGGCATGGATGTTGACGGCTTTTGGCGTCATTGCGCCACGACCGGCAGCTCCACCACAAAGCGGGCGCCGCCGCTGGCTTTGCCGGGCTCGCGAGAGACGCGGTTTTCCGCCCAGATGCGGCCTCCGGCGTTCTGGGTGATCTGCCGCGCGATGGAAAGGCCGAGGCCGGAATTCTTGCCGAAGGTCTCGCCGGGGCGTTCGGTGTAAAAGCGTTCGAAAATGGATTCCAGATTGTCGGCGGGAATACCCGGTCCGGAATCCTCCACCGTGATGCGTGCGAAAGCATGATGCTTCTGTGCTGTGATCACCACCTGGCTGCGATCGGGGCTGAAGGAGATCGCATTGTCGATCAGGTTGCGGAACACCTGACCCAAGCGCTCGTCATGACCCATGACCTTGCTGCCTGCCGGAAGCTCGTCCTTGAGCACGACCACGACGCCGCGGCCATGATCGGTAACGTCGTAGATGTCGACAATGACTTTTAGAAGATGAGAGAGCTCGATCTCGGTGCGGGCTTCGCGCGACAATTCCGCGTCCAGCCGTGAAGCGTCGGAAATATCGGTGATCAACCGGTCGATGCGTTTCACGTCGGCGCGAGCCAGCACCAGCAGCTTTTGGCGTGCCGCCTCGTCGGGCGCCCGTACGATCATCTCCATGGCGGACGCCAGGGAGGTGAGGGGGTTTTTCAATTCATGCGCGACATCGGCGGCGAAACGCTCGATGGCTCCGATCCGGTTATAAAGCGCCGCCGTCATCTCTTTCAGGCTGTCCGCCAGATCGCCGATCTCGTCATTGCGCTCGGGAAAGCCCGGAATGACGTCGCGCCCGCCGGAGCCGGAGCGCACCTGGTCGGCGGCGGCCGCCAACCGTCTGACCGGCTCGGCAATGGTGCGGGCGAGATAAAGCGAGGACAGTAGCATCACGCCGAAAGCGACCAGGAAAACTTCGAACAGCGTGAAGCGCTCCTGACGCAGGATGTCGTCGATGTCGCCACCCTCGGTGGTGACGAGGAGTTCGCCAAACTGAAGCAATACCCCGCGAATGGGCACGCCCACCGACAGGACCAGCCTGTTCTGGGAATCCACCCGTTCGGCGCTCGAGGTCTCGCCATTCATGGCGGCATTGACCTCCTGGTAGATGCGCCCGTCTTCGCCGCCTTCGGAATAGGACGGAAGTTGGCTGAAGGGGCGCACGCCCATCACGCCGTCATAGATGCGCAGCGCCCAGGTCTTGAACCGGTTCCACGGGTCGAGCGGCGGCAGCGGTTCGACTTCCACCACGCCACGCGGAAGAAGCAATCTTGTGTCCGCGAGCTGGTGCCCATTGGGCAGATATATGCGGGCGCGCAGGCGCGTGGGCGCGATCAACTCGCGCAACAGCAATTCGGTCAGATCTGCATTCAGCGCCTGGCTCTGATTGTCGACGGCGTATTTTCCCAACACGCTGGCGACGATCGCGGCCTGCTGCTGAATGCCGGCGAGCCGCTCTTCGACCAAGCCGCGGCCGGAAGATTGCACCCCGATCACGCCGCCGATCAGGATCAGCAGCGCCAAGGCATTGAGGGCGAGAATGCGCCAGGTGAGGGCGGAGAAGTGGGGCACCACTACTCCTTGTAGCGGTAGCCCACGCCGTAAAGCGTCTCGATGGCGTCGAAATCGTCCGCCACCACTTTGAATTTCTTGCGCAGCCGCTTGATATGGCTGTCGATGGTGCGGTCGTCGACATAGACCTGATCGTCGTAAGCCGCATCCATCAAACTGTCGCGGCTTTTGACGAAGCCCGGCCGCTGCGCCAGGGCCTGCAGGATCAAGAACTCGGTGACGGTGAGGCGCACCGGCTTGCCGTCCCAGGTGCATTCATGCCGCTGCGGATCTAGCGCCAGCTTGCCGCGCACCAGCGCTTCTTTTTTTTGCTCGCCCGGCTGGGGTGGTGCGCTCTTGGCTTCGGCGCGGCGCAAGACGGCGCGCACCCGCTCCAGCAATAACCGCTGGGAGAAAGGCTTGCGGACATAATCGTCGGCGCCGGCATTCAGTCCCATCAACTCGTCGATTTCTTCGTCCTTGGAGGTCAGGAAGATCACGGGGAGGTCGGGGGCGCCCTGGCGCAGGCGGCGCAGCAATTCCAGCCCGTCCATGCGGGGCATCTTGATATCCAGGATGGCGATGTCGGGCGGGGTGGTGGTCAGCGCGGTCAGGGCCGCGGCAGGATCGGAGAAGCTGCGGACATGGTAACCCTCCTGCTCCATCAGCATGGTCACCGACTCGAGAATGTTCTTGTCGTCGTCTACGAGGGCAATATTGGCCATAAAAATTCCGGACGGTCGCTGCAGGCCTTAGTATAAGGCCCTGACCGGCAAAGCAAAGACTAATGGAACTTTGAGAACTCCCTGTGGACCGACCCGTTCCCTATGAACCGCGCCGATTCCAGAGCGCGGTCCCTTATTACCAAACCTACCGGCTGCCTTATCCCGAGCGGCTGATCGCGCGGGTGGCCGCGCTGCTCGAGCTTGGGCCAAGGGATCCGGTGTTGGATCTGGGATGCGGTCCGGGCTCCCTGTCGCTGCCGCTGGCCCGGCTGGGCATGGCGGTGACGGCCGCCGACCCCGAGCCGGAAATGCTGGCGGCTGCAGAAGCCGCGGCCAAGACCGAAGGCGTACCGCTCACCCTGTGGCGCGGTGGCTCCTACGATCTGACACCCGCGATGGGACCTTTCAAGCTCGTCACCATCGGGCGCGCCTTCCATTGGATGGATCGCCAAGCGACCCTTGCCATGCTCGACTGCATCATCTTGCCGGGTGGCGCCGTCGTCCTGTTTCACGACGCCCATCCCGTGCTGCCGGAAAACGACTGGTTCAAGACCCTATGCAAAGTGGGCGACCGCTATGGCCGCGCCGCCCAGCCCCATATCGGCGAACGCAAGGCGTTGGGCCATCGCCGCTACGAACCCTTCCTCTATCAGTCGGCCTTCACCAAGCTCGACGGATTGAGCGTCACCATTCGCCAACCGATCAGCGAAGACGAGATTGTCGGCCGCGCCTTTTCGCAGTCCACCACATCGCCGGAAAAATTGGGCGATCGCGCCGACAGTTTTGAAGCCGAACTGCGCGAGCGCTTGCGGGCGCTTTCCGCCGACGGGCAATTCATCGAGATCGCCGAGATGGTAGCGCTGGTGGCGCGGCGGGAAGGGAGCAGCGGCCAGGAAAAGTGTGAAGCACCCGAAGGGTGCGAAGCGGTTTTCCGTCCGGCCGTGCGACCATCAAATGAATAGTTGGCGCGCGATGCGGCGGGGAAAGCTTTATGATTTCGCCGCCGGACTGCCGCTTATTTTGTGGTTCGGATATGGCGCCATCAAGCTCAGGCCCGATCTGGCCGCCGATGCCCGCGCCTTGCTGGCGGCGCCGGACAGTCTGCTCGCCAATCTGCGTTTCTTCGCCCTGTTCGCGGCGATGGCGTTTAATCTCTTGCTGATCTACCTGATCGTGGTCCGCACCGAGCCTGTGCGGCGCGCTTCCGGAATTCTGCCGCGCTTGTACGGTTTCGCGGGAACATTCCTGGGCGTTGGCATCCTGTATCTGCAGCCGCTCGATCTCTCATTGTTCTGGCAGACCGTGGCGGCGGCTCTGGTGTTCGCGGGCAGTCTGGGTTCGGCCATTGTCTTGGCGAAGCTGGGCAAGGCTTTCGCCATCATGCCGGAGGCACGTTTGCTGGTGACGTCCGGGCCCTATGCCTGGGCGCGGCATCCGCTCTATATGATGGAGATCATTACCTTGATCGGGACGGCGATCCAGTTTCAGCAACCCTGGGCGGGCTTGCTGGCGTTGGCTGTCATTTTGCTGCAGGTGGCGCGCACCATCTTTGAGGAGCGCGTCCTGACGGCAGCCTATCCCGAGTACGCAAGCTATCGCGCGCGCGTGAAGCGTTTCGGTATTCTATGACCGCCGGTTCAAGAGCGTCTTGAAGCTTGGCTGGAACCGACCTCCCCTACGGCGCTTAGCGCCTGGTAGGGGAGGTGGCCGTAGCAGCGCTTATTGCATGGCGGCGTGAGCCGGCGTGCAAAAGTAAGCTGCGCAGGCCGGAGGGGTCCGAAAATGCTTTAAACGAATTCGACCTTTAAAATCTCATAAGAGCGCGCACCGCCCGGCGCCGACACTTCCACCGTGTCGCCCTTGCTCTTGCCGATCAGGGCGCGCGCGATCGGCGAGGAGAGCGAGATGCGGCCTTTCTTGGCGTCGGATTCCACATCGCCCACGATTTGGTATTTGCGCTTCTCGTCGGTGTCTTCGTCCACCAGCGTGACCGTGGCGCCGAACTTGATGCTGCTGCCTGAGAGTTTGGAGATATCGATCACTTCGGCGCGCCCGATCTGGTCTTCCAGCTCCATGACACGGCCTTCGATGAAGCTCTGGCGCTCCTTGGCGGCGTGATACTCGGCATTCTCCGAAAGATCGCCATGCGCGCGCGCTTCCGCGATCGCCTTGATCACGTCATGGCGGTCTTCGTTCTTAAGCCGATTGAGTTCGTCTTCGAGGCCCTTGAAACCCGCCGCCGTCATCGGAATTTTTTCCATCGCCGTCCGTCCTTGCGGCCAAAAGAACCCTCCCTCCGGCCTTACTGGTCCGGAATGGTTCCGTAGCCACCTCTAAGCTATTGTTCCTGCTGAGTTTTTCTGAATGGGGAGATCACTCAGCCGCCAAAGAGTAAGACTGCAGGGGGGCGACTTCAAGAGAGTGGCCCTTCAAGGCTGCAATGGCCTCGGTGGCCGCTTTGGCCCCCGCCAGGGTGGTGTAATAGGGAACCTTGAGGCCCAGTGCCGCGCGCCGGATGGAGGCGGAATCGACCAAGGCCTGCGCGCCTTCGGTGGTGTTGAAGACCAGGTGGATTTCGCCATTCTTGAGCGCATCCACCACATGGGGCCGGCCTTCCAGCACTTTGTTGATGGTCGTCACCGGCAGGCCCGCCGCCGCCAGCGTCTTGGCAGTGCCGCCGGTCGCCACCAGCGAAAAGCCCATGGCCACCAGATCGCGCGCAGGGGCCACGATGTCGCTCTTGTCGGAATCCTTGACGGAGATGAAAACCGCGCCACCGACCGGCAGGCGGGTGCCCGCGCCGATCTGGCTTTTGGCGAAGGCTCGCGCGAAGCTCGCATCCACGCCCATCACTTCGCCGGTGGAACGCATCTCCGGCCCCAATATCGTATCCACGCCGGGGAAGCGGGCGAAGGGCAGCACGGCTTCCTTGACCGAGATGTGATCGGGTTTGGGTCGCTTGAGATGGAAAGCTGACAGCTTCTCGCCCGCCATGACGCGCGCGGCAATGGCGGCGACCGGCAGGCCGATGGCCTTGGCGACAAAGGGCACCGTGCGGCTGGCGCGGGGATTGACCTCCAGCACATAAATCTCGTCACCCTGGATGGCGTATTGCACATTCATCAGTCCACGGACGTTTAGCGCCACCGCCATGGCCTTGGTCTGGCGTTCGATCTCGGCCAGGATTTCGGGCTTGAGCGTATGCGGCGGCAAGGAACAGGCGCTGTCGCCGGAATGCACGCCGGCCTCCTCGATATGCTCCATGATGCCGGCGATGAAGACTTGGGCGTCGGCGTCACAGATCGCATCCACATCTACCTCGGTGGCGCGGTTGAGAAACCCGTCGATTAAAACGGGATTATTGCCAGAGATGCGGAACAGTTCGCCGGACGCGACCTGTTCCTTCAACTGCGCCTCATCGGACACCACCACCATGCCGCGTCCGCCCAGCACATAAGAAGGGCGCAGGATCACGGGATAGCCGATGGTGCGCGCCGCCTGGATGGTTTCTTCCGCCGTCATGGCGGTGGCGTTGCGCGGCTGGCGCAGATCAAGATCGTTGAGCAGTTTCTGAAACCGCTTGCGGTCTTCCGCCAGGTCGATGGCGTCGGCGCTGGTGCCCAGGATCGGCACGCCCGCGTCGCGCAACGTATTGGCGAGCTTGAGAGGCGTCTGGCCGCCGAACTGCACGATCACCCCGACCAGGGTGCCGTTCTCCTGCTCTTTGGCCACGATCTCCAGCACGTCTTCGGCGGTCAGCGGCTCGAAATAGAGCCGGTCGGACGTGTCGTAATCGGTGGAGACGGTCTCCGGATTGCAATTGACCATGATGGTCTCGTAGCCCTGCTTGGATAGCGAAAAGGCCGCGTGACAGCAGCAATAGTCAAACTCGATCCCTTGGCCGATACGGTTGGGCCCGCCGCCCAGGATGATGATCTTCTTCTTGTCGCTGGGCTTGGCTTCGCAAACAGTCTGGCCCGCGATGGGCATCTCATAGGTCGAATACATGTAAGGCGTCAGCGCCTGGAATTCGGCGGCGCAGGTGTCGATGCGCTTGTAGCAGGGCCGGATGTTGAGAGCATGGCGGGCCGCGCGCACCGCTGCTTCCCTTTGACCGGTCAATTTCGCCAGGCGGGTATCGGAAAAGCCCAGGCTTTTGAGACGGCGCAAGCCCTTCTCATCGTTAGGCAGGCCGTTGGCTTTGATCTCGGCTTCCACGGCAATGATGGCTTCGATCTCGCCCAAGAACCAGGAATCATAGCCGGTGATCTTGCGGATATCCTCCAGCGGAAATCCGTGCCGCATCGCCTGCGCTGCATTGAGCAGCCGGTCGGGCGTGGGTCTGGCCAGCGCGGCCTGGATCGCGGTCTTGTCGTCGGGAAGCGGCGTCTCGTCAAAACCGGACAATCCCGTCTCCAAAGAACGCAGCGCCTTCTGGATCGATTCGGAGAAGGTACGGCCGATAGCCATGGCCTCGCCCACCGATTTCATGGCGGTGGTGAGAAGCGGCTCGGCGCCGGGGAATTTCTCGAAGGCGAAGCGCGGGATCTTGGTGACGACATAATCGATGGTCGGCTCGAAAGAAGCCGGGGTCACTTTGGTAATGTCGTTCTTGAGTTCGTCCAGCGTGTAGCCCACCGCCAGCTTGGCGGCGATCTTGGCGATGGGAAAGCCGGTTGCCTTCGACGCCAGTGCGGAGGAACGCGAGACGCGGGGGTTCATCTCGATCACCACCATGCGCCCATCCTTGGGGTTCACGGCGAATTGGACATTGGAGCCGCCGGTCTCTACCCCGATCTCGCGCAAGACCGCGATCGAGGCCGAGCGCATGCGCTGATATTCCTTGTCGGTGAGGGTGAGGATCGGCGCAAGGGTGATGGAGTCACCGGTGTGCACGCCCATGGCGTCCACATTCTCGATGGAGCAGATGATGATGGCGTTGTCGGCCTTGTCGCGCACCACCTCCATTTCGAATTCCTTCCAGCCCAGCACGGATTCCTCGATCAGCACTTCGCGGGTGGGGGAGGCGTCGAGGCCGGCCTCGACGATGGCAAAGAATTCCTCGCGGTTATAGGCGATGCCGCCGCCGGTACCGCCCATGGTGAAAGAGGGACGGATCACCGCGGGCAATCCCACTTGATCCAGCGCCGCAAGCGCCCTGGTGAAGCTTTCCGGCGACAATTCCATCATGGGATTGTTCGAGCCGCCCGTTTCGACGCCGATCTCGCGGATGATCAGCTTGGCGGCATCGCGCATCCGCTGATACTCTTTGTCCGAAAGCGTCTGGGCCGGCGCGACAGTGATGCTGTCGCCGGTGTGCACGCCCATCGGATCGATATTCTCGATGGAGCAGATGATGATGGCGTTGTCC
>Ga0105239_10011129_pt1 | contig 10043 bp, 8 predicted proteins | sample KBSC44metaG_FD_92761 | JGI IMG/M metagenome (GOLD analysis project Ga0105239, IMG submission 92761) | Corn rhizosphere microbial communities from Kellogg Biological Station, Michigan, USA - KBS C4-4 metaG | ecosystem: Host-associated > Plants > Roots > Rhizosphere > Soil | place: Michigan, USA...
AAGGGAATTCGGCGTCGATATTGCCTGTAAGGTGGAATGTACGAAGTGGTAATGGAGTGCCTGCGCACGCGGACCCGAACGTCAGTTTTGAAGAGTACAATAAGCGTGGCAACGATCTATATGAACAGCAACTGTTCAAACGTGCCGCCATCGAATATGGCTACATGATCGAAAAGAAGCCCGACGCCTGGGATGGTTATCTCCTGCACGGCATGGCGGAGGTGAAGTTAGGCGACTATAAGCAAGCGGTTCGTGACAATACCGAGGGGCTCAAGCACGCCACTATGGATCGGGTGCGCGAGGATCACTTCTTCAATCGCGGTCTGGCCTATCGCTCCCTCGGTGACTATAAGGCTTCCGTCGCGGACTTCAATCAGGTTATCGCACTCCATCCGGACAACGGCAACGCCTATGACATCCGGGCCTTCGACTATGCGGCGCTCGGGGATTACGATCGAGCCATCGCCGACTACAATGTCGGCATCGCGCACGATCCCCATCCGGGCACGATCTTTGAACGCGGGCAGGCCTATCTCAGGAAGAAGGACTACCGCGCCGCACTGGCGGACCTGAATCGCTCCATCGCGGCCCAGCCGAACTTTGCGACGGCCTATATCGTGCGAGCCGAAACCTATAAAGGCCTGAAGGAGTTTGACCGGGCAGTCGCGGATGCGGAGACAGCGGCCCGACTGGACAACTCCGCAATGAACCGGGGAAACCTGGGTTGGTACCAGTATCTTGCCGGCAAACTGCCGGAGGCCATCGCAAGCGAACAGATGGCGGTTAAAATAGATCCAAATCTCACCTTCGCCCGCTTTAATATTGGCCTCTGTTACGCCGTACAGGGCAACACAGACGCCGCGCAGACCGCCTACCAGGATGCGCTGCCCCACGCCAACCCCGCCGACCTGCAGGGGGCCATGCAGGATATCAAAGAGGCGCTGCAAAGACAGCCGAACGCTCCAGCCCTGACAAAGGCGGAGACAATGCTGCAAAACGCGCTCTCACACTCCACCAAAACTTCTTGAGCGCATATCTCGCAATCCCGAAACCCTGAATCTAATCCTGAAAATCCTGTTAATCCTGTCTAAAATGCATTTCTTTGGACAGGATTAACAGGAGGGACCGGAAGGGAAGTCACGCGTTCCTTACGCTGCCTTTGCAACGGCAGGAATCCGTAGGCGTAACGCCGAATCGAACGGAAAGCATGCTCCGGAACCGACGACGCCTCCTCCGGCACGCTCACCCACCCAACCCTTCCGATCCGATAGGAGTTCCGTCATGCGTCTCGCTCGTCCCTTCTTACTGCAACTCCCGCTCCTCTGCGTGCTCAGCGCTTCTCCTGCCCTCGCACAGAACGTCATCACCTACCGGGTAGAGCCCAAAACGGCGGATAAGACCTACCAGATCCGCATGGATATTCCGCATGTCAAAGAGTTGACGGTACGGGTGCAGATTCCGGTCTGGTCGCCGGGAGCGTATATCTCCGGCAACTACGCCACGAATATCGTCGGGATCGCCGCTGAAGACGGCGATCATAAGCCGCTCAAGATCTATCACCCCGACCAGAACACCTGGGAGATCGGCGCGAACGGCGCGAGCCTGATTCATGTGCAGTACACCGTGAAGAACGTCGATGCACAGGAGACAGACGGCGTCCCGAAACGCGCCCACATCACCGGCCCCCGCACCTACCTCTATGTGGTCGGACGCAAAGCCGAACCGGTTGCCCTGTCTCTGGCGACTCCGGCCGGCGCGAAAACCTGGAAGATCGCGACCAGCCTGGATCCGACCGAGAGCGCTTCCTCCGCCTCGGAACCCACGGTACGCGGCTTCGCAGCGCCCACCTACGATGTGCTCGCGGATGCCCCGGTGGAGATGGGAGACTTCGTCGAGGAGAAGTTCGAGGCGGGCGGCAAGCCGCATAGCGCGATCCTCTACGGCCCCAGTTCGGATATCGACCGCGCCAAGTTGGTGAACTACTGCAAAAAGGTCGCGGAGACCGAGACTGCCTTCTTCGGCGATGCCCCCTACCACCGCTATATCTTTATGTTCCGCACGAACGCCGGCCGCACCGGCGGTGGAGGCGGACTGGAGCATCTGGGATCGACCGAGATCACCATGAGCAGCCTCGTCGAGGATCGGCTCCGCTCCGTCATCGCCCACGAATATTTCCATCTCTGGAACGTCAAGCGGATCCGCCCATTCGTCCTCGGCCCCTTCGACTATGTCGATCCGCCGCGCACCGCCAACCTCTGGTGGTCCGAAGGCGTCACCAGCTACTACGGCGACCTGCTCTCCCGACGCGGCGGCCTCAACACCGATGCCGAGTATCTCAAACACCTCGCCGACACCATCGGGCTGTTGCAGAATAACCCCGCTCGTCTGCGGGTCTCCGGCGATCAGTCCAGCCTGCATGTCTTCGATGCCAACAACAGCCAGGGCTATGGCGGCCTCTCCTACTACACCAAAGGCGAACTGATCGGACTCTGCCTCGATCTCAAGATCCGCGAACTCACGAAAGGCGCCCATAGTCTGGATGAGGTGATTCGCGCGCTCTACGTCCAGTGCGGCAAGGGCAACGGCCCCGGCTTCCAGGAAGACGACATCAAGAAGACCGTCAACCGGATCAGCGGTCACGATCTCTCCGAATTCTACGATATGCTCGCGCGCAGCACCGAGGAGATGCCCTTCACAGAGTGCCTGGCCTCCGTCGGCCTGAACCTGGTACGCGTCGAGACCCCGGTCGCCGCCCCCGATTCCGGCATGACCACGCAGCCCGATCGCCAGTTCCAGACCCTGAGCGTCGGCGAGTTGACCGCCGAAGGCGCCGCCGCCAAAGCCGGCCTCAAGCCCGGCGACAGGATCGTCGCCGTCAACGACCAGACCGACCTGCGCGGTATGGGCCAACTCCTGCGCAGCACCGGCCCCGGCAAACCGCTCACCATCACCGTCCTGCGCGACGGCGCACGCACCGACCTCGCCTTCACGATGGGCTCCATCAACCGCTACCCCTATCAGATCACACCCGATTCCTCTGCAAGCCCGGAGAAACAGCGCCTGCGCCGCCAATGGCTCACCGGGAAATAGTGTAGTCTTGAACCACGATTTTCACGATGAGACGATGAACACGAATGTTGTCCGGTAGATCGTTCTCTCGCTAAAAACCGACGAGACCCCTCTCGCCAGGAACTACGGTACGCGAACGAATACGACAAGAGAGACAACAATCGTGCTAATCCCTTCATCGTGAAAATCGTGGTTCAAGACAGGATAGTGGAAGAGAGAGCGCGAATTGTAGAGGGCAGAGAGGGGACAGACCCGTCCGTTCTCAGGCCCAGCGTTGGGGAGAAGAAAAGGAGACCGTTTTGGCAAAGATCTATCGCGTCGGCATCGCGGGAATGTCGCACGACCATATTTGGGGTGAACTGCACCACTGGAAAAAACTGGACAATGTCGAGATCGTAGCGGCGGGCGACGATGAGCCCGAGCTGCTGGAGAAGATCAAAACGGAGTTCGGCGTCACGCGCCTCTACAACTCCTGGGGGGAGATGATCGAGAAAGAAGATCTCGACATCGTCCAGGCCGCCGGCGGCAACAGCGAAGGCGCGGGGATCGTGGAGGCAGCCGCGGCGAAGGGGATGCACGTCATCAGCGAGAAGCCGATGGCGGCGACCCTGGCGCAGGCGGAGCGCATGAAATCGGCGGCCGAGAAGGCGGGCACGCTCCTGCTGATCAACTGGCCGTCGGCATGGCAGGCGGCCTGGCAGGAGGTCGAGCGGCGCGCGTTAGGGGGAGACATCGGGGAGATTCGCTACACCCGCTACCGCAGCGCGCATAGCGGCCCGGTGGCGATCGGCTGCTCTGCGCCTTTCGTCCGTGATCTCACCACCCCGGAGATCAACGGCGCAGGCGCACTGATGGACTACTGCTGCTACGGCGCGAAGTTCGCGGCGCGCCTGCTCGGGCTGCCGAAATCCGTCACCGGAATGCGCGGCTACTTCGGCACGGAGCCGAAATACGCCGCCTCCGAAGACAACGCCATCATCATCGCCAAGTACGATCATGCGTTCGGCGTCTGCGAAGCCAGTTGGACTCAGCCCGTGGGCTACGCCGGAGCCAATCCGGTCATCTACGGCAGCGAGGGCTCCCTTGGCGTCCATCACGGCAAGGTGCTGATTCAGCGCCCCGGCAAACCGGAAGAGGCGATCGACCCCACCCCGCTTGTCTATCCGTATCGCAGCGGCCCCGAGTATCTGCTCTACTGTATCGAAAACAACAAGCCGGTCGAGGGCTTCTGTTCGCCCTCCGTCAGTCGCGACGCTCAGGAGATCCTGGAGGCCGGTCTCCGCGCCTCCAACACCGACCAGACCCAGAAACTGCCACTCGACAGGTAAGAAAAGTAGCGGGATTAGAGAACCCTGGTTCAATAGACATAAAACAGCGTGGGTGCGGAAAGAGATCTTTCCGCACCCACGCTGTTTTTTACATATACGGCAATGTATACGCTCCGGTTAGAGGCTCAGAAGCCGCAGAACGCTCCTCTCTACCAGTCCCGGAAATCCCGATGTTCGCGGAGGCGCGCCCGGAGTTGTTGAGCACGCAGATGCGCGCGGCGGGCTCCCGAATAGTTGCCGACACGCATGTCGTGCGCGTACTCTCTCTGCAGGTCTTCGATGCGCTGGCGTATGCCGAAGCTTGTAGGCCGACGATGATAGTCTGTCTCTTGCCAGTAGCCTGACCTGTGACCGTAGTGATCGTATCCTTGTGCGGATGCGGCATTGCCAGCGCCGGCGAGCAGCGCACAGAGACCGCCCAATGCCAGAACTTTCGTCAGTATCACCTTCATGGGTTTTACTCCTTAATATTATGTGAAGGGTGTTCTGTTTCCCTCAGTTATGGTCCAGATTGGAAATCGGATCAGGCGTAAGACGGGCCAATTCCGTCCGATGTTCCGTCTGCGACACTCCCCTTAAAACGAGACGTAAACGCCATTGTGACACATCCAGGAAAACGGCGCGTTTTGCCGCGTGCTGTAACTCTCGGGCGACGCCACGATTTTGTGTGTTTCTACGGAGAATAAGCCGCATGTTCTGGTATCCACTTCGATGATCGTCCGTCTAGTAGAAGTGAAAGCATAGCGAAGGAGGACAAGAACGGATGCCTAAACAGGGACCTTTTGCACCGGACCTGAGCGAACCCGCGACCAATCCGCACATTCCCTGGCGTGGAATTGGTGTGGTGATCAGCGTGATTGTGGGATTGATCGTGCTCAGCCAGACTTTTGTGATCGTGCAGGCGGGGGAACGCGCGGTCGTTTTCAGCGATCTTTCGGGCGTTCAACCTTACCAATTGACAGAAGGCTTTCACCTCAATCTGCCTCTCATCTGGCATATCACGAAGTACGATATCAAGACCCGCACCTACACGATGAGCGGCAGCACCAAAGAGTCGAATCAATCGACGGAGGCCGCCCGGGACAGTGAGCAGGTACCCGACGACTCGCTCACCGCGCTCACCTCCGACGGCCTGCCCGTGACCCTCGATCTCTCAGTCCGTTTTCATATCGATCCCGCGAGTGTCTGGCGTCTGCACCAGCAGATCGGGCCGGATTTTGTGGATCGTGTCGTGCGTCCGCAGGCCCGCTCCATCGCGCGGATGACGTTCGCCGGTTTCCCGGTCATCGATGTCTACTCCGGCAAACGGCAGGCAATCGTAGATGGGATCTCGGCGCAACTGCGTGAAAAGTTCCAGCAGAACTATCTGGTGCTGGATGAGGTGCTGCTGCGCGACATCCGGTTCCCGCCGGAGTTCCAGGCGACCATCGAACAGAAACAGGTGGCCGAACAGGCGTCCCAGCAGATGGTCTACGAACTCCAGCGCGCCGAACTGGAGAAACAGCAGAAGATCGTCCAGGCGCAGGGCGAAGCGGAAGCCATTCGCAAAACGGCGGATGCCTTGAGCAAAAACCCGCAACTGATCCAGTACGAATATGTGCAGCGCCTTCCTGCGGATACGAAAGTGGTGGTAACCGATGGCAAGACGATCGTCAACCTGGGCGACGCCTTTGATGAGACGCCCACGCAGACGACACGAGGAGGCAGACAGCGATGAAGCAGGCAAAACGCATTTTGATCGTGGCAGGCGTACTGATCGTAGGGTTTCTGATCTTCCGACCCTATGTCATTGTTCCGGCGGGAGAGCGGGTCGTGGTGTTCAGCCTGCACGGCGGTGTCGTCCCCACCCAGTTGAACGAGGGCTTCCATTTCATCAAGCCGTTCATCGATCACCCGGAGTTCTACGACGCCCGCCAGCAGACCTACTCGGTCAGCCACACCTCCTGGGAGGGCGAGGTCAAGGGCGATGACAGCATTCGCTGCCTCACCGCGGATGGGCAGGAGGTAAGCGTGGAGCTTTCGGTGCGATTCCACATCGACCCCAACAACGTCTGGCGACTGCATAAGGAGATCGGAAAGGACTATATCGGCAAGATCATCCGGCCCGAACTGCGCAGCCACACCCGTATCGCGATCGCGGAGTTTCCGGCGGATCGTGTCTACTCTGCTGAGCGCGTCGCCATTCAGACCAATATGGAAACCCGACTGCGGGAGAAACTCGCCCGCAACTACATTCTGGTGGATGAAGTGCTGCTGCGCACCATCAGCTTCTCGGACGCCTATCAGAACGCGATCATTCAGAAGCAGATCTCCCAGCAGAACGCGCAGCGGATGCAGTATGTCCTCTCGAAAGAGCAGCAGGAGAAGCGCCGCAAAATCATTCTTGCGGAGGGCGAAGCCGAATCGATCCGGCTTAAGGGACAGGCGATCGCGACGAACCCACGTGTCGTCGCCTACCAGTATGTCCAGAAGGTCGCGCCCAACATCAAGACCATTCTCTCCAGCGGCAACGTCCCGGTCCCGACCGTCGGGACCGACAAACCCTGAAAAATCTGCCCGTTTTGGTTGCAATTCGGGGTTGTGTAGCGTATAATAGGTAGGCGTTGTTTTGAAGAGAGGGAAAACCATGAAAACCGGCATCCATCCCGACTACCAGACCGTCAACGTGGTCTGCCAGTGTGGGAATACGTTTGAGACTCGCTCCACGCGCAAAAACATTCGCGTCGAGATCTGTTCGGCCTGCCATCCGTTCTACACCGGCAAGCAGAAACTGATCGACACCGAAGGTCGCGTTCAGAAGTTCCAGGCGAAGTACGACAAATTCATCAAGAAATAGGGGCGGCCTCTATGGTCGAACCACGATCAGACGCGTCTCTTTTGTCTTGTCGGTCTTAACGGGCCGGAGCAGACGAAAGAGACGCGTTTTTGCGTCGGAAAGAAGGGAAGCGCCCCCTCCGGGGTGAACTCTTCGCCTATACAGGATTTGCAGAGGCAAGGATGGTTCAGGAGGCGCGTATTGGATGAAGTAAAGCCGACACAGAGTGAGTTGGACAAGGAGTCCGTGCTGCAGTACGGCGGGCAGGCCGTGATCGAGGGCGTGATGATGCGGAGCAAGCACTACTTCGCGGTCGCCTGCCGTCGTCCGGATGGGCAGATCATCGTGCAGCGCGAAGAGGTGGATAAGAGCATCATCGGCAAGCTGAAATGGCTCAACAAGCCGTTTCTGCGCGGCACGCTCGCGCTGATCGATGCGATGGCGCTCGGGTCCAAAGCGCTCTCGTTCGCCTCCAATGTGCAGTTGCAGTATGAGGCGGAGCAGAACGGTCAGACGGCAGTGGTCGTGAGTCCCACGGAGAAGGCGCGTGAGGAGATCCGCGACAACGCCGCCTCCCTCGCCAACGGCATTCCGCTGGTCGTCTCCGAAACCGCGCCTAAATCCGGCAAGATCAACGATATCGCCATCAGCAGCAGTCTGGCCATCAGTCTGGTGTTCGGCGTCGTGCTTTTCGTCCTGATCCCGACCTTACTGACCGACAAACTCGGCCAATATATTCATCCAATCAATACCGGCGCCAGCCACAGCGATCTCCTGCGCAACATCACCGACGGCCTGATCAAGATGGCGATCTTCTTCGGCTACATCAGTCTGATCTCCTGTATGAAGACGATCCAACGGGTGTTTCAGTACCACGGCGCGGAGCACAAGGCGATCAACACGCTGGAGGCCGGACTGCCGCTGGACAGCAAACACGCGCTGGAGGCATCCCGTATCCACCCGCGCTGCGGCACCAGTTTTATCTTCATCGTGCTGGTCGTCAACCTGATCGTGTTCGCAGTCTTGCCGCGCCCGGTCTGGTATCTGCGCTTCCCGCTGCATCTGGCGGTCATTCCGCTGGTCGCGGGCATCGCGTATGAGATCATCAAGTTCGCAGGCAAGTTTCGGCGCAATCCGCTCGTCATGGCGGTCTTCGCCCCTGGTATGGCGACGCAGTACCTGACGACTCGCCCGCCGGACGCCTCCCAGATCGAAGTCGCCCTGGCCGCGCTCTACTCCGTCATGGAGGCCGAAGGCCACCTGCCCCCCGCCGTCCAGGAGGCCTCCCCACCCGAACCCGCCATCGCGTGACGCAAGCGATGGAATTCATTCCGTCGCTATTTCTTGCCGAGTTTATCGAGGAAGTATTCCCGAATGGGGAAGATGATGGGAAACGGCGGAATATGGCCCGACTCGACCCGGCGCACCTGTGTCGCCTCGTCGGCGTGAGAGGCCGTGACGAACGCCGCGGAGGCTTCGGGTGGAATCAGTTCGTCGTGTTTCCCGACCACGATGAGGAGCGGGCGCGGCAGAATGCGCCCGACAAAGTAGATCGGGTCGGCGACGTTGGCGATGTCCTCGACCCGCTTCAGCACCTCCGGGGTCACCACGATAGGCCAGTGGGCTTTGAGGTTGGGAAACTTGTCCACATTCTTCGCCAGTTCGACAAAGCCGCCGCCCGGCACCACCAGCGCAAAGCAGGCGACGCGCTCCTCGACCCCGCCCAGAATACCCCCCAGAATGCCGCCCATACTGACGCCCAGATAGCCGATCCGCTTCTTATCCACTTCCGGACGGGTCTCCAGATAGTCCACGGCACGCCGCAGGTCGATCACGGTCTGGACCCACGCATCGCGCCAGGTATAGGAGTCCGGCTTGATATCGTTGACACGGCCCTGCTTCACACGATCCCCCCGATACTGCGCATCGATGGAGAGGGTGACAAAGCCCCGATTCGCCATGGCATCGCTCATCGCATGAATGTAGTTGACATCCTTATCCCCTCCGGAACCATGCATCAACAGAATCGCCGGCATTGGCCCCGTGGCATTCTTGGGGATGGAGATAATCGCAGCGACCCGTTGATCGTGCGCCGAATCGTAGTCGAGACGATAGCGAATGCGAATATTCGTCTCGTCCAACTTCTTCACCGTGGCATTCAGCGGCAGATCGCTGTCATACGCATAGAAAGCACGCCGCAACGCTTCGGCATTATCCGCCGGTGGAGGAAGCTTGAATCCAACCGTCTGCCTGGAAACCGCACTGGTCTCTTTTTCGTTTTTTGGAGCAACTTGTGCCGCCGCAGGAACGATCAGGTTGCCGCTGAACCAACAGAGAAACACAAACGGCAGTAGACGCTGCCATTTATATATTGTAGACATTCCGGAAAATCACCTCACACTATTCTTGAAGGCAGGGTATGCGAAAACAGAAAACCAACAACGACCTCTCCGCGCGACCTAACCCCCGTCCCCTTCCCGAAACGGGAAGGGGTGCCCTAACACTCACCCTACATAGAGCATCCTACTCTGTTCAGTCCCAATGAGTTGCTCCAACAAGTCCCCGACATTCAGCACTCTGCTCAGCCCAACCCCATCCTGGGTGAGTGTAAGACGACCAAGGTTCGCGGATTGGGAAACTCAGTTTGACGCTGTTCGGTCGTTGCTTGTCTGGGCACCCCTTCCCGTTTCGGGAAGGGGACGGGGGTTAGTCCTCGGCAAGAAACAACTTCGGTGTTTGTGTTCACGCAACACAGCACCGAGGTTGGAAGGTGTAGTTCCACCTGGGACAAACTGCGTGTCGCACGAGATTTAGAGCCGCCATCTCCGCGT
>Ga0105239_10011131_pt1 | contig 10042 bp, 7 predicted proteins | sample KBSC44metaG_FD_92761 | JGI IMG/M metagenome (GOLD analysis project Ga0105239, IMG submission 92761) | Corn rhizosphere microbial communities from Kellogg Biological Station, Michigan, USA - KBS C4-4 metaG | ecosystem: Host-associated > Plants > Roots > Rhizosphere > Soil | place: Michigan, USA...
GCTCGATTACCACACGATACACTAGTACCGGAGACAGGATTTTGGCAGCGGACGATCAGGACTTTCCGGCTTCAGCGGCAGCGGCGCCGCAGCCATCATCGCAAAGCGCCCGAAATACGTACGAGGCGGCGTACTATCTCGGTTTTGGCGCATTGGCTCTGCTTCTAACGTCGTTGCCGTACCTGATCGGTTGGCTTACCACGCCGCCCGGACACGTATACACCGGCTTAACGTACAACATCGAAGACGGAGCCGCTTATTACTCCTGGCTGCAGCAGGCGATACACGGCAGGTTCTTTATCCATAATCAGTTTGCCGTGGAGCCGCAACGCGATCTGCTGTTCAACCTGTTTTTCTGGCTGCTGGGATCGATCGCACGTGTTCTCGGGCTCAGCCTGCCCGCCATCTACCAGGCGGCGCGTATCGTGTCCGGCGCTGCCCTCCTTGGCGCTATCGCCCTGCTGCTTCAGGAGACCCTGACGACGGCGCGTGCGCGGAAGATCGCATTTGCCGTCGTCTGCCTGGGTTCCGGCCTGGGCTGGATCTGGTCCCAATCGCCCTCGCCCGAAACGGGTCCGGTCGATCTTTGGCAGCCGGAAGCGATCACCTTCCTCTCCCTGTATTTCTGTCCTCTCTTTACGGCGGCGACAGCCCTGATGGTCGTCTTCCTGACCTCCGCTCTGCGCTGGGAGCGCCGCGGGCGGTTTCAGGATCTCTGGCCGGCGATGGGCGCCGGTCTGCTCTTAGGAAACTTCCACTCCTACGACATCATCCATGTCTTTGCGGTCTGGGTCGTCTATCGACTCGTCATGGACATCATGGACCGGCGCCTCTCCTGGCGCCGGTGGCTCGGCGTCGTTGTCGCAGGGATAGCGGCACTTCCGACGACAGGATACCAGCGCTGGGTGCTGTCCGTCGATCCGGTCTTTTATCAGCGGGCCTTCGTCTCGAACACCCTCTCGACAAAACCGGTGCTGGTTTTGCTGGGATTCGGCCTGCTCCTTCCCTTGGCGATCGCTGGCGCTCTGCTCCCCCGCCGCTCAGAGCGCTTCACGGGTTCGGATGCACTGCGCCTGCTGATCGTCTGGGCGATCGTCGGCATCGCCGTCTCCTACATTCCGGTATCGTTTCAGCGAAAGCTGCTGATGGGAGCACAGATCCCGTGGGCGCTGCTGGCCGGGGCCGGCCTTGCCGCGCTGACGGACCGGCTCAGCGGCGACTTTCCGAAGATCGCGGTCGCGACGACGGTCGCCCTGCTGATGCCGACCAACGTCTGGTTCCTCTTCCGTGATACCAGTCGGCTGCAGGCAAATCTTAGCTCCACGCCACAGCCGCCCTACCTCACCACGGATGAGGTTGCCGCGTTCGACTGGCTGCGAGCGCACACGGATCTGCGTGATGTCGTCCTGGTCGGACCGGACCCCGCCGCGATCTATCCGCGACTCGCCGTGTACGTTCCCGGCTTTGGCGGCTGCACGGTGTACGACGGCCACTGGAGCGAGACACCACAGTTCCAGAAGAAGCTCAGCGCCACGATTCACTTCTTCCGGGTGGACACGGACGATGACTATCGGCGCACACTGCTTCTGGAAAACGGGATACACTACGTCCTCCAGACAAATCCCACCGGCGGAACGCCACCACTGGATGCACATGGCGAGCCGTATATCACAGTCCCCTGGCCGGAACGCGACGTTCCGCCCTACCTAAAACAGGTATTCGCAAACCGGGAAATGACCCTCTACCGCGTTGACACGCCTCTCGCCGCCCAGCTATAATTCTTTGCGTCTACCAGGCTGCCTGCCAAGCAGGCATACTGCTGGCAGTCGTGCGGCGAGGAGACACAAGACCAATGGCGGCACTGTGGGGACGCATGCTTGGCAGAGGCGCTGGTAAGAACGAGGACTACGACGAAGGCATCCGTCTTTTCGATCAGGGTCTCTATGAACAGGCGATCGCGTCGTTTCGGCAAGCCCTGAACGCCCCCAACTGCGGCCCGCTGACGGAACGGCTCGCCCGTTTCTATCTGGCCGAAGCGCACTGCGCCTTCGCCCTCGCCTGTATGGCGCAGTCGGGCAGTACCGTACCGACAGACGACAAAGTCGTCGACAACCTGCGCGCCGCGATCGCTCTAAGCCCGAACTACGCCGATTTGCACTACCACCTGGGTACGGCGTTGCTGAGCCGTGCCGAGTACGCGGAGGCGCTGCTACCCCTGCAGCGAGCGCTTGCGATCAATCCGGAGTACGCACGGGCCACATTGGCGGTCGGTATCGCCTACTACGGCCTCGCCCAGTATGATGATGCGTTTGCTCGCGCCGAGGAGGCGCTGACACTGGATCCAACCTTCCGCCGCTCCTCCTTGCACGAGGCGCGGGTAGCCCATCGCTCCAGCGAACCGTCTCGGGCTCTGGCGGCGCTTCGGCGCATCGGTGATTCAGAGCGCGAGGACGACTCCGCATTTCACGCACGACTCGCTCTCGACCTCTATCGCCGCGGAATGTATCCGGAAGCCGCAGATGAGTACCGTCAGGCGCTGGCGATCAACCCGAACTATGCGGACCTTCGCAATCAGATGGGGATGACGCTCTATGCGATGCATCGTGACACCGAGGCGACGGTCGAGTTTCTGCGGGCTCTGGAGATCAACCCTCGTTACATCGAAGCGCGGCTCAACCTGGGACTCGCCTATGCTCGGCTCGGCCGCGGTGAGGATGCAAGGACGGCCTTTCAGGCGGTTCTGGATGCAGATCTCAGCAATGCCGCGGCGCTTACCGCACTGGCGGCGCTGGAAGACAGGCTGTCGGAGATGTAGAATCGTCACGGTAAACCTAACATCGTGACCATCTTCCAGCTTCATAAAAACGCTTCCGACTGCGGCGCTCGGCGCGGCATACTCGACCTCCCCCACGCTCAGGGCATACCCACACCGGTCTTTATGCCGGTTGGGACGCAGGGGACGGTAAAGGCCATGACCTTCCCGGAGGTAGAAGAACTCGGCTTCCGGCTGATCCTCGGCAACACCTTCCACCTCTATTTGCGGCCGGGCGACGAGCGTGTACGTCGTTTTGGCGGTCTGCACAAATTCATCGGCTGGGACGGCGCCATGCTTACCGATTCGGGCGGCTACCAGGTTTTTTCTCTTAAGGACCTGCGGACGATCACCGAAGAGGGGGTCAGGTTTCGGTCGCCGCTCGACGGCTCGTATCACGACTTTACGCCAGAACGGGTAATGGAGATCGAGCATAACCTCGGCGCGGATATCATCATGGCGTTCGACGAATGTCCTCCCTACCCGGCGACCTGGGAGTATGTCGAAGCCAGTATGGAGCGAACGCACCGCTGGCTGCGGCGCTGCATCGACGCTCACGAGAGACTGGGGGGAGACACTTCCGGATCGATCCTCTTCGGCATCGTGCAGGGAAGCACTTACGACGATCTACGCAGACGTAGTGCCGAATATGTCGGCAGTCAGCCGCTGGCCGGTATCGCGATCGGTGGCGTCTCGGTCGGCGAGCCGCAATTGGAGATGCGCCGCGTACTGGATGTCACCCTGCCCTTCATTCCGACGGATCGACCACGGTATCTGATGGGGGTAGGAACGCCGACGGATATTCTCGACTCCGTCATGGCCGGCATCGATATGTTCGACTGCGTCCTGCCCACGCGGATGGCTAGAAACGGTACTCTGTTCACGTCCCAGGGACGCGTCCATATCGGCAATGCACGCTGGACCGACGAATCGGGACCGATCGATCCCGACTGCTCCTGCCAGGTATGCCGGCGCCACTCCGCAGCCTACCTCCGGCACCTGCACCAGACCAAAGAGATCCTCTACTCGCGCCTGGCAACCTACCATAACCTTGCCTTCTATGCGCGCTTGATGGAGCAGATCCGAGCGTCGATCGAGAACGATACATTTCTGGAGTTCCGCCGCAGCTGCCTTTCGCGGTGGCATGGATCCCCGGATGATGCCGTAGACCGTGGAGGCGACGTAGCGGACTGAAGAAGGAACCGGAGAGCAGCGCGCCGAACGAAGGGCCATGCGCTTCCTGTCCGCCGCCGCGGTTCTGCTGAGCACCGCACTGTTATTTCAGGCGCCGTTGATTAGTGCGCGGTTTTTCCTGCCCTGGTTCAGCGGGGCCACCGGAATCTGGAACGTTACTCTCGCGTTCCTTTTCGTCGCCATCCTCGTCGGGTTCTTATACGCCGCGGCGTCGATTCGGCTGCTCAAACTAAGAGCGCAGGCGTTCGTCCATGGCGGGCTTCTGGCCATAGCAGCACTTTACGCTCTGCTTTTTCCTATGGCCCCAGGCGTGGAACTTGCGCCTACGCCGGATACGACGCCGATTCGCTTTCTGCTCACCGTCCTGTTGCGAACGATCGGCCCTGAGTGCTCATTGCTCGCGGCGACAGCGCTCTTGGTGCCTGTCTGGTCGTCGGTGCGGAATCAAACAGCGGGCCACTCGCGCCTCTATCCCATAGGATTCGGCGGCGCAATCAGCTGCGTCCTCGTGTATCCCTTTTTGATCGAGCACTGCCTGCGCCCTCGAGTTCAAGCAAGCATCTGGACAGGGCTTTTTGTGCTCGCGGCCGCCGTAACCGCCACCGTCGCACTGTCGGTTCGCCATCCTGCCCCGGCGCTGGAGTTGTCACACACGCCGGCCGAGAGACGCTCTCCAGATCTCCTCTCCTATCTCAAGTGGATGTTATTGGCAAGCGTTCCTGCTGCTCTACTCCTCGTGGTAACGGCGCGGCTCTCTCGAAGCCTCGGGGCATCGCCTTTTATCTGGGGCCTTTCGCTAGCCGTTTACCTCCTCACACTTCTGATCTGCCTCACCACCGATGGGTGGCAATGGAAACGCTCTCAGCTCCCGATTCCGGCTCTGGGAATCGCCGGACTGATGTGTGGCCTCGTGCGCAGCGATATGGATGCCGGCGCTGGCTTTCTCTTGATCACCTTTTTGGGGGGATTGTTCGCTTGCAGTCTGCTCTGTCACGGTGAGTTAGCACGCCGGAAACCGCCCCCCCAGCATCTCACCGCCTTTTATCTGTGCTTATCGGTCGGCGTTGCTCTCGGCGGAATCTCCATCGCCATAGTCGCGCCGCATCTCTTCCGCAATAACTGGGATCTTTCCCTGGCGATCGACGCCTCTATTTTGATCGGGCTCTTTACTATTTACCGCGACCAGAACACGTCATTTCGCGATCCCGCCTGGATCGGACTCGCTATACTGCTCTTTATCATCAGCAGTAATGTTGATGGTAACATTCGCGAGCGGATCGACAATTATCGCCTTGCTGAGCGAGATTTCTACGGCACAATCCGTGTCGCGGACTATCGGGGAGTTGGCTCTCACAGCCCGCCCTACCGAACCGTTGCCGACGAGGCGTACATATATGGTTCTCAGACGCTCGATCGTCGGCGCCGCAACGAGCCAACGCCCCCTTATGAGGCGAACTCGGGGGTTGGCCGTACGATTCAGGTGACACGCTCCGGAAGTACGGCGGAAACAGGCCAGCGTGTCGGCATCATCGGCATGGGCGCGGGTGCGGCGGCCGCCTATGGACGCCTTGGAGATCGTTACTGGTTTTTCGAACTCCGTCCCTCTTTAATCAACATCGCCCAGACGCAATTCGCCTTTTCCGCGGACTCGGAAGCGGTTGTTGAAACGGTTATGGGAGGACAGCGCCCCGCACTGGACCGCATGCCCTCACTGCAACTCGATGTCCTTGTCCTGGATCCGCTCGCGTTTGGCGCGCCGCCGATTTCGCTGCTAACACAGGAGGCATTTCAGACTTACTTCCGTCATCTCAAGCCGACAGGCGTTCTCTGCATAAATGTCAGTCGTGGGAAACTTCGCCTGCAGCCGATTGTCGCTCAGATCGGCAAGTCGCTGGGTAAAGAAACGCTTCTCGTCAAAAGCGCTGCCGGCGGTCGTCACAGCGTCATATCGACCTGGCTCCTGGTCACCAGCAACCAGGCATTCCTCAACGATCCGCGGATAAGAAACGAAGCCTCCGAACCGGACACCGACGCTTCACTGAAAAAATGGACCGACGATGATGCGGACATTTTCACTGCTCTCCGGTGGTGACCCCCTTAGAAAGATGGACGCCTGGCACCGACGGCAAAACAGCCTTGCCCGACCTAAAGGAGATGAATTGCAGCGCAGTATGAAGCCTTTGTTCGCGGCAACGATCTTTCTCAGCGCCTTCCTGCTCTTTCAGGTGCAGCCGATCAGCGCCCGATTTGTCGTGCCCTGGTTTGGCGGTTCCGCTGCCGTCTGGACGGCCTGTCTCCTGTTTTTTCAGATCGCGCTCTTGCTGGGCTATCTCTATGCCCATGCCTCTATTCGACTTCTCCAGCCCAGAGCGCAGGGCATCCTTCATGTGGCCCTGCTGGGGATAAGCGCTATCCTGTTTCCGATCGAACCGAGCGCCGCCCTCAAGCCTGTCGGGGATCAGGAACCGGTCTGGCAGATCCTCCGTGTGCTTGCTGCAACGGTGGGGTTGAAGTACCTGCTACTTTCGACGACAGGCCCTTTGCTGCAAGCGTGGTACGCAGCTCGGCGTACGGGCACGTCCTATCCCTATCGGCTCTATTCACTGTCCAATATCGGCTCGCTTCTTGCTCTGCTTGGCTATCCTGTTTTTGTCGAACCCCGATTGACGCTTCACCAGCAGGCGGCGATCTGGACGGGCGGCTACTTCCTCTTCGCTCTACTCTGCGCGACTGTCGCCCTCACTACGCCGAACCAGGCGCAGGAGAAGACCACACCGGATAAGCCGGCGGGCGATACCATTTCTACTCCCGGCGCGCTGCAGTATCTCGTGTGGATCGTTCTTTCCGCGGTCCCTTCGGCGCTGCTGCTCGCGGTTACGAACCACATTTCGCAGAACATCGCCGCAGTGCCGCTTCTCTGGGTTCTGCCGCTCGCCCTCTATCTGCTGACATTCATCGTCTGCTTCGGTGAGAAGGAGTGGCGCTGGCGCGCTCCCCTGATACCGATGCCTGCTGTCGGAATCGTCGCGATGGTATACGGACTGGTTCCCGACAACGAAAACTCCGGCGTCAATACACTTCTCCCCATCTTTCTGGGCGGTCTGTTCGTCTGCTGCCTGCTCTGTCATGGGGAATTGGCGCGCCGCAAACCGGTGCCGCAGCACCTCACGGCCTTCTATCTTTGCCTGTCGGTGGGCGGCGCTCTGGGTGGGGCCTTTGTCGCTCTCCTCGCACCCCACCTCTTTCACGCCGATTGGGAGTTACCAATCACGATCGGCGCCTGCGCCCTTATTGCACTGTTCGTCCTGTATCGAGATCGTGGCGCTCGTCTCTGGGAGCCATCCTGGCTGGGCCTGGCGGCTCTGACCGTTGGCCTGTGCTGGTATCTATACACGGAGACGAACCAATCGATCGCTGATTGTCGTCTCACAACCCGCAACTTCTACGGAATCCTTCAGGTGCGGGACTACGGTGATCCGACAGCAGACCCGACCGCTTATCGCGCTCTGATGAACGGCACGATCCTGCATGGCAGCCAGATGCTCGATCCCGCCCAGAAGGACGAGCCGACGACATATTACAGCCGCAAGTCCGGTATCGGGCTTGCGATTGTGGCGACACGGCGCGGCGAGGTTGCCGCCCGTGGTCAGCGTGTCGGCATCATCGGCCTGGGAACCGGGACGTGCGCCACCTACGGTCGGCCGGGCGATCACTACTGGTACCTGGATATCAACCCCCAGGTAATCCAGATCGCGAGCACCCAGTTTTCCTTTTTGAAGGATTCGAAGGCGACGATCACGACCCTGCTTGGAGACGCGCGCCTGACATTGGAGCGTGAAAAACCGCTTCAGCTCGACGTCCTGGGCGTCGACGCATTCTCCTCGGACTCGATCCCGATTCATCTGCTGACCCGAGAAGCATTTGCGATCTACTTCAAGCATCTCAAGCCTACGGGCGTCCTGTGCGTCCACGTCTCCAATCGTCATGTCCGGCTTCAGCCGGTCGTCGCCAGCATTGCTCAGGAAATGGGAAAATCCGCGATCACTATCCTGAACGATGCCGATGATGACCACGTTGTCACCCAGTCGGAGTGGGTGCTCGTGACATCCAATCCGGTGATCCTGAACGATCCGGCGATCAAGGAAGCCTCGACGCCGGCGAAGACCGAACCAGGGTTCCGAACGTGGAGCGACGATTACAGTAATTTGTTTCAGTTAGTCAATTATTAGTACTAACTACGGCACGACTCATTACGCTGATCTGCTTGGCCTCAAATGGATGGGGCCGGCGGAGCTTGATCTTCTTCGGTTTTGGGACTTCGGCCATTGCGGCTCACTCTCCTCTCAAAGTCTGCATGAGCGCAGCGCCCACGCGGCGGTCCTGTATGTCGGCAAGTCAGTAAACGATCAAATCGACAACTGGCCGGTCGATCATCTTCGATGTCCCGACCAGGTAGCGGGATTCCGGTGCCTCGTTGGGCAGCCGCCTAACGTTCATGCCCCCTCCTGCTCCGGTGGCACCATATACCAGTCGTTCAGGAAGTGCCTGGACTGCTCGTTGATTATGCCCGGGTCCATCGGCGGGTTCGGGTTCCGCCGGGAGTAGGAATGCCCCATGGCAGCAAGAGTCGCCAGTGAGAACGGCCCCGCCGGATACCTCTCGCGCCGTCCGCAGCGCCTCTTCTAGCGTTGCTGTCTCGGCTGCCGCGAGGTTGCACGCCAGGCGATCGGCAGCCGCGAGCATATGCGCCGCGAACTCCTCCGGCGTGAAACGACGAATTGGCAATCTAGGATTTAGAGTACGAATGAGAAACGGGCTGCTGGTATCCCAGCAGCCCATATTGGTAGCGACACATCAATACCTGACGGCCTAAAAGTAAAAAGGCTCTGTGACGACAGCGGCCCTATTGCTTTCCCTGGAGCTTTGGATTTTCCTCTAGGGCTGCGTCTAGAGCGGCCATTGCGGCATCCTTTCTGAATCCTAAAAGCACCAGATCAGCCACATGTAGATTTTCCGCATTGATTGCGATAAGAATTAAGGCAACCGCATTTGGTAACCTTATAAAAAAATTTGCGTTCTCGGGATTGTCACGAGTACCAGGAGTCATACTAACACGATAAGCCTTCAGGTATGAACAAGCCCAAGGTAATGCATCCTGCAACAAGGCATTCAATTCGTTTATCGAGCCAACACCCAGAATATTCACCGTCTTCATCAGAAGACGCAGATCATAAGACATTTCCAATTTAACATTTGCAGTCACAGCAGATTCTACAAGGTCGCGAATTAACGGTGATTCTGCAAAAAATTCGGCCAGGGAATCCGCATTGATTTCTATATCAAGTTTGTCCTCAGATATACTGCGCTTGTATTCTTCACGAAGTGCACGAGCGGCAAGAACCAATTGGTTTAATTGCCCATCTAAATGTTCTAACATGCCGCTGAACAGGACGAGCTTGCGTCGTAGCGCCGATGGAATTTCTACCTCGCTCTTGTAGGCCAGCTCATGTGACGCCACCGCCCAGGCATGTTCTAGAACTGTCCTTACCTGCACCTCCGACCAAAGATCAGCTACGTCAGACCATTCCGCTAGTCCCTTTCGTCGCTTATGGGCCTTTACGATAACGTGACTAGACAGATAGCCAAATTCATCTACTTTTAGAGTTGTTCTCTTATTCTCCGAACGCTTTTCATCTACAGTGAACTCCTCTCGAAGGAACTTCTCAACTATTTCAACCTCAGACAAACTAGAGACAACTATCCTGATTCCGCAAAGATCCGTTATCTCTTCAGCAGGGTTTGAATAGCTCTTTCCGGGTCGGTTACACTTCTCCTCAAACCCAGCTACCGTCTTTATCCGGCTCTCTATAAATCCATGCAATCCGTGAGACTTGACAAGCGACTTAATCAAAGTGGCTATGGCCTTTCCTGCGTTGCTTGCGTGAGTTTATACCATCGCTCTGCTCTGTGGCGATTATGCTGATCAACCAAGATCAGAAAGCGCTCGTAAGCATCGTCGATGATGCCCAGATGCAC
>Ga0105239_10011132_pt1 | contig 10041 bp, 5 predicted proteins | sample KBSC44metaG_FD_92761 | JGI IMG/M metagenome (GOLD analysis project Ga0105239, IMG submission 92761) | Corn rhizosphere microbial communities from Kellogg Biological Station, Michigan, USA - KBS C4-4 metaG | ecosystem: Host-associated > Plants > Roots > Rhizosphere > Soil | place: Michigan, USA...
CATTGATTGCTAAGTAGTTTGTCTTGATAGGGCTTTAGGTAATTAATCAGGACGGCGCTCCTTTATCTACTTCAGAGCTTCATTGGGCAGCCTTAACGGTGAAATTCACTGTCCTTGATTATGGTCATCACTCGTTTAGTGATTTTGGGGTCAGCAGGGTTCTCGCTATAGTGTTTTAAACCCAAAGTGAAGTAATCAATCATGAAAAAATAGCGCTCCCCGTTTATTGTGACTGAACCAAAGTGGTGCTCTTGGTAGGGATCATTTTCCTCGTTGAAATTGCTAAAAGCCTTTATGGCTGAAAATACTTTGACCCTTTCCATTGTCGGTAAAGCCTTTACACCTTCCGAATAAACAACTTTCCCTCCTTTAAAAGTTTGACGAAATTGATCGTTAAGCTCTGCAATCTGCTTGGCGTTTTCCTTGATAGCAAATAGCACGGATATCCTCCTGATATCAGCCATCCACAGCGTTGGCCTTAATCAGTAGAACGAGGTAGAAATTTGCAAATTTCAGTCTGGCAAAATATGAACGAGCAGAGTGCCTAAAGCTCCTCTTGATAGGTAAAGTGTCGACACAGCCCCAATAAAAATCCGCTACTGTGGGCAGCTTTGCACCCAACTAGGATTGTTCCATTCGTTATCAATTTGAGCTCAATTTTAAGAGAAGCTTGGTTTTAAATAAGGAAAACTAGCAGAATGCCTGATAGAGAAGGTATATCCTCTCGCTCAGAAGAACTCTCCTGTAGTTCATGACGAATCCCTGAAAGATAAAGCTGAACTTGTCTCCTTCCGTGCATCCTCTTTTTTTTATTGAATTTCCCCCAATCCGAACCTGAACCATCCTTTTACGTTGTAGACACCCCTTTAATATTGCGTGGTTGTTTAAAATGGCATTAAAACCCGTCGTCTTGCAATTGCTTTCTTCTGTTTTACTGGGCGGACAAGAAAACCTCTTGCTCTCTTTATTGGAGGAGTCGACGCTTTCTGGTGAAGCCGAATGGATTGTAGTCGTTATGAATACCGACATTGACCCGATTCAGTACGACAGGCTTATGAAGCTCGGCATTCCCGTTTACTTTTTGAATCGTAAACAGGGGCATTTGCATCCCAAGTATTTTCTTACCCTGTTGAACATTATTCGAAACCACAAAGTCCGCATTATTCACACCCATGATTTTGGAGCGAAATACTGGGCTGCTGCCTGCAAGCTTTTAATCTGGCACTTGAAGCTGGTTTTCACAGTACACCATACCCTGCCTATTAGGAAACACGCGCAACTGAACCGTTTTGTAAGTCGACATTTATTGGATGTGAATGTTGCCGTTTCTGATTCGGTTGAAGAGATTTTAGAAGAAGAAAAAATCCAAAATTCTGAAGTAATTCCCAATGGAATTAACCTTAAAAAATTCGACCAAGCTCCTAAAGCAGTATTCTCTTCACCCCTTAAAATGATTAATGTGGCGCGTATTGTCCCAGATATCAAAGGGCAGGATATTTTGATCGAAGCTCTTTATCTGTGCAAACAAGCCAATATTCCTTTCCAGTGTACCTTTGTGGGCGAGATTCTGCCTTGTCACCAAGAGGATTTGAAGCGCTTGGAGGAAAAGGTGAAGGATTACGGCTTGAGCCATTGTGTTGATTTTTTAGGACCGTGTCCCGACGTGCCAGAATTGTTGAAAAACCAGGATTTATTTATTTTTCCGTCTCGTAAAGAGGCCTTCGGGTTAGCCATTATTGAGGCCATGGCCTCAGGGATTCCAGTTATTGCCAGCTCGACAGAGGGACCAGCCGAGATTTTGTCCCCGAATCAAGCAGGTCTGTTATTTGAGACTGGAAATGCAGTCGACTTATTCCACAAAATCCAGTTCGCTTATGCAAATCAGCCTGAGATGAAAGAAATGGCTGAAAGGGCTTACCAAGAGGCTAAAAAGTACTCTATTCAAAAAACGCTTGAGTATCACAGCCGACTCTACCAACGCTTAAACACTGACCGCTTCCTGACTTTAGTTCTGCACATGAAGTCAACGGTCAAAACAAGCTTAAACCTGCAAGCGAATCAATAACCTGAGCGAGTTTACAAAAATAAAAAATCGACTTGCCCTTATCGGTTTGGCTTGGCATCATTAGAAGAGGGCCATTATTACTTGAGAGAGGAATTCAAAAAATGAACAAGGAAGAACTCATTGATGCAATCGCCAAAAAGACGAAGTGCTCCAAAAAACAGGCTGAAGAAGTGCTTTCGTCCTTAATGGAGACCATCGTCAAAACCGTATCCAAAGGTAAAAAGGTCACTCTTATCGGCTTTGGAACCTTTGAGCCTCGCAAGCGTTCTGCCCGTACTGGCCGTAATCCTCAAACGGGAATAGAGATCAAAATCGCGGCGAAAACCGTGCCTGCTTTCTCTGCTGGAAAAAAATTCAAAGAGGCAGTGAATAAGTAGTTTGTTTGTACTTCTATGTAATCCTTATAGCCTCTTTGGATATTCCAGGGAGGCGCTTTTTTTATGTGACGATCAACTCAAGTTTGCAGGTGCTTAAATAAGAAAAAACAGGCCGCTAAGCCTGTGGGAGTGGGTTTCATGTTGTAGTAATTGAGGGACTATTTCAAAAGACTATATACCATGCATGAGCTTGTAACTCCAGCGCTTTCTTTAAGGACGAAGCAGTTAGAGAGAGTTCGCTGTACCATTGGCATAACAATAGCCACGGTTTAATTTGCTTTCCAGCAAAGCTTCTGAAGCCTTGCGAGCTAATTCTTTGCTGTCGTGCCAGTCCAAACGGGTTTTTCCAGGCGAGCCTACCCTTCCTCATTCTCTGAGAAGCCCCCATTGACCAAATAAGCTTGGAACCAGATGGATCAGGTAAAAATGGAGCATATTCTTTTCAGGAACTCGACGAACCAGACGGATCATAGTCAAAATCTTTGTTTAGCGGGTTAAGCTTTATCCATAGCCTAACACTGAAATAAAAGCTTTGGACTTTATTATACGAATAGCAAAGCTTTACGTTGCCAGTTCGTAAAACTCGTCTGTGCTATTATACCCCCCGAATTACGTTGAGTTGGCTTCCCTGCATATGACTGTCATCGACTTTCCTTCACCCAAAATTGGTCTAAAGAATTACTCCGAGCTCTCCTTGCATGCAAAGCTGCTTTTATCAGCTATGGCCATTGAAGGAGGCCCGCTGGCTCAGACCCGCTGGCTGGAGCGTTTAAATCAATCTGGCCTCAAAAAAGAAAACGGAAAAGCGTATGCCCTGGAGCAGTTAAAGCTAGCTCTCAATGAGCTGAAACAGCAGAAACTCGTTGTAATGGATGCCGGGTATATGATTACCCCGGATGAAACCATTATTCAGGCTATTTTCTTGGAAACTCATCGGCAAGGGTGGTTTGTCTCACTCACACAACATCTGGGTGATATCAACGAGCTTCAATCTTTAATGTCTGCCCAGCGCTACCGCTCTTCATTAGCTCGCTTAAGAGTTGCTATCTGGGGTCGTCGGGATATCGAAGAAGTCAATTTCTGGCTCTTTGCCTGCCTGAAAGAAGCACCCAATCAAGAAACACTCGATCCCCTGTTAAGCTTCTTTCTGGAAACCTTTAACCCGGACTTGATCCCTTACATTCATCCTGAAGTCCAACAGTTTATTCTAAGTCATGTTTTGGTCAAACCGCTTTCCCTTTTTCGGTATGGGGAGCCTGGTGTTATTCAATCCTACCAGGCGATCCGTCAGTGGGCAGAACGGCTCATTCAAGACAAAGAGAATGTTCTGCCTTCTTTTGCCGCATCCTATGCCATGGACCAGCTCTTCTCCGGTAACTTGGAGGAAGCCGAAGCCTTTGCTGAAGAAGATTCCTTTATCTGGGCTTGCATTCTGTTGCTCAAAGGCGATTTAGCTGCGGCCCTTCCTGTTTTTGAAAACACTGTTAAAGCCTATCGAAAAGGTTTAGGCAGTAAGACTGCTATTCTCCAAGGTCCTGCCCATCTCTTTTATGTTCTGGTCTTATTGCGTTCTCCAGATGCCAAGCACCATAAACAGGCTCAGTCTTATTTAGTGACTGCTCAAAAACAATACACGTATCGCAATGATCGCAGCGAAGATAGTCTGATTCAGGAACGACTCTCCTTTCTATTGAGCGTCCAATCGGGTCTGGCTAAACCTGAAGAGGTCACACGTTTTCTTCCACTTCAAACTACTCAATCGGTTTGGGTGAAGCTCTTAACCTGCCTGCTCTTGTATTGGATGGGTAATGCCAAGTTCGATAAGCAAACTGAATTGTTGAACCTTCACCTGGATTTAGAAGTACTGGGCTTCCATTGGGTTTCCGCTCAAGTCGCGGATCTTCTGCATCGTATGGATGTCCCTGAATATGGTAAACCCAGCCCTTACGATAAAATGGCGGATTGGTTCGAGCGCCAAGAACCCTGGCAACGACAGTTATCAGCGCTCATGCAACTGTCTGGCTTCCGCCCTGCAGGAGAAGAGAAAAGTATTGTCCGTCGTTTAGTCTGGCATCTGGACTATCATTCTGACCGAGCCATTGATATTGCTCCCCTGGAGCAAAAACGAGATGCCAACGGAAAGTGGACTAAAGGTCGTCCCATTGCTCTGAGACGACTCGCAAAAGAACCCGAGACAGTCCCGTTTTTAACATCCCAAGATCAGCATGTGCTTCAATCCATTGAAAAGGACTCTGCTTACTCCTATTACGGTGGAAGCACCTACGAGATCAATGCTGAACAAGCCCTACCCGCTTTAGTCGGGCATCCCACTGTGTTTTGGGCTAATACGTCTGGGGTGCGCGTGGAACTCTTAAGGGCTAATCCTGAACTTTTAGTTCATAAGCAAGACAGTCGCTTAAGCATAAAACTGCATCCTGAAATTGATCCGCATTTTCGCGCTTCCATTATTGTGGAAAAAGAAACGCCGACGCGTTTACAGATATTTCAAATCACTGAACAGCATCGCCAAATTGCGGCTATCCTCAATGGTGAACTCACCATTCCTGTTGAAGCTGAACAACATGTTATGGATATGATTTCAGCCATTGCTCCTCTGATTACCGTTCAATCGGATGTGGGCCAATCGGAATCCCTGCAACAAATCGATGCCGATAACCGAATCCACGCCCTGCTTTTACCCTATCAAAGTGGCTTGAAGATGCAACTTCGGGTTCGTCCCTTAGGGGATACAGGAAGCTATTATGTCCCTGGACAAGGAGCGGAAAGTTTAATCACCGAACTCAACAGAACACCCGTTCAAGCCAAACGTAATCTACCCCTTGAACAGGATCAAATGCACCAACTCATTTCTTCTTGCTCGGTATTAGAGAAAGCTGAATTAACCCATGACGAGTGGTTCCTGGAAGACGCGGAAAACGCTCTTGAATTACTTCTTCAACTCAAGGCCCAAGGGGAAGCCATTAAAGTCAGTTGGCCGGAAGGGGAGAAGTTTAAACTGGCTACAAGCCAGGCACTCGATAATGAGTACCTCCAGTTTCATATTCAAAAGGATCGCGATTGGTTTGCCGTATCCGGTGAATTTCAATTAGATGAGTCCCGAGTTCTCGATCTCCAGAACTTATTGGATTTAGTCAGAAAAAGCCCTGGTCGCTTTGTCTCCTTGGGTGAAAATGAGTTTCTGGCCTTAACGGAAGAATTTCATCGTCGCCTGACCGATCTAGCTGAATTTTCGGAACGCCAAGGCAAAACAGCGCGTATTCATCCCTTAGCCAGTTTTGTTCTGGAAGATCTCGGACAAGAAGCGGACGCGGATGACCATTGGAAAGAGCATTTAAAACGCCTCAAATCGTTGGATAAACTGCTACCTCAAATACCTTCAACGCTCCAAGCGGAATTGAGAGATTACCAGCAGGACGGATTTCGGTGGCTGGCTCGTTTGGCTCATTGGGGTGTTGGAGCCTGTCTTGCCGATGACATGGGCTTAGGCAAGACTGTTCAGATGCTAGCCATTCTACTGGAGCGAGCGTCTCTGGGACCTGCTTTAGTGGTTGCTCCAGTGTCAGTGTGTACCAATTGGATAAGTGAAAATGAACGCTTTGCTCCTTCCTTAAACACAATGCTTTTTGGACCAGGGAATCGAGAAGCACAGCTCTCTAATCTGAAACCTTTTGATCTCCTTGTGGTGAGTTATGGGCTTTTACAGCAAGAGGCGGAACGCTTTGCAGAAATACAATGGAGTACGGTTGTTTTAGATGAAGCCCAAGCCATTAAGAATGCCCATACCTTACGTTCTCAAGCGGTTATGTCATTGTCTGCCAATTTCAAGATTGCAGCCACAGGGACGCCTTTAGAGAATCATTTAGGAGAGTTATGGAATCTTTTCCGCTTTATTAACCCAGGCTTGTTAGGTTCTCTCAAACAGTTTAACGAGCGTTATGCAGGCCCTATTGAACGGCAACATGACCCACAAGCTCGTCAGCGTTTACGCCGCCTTATCCAGCCTTTCATCCTCAGACGGCTTAAAAGCCAGGTGCTTTCAGAGTTACCCGCCCGAACAGAAATTACCTTGGATGTTGAGCTCAGTCCCGAAGAACGTGCCTTTTATGAAGCTTTACGTCGTTCCGCTGTAGAGCATTTAGAAAGCTTGGGACAGATGCCCCCGGCTCAACGGCAACTCAAAGTCTTCACCGAGATGATGAAACTCAGACGAGCGTGTTGTAACCCCAATCTGGTCGCTCCTGAATTGAAGTTAAGCAGCAGTAAGCTTGCCATGTTTGGGAACCTGGTTCAGGAATTGATTAAAAACAAGCACAAGGCTCTGGTCTTTAGCCAGTTTGTAGATCACTTGGCAATCATTCGAGAGTACTTGGATAAAGAAGGGATTTCGTATCAGTACCTGGATGGATCTACACCGCTACAAGAGCGTCAAAAGCGAGTTCAGGCATTCCAAAATGGAGAAGGTGATCTCTTCCTCATTAGCCTAAAAGCGGGTGGGACTGGGTTAAATCTCACAGCTGCGGATTATGTCATTCACATGGACCCCTGGTGGAACCCCGCTGTGGAAGACCAAGCCTCTGATCGTGCTCACCGTATGGGACAGCAACGGCCTGTTATGATTTATCGCCTAGTGACTCAACATACCATTGAAGAAGCCATTGTTTCTCTGCATTCCCAGAAACGGGACCTGGCTGATAGTTTGCTTGAAGGTAGTGACTTTGCCAGCCGTATGTCTACCCACGACATGATTAACCTACTCCAAGATAAGTGGAGATCATGAGTTGTCTGCCAAACATAGGATCTACGTGGGCAGCATTCTCCTTTAAAAAATGACACAGGAATGTAACCTGATGACGACTCAATCTAAAACGCATGTCCTAAGCTGGTTAACTATTTCAAACCTGTCTGAGTATGCAGAATCTTCTGCTTATTTTGAACGAGGGAAGAACTATTACCATCAAGGGAATGTCAGCACCTTGGAAGAAGAGGACGGTATTGTCACAGGCAAGGTGATTGGACAAGAAACTTATCAAGTCCGCCTTTGGGAAGACGGAGAAGAGCTTGGATATGAATGCGATTGTCCTTTGGGAGACGGAGGGGAATTCTGTAAACATTGCGTTGCTGTCGGCTTAGCGTGGATCAATGACTGTCAGATAAAACCCAAGGCTTCGCCAAAAGAGCTTTCACCAGGGGCCGCTTTGGGTAAGAAAGACGTTGAGCGCTTTCTATACGCGCAAGATAAATCAAAGCTGGTACAGTGGCTCATGGAGCAAATCCGTAAGGACAAGCAGTTGGGAAACTACTTCAAGCTCCAAGCGGCCCATCATACTCCAGAACCAAATTTAAGAAAATTGACTGCCACCTATCGTGAAACCATTAAAAAGGCCATTGATATTGGCGAGCGAAATTTCATTGAATATCGAGAAGCCCGTCACTACCAAGCGGGTGTCTGGGTCGTAGTTAACAGCTTACAAGATTTATTGTCAGAAAAGCCCGATGCGCACCATGCTCACTTGGTTATAGACTTGGTTGAATTTGCATTACAGCGAGTTGAGAAAGCGACCAACTCAATAGATGACTCAAATGGCGGTATGGGCGAAATCATGTATCACTTGGTGAAAATCCATCATGAAGCGTGTAAACAAGCTACCGCTGATCCCGAAGAGCTAGCCGGACGGTTGTTTAATTGGGCCTTACAATCACAATGGGACAACTTTAGCGATGCTGTAAGCATCTATGCAGATGTCCTTGGAAAGGCCGGTTTAAGCACCTATCAAAAACTTGCTGAAGCCTATTGGCGAAAAATGCCTTCTATCGCTCCAGGGGGAAAATCCGACTATTCTCATGAACGTTCTGTGATAACTCGTATTATGGAAGACTTAGCAAAACAGACTGGCAATGTAGAGGCATTGGTTGCTGTTAAAAGTAAAAAGCTGGAATATGCCTATAATTTCCTGACGATTGCTGAACTTTACTTGGAAGCAAAAAAGCCTGAAAAAGCTTTGGAATGGGCAGAAAAAGGTCTCCAAGCTTTTCCTGATAAAACCGATTATCGATTACGTGACTTCCTTGCAAATCGTTATCACGAGTGCAAGCAACACAATAAAGCGATGAACTTGATTTGGCTTGAATATACTGAAACGCCACGCTTAGATCGCTACCAACTGTTAAAAAATCATGCCTTTAAACTTGAAAATCCTGATGCAGCTTGGCAACCCTGGCGTAAAAAAGCGTTAACGTTTCTTAGGGAAAAGCTAAAAGCAGATGCCGCCAAGTCAGAAAAAAGGCCGTGGGCAACCCCTACTCATTCTCACCTGGTGGAAATCTTCGTCTGGGAAAAAGATTTAGAAGCAGCTTTAAAAGAGGCAAAATCCGGCGGTTGCGAGATGGAGCTTTGGTTGAAACTTGCAAAAGCGCTTGAGAATAGCACTCCTGAAAAGGCAATTGAAATTTACCAGGCTCAAATCCCTGTCATCGTTTCCCAAACCAATAATCGAGCTTATCAAGAAGCTTTTGAAATCTTAAAAACGATGCATCGCTTAATGAAGCAAATCGATCAGGCAAAATCCTTTCAAGCGTATTTATTGAAGCTCAGACAACAATTTCAACCTAAACGCAACTTCATGAAACTACTGGAATCACCTGAGCTGAAAAACGGCTAACCTATAGGCTTTAAAAGTCCAGATTACCTTTTAGTCTATAAGCCAGCCTTGAATAGCGCTTTCCTTTCTCTGACTGTTTAATCGCAATCCAAAGGGCTTTTTTACTGCCGAGGATAATCACCAGTCGCTTACCTCGTGTCACAGCGGTATAAAGGAGATTTCGCTTCAACATCTGGTAATGCTGCGTATGCAAAACCACCACGACGACAGGGTATTCTGATCCTTGGCTTTTGTGGATACTACAGGCATAAGCGAGAACCACCTCATCCAGTTCATCCAAATCGTAGACTATGGGTTTCCCGTCAAAGTCTATGTTGACTTCCTTTTCAACCTCGTTGATATTTTGGATAATGCCCAAGTCCCCGTTAAACACTTCTTTCTCGTAATTGTTCTCGATCTGCATGACCTTATCGCCAATGGCAAAGCGAGTCCCAAAGCGTTCAACAGAAACCAGTGGAGTCGGATTCAAAGCCTTCTGTAATTCCAGATTCAAAGATCGAGCACCAAGGCCGGAACGATTCATGGGCGTTAAAACCTGAATATCGGCAATGGGGTTGAAACCGAATCGCTTGGGAATGCGTTCTTTTACCAGTTTAATCAATCGATCCTGAACGACTTCCGGTTCATCCGCCTCAATAAAATAGAAGTCACTCAAATCATCAGAAGGAGTATCCAAGCGTGGCATGCGGCCTTCGTTAATCTGGTGGGCGGAAGTGACAATTTTGCTTTCCGCTGCTTGCCTAAAAATCTCAGTGAGCCGCACAACAGGGAGACAACTAGAATCCATGAGATCAGCCAAGACATTCCCAGGCCCGACACTCGGTAGTTGATCCACATCGCCCACAATCAAGACAGCCGTTTTGGGTGGAACTGCCTGAATCAAACGATTCATTAAGGACAAGTCCATCATAGAACTTTC
>Ga0105239_10011135_pt1 | contig 10040 bp, 6 predicted proteins | sample KBSC44metaG_FD_92761 | JGI IMG/M metagenome (GOLD analysis project Ga0105239, IMG submission 92761) | Corn rhizosphere microbial communities from Kellogg Biological Station, Michigan, USA - KBS C4-4 metaG | ecosystem: Host-associated > Plants > Roots > Rhizosphere > Soil | place: Michigan, USA...
AGCCCATTTCAGCTATCCGGGGCAACAAAGCCTCGCAATCCTTAAATGTGCCATGCTTACCTTCAACCGGCGAGGCCGATCTTGGAAAAAAACAATACCAACTGCTAAAGCCGGCTTTTTCCCTGTCAACATATACTTTAAGCTCGCGCAGGTAAATTGTCGCGTTATCCAAATTTGGATATTGGTTGATCAAATAATGAACCTCTTTTCCTAAAACCAAATTTATCGCAAGGTCATATTTGCTTTCATCCCTTAGCGTGGCGACAATTTTGTTAATAGTTTTCTGATCTGCTTTATTTGCCTGGGGCAACATTGCCTCTAAAAATTCCGCTCCTATCAATAATTCGACGCCCATGTGTTGAGTGTCCTGGTACTTTTTAACAAAGCCTTCCTGCCAGGTCAAAGGATGATCGACCCAGCCAATTACTGTGTAGTTATAAAATCCGGTTTTTGTTACTTGGAACGATGCCTGCCAGCGATCGTTACTTAATAGCTGCATGGGAACATGCAGCCAGTTCTTTTCGCTCTCGTGTTTATACAATACTTGGCCGCGCACATGGTCGTGGCCATCGGTAAATATATCTGCCTCAACCCGTATTATTTCGCCGGGAATCTTTTTTATATAGAATCTGCCCGCATCAATTTCAGGCGTGACATGCTCAACAATAACCCGTTGCAAGCCGTTTTTATCCATTGGTTCGAAAAATGGTATTAATCGATTAAATTGATCCTTTATAAACTTAGCAACAAAATATCCGGGTGAATGTGATTACCCTCCGAATAATTAACTGATTGTCAATTGCATAAAATTCTTCCTCAATTTTAATTGCACGGTTTTATCCGATGCAACCATAAAATCCTTCACCTCGTTATTATCGGCAATTATTCTCGTAGGCTTAAACGGCAGTCCTATAATATTCAAATGATAATTTTCGTATCGGGGGGTATACAATCCCTCCATGCTTTGTTGTATGGTTAGCTTATTCTCTTTCCCACGTACTACAAACTTCTTCTCCAGGTAAATGTCCTGCTCGTAAGCAAAAGTCTCGCCATAATCTTCAAAAATGAATGAATTAGCTTCAAAATCGCTGTAATACACATTCATTTTAACTTCTTCTATCTCTTTCTCACCCACATATTGCATTACAGGATATTCAGGTATTACCGAGCCCGCTTTTACAAAAACAGGCATCGTTTCCAATGGAGTAGCTACCGTTACTTCTTTGCCACCGTCAACAAGTTCGTGCGTCCAGAAATTATACCATTTACCTTTAGGCAGATAAACCTCGCGGGTCTTTTGCCCGGCAGCAAGCACAGGGCAAATTAATATTTTATCTCCGTAGGTAAATTCATCCTGCCGGAAATGATTGGTTAGTTCGTCCTGCTCGTGCATAACCACCGGTCTCAGTATCGGGAACCCATAACGATGATGCTCCCAGAATGCTGAATACAGATAAGGAAGCAATCTATAACGTAGTTCTATAAATTTCCTGTTGATGGATGTATAAGGCTCACCAAAGCTCCATGGTTCGCGCTCCTTGGTATCGCCTGCAGAGTGAGCCCGCATAAACGGCGAAAAAGTCCCCATTTGTATCCAGCGCGTAAACAGCTCACCGTCGGGTTCACCGCTAAAACCACCAATATCGGTTCCGCAGAATGAAACACCGGATATTGACAAGCGCTGGCACATAATGTTACCTAATATCAAATGTTCCCATGATGCTACGTTATCCCCCGTCCAGACGGACGAAAAACGCTGAACTCCCGAATATCCCGCCCGGGTAATAGTGAAGGGGCGTTTATTCTTCATGATCTTGCGCAAACCTTCATAAGTTGCCCGAACCATCTGCATCCCGTACACGTTATGTGCTTTGCGGTGTGATCCGCGCTGGCCATCATACTGATGACGAACATCATCGGGAAAAGTACCCGTGCCAAATACGGCCGGTTCATTCATGTCGTTCCAAACACCGGCTACGCCCAGCTGTACTAATTCGTCAAACAAATCTCCCCACCATTCCCTAACTTCCGGATTGGTAAAATCAGGAAACTGGCAGCGACCTGGCCACACGTGGCCCTCCATAAAATAATCGTCGCAACGACGGCAGAAATATTTGTTCTCCTTGCCTTCCTTAAATACCGAGTAATTATCATCCACCCTTATTCCGGGGTCGATAATAACTACGGTTTTGAAGCCTTGTTCCGACAATTCCCTGATCATTCTCTTCGGATCAGGGAAGTATTTGCGGTTCCAGGTAAAACATCGATAGCCGTCCATATAATCGATGTCCAGGTAAATACCATCGCATGGTATCTTCTTTTCGCGGAAAGTTTTGGTTACCATCCGCACTTTTGACTCCGGATAGTAACTCCAGCGACATTGATGATAGCCCAATGCCCACATCGGCGGCATGGGATGCGTACCTGTCAATAAGTGATATCGCTTCACAACGTCCATCATATGCGGACCGTGGATATAATAATATTGCAGTTCGCCGCCTTCAGCCCAAAAACTTGTTTTTGTAGGGTCTTCCGCGCCGAAATCAAAATCGGCCTTAAAAGTATTGTCGAAAAATATACCGTGGGCAATACCTTCGTTTAAGCTAATATAAAAAGGTATGCTACGGTACAGCGGATCCTGGTTCCAGGCGAATGAGTAAGCATCCGTGTTCCAGTTTTTCAATCGCTTGCCGCGCAGGTTAAGTTCTGTAGCCTTATCACCCATTCCAAAAAAACTTTCCTGGGAATGGCAGGTTTTGGTACAATAAACGTAATATCCGCCAAATTTCACATTCTCTTCCCAGTGCATAGGCACAGCGTCCGAGCTGGTAACAAAGTTCTGGTTATCAGAGAATGATATAAAGAAATCTGTTTTCCGGATATGACAATTAATGATATTAGTATAAACAACATACTCTTCTTCCAATTCATTCAGTCCAAACACCGACACCTTTTTTTCAAGTTTAGGTACGGCATAAGAGAATTCATCCAGGAAAACACCATGGGGTGCCAAGCGTACGCGGACGATCTCATCAGTAACTACGGTAACCTCAACTTTGGCGTCACCATCAGAAAAGTAGAACTTGTTATTTTTTTGTTCGGCAGAAACCGGCCGGCTAAGGTATTTTTTTACTATTGGCTTAATCCCCGCCGCCGGATTATTGACGTGATGAAATTCATCTTCCTCCAATTCGGCCAACTTAGCGGGTGATTCTTCAGGGTCTTGTATGTTATTATCTTCCATTAAAACTATTCGTATCTTCAGTATTCTATTGTGTGTCTTTTACGCAATATAGGGATTGAGGTTCATAAATAAGACATCAATTTTCATTAATAAGTGTTAAAAAGGCCTTTATTCCTCATGTTCGTTAACGCGCAAGGTAAGCAGGGCTGCCAATATCATCATACAGCCTCCTATCTCAACAGCAAGTAACCTGTTGTTGTTCAGCAGGTGCGCCATTATCCAACCAAAGAAAAGCGATGCAATGATCTCGGGTAAAACGATGAAGAAATTAAATATCCCCATATAAATGCCAATTTTATTTTCGGGCAAACACCCGCCAAGCATGGCATATGGCATGGATAATATACTCGCCCAGGCTATGCCTACACCGGTCATCGATGCATAAAGCATGTACTTATCGTGAATAAAACCGACCGAGATCAAGCCGACAGCTCCGCAAAGCAGGCATAGCATATGAGTGTGTTTTCGACCGATTTTAGATGCTATCCACGGCAGTGAAAAGGCAAAAATGAATGTTACCACGTTATAATAGCCCAATGTCAATCCTGCAAACTCAACACCTTGCGTATATAAGGCATCTTTTTCGCTGACAGCTCCGAAAACATTCCGGGCAACAGCCGGTGAATAGTAGAACCACATTAAAAATAAACCCGGCCATGTAAAGAACTGGATCAATGCCAGTTTGCGCATTCTTTTAGGCATATTGGCTATTGCATGGAATATTTCACCTGCGCCGCCGCCAAAACCTTTTTTTGATTCTTTTACTTTCTGACGTTCAGTGATATCGGCAGGCGGATATTCGGTGCTCGTTACTATCGTATACATAACTGCCGCAATAAAGGCAAAGGCACCGATATAAAAGGAGTAGCGTACCGACGAAGGAATACTGTCACCATTAACCAGCGTATTGGTAACGTGGAACCAGTTAGCCATCATCCAGGGCAAAATAGAAGCTATTACCGAGCCAAGCCCTATAAAAATACTTTGCATGGCAAAACCGCGCGTACGTTGATCATCAGGTAGCTTATCTGTTATAAACGCCCTGAACGGCTCCATACTAACGTTAATAGACGTATCCAATATCCACAGTGTGCCGGCTGCCATCCATAAAGTTGACGACTGCGGCATAATTATCAGGCAGATAGTGCTCAAAATGGCTCCAACCAGAAAGTATGGACGTCGGCGACCTAATGTCCGGTGCCAGGTATGATCACTAAAATAACCAATAATGGGCTGAACGATAAGGCCGGTTAACGGGGCAGCAAGGAACAGAAATGGTATCTTATCCGGTTTGGCGCCAAGGTATTCGTAAATGGCACCCATGTTCGCCATCTGTAAAGCCCAGCCGAACTGTATACCCAGAAAGCCGAAGCTCATATTCCATATCTGCCAAAAGCTTAGTCTCGGCTTATGGGTCACGCTCACTGTTCTCATAATTTATGGTTCGATAGTTTAATTGGTCAAAAGTCAAGTATCAGTCCGCTTGAAGCACGTAAGGTAATTGCTATCCCATCAGCAATGTCACCTGTATTAAATTTTGTACCGCTTACTAAATCAGTAAACTCGCGGCCGCCGCTTAACTGCCAAAATTGGAGCAGGTCGGCAGGCAACAAAACTTGTATATCTCGCTCTTCGCGGTTAAAATTGGTTATGACTAATATACGTTGTTTATCGGTATATCGTAAAAACAGGTACAACCGGGTATCAAATCCCGGCTGATGTTCATTAGCGACCATTAACTCCCAAAATTTGCCTTCTCTTATGGCTTCGCTCTGCCTTGAAATATTTAGAAGTTTAGCGTAGAAAATCCGCAGATTTTTTTGACTCTCAGATAACAGCCCGCCATCAAATTTTCCTTCGTTAAGCCATTTTTGATGTTCGGGCACACCCCAGTAATCGAATATGGTAGTGCGGCCGTCTTCATTACTAAAACCCTCATTGCCGTCGCCAGGTTCGCTGCACTCCTGCCCTGAATAGATCATTACCGGCCCGGTATTCATGGTAGCTGTTACGATCATTCCCGGAACGGCCAGCCAAGGATCGCCTGCAAAAAATCGTGAAGCTATGCGCTGTTCATCGTGGTTTTCCATAAAACGTAACATATGCTGATCGATGCCCAGGCAATCACGGTTCCAAACCTGGTTGATTTCCCACGTGGTGGCATCCGGCCAGTTACAGGTTAATTTACGGATAGCGTCATACAGGCCTACTTTATCATAAAGATAATCGAACTTACCAATAGAAATATAATCGTGGTATTTGCCAATTTCGTAGGCTTCGCCAATGAAGATCAGTTGCGTAAATTTACTCTTCAGCTTCCCTATCACCCAGCCCCAAAACTCAAAAGGAACCATCTCCACCATATCGCAACGGAAGCCGTCGATACCCTTTTCACTCCAAAAGTGCAGGATATCGTACATTTTACCCCAAAGCGGAGGTATAGGGTCGAAATAAGTTTTTCGGTTATCCAGGTAATCAACGCCATAATTCAACTTAAGAGTCTCAAACCAGTCGTTGATGTTTGGCGTGGAAGTAAAGCGGTCGTTTCCAGTTGCTTTGGCAGGATTTTCTTCAAACATCCCGTCTTTCAGAGGACTATAAAATTCATCTCCGCCCGGGTTATAGCCGGGCGGGACAACGAAAGACTGTCCTGGTAAATAATAAAAATCATTCGCCGGACTGAATGCCTTGCTTTTATCATCATCCTGCCCAAAATCCCGAACATTTTCGGGGCGTTTATCTGAGGCATAGGTTCGTGCAACATGATTTGGCACAAAGTCCATGATCACCTTCAGCCCGTTATCATGCGTTCGTTTGATAAGCGCCTCAAATTCGCCGATACGGTTATTGACATCGACGGCCAGATCAGGGTCGACATCATAATAGTCCCTGACGGCGTATGGCGATCCCGCGCGACCCTTTACCACATCCGGATCATCAGAGTTGATGCCGAATTGCGAGTAGTCTGTCATGGTAGCGTGCTCAATCACACCCGTATACCACATATGGGTGAAACCCATTTTTTTGAGCTCCTGCAGCGCACTATCCGAAATATCGTTGAATTTGCCGCAGCCATTCTCCTCTATGGAACCATAAAATTTGTTCACCTGTTTAGCATTGCCAAACAAGCGGGGCAGTAACTGGTAAATGATGAGTTTGTGATCGGTGGTCAATGATATGATCTTAAATTATGCTTCAACCAGCAATTCGTTGTTTGCTTTTACTACCTGGTCTTTCCCATAAATGGTGACAGTCAGTTCATTACCGGATAGGTTCTTGATCTGCACGCCCTCTTTACCCATCCTGATGTTCAGCAAAGTGCCACGGAAACCGATATGAAATGAAAATGATTTCCATTTGGCGGGCAAGAAAGGATTAAAAGATAACTTGCCATGCCTTACGCGCATACCACCAAACCCCTGCACAACGGCCATCCAGGTACCCGCCATCGAGGTGATGTGGCAGCCATCTTCGGTATCGTTATTGTAATCATCCAGGTCGAGTCGCGATGTACGCAGGTAAAACTCATACGCCCTTGCTTCATCACCCAATTTGGCAGCGATCACCGCGTGCACGCAAGGCGATAAAGATGACTCATGTACCGTCCGTGGCTCATAGAAATCATAATTGCGGCGGATGGTATCAATATCATACCTATCCTCAAAGAAATATATCCCCTGTAGCACATCGGCCTGTTTGATGTAGCACGAGCGCAATATCCTGTCCCAGCTCCATTTCTGGTTTAACGGGCGTTCGCTAGCAGGTATATCTTTTACCAGCGTTTGATCTTTGTCCAGATAGCCATCCTGTTGCAAAAACACAGCCAACTTTTCATCAAAAGGGAAATACATTTTTTCAATGATGTCCCTGAATCTTGTGGTTTCTTTTTCCTTGAAGTTGACCTTATTTACCAATGCATCATATTTGGCAGGATCAGTAGCTTTAACCTTTTCGGCCACATCCATAGCATATTGCATGCACCAGCAAGCTATGGTATTGGTATACCAATTATTGTTGACGTTGTTCTCATATTCGTTGGGGCCGGTTACACCCAGCATTACGTACTGCTGTTTGTCATCGCTCCAGTTTACCCGCTGCGACCAGAACCTGGCTATAGCAATCAAAACTTCCAGCCCATAATCGGCTAAGTATTTTTCATCACCGGTGTAGCGTACATAATCAAATATCGCGTGAGCAATAGCGCCATTGCGGTGTATTTCTTCGAATGTTATTTCCCACTCGTTATGACATTCGGCGCCATCCATTGTAACCATGGGGTATAAAGCGGCGCCATTTTTAAAGCCGAGCAACTGTGCGTTTTCTATGGCTTTGCCCAACTGTTTGTAGCGATATAATAGCAAATTGCGGGTAACTTTCTGATCAGCAGTAGCCAGGTAAAAAGGTACACAATAAGCTTCGGTATCCCAGTAAGTAGAACCACCGTATTTTTCACCGGTAAATCCTTTGGGGCCGATATTCAAACGGTCGTCCTCGCCCGTATAAGTTTGATTCAACTGGAAAATATTAAAGCGTATACCCTGCTGCGCCGAAGCATCACCTTCAATAATAATATCATTATGCAGCCATTTCTGCTCCCATGCAGCGGCCTGCTCCGACAGCATTTTTTCAAAACCTTTTAGGCTGATCGCTTTTAAGGTAGTTTTCAATACTTCCGACAACGCTTCCACAGGATAATTTTGGGAGGATATATTAGCCGCAAATTTTGTTATCGCGATAGGTTGGCCCACAACTGCTTGTAAAGTAACAGATGAAGCCACGTACTTATCTTTTTCAACGCGTTCTACAGTGGCATCAACAGGAGCATTATTCTGAGTGATCGTGAATTTCTGACCGGTGGCCACTTCAAACCCGGTCTTTTTAGTGCGAAGCTGTATATATCCCCCGTCGTGCCAACTTTCCTTTTCTGCTTCATCCCAAAATTTCTCGTCGTAATTGGAATCTTTATTTACAACGTCGCCATTAATGAATGGCGTAACTATTAGCGGACCGCTATAATTCAACGGAGTGATGGTATATTTGATCGCCCCGGTCTCATCATCCACGATACTGCAAAAACGTATTGCCTCTACTTCAACTTCTGCACCTCTTGCTGTTTTTGCACGGAAAGTTCTTTTCAAATACCCCTCTTTCATGTTCAGCTCGCGGCGGAAAGCGCTCACTTCGCATTTAGCCAGGTCAAGCTGTTCGTCACCCAGCGCTATATTGATCCCGATCCAATTAGCCGCGTTGATCACTTTGGCAAAATATTCCGGATAGCCATTTTTCCACCAGCCCACGCGGGTTTTATCAGGATAGTAGACCCCCGCAACATAGTTACCGGAAAGGGTTTCGCCGCTATAAGCCTCTTCAAAATTGGCACGCTGGCCCATACGGCCATTGCCTAAACTAAAAATACTTTCGGATATGGTATTGTATTCAGGCTTAAAGCCTTCTTCTATGATCTTCCACTCGTCAACTTGTATGTAATCCTTCATTCTAATGTGATGTGTTTATTCAATAGGGGTTATCATTTTTCGGATAATAATTCCTCTTCGAAATGATGTGATTTTAACGTTTTATAGTTTATTTAACTTTTCCAAATTCATTTTATCCAAACCGCTGATCACGAGGTTCGCTTTTCCCAGTACATCCGGTGAGCCAATTCCGACCACTTTCATTCCACCATTAATAGCAGCTTCAACTCCGGCTATAGCATCTTCAAATACCACGCAGTTCTTTGGCTCCACATTCAATTCCTCTGCACCTTTCAAAAATACTTCAGGGTCGGGTTTTGGCTTGCTTACTTTATTACCGTCGATTACGACATCGAACAGATGCGTTATATCCACTTTTTCCAGTATCGTCATTGAATTTTTGCTTGCTGAACCGAGCGCTGTTTTGATACCATCGCTTTTACATAATTCGACAAATTCTTTCGCTCCCGGCAACACTTCATCAGGAGTCATTTTGTTGATCATGTCCACATACCAGTCGTTTTTCCGTGTGGCCAGTTCCTCTTTTTCAGCATCCGTTTTGGTTACTCCTCCCCATCCCAATATCAGGTTGAGCGACGCCATGCGGCTCACTCCTTTTAACTTTTCGTTATCTTCTTCGGTGAAATCAAATCCCAATTCATTCGCCAGTCGCTTCCACGCTTTGTAATGATAAACCGCAGTATCCACAATCACCCCATCCAGGTCAAAAATGCATGCTTCTATAGTATTCATTCAATATTTTCTCAGCAAATAACCTGCTGATTTAAAGTAGCTAAATATAATTTATTAATGGGTGTTTTTGGATATTAATTCCAAAACTAAGGTTCCCTTTGCAGGCAACGTTAATTTTGAAAGATCGATCGTCTTATTGGTGATCACATTCTTTGCTTTCTCCGCTCCGTTAATGCGTTCAGCATAACGTGCTGTTTCAACATCCTGTTCTTTCTCACGACTGTTATATACGACCATTACGGTTTTTGCCGCATCATACCGAAAATACACATACACACCATTTTCAGGTATATACTGCATCATCTTACCCGTTTGTAACGCCGTGGTATTTTTACGGTAATTTGCCAATGTTTTCACATAATTAAACGCTTCATTCTCCTTCTCACTCCTGCCTTTGGCTGAGAATTTGTTATCCTTATCACCAGCCCAGCCGCCCGGGAAATCCTCACGCACCAGACCATCGGGATTGGAAAAATTTTTCATCAGTATCTCGTCGCCGTAATACATCTGCGGTACACCACGCATGGTCATCAGCATGGCCATTCCCGATTTATATTTTGTAAAATCCT
>Ga0105239_10011136_pt1 | contig 10040 bp, 7 predicted proteins | sample KBSC44metaG_FD_92761 | JGI IMG/M metagenome (GOLD analysis project Ga0105239, IMG submission 92761) | Corn rhizosphere microbial communities from Kellogg Biological Station, Michigan, USA - KBS C4-4 metaG | ecosystem: Host-associated > Plants > Roots > Rhizosphere > Soil | place: Michigan, USA...
AGGTCGACGGTGGCGAGGGCGGCCATGGCCCGTTCCTTGCGCTCGCTCGGCCGGACGCCGGCGTAGACCAGCGGCAGCTCCACGTTGCGCCACGCCGGGAGGTAGGCGAGCAGGTTGAACTGCTGGAACACGAAGCCGATGAAGACGTTGCGCACGTCTGACAGCTGGTTCTCGTCGAGGTCCTGCACGTCGTGGCCGGCCAGGCGGAAGATGCCGGCGGTGGGCACGTCGAGGCAGCCGAGGATGTGCATGAGCGTCGACTTGCCCGATCCCGACGGACCCATGATCGCGACGTACTCGCCCTGCGCGATCGACAGCGAAACCCCGCGCAGAGCCGCCACCTCGATAGGTCCGGTTCGGTAGAGCTTCGTGACGCTGTCCAGTTCGATGACCGGCGCTCCGTCCGCGAGGTCGTCCACCGCCTCGTCGGTGCGGTCGCGCCTAGCCACCGGTCCCTCCTCGGGAGCCGCCGCCGAAGTTCCCACCGCCTCCGCCGCCGAAGTTCCCGCCGCCTCCGCCTCCGAAGTTCCCGCCTCCGAAGTTCCCACCTCCGAAGTTCCCACCGCCAGTGCCACCGAAGTTCCCGCCACCGAAGTTCCCACCGCCAGTGCCGACTCGGCCGGTGACGGGCGCGCCAGAGCGGTTGGTGGTCGCGCCTGCGGTCCGATTCGGAACGGTCAGCTGGATCTGGACCTCGTCACCGTCTGCGAGTCCTGAGGTGACCTGGGTCTGGGCCCCGGAGGAGAGTCCGACTCCGACGGTGGCCTTCACGACCTTTCCGTTGACGACTTTGTTCACGTAGTCCGTGCCGTTGGTGTCGCGGTGCAGCGCGTTTACCGGAACCACGAGAACGTTGCTGAGTTGCTTGTAGATCAGGGCGGCGGTGACGGTTTCGCCGTCGTGCAGTCCAGATGGCGAGCCGGTCACCGCGATGACCACCGGATAGCTCGCCGTACCCGAGGTGGACGACGAGACGACCGCGATCGAGGAGATCGTGCCGTAGAGCGTCCCGCTTGCGCCGCTTACGGTCAGCTGCGCTTGGTCGCCGGCCTTGATCAGGTCGACGGACGTCGAGTCCACGGTCGCGTCGACGATCCAGGAGTTGGTGCTGATCACCTGGATCGAACTGCTCGATGAGCCGCTGTTGGACCCGCCGCTCGAGTTTCCGGCGCCGGATGAGCCAGAACTCGATGAACCGGCGCCGGATGAACCGGAGCCAGACACCGACTGGCCGAGGCTGAGGCCGACGCTGGCGACGACCCCGGTGATGGGTGAGGTCAGCGTCGCGCCCGCCAAAGCGGCCTGGGCCGAGGTCAGTTGGTTCTGAGCGGCTGCGAGCGCGGCCTCGTCGGCGGCCAGTTGCGCGGCCGTCGCGTTGGTGTCGGCGTTGACCTTGGCCTGGTCGTTCGCGACCGTCGCTTGCGCCTGCGCGACGTTCGCGGCCAGGGATGCCGAGTTGATCGTGGCCAGGGTCTGACCCGCCGTGACGGTCTGCCCTTCGCTTACCGACACCGAGGTGACGACGCCCGGCGAGGAGAAGCTGAGCGTGTCGTCCTGCGCGGGCGCCAACGTCCCGCTGGCCGACACGGACTGCCGGATCGTGCCCGTGGTGACGGTGTCGGTGATTGTGGTCGTCGTCGCGGCAGCTGGCTTCGCGTCGTTGCCGCCAACCGCGAGGTACGAGCCGATGCCGGCCCCGGCCAGCACGACGACGACGATGACGCTCGTCCAAGTGGGATGGCGTCGAACGGTCCGCCCGACAGTTTGCAGGCGGGTGGGTGTCCTTGTGTCGGAAGATGCTTCGCCGCTGTCGACGGCCTCGTCGGTGGCGGCCCCGTCCGCGGTCAAGACGCTCCGCCCAGCGCCCCGTGAGGCCGTCCCTGGCCCGTCCAAACCGACATTTGCCCTCCCGCCGTCCGGGCCGGAACTCGTCCGGATCGGCGTTGAGAACATCGCAGTCACCTGTATGGCTACTGCTAGCAAGCCATGACTCAGCAATGAGCGGCTAAGAGATGGCTGTGCATAGCGCCCTTTTACGAAACTCGACGGGATCCGTGCCGGGCCTGGAATTGATTGATAACCTAACTATGTGGAGAGCGAACTAACTGTGCGTGGTGTTCCCGTTACAGCTGCGTGCGGGCGGGTAGCGGCGCGCCTGGCTCGCCAGGCGGAGCAGGCGCTCGGGGAGGTCGACCTGTCGCTGCCCCAGTACCGAATCATGCTGCTACTCGACGAAGGCTCAGCGGTCGCGTCGCGGCTTGCCGATGCGCTGGCGGTAAGCCGCCCGACCGTCACGTCAGTCGTCGACGGGCTGGTCGCGCGCAACTTGGTGTCGCGCCGCCACGGCGATGATGGCGACCGTCGTCGGATCGGCCTGAGCCTGACGTCGGCCGGTCGTCGCCTGCTCGACGCGGCGGATCGAGCAGTGGACGCGCGCCTTCGTGACATCGCCGGGCATCTCGGCAACGACGCGCTGGTCGAGGACGCGATGGCCGGCCTGGATGTCTGGCGGACAGCTCTCGACGCGCACCGCGCCGCGAAGCTCGGCGCGTCGGAGGTTGGCGCCGCGAAGCTCGGCGCGTCGGAGGTTGGCGCCGCGAAGCTCGGCGCATCGGAGGTTGGCGCCGCGAAGCTCGGCGCATCGGAGGTTGGCGCCGCGAAGCTCGGCGCGTCGGAGGTTGGCGCCGCGAAGCTCGGCGCGTCGGAGGTTGGCGCCGCGAAGCTCGGCGCGGGCTCGGCGACGCTGGCGACGACCTCGTGAGCGTCTCGGCGCTCACCCAGGATCACGACGAGTCCTCGGCCGGATCGCCGTGGCTGCCGGCGTTGCCCGTCTCGCGATATGGTCCGCCGCGCGCCGGCATTGACCCGGATCGCGACAAGACGTGGCTGCGGCGTGCGCTGCCGATCGTCAAGGCGCACCGGGTGCTTTTCCTGCTTTCGTTGAGTCTCTCGTTCGCGGGGCTCTTCCTGCAGGTCGAGATCCCGCTGTTGCTCGGCTCGGCCGTCAACCGTTCGCTACTCGCGTACACCAAGCAGAAGGATCTTCCGGCCGGGCAGCGACGGCCCGAGAGCCATTACGAGCACCTGCTCTACCGCGACTTCGGACTGATCATCGGGCTGGCGGTGGCCGCCGGACTGTGCTGGTACTTCTCGCGTCGGCTGCTGATGAACACGGCGTACCGGATCGAGTTCGATCTCCGCAATATCATGTACAGCCACCTGAGCCGGTTGCCGTTCAGCTTCTATGACCGGGTTCAATCGGGGCAGTTGATCTCTCGCGCCAACTCCGACATTCGCTCCGTGCAGATGTATCTGGTGTTCGGGCCGTCGATCCTGGTGCAGTGCCTGATCGCCGTCGTCGCCTTCGGTTTCATGCTGTCGATCAACGTCGTTCTCGCCCTCGTCGCCATGGCGGCAATGCCGTTCGTCTTCATCATCGGCGTGCGCATGCGCAAGGTCCTCTTCCCGGTCTCGTGGCTCATCCAGTCTCGACTAGCCGACGTGGCGACGATCGTCGACGAGAACATCAACGGCGTCCGGATCGTGAAATCGTTCGCTGCTGAAGGGCAGCAACTCAACGCTCTGGCCAGGGCGGCCGAGAAGCTGCGCTGGGCTTACGTCAAAGACGCCGACATTCGCGCCCGTTACACCCCGCTGGTGCAGAACCTGTCCCAGGCCGGCCTCGCGCTGGTGATCCTGGTCGGCGGCTACCAGGCGATCCACGACCACCTGCAGGTCGGCACGATCCTCACGTTCAGCTTCTGGATTGTGATGTTGCAGTCGCCCTTCCAGATCCTCGGCATGCTGATCATGCTGGGGCAACGGGCGGCCGCGTCGGCCAAGCGCATCTATGAAGTGCTCGACGAGGAGCCGTCTATCACCGATCGTCCTGGAGCGCTCGATCTTGTCGACAGCCGCGGCGAGGTCGCCTTCGATCACGTGTCCTTCGCGTACAGCGACGGCGGCCCGCTCGTGCTCGACGACTTCGACCTGCACGTCTCGCCCGGCGAGACGGTCGCCTTGGTCGGCCGGACTGGCTCGGGCAAGTCGACCGTCACGCGGATGCTCGCCCGTTTCTACGACGTGAGCGACGGCGCCATCCGGGTCGACGGCGTCGATATCCGCGACTACACCCTGACCAGTCTCCGCAATCAGGTCGGCATCGTGCTCGACGAGCCATTCCTGTTCTCCATGTCCATTCGCGACAACATCGCTTACGGCAAACCGGACGCCGACTTCGCCGACATCGAGGCGGCGGCGAAGGCCGCGGGCGCCGACGGCTTCATCTGCGGGCTGACCGGCGGCTACGACGCCGTCGTCGGCGAGCGGGGATACACGCTGTCGGGCGGCCAGCGGCAGCGCATTGCGATCGCGCGCACGCTGTTGGTCAACCCGCCGATCCTGGTCTTGGACGACGCCACCAGCGCGATCGACATCAAGGTCGAGCAGTCGATCCATCGAAACCTGTCGGCTCTCATGCAAGGGCGGACGACGCTGATCGTCGCGCACCGGCTGTCAACCATCAGCCTCGCCACTCGCGTCGTCCTCATCGACGGGGGCCACGTCGTCGCCGACGGCACGCATCAGCAGCTGCTGGCCACCACGCCGTTGTACGGCGAGATCCTGGCGCGAGCGGAGGAACTCGAGGCCAAGGAAAACGCGCACGAGGAGAACGCGCACGGCGAGACCGCGCACGGCGAGACCGCGCACGAGGAGACCGCGCACGGGGAGGTCCGCTAATGGTGATGATGGGCGGCGGGGGCGGCTTCGGCGGCGGGGCCGGCATGTTCGCCGGCGGTCAGGGCCGTCCGTCGAACCCCGGTGGCGGATTGCCGTTCGCGGGGGTGCCATCGGAAATGCAGGCCGGCGTCGACCTGTTGCTCGCCGAGGAGCCCGAGTTCGACTCGCCGGACGTCTCGTTCAGCCAGCAGCCGGCTCCGGGGGCCAGCAAGCGGCTGACCCTGCGGCACTTGATCTTCCAACACTGGACATTGGGACTGTTGGCGGTCGTCTTCGTCTCGGTGGTCAGCGTCGCCAGCCAGCTGGGCCCGCTGCTGGTCAGTTACGCGATCAACGACGGCATCATCCCGCGCCGCATGGGCGTGGTGACGCTCGCCGCGTGCCTGTACTTGGTGTCGGTCGCCGTCGCCGCGGTCGCGCAGCAGGCGATGGTCAAGGTCACTGGTCGCCTGGCTGCCTGGGTGATGAACGACCTGCGGGTCGCTGTGTTCGCGCACCTGCAGCGGCTCGGGCTGAGCTTCTACACCGAAGAAAAGGCCGGCGTGATCATGAGCCGGATGACGAGCGACATCGAGAACCTGCAGCAGCTCCTGCAAGACGGACTCGCCCAGTTCGCGGTTCAGGGACTGACGATGATCGTCATCACGATCATCCTGTTCGTCACCAATCCGCTGCTGGCGTTGATCACGATCGCGCTGGTCGTCCCGCTCCTGACGGTCGCCTCACTGTGGTTCCAAGCCGCGTCGACGCGCGGCTACGACAAGGTGCGCGACGGCATCGCCGGCGTGCTGGCCGATCTGTCCGAGAGTTTGCACGGCATTCGCGTGTCGACCGCGCACAACCGCCAGGACCACAACATCGTCAGTCACCGCAACGTGGTCGGCCACTACCGGGACGCGAACTTCTACACGTCACGGGTCAACGCCGTCTACAGCGCGGGTACCCAGCTGCTCGGGTACGCCGCGCAGGCCGCGCTGCTGATCATCGGCGGCACGATGGTGCTCCACGGGCAACTCAACGTGGGCCAGCTGACGGCGTTCTTCCTATACCTCAGCCGCTTCATGCTCCCGATCCAGTTGCTGGTCCAGCAATACAACTCCTTCCAGCAGGGCCAGTCGTCGCTGGTGAAACTGCGCGCGTTGTTCGACATCGAGCCAAGCGTCGCCGAGAAGCCCGACGCGGCTGCCCTCGCGCCGATCGACGGCGAGGTGGTGTTCGATCACGTCACCTTCGGCTACGACCCGGCGGCGCCGGTGATCCGCGACGTCGACCTCACCATCCGAGCCGGCGAGACGGTCTCGTTCGTCGGGCCGACCGGCGCCGGCAAGTCGACGATGGCGAAGCTGGTGACTCGCTTCTACGACCCGACGCAAGGCCGGATCTTGATCGACGGCCATGATCTTCGCGACGTGACCGTCTCGTCGCTGCGCCGCCAACTCGGCGTCGTGCCCCAAGAGCCGTTCCTGTTCTCAGGCACCATCCGTGACAACCTCGCGTTCGCCCGGCCCGGCGCCGACGATGACGAGATCTGGGAGGCAATCCGGGCGGTGGGTCTCGTCGAGGTCGTCGAGCGAATGGCGCATGGCATCGACACGGAGGTTCACGAACGGGGCCAGTCGTTGTCCTCCGGGGAGCGGCAGCTGATCGCTCTGGCGCGGGCGTTCATCGCCCGCCCCCGGGTGCTCGTCCTCGACGAAGCGACGTCGAACCTCGATCTCCTGTCCGAGACCAAGATCGAAGGTGCCCTCGATGTGCTCCTTCAGGGCCGGACGGCGATTCTGATCGCGCACCGGTTGAGCACTGCCATGCGCGCTGACCGAATCGTCGTCGTTGACGACGGCGGCATCGCCGAGCTCGGCACTCACGACGAGTTGGTGCGCCTGGGCGGCCGGTACGCGGCCATGTACGCGACGTGGATCAGTGGCCTCGCCGAGGAATCCCGCTGACGCCGCTTCTTCGGTTGGCCGCTCGGCTAAAGCGCCTCGCCGGGCGCGCGGCCCTGCACAGGGCCAACGAGGTTCAGCTGTCCGGGTGCTCGGAGACGTTCGCCAGGTAGAGGGCCTCGCCGAGTTGGTCGAGCAGTCCGAGTTGGGTCTCGATGTAGTCGATGTGGCCCTCTTCGTCGGCCAGGATCGTCTCGAACAGCCGGGCGCTCGTCACGTCGCCGACTTCGCGCATGTAGTCGATTCCGCGTCGCAACCGGTCGACGGCTTCCAGCTCGATCGCCATGTCCGAGGTGAACATCTCGCGCACGTTCTGCCCGATGCGCAGCGGCTGAAGCCGCTGGTAGTTGGGCAACCCGTCGAGGAAGAGAATGCGGTCGGTGAGCGCCTCGGCGTGACGCATCTCGTCGATTGACTCGTGGCGCGTGTAGCTGGCGAGCTTGGACCACCCGAAGTTCTCCTGCATCTTCGCGTGCAGGAAGTACTGGTTGATCGCGGTGAGCTCCGCGGTGAGGTGTTCGTTGAGGTACTCGAGAACCTGCTGGTCGCCGCGCATGGACGCAGTCTAGTGGACCGCCCGAATCACGCGACCCGGACCATTGCGACCAACGGGCACGGACCGCAGTGTTGATCGACCAGCTCCTCCAGCCGGCCGACGCACGATCCGCAAGTCGTCCCGGCCCCGGTCCGCATGCCGACTTCGAGCACCGACTGGGCGCCCTCCTCGATCGCGCCGACGACCTCCTGCTCGAGGACGGCCCGGCAGATGCAGGCGTAGATGCTGGCCTCCCTTCGGCGGCGTCTCGAAAGCTGTGGTTAGGTGAGGCTACCCTCTCATCGGCGGCCAGGGAAGCTTTCGTACCCGCGAAATTCATTTGTGAGTGAGTACTCACTCATTTACGCTAGCCTTGTGAACCTGTCCCGAGCCCGGCCTCTGCCGCCGGAGGAGCGCCGGGCCGCGCTCGTCGAGGCGGCTCTGCCGTTGGTCCGCGAGCACGGTATGAGCGTCACCACTCGCCAGCTGGCCCAGGCCTCGGGCGTCGCCGAAGGGACGATCTTCCGCGTCTTCCCGGACAAGGACGCGCTCATTCACGCGGCCATCGACGCCGCCACCGACCCGGAGCGGATCATCGCCGAGCTGGCCCGGATAGATCCGACGCTGCCGCTGCGCGAGCGGCTGGTCATCCTGACCCGCGCCATGCAGACCTGGCTCAGCGGGGTGATCAGCTTGATGATGGCGATCCGCCCACCCGCCAAACACCTGGGCCCCGAGCAGGCCCGCCAGCAGCGCAACAGCAAGATCACCAACGCCGTCGCCCAGGTCATCGAGGCGGACGCCGAGGCGCTGCGAGTTCCAGTCGCCGATGTGGTGCGCACCCTGCGGGCGCTCGTCTTCGCCAGCTCCCATCCGATGTTCGCCCAAGGCGGCGCGCTGACGGCGGAGGAGGTCGTCGACGTGTTGCTCGACGGCGTCATCAAGCGGGCCGCGCCATGTTGATCCGCCTGTTGCGCGAGTACCTGCGCCCCTACAAGAAGCCGCTCGCCGCCGTCGTCGCGCTGCAGCTCGTCGCCACGCTCGCCTCTCTCTACCTCCCCAGCCTCAACGCCGACATCATCGACAAGGGAATCGCGAACGGCGACACCGGCTACATTCTGCGGACCGGCGGGTGGATGTTGCTGGTGAGCGCGGCGCAGATCGCCGCGTCGATCATCGCCGTCTACTTCGGCGCCCGCACCGCCATGAGCTTCGGTCGAGATCTGCGAGCCGCCCTCTTTCACCGGGTCGGCTCATTCTCATCTCGTGAGGTCGGCCAGTTCGGGGCGGCGTCGCTGATCACGCGCAACACCAACGACGTCCAGCAGGTCCAGATGCTCGTCGTCCTGACCTGCACTTTGCTCGTCGCAGCGCCGATCACCTGCGTCGGCGGCATCATCCTGGCTTTGCGTCAGGACGTCGGGTTGTCCTGGTTGGTGGCCGTCTGCGTGCCCGTCTTGGTCGTGTCGCTCGCCCTGATCATCCGTCAGATGGTGCCGCAGTTCCGGTTGATGCAGGAGCTCATCGACTCGGTGAACCGGGTCCTTCGCGAGCAGATCGCGGGCATCCGGGTCGTCCGGGCGTTCGTCCGGGAGCCCTTTGAGTCGCAGCGCTTCGCGGCGGCGAACACCGACCTGACCGCGACCGCGCGCCGGGTAGGCCGGTTACAGGCGTTGATCTTCCCGGTTGTCATGATCGTTCTCAACTTCTCGAGCGCCGCGGTGCTGTGGTTCGGAGCGTCACGGGTCAACGACGGCAAGATCGAGATCGGCACGCTGTCGGCCTTCCTGAGTTACCTCATCCTGATTCTGATGTCGGTGATGATGGCGACCTTCATGTTGATGATGGTTCCCCGCGCCGCCGTGTGCGCCGAGCGCATCGCCGACGTTCTCGACACCGAGTCCTCGATTCAGAAGGCCGCGCGGCCGATCACCGACGTCGGAGTCCGGGCCGAGCTCGAGCTGCGTGACGTCACGTTCTGCTATCCCGGCGCGGCCGAGCCGGTAGTTCGCCGCGTCTCACTGGGCGTTTCACGCGGTCAGACCACTGCCATCATCGGCAGCACCGGGGCCGGCAAGACCACCCTTGTCTCGCTCATCCCGCGCTTGTTCGACGTCACCGCCGGCGCCGTCCTGGTCGACGGGGTGGATGTTCGCCACTTCGACGAGGACGCCTTGTGGAGCCGCATCGCGATCGTTCCGCAGAAGCCGTACCTGTTCACCGGCACAGTGGCGAGCAACCTGCGCTACGGCAACCCGGAAGCGACGGACGAACAGCTGTGGCGCTGCCTCGAGATCGCGCAGGCCCGCGACTTCGTGTCGGCGATGCCTGGCCAGCTCGAGGCGGCGATCGCGCAGGGCGGAACGAACGTCTCGGGTGGCCAGCGTCAGCGGCTGGCCATTGCGCGCGCGCTCGTCCGCCGCCCCGAGATCTACGTCTTCGACGACTCGTTCTCCGCGCTCGACCTCGCAACGGACGCCCGGTTGCGGGCCGCGCTGGCTCCGACGGTCGCCGACGCCGCGGTGGTGATCGTCGCCCAGCGCGTGTCGACGATCGTGGACGCAGACCAGATCGTGGTGCTCGACGACGGCGCGGTGGTCGGCATCGGTCAGCACGCCGAGCTGATCGCGCAATGCCCGACCTATGCCGAGATCGTGGAATCCCAGCAGTCCGCGGAGGTGCCGGCGTGACGCAGTCCGCAAATGCCGCTTCGCAGAGTTCGACCGTCCCGAAGCGGTTGACCAACCCGAACGCGCGCCCGGGCGCTGGGGGGCCGCCCTGGATGGGCATGGGCCTGCCGGCCGAGAAGTCGATGAACTTCG
>Ga0105239_10011142_pt1 | contig 10038 bp, 5 predicted proteins | sample KBSC44metaG_FD_92761 | JGI IMG/M metagenome (GOLD analysis project Ga0105239, IMG submission 92761) | Corn rhizosphere microbial communities from Kellogg Biological Station, Michigan, USA - KBS C4-4 metaG | ecosystem: Host-associated > Plants > Roots > Rhizosphere > Soil | place: Michigan, USA...
CCTTGGATGCGATGTGTTAAGTCATGAAACAGGTGACCGGATTTCCGCGTGAGCGCGTGATCGGCATGGCCGGCGTGTTGGATTCGGCGCGCATGGCCTGCTTTATTGCGCAAGAACTGAATGTCTCCGTTAAAAACATTAATGCTTTTGTGATGGGCGGCCATGGCGATACGATGGTGCCTCTGCCGCGTTATACGACGGTGGCGGGTATTCCTTTGCCGGATCTTTTGCCCAAAGAAAAGATCGATGCCATCGTGAAACGCACGGCCAATGGGGGCGCCGAAGTCGTGGCGCTTTTAAAAACCGGAAGCGCTTTTTATGCCCCTAGCGCGTCCGCCGTGCAAATGGCGGAGGCGATCCTCTTCGACCGCAAACTGATTCTGCCCTGCGCCATTTGGCTGCAAGGCGAGTTCGGACTTCAAAATGTGTTTGTTGGCGTGCCGGCCAAGCTAGGCGTTAAAGGACTTGAGCAGATCATTCCGTTGAAATTGACCGCCGAAGAACAGGCGGCGTTGAATAAATCGGCGGATGCCGTGCGTGAACTGCAAGGCATCACGGGTCTATGATCAAAAGAAGTGCTGGATTAAAAGATCGACGGAAAGCCGGCGCTTTAACATCGCGTTTCTCCGATTTGAGTCTGCTTTTATTGACGATTGATGTGGGCAATACCCATATTACCGTCGGGATTTTTAAAGAATCCGCGTTGCTCAGAACCTGGCGTCTGCATACCAACCGCGACGCTACGGCGGATGAGTTAGGTTTGCTGTTTAAGAGTCTCCTTCAACAAACAACGCGCGAACAGGATCAATTGAAAGGAATTTGTCTGGCCAGCGTGGTTCCCGCGCTAGACAGCGCTTTAATTCAAGCCTGTCAAACGTATTTGGGACAAATGCCCCTGGTCGTCGGCACCCCAGGCGTACAGCTCGGGATCAAAAATGGATATCAACATCCGGAGGAAGTGGGAGCAGACCGACTGGTGAATGCAGTGGCTGTTCATTCCTTATTTAAGAAGGCGGCCATTGTGGTCGATTTTGGCACGGCGACCACGCTCGATTGTGTAAGCCGTCCCGGCGTTTATCTCGGAGGAGTTATTTGTCCCGGTTTAGAAATGGCTGGAGAGGCCTTGGCTTCGCGGACCGCTAAACTTCCGCGTGTGGCCTTCCATGAAGCCCCTGCTAAAGCCCTCGGACGGACCACGAAAGAAAGCTTGCAAAGTGGTCTCTTCTGGGGGTACATCAGTCTGGTCGAAGGGTTGTTAAGACGTCTTAAGCGTGAAATGAAAGAAGCGCCAATGGTGGTGGTGACGGGTGGGCTGGCGCCCTTGATTGGCCCGCATTTAGAAACCGCCGCGCACATTGCGCCTGATTTAACGCTTGTAGGCCTTCGACTGATTTGGGAACTCAATCACAGGGGGAAGAAGAATCATGAGACTTTTTAAACCGTCATTGGCTCTTTGTACGGCTTTAAGTTGCTTGTCTTCAACTGGATTTGCCGACGTGAACTCCGACATTACGACGGCACTGGCGCAGATTCAAAGCGATTCGGTCAAAGTTAGTCAATGGATGAGCGATCAATTGCGCGTGGCGGTTCCTTATAATTCCACCGCCGGCAATGTGGTGCCGTCTCAATTGAAAATTTTTGGTTTTGATGTCGGCGTCGCCGGCGTTGTGACCGCTACCAAAATGGACGTTCCAGGCTTACATACGTTAGGAACGCAAATCGTAGATACGACAAAGATTGATGCGCCCAGCCGTTTACCCTTTCCCATGATATTAGGTCAAGCGAAAATCGGTTTACCTTTTGGATTGGATGCCGGCATCCGCCTAGGCGGCATTCCTGAACGCACCTATGACAAAGACACCACACGGATTAAAGTGAAAAATAAAATTGTGGGATTTGACGTGCGCAAGGCGATCGTCAAAGAAGGCATCGGAATGCCCGGCGTGACTCTAGGCTTTAACTATACGCATGCCGACGGAGAAATCGATTGGACGACGCCTTTTAAATACAACAACCAGATTACAGAAAGTGGGCATACCTACGACACGTCCTCCGATGCCACGAGTGTGACCACCTCGAAATGGAAGACGAATAGCGTGGGGTTGCAGGCACTTTTGCATAAAAAGCTGCTTTTTATTACGCCTTATATCGGAGCTAGTGCCAATCACAATTCGGGACATATCGATTCCTCGATTCGCAATGCGGGAACCGTGACCCTGACCGATCCGAACAATAGCGCCAATTCTGCAACGCAGGCTTTTGATCAAACGGGCACAGCGACATCCCCGGCCGAAAAATGGGATGTGCGAGGTTTGGCGGGCCTTGAATTCAGCATTTTGCCCTTCATGCGCTTAGGTTTGAACGGTGATTTCGCGGGAAATCGCAAAGTCGGCGGTTCGCTAAATCTGCGTCTTCAGTTCCGCTAAGTCAGCGCATTTTTTGTTTTAAAAGGCCCCTGGGAAGCTAACTTTCTGGGGGTCTTTTTTACGCTTTTTAACACGTTATTTCGTCGTTGACATTTCGTTTACCCGGGGTTACACACAACCCGTTGAGTGAAAGATCCCCTATTTATAGGAAGAGCTTCATCGTGGCTCTTTCCTTCTGCATGCTCTCCAGCCTTTGGGCGGGTAGCGCACGTATTCACACTCTTTCCGGTACGGTGGATGCGCGTTTAGCTGGGCAATTGACCTGGCAGCCGGTATTGCGCGGCGACAAAATTTCGGAAGGAACCTCTGTGCGTACCGGTGAAGAATCCGAAGCCGAATTGGTAACAGACCGTGGACATCATCTCCTCATCAAACCCCATAGCCGTCTCACGCTGACGGCGTTGCAGGAGACGCGCACGCAAGCCCTGCTCGATGAAGGGCGCGTTCTTTCGCAAGTGAAACATTTAAAAAAAGAAGAGCAGTATGCCATTCAAACGCCGACCGCTGTCTGCGCGGTGCGCGGCACCGAATTTGAAACCAACGTGGAAAAAGCCGGAACCTGGGTCACGGTCTATCGCGGCGTCGTCGGTCTCTCGGCTTTAACCGGTGGGGGAGAAACGGCAGTGACCGCCGGACATATGGCGGGCGTGCATGATGGAACGATTGAAATGCCGCATCCGATTAACGGTTCGTCTGCGCAGAATGGCTCTTCGGCCTTAGCGCGCACCGCGCGCCACGAAGTCGCCTTAGATATGACGCGCAACCAAGTAATTGCCGCCGCCGCGTTAGAACAACGTTATGCCGATTACACTGAAGGCAAAAGCCTGATCGATGTGAATGGAAACCGTGTGCGACTCGAAGAATACATCGTTCGCCCGCAAGCCGATCAATTTAAATTTGTGGTCTTGAATCACCGAGATGACCGGTTAGATTATTTCTTCTATAAAGGAACCTTTAATCAAAATCTTCCGACTGATTTATCGGTAGCGCTTAAAGATCTCCCAGGAAAGTTTGGCGATACGGCGCCGAATTATTACCTCACAAGCTACGAGATGGGCCAATCCAATACGCAAGATTCCGTGCATGACATCGCCACCGGAGGCCATCTGGTCAAAATTGAACGCAACTCAGATGGAGATTATGTGTTAGTGGATGCGGCAGATCCCACGAACACGCGCACGGTGCTTGCCGCGCAATTGCAAAGCGATGGGACGTATAAAATTTATAACCCGTTAGCGGATAGTTTTTCCATTGTGACCGCCGCGCAGAAAGACGCGTCCACTCAATTCGGCGTGTATTTGCCGGAAAATGATTCATTTAAAGATTTGGCGCCCGGCGATACGTTCTGGAAAACGCGCTTTAATTCCTATTCCCATGCGCTCAATGACGCGGCAAAGATTGCCTACACACAGTCCGGCACAACCAATATTTTGGCCACCTCTTTAGATGCCACCTATACCTATGCCGGTGGCTTCGTATTACCCGTCGTCACTGTAGATCCGAACCATATCGATGCCACGATTACCAATTATTATGGCGATGGCACCTTCGAACACTATCGCACCACATTAATCGATGACCAAGGCGGAATTGCTCCCACGACCGCCTTCGATGGCGTATCCACCGGATCGGCGTATAAAGGCGAGCTGCTCAAATGGAACTACGAGCAGCAAGTCACCGCCAGTGAATTTGCCGGCCGAAAAATTGATTTAGTCGTTGAACCCAAAATTTTCATTGAGAGTGGGCTGATTCAATGAACAGCCTGAAGAACGGCGTGGTATGTGGTAAGTGGTATGACTATGTCCGCCATGCGCCGTTTTTAATTGGGCTAATTACCACCTCCCCTCTCCCACGCCTTTGTCATGCCGTTGAAGTAAAACCCGTGATCAACGCGCAGCTCTTAGGGGGACAATATTTTTATAACGACAGCGACAACTCCTTCGGTGGGCTCGCGACGCTCACGGCTTCTCCCTATACCAAATTTAATGAGCAATGGAGTCTGGTCCCGCTTTATTCCGGCCAATATAAAGGAACGCAGCAAGTGCAAGATCTAATCGGTGGCGGAACGCTGTTTGAAGAGTCGCAAGATCATGATTTTTCTCTCAAAGGGATTCGCTCCTTCGAAAATGGGTTAAAGATTAAAGCCATTGGCGGCTACGGCGTGGAATGGCTGCGCGAAACCAAAAATGAATCCTGGACCAAGGGCTTGTATGACAATCACCGCTTGTCTGGAGGAACGGAAGCGGAATGGTCTTGGGCGCAAGATCGTTTTGTGCGGCTGGCTTACGATTATTATGGCGTGCGCTTCCCGAATTACCAGTCATTAGAGTCCCAAGAGACATCCAGTGGTTTGGGACGTGAACTGGCGCAGCCCGACGTGCTCAACAATGGCAATCATAGTCTGACCCTGGGCGGTCAATGCGCCATTATGGGTCATGGGCTTTTCGAATGGAATGCCAACCAGACATTTCGGCATTTTGCCGATCAGCATGTGGTCGTCATAAGCGGTGATTTAACAGGAGAGACTCGGCATGATCATTTGCGCAGTCTCTCAGGTACCGCCACATGGCCGGTGGTGACCCAGGAGCAGTGGCGACTCTTTGGGGCTTTTGGTTATTCCTGGACGCAATTACTTTCCGATCAGAACAGTTATGACGCGCAGCAATTGGTGTTCCGTCCCACGTTTTACAGTTATCACACACAAACGGTGCAAACGCGGTGGACGGCCTTGATCGGTCCTAAGCCTTGGTCGATCTCGATGCAGGCGCTTTTATCGCGCCAACAATACACCAATCGACCCGTGCAAGATGCCATCGGCGCTTACGGTACCGATAAAACCCGCGTCGATTATGCGACGGTGATGTGGGAGTTGGGGTATCCGATCGCTAAAGGATTTCAGCTGACCTTGAATGCCTCCTTAGGTTGGAATGATTCCAATAATCAATATACCGCGCTCTATCAATACCACTATCACACAGCCAGTTATCTGGCGGGGTTTACCTATGCGTATTAATACGGCGCGTAGAGCGTGGAGGGTAGAGCGTCGAGGGTGGATGACGGTGGGTATGTTGATGTTACTCTCGACCGTCCACCCTCTACAGACATCCGCGGCGTCCGGCACGGCTAGTATTTCACCGGCCACCGTAATAACGGGTGGCGTGGTGACGTCCTCGATGGTATTTACCGTTCCTGCGGGTGGTTTTGTAACGGGGGCACGTATTGAAGTTACGCCGCCGGCCAATTGGTACCCGGCGCTGCAAAACACATCCGTGAGTTTAGATGGCTATGTGAGCATGGCAAGTTCAACGGGGACGTTCATGCTGACCTTCTCCAGCGGAACTGCAGTGAATGGTCCAGGAGCGCCGATCATAGCTACGCTGACAAGCAGTTCTCCGGTGGTGTCCGGCACGACGGTCCTTTTTAATTTTATTAACCTGCACCCCGCATGTCCGCAAGCCGGGCAAACCGTCGCGGTATGGCAAGTTCGTGCCGCTCCGGATGCGGGGAGTGCGCTGGCGCCGATTGCTGTATTTCCTATCCAAAATTTGGCCGACGGGCCGCCGGCTTTTCTGTCTTTCCAACCTTGGGATACGGTCAATGTGATTGCGGGCCAACCGTCGCCGGCATTGACCCTGCAATCCAGTAATGTGTGCGGTAAGGCCGTACCCCTCATTAGTTCATTGACCGTTTCTTTATTCGGACAAGTTTTCAACGGCAGTGCGTATGTGACCGACCCCAGCGCGCAGTTTTCAACCACGACCATATTCAATGCGACGACCACGGTGGTCATGCCGAGCGGCGCTAAACAAGTCGCGATTTATTATCAGACCACACAATTGGGAACTAATTTATCGATACGGGGTGATTACCTATCACCGCAATTTGGATCGCTCACATCGATCTGGCGTTCCGTAAGTTCTATTTCGTCAGCGCCGACATTTACAAACCTCAGCGTGGATGGGGGAGTGGTTCAAGCAGGCCAAAGTAACGTGACCTTGAGCCCTGATGGCGACGGTTCCGCTGATTTAGGATTCATTCATTTCTTGCCTTCGAGTAATCTGACATGGCATGTGCGGATCTCTACAGACCCCGCTTTTAATGTGTCGGTCTATGACCGATGGGGAAATGGCGATCCGGGCAGCACATTAAATTGGGATGGCCGTAATTTCATGAACGGGTCTATTGTGCCGAATGGGATTTATCACATTCGCGTGGAATATCCCAACCTGCTGGCCGATAATTCTCTGAGCTTTAGCGTCAATACCGCGCAAATTTCTGGTCAAGTGACATTGGCCGGGTCTCCCATCGCCGGCGCTTACGTTAACGCCTATGCGCAGAATGGGTACAGTTCCGCCCAGACGGATGCCTCCGGCAACTATGTAATGAATGGATTGCGGTCCGGTGTGACCTATGGCGTGTTTTGCCAATTTACCAGCACCAGTACAGGGGCGCAACTACAGGATCAAGTCAATAATGTCAGCGCTGGAACTTCCGGCGTCAATTTCAATTTTGTGACGCCCGGTCGGCTGCGCGTAGCCGCCAGTCTGTCATCGCCCGCGCCGGTTTCCTCTTTTGGAAATATTTCCATTCACACATCGAACTACACGAAATCTTATTTTGGCAACCTCCGTCTCTTGGCCGGCACGACGACCTCCGATAATGGCGATTCGTATGTTCCTTCGACGTGGACCGTTCTGTATGTGGCGCCAGGAACTTACACAGCGGATATTACGATGCCCAGCTATGGCACCAATAGTCAGGTCGTGACGATTACAGCGAATCAAACACAAGACGTTATTGTTCCCTTAGTTCCTAAAGCCACCGTTTATGGCTGGATCATGTTGCCTTCGCCCGTGACGCAGAATCTGTGGGTTTCTGTAGACGGAACGCAATCCGGAAGCATTAATCCCACGGTCTGGGGCGGAGCCTCCTTCAATGTGGGACAGTCTTCAGCCATTTACACCATGTATAGCGTGGCCGCCGGAACGTGGACATTCCGCGCGCGACCCTCTATTTATCAACCCTTACAGATTACGCAAGTCGTAGGAATCTCGGACGTGGGCAACTCGGCCACGGGCGGCGCAGATTTCAGTGGGTTTATTACGGGCGGTCAAATCACAGGCAACCTGACGATCTCCGGTGATATGAGTCAGCTGACCTATTTATTCGCAGGCATCAATGCCTACTCGAATTCCTTAGGTCTTAACGGCTACACGCAGGTCGCTTTCTCAACGACGACATCGCCGACAACCATCGCCTATGCCATTAACGGATTGGCGAATGGCATTTATCAAGTGTCGGCCTACTTGCAAGGTTTTGAATTGGCCGGTGGCACATCCAAGTCCGTGCAAGTTTCTAATGGATCGGGAGTGGCGGATTTAACGCTGGCGCGGGTGACCGGACAGATTTCCGGCACCGTCACTCTTCCTGGAGCCTCTTCGGATTACAGTCATGTTCATGTGTCTGTTCAAGGGCAGGGAACACCGGATGGAAACCGGGAAATTGATTTATCTTCTGGCCCTTCATACCTCATCTCGAATTTGCCCAGTGGCTTCTACACCATTACGGCCACCTATCGCACCACAGGGTTATCCGTGCGTCAAACGCTTTCGATTATCAATGGGAGTGCCACGTCGCTCGATCTAGATTTTAGAGGAAGTACATATAACGTCACGGGGACCGTGTCGATTCAAAGTGGCTTCACCATGAAAACATCGACCGGTGCATTGGTGACTATTAATACATTAACGGATTTACTGGCGAACGCCACCAATCAGACTTTAACGTTTGGCGGCACCATGACCAATAACGCTGTCGGGACCCTGAGTTGCAGCGGAGGAACTTCGCAAGTCGTTTCCACGGTTCGTGTAGAGGCATTTCTCAAAGAATTTAATTCCTTCACGAATGGAAATCGCGACGGGTTCAATAATTGTTTTGGTTATGGACGTTATGCCTATGCCACCGTCGATGCCGCGGGCTCTTATACATTGACCGGTTTGACTCCCGGAGTCTGGGAAATCAGCATCTATCCGTTCTTTGATGGAGGCACGACTCCGAACAGCGCTATCGTCAAACAAACGCTGACCATCAGCGGCTCAAAGAGTGGAATTAATTTTGCTTTAGGAAACGGGTCAAGTATCAGCGGCACCGTCTCCTTACCCGCCGGCGATACGGATACGCGCACCTTTAATGTGGCCATTCTCGATGCGCAAGGAAACCAAATTCAATCTACCGCCTTGCCCTTTAATAGCGCCAGTTCTGCGTCTTATCAATTTACCAGTCTCGCGGATGGCGATTACAGTTTAAAGCTGACCGATGTGGGCACTCAAGATCAATTTTTCGGACAAGCAGCCAAATATGTATCCAAGCCGCTCGGATTTACGATTCATGGCGCCGATCTGACGGGTGAAAACATCACCATGGCACGTGCCAGCCACATTGTCGGCCAATTGGGTATTCAGGGAAAAAATCCCGATGGAAGCACAGCGCTGACGCTGGTCACCTCCAGCAATACCATTCTCTTGCCGAGTAATTTTTCGATTTCCGCTCAAGCCTATCCCTGGGTCGAGGGCGGTTATCAGCAGGTGACTTACGGCACCGCGGGGACAATCGATATTAATAGCGCCAACCAGTTTCACATTGATGGTCTGGTGGCCGGAATTTATGATGTGCAGTTCGCTCAATTTTCTTACAGCGCCAATATTCAAGCCCAAGGCAGCATCAATATTGCCAATCAAACGAAAGCGCAGATCAAAGTGGCCGAAGGTCAAACGCTGGACTTGGGGACGATTACCCTGGTTCAAGGATTGTCGGTTACAGGAACCGTTAAAGATTCCAATGGCCATGCCTTACCCAACATTCGCGTTCGCGCAAACGCGTCTTTGTCCCACAATGGGAACGGTTTAGAAACCACAACCGATGCCAATGGCCAATACACTTTATTTGGGTTTGATCCAGCGCTCAAAATTTATGACTTGAAAGCCGCTCCGCGTCCTTCCCCCGGTGACGATACACCGGAAGTGGCCTATGGCGAAGTTGAACGCCGCGCGGTTGATGTGACTAAAACGACAAGCGTCGATTTCTCCTTAGCCTCTGCGAATGGATCGTTCTCTGGTCTTGTGCAAACGTCCGATGGCGGAGCTTTTGGTTATCCTGAAAGCGACAAGTTAGGTTATCCCGCCGCGGCGATTTACATGAAATTGCAAGGAGGTCCAACGCAAGATGACAACCCTCTGGGCGATATTCAAGTCGCGACGGACCTGGATGGCCATTTCGCCGTTCGTCATTTAGTCCCGGGCAGCTACACCGTGCAAATCATTTCTTTAGGCTATCGCCCCCAACGGCTGGCCGTGACCATCGCGGGCGATTCATCCGCCGGGACGATTACATTAGCAAAAGGCCCTTCATTAACCGGTACCTTGGTGAAACCGGATGGGTCGGGCGTTAATACCACCGACGTAAAATCGGCTGTCGCGGCTACCGCGGATCTTTCCAGCGTCATTTTTGGTCAAACCATTTCCGACAGCGTGACGCGAAATATTCGCTCCGTTAAATTTGATGGGTTTGATTTAAACAAAACCTATTCCATTCTGCTTTTTGATTCGCTGGACAA
>Ga0105239_10011145_pt1 | contig 10034 bp, 7 predicted proteins | sample KBSC44metaG_FD_92761 | JGI IMG/M metagenome (GOLD analysis project Ga0105239, IMG submission 92761) | Corn rhizosphere microbial communities from Kellogg Biological Station, Michigan, USA - KBS C4-4 metaG | ecosystem: Host-associated > Plants > Roots > Rhizosphere > Soil | place: Michigan, USA...
AAACTGAGCGAGCGAAACCGTAAAGAGCAATACATCTCCCGCCGGAAATTCTGGATGGAAGCCGGCATGGGGATTGGCGGACTGGCCCTGCTGGATTTACTGAGCCAGGACAAATTGCTGGGCGCCGAATGCGTGGCGAACCCAGGCGGCAAGGTCGATTCTCCGCTTGCCCCGAAGCCGCCGCACTTTAAGCCGCGCGCGAAGTCGGTTATTTCGCTCTTCATGAGCGGCGGTGTCAGCCATATGGACACCTTCGACTACAAGCCGGCGCTCGAGAAGTACAATCGCATGCCGATGGAAGGGCATGGCGACATCAAGGTCCGGCAAGGCTATCCGGGTCCCTTGATGAAGAGCCCGTTCAGCTTCAAGCAATACGGACAATCGGGTGCGTGGGTCTCGGAGATTTTCCCGAATATTGCAACCATCGTGGATGACTTGGCGTTCATCCATTCCTGCCAGGGACTGTCGAACGACCATGTGATTTCGCACTACGAGTGGAATACCGGCTCCATCCAGATGGGCTTCCCCAGCGTGGGTGCGTGGGTGACTTACGGCCTGGGCAGCGAGAATCAGAACCTGCCGGGTTTCGTGGTGGTGCTGGACGCCAAGGGTGGGCCGTATGCAGGTCCGCCAAACTGGCAGAATGGGTTCCTGCCGGCGGCTTACCAGGGAACGGTATTCCGCTCGAAGGGCGATCCGATTCTGGATCTCTCGGCTCCCGGCCAGTACATGACGCCGGAACAGCAGAGGGCCCGCCTCGACCAGATGGATCTGCTCAACGCGAACTTCAACGAACAGTATCCAGGGATGTCGGAGCTTTCCGCGCGCATCTCTTCATATGAGCTCGCGTACCGCATGCAGTCCTGTGCGCCGGAAGCCGTGGATCTCTCGTCGGAAAGCGACGAGACCAAGCAGTTGTACGGTATCAATGATCCGGCCTGCGCATCCTACGGCCGCCAATGCCTGCTGGCTCGCCGGCTGGTCGAGCGCGGAGTGCGCTTCGTTCAATTGATGAGCGGCGCCTACGTCAGCATCGAAGATACCTGGGACGCCCACGCCAACATCGTCAGCAATCACACTAAGCACGCGCGCGAGGTGGATAAACCCATCGCCGGGCTGATCACGGATTTGAAGCGCCGTGGTTTGCTCGACTCGACCGCCGTGATGTGGCACAGCGAATTCGGGCGCATGCCGATTTCGCAGCGCGGAATGGGCCGGGATCACAATCCGGGAGCCATGACAATTTTCATGGCCGGTGCGGGCATCCAGGGCGGCCAGTCCATTGGCGCCAGCGACGAAGTCGGCTATAAAGCCGCGGATCAGAAGCTGACCAACCACGATATCCATGCCACGCTTCTCAACCTGCTGGGCATGGATCACAAACGGTTAACGTATTACTTTAGCGGGCGCAATATGCGCTTGACCGATGTATCCGGGGAGTTGATTCCGCAAATCGCCGGGAACGTTCAAGCTAAGGCCTAGAGCGCCAGAACTTGCAGAGGTCGGGCCGGCCCGGCTGAATTGAATAGCGGCAGGGTGCTGTACGAAGCATCCTGCCGCTTTTCCCGTACTGGCGGGCATCGTGCTACTTTCATATGGAGGATCATTTCCCATGAAGAAATTTTGGAGTCTGTTATTCGTTTCCTTGAGTGTTACGGTGGTTGCGCCTCAAGCCAGTGCGCATTTCAAGCTACTTGAGCCAGCATCCTGGCTGCAGGAGGATCCTAAAGGCGATCCGCAGAAGATGGCGCCTTGCGGCGGCACTTCGGCCAATGCGGGCACGCCTAGCGGAGCCGTGAACAAGGTCCAGGGAGGCGAGAAGCTCCATATCAAGCTTCAGGAGACGGTGTATCATCCTGGATTTTATCGGGTCGCTCTGGCGGTGAACTCGCGCGACGAACTGCCCCGGGACCCGGAAGCGAAGACGGAACCGTCCGCCAACGGCCCGAGGTCGGTATCGGCCGCTATTCACTATCCGCCGACGCCTCCGGTCCTCGCCGACGGATTGTTCATGCATGTCGCGAAGTTCGCGTCTGAAGTCGAAACCGACGTGGACATCCCGAACATCAACTGCTCCAAATGCACGCTGCAGATTGTCGAGTTCATGGCCTCCCATGGTCTCAACAAAGACGGCGATTACACCTATCACCATTGCGCTGTTCTGCAGATTACCGCGAATCCCAGCAAGCCGATCGATACCAGGTTCCCGGCCGAAAAGCCGTAGACGGCAGGTTAGGCAGCGGGATCAGATCGCTTCGGGAAAAAGGCTGCGCTCGATGATCGCACACAGGATATGGCCTACCGCGATGTGCGCTTCCTGTATATGCTGCGTGCTGGCGCTGGGTATGCGAATGATGATCTCGGCTGCGGCGGCCATCTTGCCGCCGGTGGCTCCGCTCAGGGCAATGGTGTGCATACCATGCGCGGAGGCGTAATTCAGCGCGCATAGCGTGTTCTCCGAGTCCCCGCTGGTGCTGATGGCGACCAGCGCGTCCCCGGCCCGGCCGAGAGCTTGTACTTGGCGCTCAAAAACATGAGCGAATCCGAAATCGTTGGCACTGGCCGTCAGCATCGAAGTGTCGGTGGTGAGCGCAACCGCGGGAAGTCCGGGCCGTACAAAATCGCGGGTGAGCCGGATGACGAGCTCCGCGGCAATATGCTGGCAATCGGCGGCGCTGCCGCCGTTTCCGCACAACAATAGTTTTCCGCCGCCGCGGAGGCTGGCGGTGATGCGCGCTGCCGCCGCCAAGATATCCGCTTCGCAGCTTTCGAGAACCCGCTGCTTGGTATCGATACTAGTCAGCAGATGAGTGCGCAGCAACTCTCCGGCGCCGTCCCACAGCCCAGCGAGCGATGCAGCGACAGTGGGCTTCATGAGGGTATTTGTCATTTTACTACGGGGGCGTACTCGGCTTCGCGGAACCGCCGTTCAGCCCTTCCGCTCTAGCAGTGCGGGCAGATCGGCGACGCTTTGGATGATGTCCGTGTGCGGCTCGCGGCTAAGCTGTTCGCGAGTACCGACGCCGGTAAGCACTCCCACCATCCCGCGGACACCGGCGTTGCTCGCGGCCTGAAGGTCGAGCGGCGTATCTCCGACGGCCATTACCTCCGCAACGCTGGTTACGCCAGCCGTTTCCATGGCGTGAAATAGCATATAGGGAGCGGGCCGTCCCTGCGCGACATCGTCGCTCGCCACCATTGCCGCGAAGTACTTTTCCCAGCCCAGGCGGTTAAAAATTGGCATGACAATTTCGCGGTCGAAACCGGTGGTAGTGGCGATCAAATAGCCGCTCTCGCGCAGCTTTCGGATGGCCTGCTCGGCGCCTTCGACAGGCGGAACGGTCTTATACGCTTGGTTCACCTGTTCCACGAAAGTCCTATAGATTTCGGCGGACAGCGTCTGCCGCCCGGCTTCGTTGAGTTTCGATTGCAGGTCGACGAAGTGGCGAATCACATCGCGTTTCGCCGCACCCCGCCAGGGTGCGATCTCCGCGGCACTCACCACGATTTCGCGGCGTCCCATGGAGTTTCGCAGCGCCTCTACGATGTCTCCATGATCCTGGAGAATGGTCCCTCCGACGTCCAGCGCAACCAGGCGGATTTTGGGTGGCTCCGCGCCCAGGGCGGACGGGCCGGCCACAGCCGCCACTGCCAAGGCCTTCAGCGAATGTCTTCTCGAGAGTTTCAAGCTGCCTCCTGCACAAGAATACTCTACCAGTTGCTCCTCGCCCCCAGCGTGTTCCATGTATGTGTATGCCAAATGGCGAGTACCTGGGACACATCAAAAAATAAATGCTGGGACGATGTAGCGATTGGAAGTTCTGCCGGCGTCATATCAGACTCGAACAAGAGACCATGGCTCAGGGTACGACGCGACATATCAAACGACTGCTGGGCGTGCTGATGCTTGGCGGCTTTGCGAATGGGCCGGCGATGTACGCCCAAGTACATCCGCTGTTTTTCGATTCGCCTACCGTATCCGAGGCGGCGGATGGCAGTGAGGCCCCGGAGATAGCCCCCCTGGAGATCGCCCTGCCCGAGTCAAAGCCTGTTTCAACGCGGCTTTTCGGGGTCATCCCAAATTACCGTGCGTCCGACACCCTGGAAACTTATAAACCGCTCACGACGGCTGAAAAATACCACATCGCGTTCCAAGACAGTTTCGATTGGCCGAATTTCTTTCTGCTGGCCGGCTACGCTGCCCAGTCCCAGGTTGCGGCGAGCGGGTTCCACCATAACGGCGGGATGGCGGGATTCGGTGAATACTATGCCCGCGGGTTCAGCGACCAAATCATAGGCAGCTATGTCACGGATGCGATTCTGCCCAGCCTGCTTCACGAAGACCCGCGATACTTTCGGCTCGGAACCGGGACTCTCTGGCGCCGAACTTGCTACGCGGCTTCGCGGATTTTTGTTACCCGCCGGGATAATGGCAGGTCGGGGTTCAACATCACAGAGATCGCCGGCAATATCGGAGTTGACGCCATTACCACCTGGTATTATCCCGAGAGCCGCTCGGCTGGCGAGGGCCTTGAACGTTTCGGCATGCAGCTCGGCAACGACGCAATCTCAAATATTCTGACTGAATTCTGGCCCGACATTAAACACCGCTTGCGGCCTCTGCAGCACCGTTTCTTTGCGCGCTAAACGCGGCAGCTGAGCGCGGCGGCTGAGCGCGGCGATTGATGCTTGCGATAGAATAATGCGGCTATCCCCAGATAGGGATCTTGCGCATGACGCCTTCGCATTCCGTGACCGATACACGCACCGCAGCGTTTAACCGTTGGCTGATCCCCGTGGGCGCGGTCGCGGTTCACATCTGCATCGGATCGGTATATGCGTGGAGCACTTTCAACCGGCCCATCCACGCGCTGTTCCCGAATGACCCATGGTGGTTTAGCCCTCCCTACACTACGTTTACAATGGCCCTGCTTCTGCTGGGCCTGAGCGCTGCTTTCGGCGGCCCCTGGGTAGAGCGCCGCGGGCCGCGGGTGGCTGCCACCGCCGCCGCAGTGTTTTTCGGCACTGGACTGATGATTGGAGGCATTGGCCTGGCATTGAAGCAATCCGTTCTGGTGTTTCTGGGAATGGGCGTGATTGGCGGTATCGGCTGCGGTCTCGGATATATCTCACCGGTAAGCACTCTGGTGAAGTGGTTCCCAGACCGGCGCGGAATGGCCACCGGCATGGCCATCATGGGGTTCGGAGGAGGCGCATTCCTGGCCGGGTATTTGAACGTGTTCTTTATCGACCACTTAGGCGTGGCCCGTACAGTGATCGCGCTGGGCGTTACGTATTTGATTGTGATGCTGATCGGCGCGAGCATCCTGCGGCGTCCACCGGAAAACTGGCGTCCCGAAGGATGGACTGCTCCCGTCAAGATCGGCAAGATGATCACGGATCGCAGCCGTACCCGGAATCAGGCGCTGGGCCGGGTGCAATTCTATCTGCTGTGGGGCATTCTGTTCATCAACGTTACCGCGGGGATCGGCATTCTGGCGCAAGCGTCTCCCATGATGCAGGACTTGTTTCAGAAGACCCCGCTCCAAGCCGCCGCAGTCGTCTCCCTCATCAGCATCTTCAACGCCGGTGGACGCTTCTTTTGGGCGTCCTGCTCGGATTTCATCGGGCGGCGTAACACCTATCTGGTGTTTTTCGTTGTGCAGTTTGTACTCTTCCTGTTCATTCCGGGTTTGGCGGCGAGCGGGAACTGGGGACTCTTTGAAGCCAGTCTGTTCATTGTGTTTACGATGTATGGAGGCGGATTCGCAACCATCCCGGCGTTTCTGGCAGATCTCTTCGGTCCGGATAATGTGGGCGCCATCCATGGAGCATTGCTTACGGCATGGAGCGCCGCAGCCGTGGTGGGTCCCGTAATCATCACCGAATTATCGAATAGCGCCCGAGCCGCACTGCCGCCCGGTTCGAGCAAGGTTCACATCTACGACAAGCCGCTCGAAGTGCTGGCGGGGCTGCTCGCGGCCGGGTTGGTTCTCACGATCCTGGTGCGTCCGCTAGCGAAGGCGGACGCGCTCAGAAGTTCTGTCGAGGCGGCCAGTGCACGGTAGAGAAGATTGCAGTGTTTCCGGGAGAGCGCGCTCAGTACGCTGGCGGCGCCGGTTACCTTAGACTTCGCCTCGCGGAAGCGATACAATTCGAATCGCATTTTGCAAGGAGAGCCTCATGACTTATTCCGGCCGATTCAGGCTCGCGCTCTTGGGAGCCGCTGCGATTGCGGCGCTGGGAGCTGCCAACGAGCCCAATGCACAGCCTAATCCCTATAGCACGATCGAAAACTACTTCAAGATGCCCGAGGGGAGAACCTGGGGAGCAGCCGCCGGAGTCAGCGTCGATTCGCACAATCATATTTGGGTGGCCGAGCGCTGCGGCGTGAATTCGTGCGCCGGATCCAACCTGGCGCCGATCCTCGAATTCGATCAATCGGGCAAACTGCTGAAGAGCTTTGGCGCGGGAATGTTCGTATTTCCGCATGGTCTGTACGTGGATAAAAACGACAACGTGTGGGTCACCGATGGCCAAGGAAAAGACGGGAAGGGCCAGCAGGTTTTCGAGTTCAGTCCGGATGGAAAGGTCTTGCTGACGCTGGGAAAGGCGGGTGTGGCGGGCGAAGGGCCGGATACTTTCAATCAGCCGTCGGCGGTGATTGTGGGTTCCAACGGCGACATCTTCGTTGCCGACGGGCACGGCGGAAATACCAACGCGCGCATTGTGAAGTTCACGAAGGAAGGGAAGTATATTACGGCATTTGGAAAGCACGGATCTGGCCCTGGCGATTTCAGCGTGCCGCACTGCCTGGCGTTCGACAGCAGGGGACGCCTGTTTGCTTGTGACCGCGGCAACAATCGCATCGAGATCTTCGACCAGGATGGAAAATTCATCGACCAATGGACGCAATTCAGCCGGCCTAGCGGAATCGCCATCGACAAGCGGGGCATGATTTACGTAGCCGATTCGGAGTCCAATGACAAAAACCATCCCGGATGGAAACGCGGCATGAGAATCGGCAGCGCGAAGGACGGCACGGTTAAGGCGTTTATTCCGGACCCGCAAGATGCTTCGCAGGGCAGCACGACCGCCGCCGAAGGCGTGGCGGTGGACGCGAAGGGTGCGATTTACGGGGCCGAGGTGGGACCGAAGGATCTGAAAAAGTACGTCAAGAAATGACGCGTTGACTGCCGGGAAAGCGATGCCAGCGGTCCAGGAGTAAGGTGGGGATTGTGGACCGGCCGCATCTGGCTTCTTTGCTCCAGGATTTAGAGCGCCGTGGAGACGAGCCGGCGGTGGTTTCCAAGCACGGCCTGCGCACGGTACGGACTTCCTACGGACAGCTTGCGCGCCTGGCCGGGCGCATTTCGCGGGAACTAGAATGGCGCGGCATCACAAAGGGCGACCGCGTGGTGATCTGGGGCGCGAACGGAAGCGAATGGATCGCCGCTTTTTTCGGGTGTATCCTGCGCGGGGCCATTCCGGTTCCGCTGGATGCCGCCGGCTCGCCGGAATTTGTGCGCAGAGTCATCCAGGATGTAAGTCCGAAACTTGTAACTGGAAGCCGGGAGCAAATTCATGTCTTGAATGGCGGCGTGGCGCAGATCGCCTTCGAGGATTTCGATGCAACGCTGCGTGGCGAGCCCTTGCTGCAGCCTGTCGTGGGTCTTCAGGCGGACGATACCCTGCAGATTGTTTTCACTTCAGGCACCACCGGCGAGCCTAAGGGAGTGGTTCACACACATCGCAACGTGCTGGCGAGTCTGGGGCCCATCGAGCGCGAGATGCAGAAGTATCTCAAGTACGAGCGCATCTTTCATCCCCTGGGGATTCTGAACACGCTGCCGCTCAGTCATGTTTTTGGGCAGTTCATGGGAATCTGGGTGCCGCCGCTGCTGGGCGCGGTGGTCCATTTCGAATCGCGTCTGATCGGGCGCGATCTGGCCGCGCTGATTCAAGGCGAAAAAATATCGGTGCTGGCTGCAGTGCCCAGAGTGCTGGGACTGATCGAATCTTACTTGATCGAGCGCTTTCCCGATCTGCCGGCGAGCCTGAGGGCAGCGGAAGGCCGCTCCGCATTGCGCCGCTGGTGGATGTTCCGCGACATCCACCGGGCGTTGGGCTTGAAATTCTGGGCGTTGATCTCGGGCGGGGCAACGCTCGACGCGGATGTCGAACATTTCTGGACAACTATGGGCTTCGTGGTGGTGCAAGGCTACGGGATGACGGAAACCGCCGCGTTGGTGAGCTTGAACCATCCATTCCATCCAGCTCGTGGAACCATTGGACAGGTGCTGCCCGGCCGCGAGGTCCGGCTGAGCACGGAGGGCGAAATTCTTGTAAAGGGAGAGACGGTCTCGGGCGCCACGTGGACCGGAGGCAAGCTGCAGCCGCGCGGCTCGGAGTGGCTTTCAACAGGAGACTTGGGCACGCTGGATGCAGCGGGGTCGTTGAGTTTTCGCGGACGTAAGAAGGACGTGATCGTCACCGCTGCGGGGCTGAACATCTACCCGGAGGATTTGGAGGCGGCCCTGCTGCGGCAACCGCAGATCCGGACGGCGGCGGTGGTGGAGGGGCGGGGGCCACAGGGCCCGCATCCTCTGGCGGCGTTGGTGATGCGCGGCGCGAACGACGGGGCGTCGGAAGCGGTTCGGGCGGCAAACCGGGACCTGGCGGAATTCCAGCAAATCCGGCACTGGGCGATATGGCCGGAGCCGGATTTGCCGCGAACCTCGACGGGGAAAGTTGTGCGCCGGGAGATTGCGGCAGCGCTTGCGGTCGCGCCGGGCGAAGAGCGGCGCGGGAAGCCAGCGAGCGGCCGCTTGGCGAGCCTCATTCAACAGATCACCGGCGAAGACACATCCGATTTGCCGGATCGCGCACGTCTGTCGGAAGATGCGCATCTAGATAGCCTGGGGCGGGTGGAATTGCAATCCGGATTGGAAACGCGCTTCGGGGTCTCGATTGACGACGCCGATTTCCAGAAGGTTCAGACAGTCGGCGAACTCAAAGAGCTGCTCAAAGGTTCTGCTTCGGCAGGGGGCCCTGCAACCGCTTCCGCTCTACATCGGGGTCAACCTTGGGAACGACACTTTTACCCGCGCTGGCCATGGGCGCGCCTGGTGAGGGCGGCGCGCATCGTGTTCCTGGAAACGATCGCCATGCCGCTGGTGGCGCTATTGGCGGCGCCTCGGGTGAAGCGCGATTCGACGCGCGAACCGGATGTTCCGCTATTGATTGTCGCCAATCACGTCACGATGTTCGACGTGCCGATTCTGCTCTACGGACTGAGCCGGCGAATGCGGCGGCGCATCGCGGTGGCAATGGCGGGCGAGATGCTGCTCGATTGGCGCCATGCCCGCGGCCAAGGCAACTGGTTTTTAAATCTGGTTGCTCCGGTTGGTTATTACCTGGTGACGGCGCTATTCAACGTTTTCCCTTTGCCGCAGTCGGGTGATTTTCGCGCGAGCTTCGCGCACGCGGCGGCGGCCATGGATCGCGGCTTTCATGTCCTGGTGTTCCCGGAAGGCCGGCGCACGCCGGATGGAAAGATGCACGCCTTTCAGCGCGGATCTGGATTGCTGTGGAAAGAACTTCACTGCCATGCGCTCCCGGTATATTTAGGGGGTCTGTGGGAGGCGCAGTCCGGGAAGACGCGCTGGTTTCGCTCGGGCAGGATCTGCGCTTACGTGGGAGAAGTGGCGGTTCTGCCTTCCAAAGCAGATCCGCAGGCGGCTACGGCGTTGCTGGAAGAACGTGTCGGGAGCCTTTCGGGGGCGTGCCGGACCTAGTTCCTATCCCGGTTTTGCCGGAGATTCCATGGGTGTATACTTGTCCCACAAATCTTAGCAGCGCCAATGCAGGAGCAACCTCACTATGATCAAAATTAAGATGACCGGCAAGAGTTCGAAATATCTTGGAATCGCGGTGCTTACAGCTATTTGCATGGCTGCGTGGATAGGCAGGAGCAACGGGCAGCAGGGCTCGGCTGCCGTGAGCGTGAAGGCCGATGAGATCGGCGGCGTCGT
>Ga0105239_10011146_pt1 | contig 10034 bp, 5 predicted proteins | sample KBSC44metaG_FD_92761 | JGI IMG/M metagenome (GOLD analysis project Ga0105239, IMG submission 92761) | Corn rhizosphere microbial communities from Kellogg Biological Station, Michigan, USA - KBS C4-4 metaG | ecosystem: Host-associated > Plants > Roots > Rhizosphere > Soil | place: Michigan, USA...
GGCCTCATTCACCGCCACTTTTAATTTAAGTGTAGACACATTTACAATGTCAAACAAGGCAGTGCCCGGTGATACAACAGTTCCAGGTTCAATATGCTTTTTGTTTACAATACCGCTGATCGTAGCGCGAATACTGGCATCGCCCAGATTGATACGCGATTGTTCCAGCTTGGCTTTTGCATTGGCCACATTCAGGCGCGACTGATCCAGTTGCTGTTGCGTAACGCCACCGGTTTTAAATGCATTCTCATACCGTTGTAAGTCAGCCTGCGCATTCTGATAATTGGCTTCGGCATTCTGCAGATCAACAGAAAGCTGGTCAACCCGTATAGTGGCTACTGTTTGTCCTTTTTGTACATAACTGCCTTCATCAACCAATACCTGTACAATACGGCCTGCTTTTTCTGAAGCGAGACTCAGTTCCTGTGCAGGAGCAAAATTTCCGTTTGCTACTACATCCAGATCGGGTACCGCGCGTGTAACGGTATCTATACGTACTGCAACGGTGGCATTTGTTTGTGCTACGATCTTTGTTTTTTCTTCAGATTTCTTTTTGTTATTCGAAAGCACCATGGCTATGGCTCCGAATGAAGCTGCTACGATTGCGATGGTTACAATGATCCTGATGACCTTTTGCATTGTATGTTAGTTTAAGAGTGATTTTAAATTTCCCTGTGCTTTTATCAGTTGAATTTCAGCAATGCGATAATCCAGCAGAGCAGCGGAATAGTTATTTTGAGCGGTGGTTAATGAATTTTCTGCGTCCAGCAGATCAGTTAAAGGAGCCAGTCCCTGCCGATAATTGTTTTGTGTATTGGCATATACTTCTTCTGCCAGGGCCACATTTTCTTTTTGGTTGTTGAGCGTAATAATACTGTTGTGAATTTGTGTGCGGGCATTCTGATAAGTAAGGTTAAGCGACAGCTCGGTATTATGAATATCCTGTTGCAGCTTTTTAATATCTATATCGGCCTGCCGCACTTTTGAACGGGTTGCAAAGCCGTTAAAGATGGGAATCTTCAGATTTAACCCCACAGATGCATAGTCGAACCAGTTTGCACCTGTTCCAACCGGGAACTTATTGCCTAAACCCTGATAGCCATAATTACCGGAGAGCGACAGTGACGGATAGTAAGCGGCCTTATTAGCTTCTTTCTGTAATACCAGTAACTCTTCCTGTTTTTTCAATACCTGATAGTCTGACAGTTTCTTTACATCGGGTGTATTATCCACCAGCGATAATTGCGGATGAATACTATCGAGTGCAGAAGACGGAATATCGATGGGCGTTTCAATAGGCATACCCATATAAAATTTGAGCGTGTTTTCCTGTACCTGAACAGTGTTGATCAGTTGCTGCTGCTGGGCCTGCAGGTTCGAAAGGTTTACGCGGCTTCTGTCGAGGTCAATCTTTTTTGCCAGCCCGCTTTTATATTGTCCTTCAATAACATCTTTTACGCGAGTGGTAGTAGCGATATTACTGTCGACAACAGCCAGCTGCTGGCGTTGCACCAATACCTGATAGTATTGGGTAGCTACCTTTTCAATTACCTGTTCGTCGGTTAAACCCGCTACTAACCGGTAATATTCCTGCGTTGTTTTTGCCGCTTTCAAGCCGGTAAAAACTGATTTATCAAACAGGTTTTGGGTAAGCGATACAGCGGTACCGGCGTTCCATTTTTGTCCGAATGCAACCAGTAAAGTTTTACCCGGTTGTCCTGCCAGTTCGCCAGGCAGGGCGCTTAACTGTAAAATAGGGTTGTAAGTAAGGCTGCCACTACCATTTATATGAGGAAGCGCCTGCGCTTTTGCTTCATCTATTTTGTTCTGGCTGTTTTCTACATCGAGCTTTGCCTTTGCAGCATCTGATTTATTTTTCAGCGCGTATTCCAATGCCTGTTTAAGCGTGAGTGGACCCGTTTGCGGTTTTGCCACCGACAAAATGCTCAGGCCTGCTACAAGCAAAATCAAGCGTTTGGCAAAAATGCGAAGCGGTTGAATGTGTGTCATGAATTAGCGTGTTTATTGAGCTGTTAACTTGTTTAAGAGATCGGTTTCTTTTGGTTGTTCAATGGCAGGCAGACCGTATTGTTTTAGTTCGTTTTCCAGTTGGGGAATGGCGGCCGGTGCAATAATTCCATACAGGAACATGAATGATGCCTGCCGGAATACTTCATCTTTTGAATAATCATTCACCAGTTCTGCCGCAAATTCAAAATCCGTTTGTATGTGTTGATATAGAAGGGAAACTATCAGGCGCGGGTGAAGACTTCCCCTGAACACTCCTTCAATAATTCCCTGTTCCAGCACTTTCAGCACTCTGGGTTGCATGATGTTGGCCAATGCAGTTGCCAGATAAGCCGATTCAGCGGGATAGTGTTTTTGCAGGTCTGAGAAAAAAACCGGCGTGATCCTTTTGCAGAGAAGCACGTTTGCTTTCATGTAGCCAAGGATACGTTGCAGATTGTTGGCGTCTGCCTGATCTACTTCCTGCATGGCGCTGTTAAAACCATCCGCTACCTGCAGGCAAACTTTCTGTACCAGATCGTGCCGGGATTCGAAGAACCTGTATAAGGTCTTTTTCGAAATGGCCAGCCGGGTGGCAATGTCATCCATTGTAAAAAGCTGAATGCCCTGGCTGGTGAATAACCGATACGCGGTTTGTAATATTATTTCGTCCATTAACTTTTCGACCATTTTGGTTTGTTGGTCAAAGATAGAGACGACCATTCGACTAAACAACTCAATTGGTCGAATATTCTGTTAAAATAATGTGAAAGCCAGTTAATATGCGACCTATTATCGATGAAATATCAAAATATTTAGGCTATAAGTGGTTGATTTTAAATAGTAATCCTGTTGATACAACTGAAACCTTTTAAATATCCGCCGTTTCCATATTTGCTCTACATAGGGCTTACGAGGATTCCGTATATTTGTATAAACAGATAAAATCGACCGGATATGTCGAATAGTCGAGATGTTAAAGACCCCTTCAGGGAAGAAATACTGAACAGCGCCAGAGAATTGTTTGAACGTTTCGGGTTCAAAAAGACTACTATGGAAGACATTGCCCGTCAGGTAGGCAAATCGAAGAGCGCTCTATATTATTATTATAAAACCAAGGAAGAGATCTTTGAGGCGGTTATTCTGCAGGATATAGAAGGTACTCAACTTCTGGCAGATGAAGCAACAAAAAAAGAAGAGTCTGCATCCAAAAAGTTTCGTGTATTATTCACTATAGTACTGAAAGATATCAAGCACAAAGTCAATAAATTTTCCTTCTTTAAAACCGATCTGTACGAAAATCACTTTATCATTGACAATATTGTCAAGAAGCGCGATTCGCACATGGAAGAAAGATTAAAAGACATTCTTATACTGGGTATCAGCCGGCAGGAAGTAAAAATGATGAACAATGCAGAAATAAACCTGTGGGCAAAAATGGCAAACCTTACCATGAAAGGTATAGGAAGTACAATTTTTATGGAAGATGACTTTGCTTTAACTGAAGATCAGCTTGGCTTTCTGGCCGATTCGCTTTTCAATGGAGTGAGGCCATAAATAAAAGGCCGCCTGGAAAGGCGGCCCGTATTCGTCTGCAGTACTATTTTATTCCAGTACTACTATTTTATTCCACTACGATCTTTTCTACATATTTGTTATTTCCGTTTTTGATGTTTAGCATGAATACGCCTGTTGCATTTGTAACAGGTATGGCTAATGTTGACTGGTTGAATTTATACCGGGCAACGATCTTACCGGTAATATCAACTACAGCAACCTGTACCGGTTCATTGGCATTGTATTGTTTTACCTTAACAGTTAACGATGATCCTTTACGAACCGGATTGGGATAGATCATTCCGGTTGTGTTGACAGGATTTACCAGCGTGTTCAGCACATTCATGGTGATCGCTCTGGCGCCGGAAGTGGCTACTCCATATTTGAATTTCTCCCATCCCTGTACAGTGGTACGGTTACAGGTCATTGCCTGTGCGCCGTTTTCAGAACTTACATATAGTCCGTTATTACCACGCAGCGAAATAGTGCTATCGGCATTTACCACCCAGTCAAACTGCTCCCAGCCCTGTGCTACAGTGCGGTTACATGTTATTGCCTGTGTACCGTTTTCAGAAGAAACATATTTGCCCATGGCCTGCAGCGTTACTTTACCGTTGCCGGCATCACCTACAATAAAGTATTCCCAATCGTCGGGTGCTGTACGGTTGCAATTCATAGCCTGGGTACCGTTTTCGGAGCTAACGTACAAACCGTTGTTTCCCTGTAGCCAGATGGTTTTGCCTATAGGTGCAGTAGTTACAGGGGGAGGATTTCCACCGCCGGTTCTGCTTACTACTACTTCATGAATAGCAGAAACAAGTGAGTACTGGTTTTTTACATCGTTCGACAGTTCCCACATCATGATACCACCGCCTCTGTCGAAGGCCAGGTTTGTTTTATTCTTAATAGTGGTGATACCATTATATCCTACGCCGTCGAAAGTATCTGAATAGGGATCAGCGCCGCGGGCCAGTAATTGTGCATAGCTTTCGTCAGTAGGTCTTCCATAAAAAGGAACGCCCAGAATGGCTTTTGATGCCGGTACGCCCCTGCCAAGCCAATAGTTCATACACTGCACTGCCAAATCGTAGGTAGAGTGCTGATAATTGTTATCGTCATAAGCCATGATCATGAGGTAATCTACTGCAGCAAAAACGCCGTTCAGTATGCTGGTGCCGTAGTCACCAATAACGGCAATGGTGCACAGTTTACCATTCGCATGCATGGTGTTTGATAACGTTTGCATCATGGTAACAAAGTTGTTAGCCTCTGTACCATCGGAAGGATATTCCCAGTCAATATCAACCCCATCGAGGTTGTACTGATTGGCGAAAGCAAGCATATTGTTTGCAAAGTTGGTGCGGTAGGTTGAGTTGGCTACGATACTGTGAAAGGCATCCCCTCCACCACCCCCGCCTACAGAGATCAGCACCTTTACACCATTGGCATGGGCTGCTGAAACAAGGCTTTGCAATTTTCCAGGATCTTCAACAGACTGATATCCTCCGTTAGACGTGGGGATCAGAAACGCATAGTTTACATGCGTTAATTTACTGAACTGGATATCGCTTACGGCTCCGGCCCATGTGGGCAAATAACCAACCACTTTAAATTGTGCCTGTGCGGGCGCTATTACTGATGACAGTAATACCAGCAATGCAACACACAGCATTCTGCATAGTTTTGTTTTCATTTGATAACGGGGTTTTTATTTAACAATGATTTTTTCTATATAATTGGTGGTTCCATTTTGGATCTTCAATAAATAAGTTCCTGAGATATTGGCAGCGGGGATGTTTAAAGTGCCTTTGGCATAATTATACCTGGCTATTATTTTACCGGTGATATCTATTAAAGTAGCCTGCACCGGTGCATTGGCATTGTATTGTTTTACTTTCACAGTTAGCAGTGATCCTTTTTGAACCGGATTGGGATAGATCATTCCTGCATCATTGGCATTTAATAAATTGTTGAGTACAGATATTGTAGCTGCTCTTGCGCCAGATGCCACTACTCCATACCTGAATTTCTCCCAGTCCTGAATAGTGGTACGGTTGCAGTTCATGGCCTGTGCGCCATTTTCTGAACTAACATATAATCCGTTGTTGCCACGCAGCGAAATGCTGCCATCGGCATTTACCAGCCAGTCGAATTGTTCCCAGCCCTGCGCAACAGTGCGGTTGCAGGTGATAGCCTGTGCACCGTTTTCAGAAGAAACAAATTTGCCCATACTCTGTAACGTTACCTTGCCATTACCAGCATCGCCTACAATAAACTGCTCCCAGGCATCGGCAACAGTACGGTTACAGTTCATAGCCTGTGTTCCGTTTTCAGAGCTTACATATAAGCCGTTATTGCCCTGCAGCCAGATGGTTTTGCCTATAGGTGCATTGGCAGAAGGTTTACCGGGCGCTACCGCTGCAATGGTACCGTTGTTCTTTACACAGTTTGCAAGCTTTATGTTGTTGAGCACGGCACTCATGTTGCCTGCACCATCTGTGAGGTAAGGCGGATTAATGTGCATGAGGGCCGCATTATCGCCTACGTCGAAACGCTTGTACGTCCAGTGACACCAGCCGATACCCTTTGAATTAAGGGCGGCAATGTTCTCACTCAACCAGCCGTTATCATTTTCGCCTGTTTCGCCGACCCATACCGGAACATTATAGTTATTGCGGAAATTAACCATGTTGGCTATAAGGTTAATCTGGTTGGCATTGGGATCTGTTTGCGTGGTAGAGTTGGTTAACCAGTAACGATGCGCGTTGTAAACGATGTTCGTTTTATTGGTGAATGTAAATGGCTCCATGTAATCGTAGTTATTACCCCAGCCATTTCCTTCTACCATCAGCAGGTGGGTATCGCCCTGTGCTCTTACTGTATTCATCAGCCGTTCGAACAGATCGTGGATCTGCTGGTTCGTGGGCACATTGTTGGGTTCATTGATCAGGTCGTACATGGCAACCCGGTTATCATTCATATAGCGGGTAGAGATCTTTTGCCACAGGCGATTGGTAATATCCCTGTAAATGCTTTTGTTCCAGAGATCGTTTCCCACCAGTGCATCAGAAATATTGGTATCTGTACCCTGAGCGCCGGGAGCAGCGTGCAGGTCAAGCACCACATACATGTTATTGGCGCCGGCCCATGAAAGTATACTATCGATAAGCCTGAATCCTTCGAGACCGGGATCTGTAAATAAGCTATTGTTATTGTACCAGGTGGTGAGCGAGCTTACATAATTATTATAATTCCCTGAATTATGTATTACGCTATTGCGCACTGCTCTTTGTGCATTAGTTAGAAATAACTCATAATGCATAGGCATGCGCAGACAGTTAAACCCGAGTGAAGCGAGATAATCGATATCGGCTTTGGTAATGAAATTGTTCCGCCAGTTCTGATAAAAGGTTTCCACATCGGCATCGGAAACACCCTGATCGTAAAGGCCCTTTTTAATTGACCACTGGGTGCCGCCTGAATTGGGATTCATCATATAGCCTTCCTGCAGCAACCAGCCGCCGAGGCCAACGCCTTTTAAAAATACTTCCTGTCCGCTGGCGTTCACAATCTTTGAACCGCTGGCGCTTAGCCTCGAAAGCTGTGCACGAACAGGCTGAAGCCCCTGAATGCTTATCACCAGCCATACAACTGCTGCAAACCGGAGCACATAGTACGCATTGAATTGTTTTGTAATAAATTTTCTTTTCATAGTAAGTGGTTGTTTTAATTCATCGAATTGTTTTAAAGGTTAACAGAAATGTGGTATCCTGTACAAATTGTACAGTTTAGGGGTTAGGCATTCTGCAGAAGGGCAATGATACCTGTGCCTGTAATACATATGAGTAATAGCTCATACGATTACCTGCGGGCATCGATAATTACTATAGGGGGTGAGCGAAGAAGGGAATGTAAAAATGCAGCGAAAGCAGGGCGCTTACCAAATTTAGTGGTACGTCAAAACCTCTACAATAAAAAATTGTGTATGATTTTCAATAGTTTAATCTGTGGCAGAAATCAGATAATCATAAAGGTTAATATCATTCGAAGTTATGCCGAGCTTTTTGCGCAGGCGGTAACGGCCGGTTTCAACGCCGCGAACGGAGATGTTCATGAGTTGCGCAATTTCCTTGGTAGTAAGATTCAATCGCAGATAAGCGGCGAGTTTTAATTCGGTAACGGTGAGGGCGGGACAATGCTCTTTCAGTTTTTTTAAGAAGTTGGCATGCACCTGATCGAAGTGTTCGGTAAACTGTTCCCATTCACTACTAATGTCCAGTTCACTATCCATTAAACGGATGATCTTTTCAAATTCCTTAGCCCCATTGATCGCCTGGGTATTTTTAAATTCATTCAGATCGTCCTTTATTTTTGAAAACACTTCCACTTTCCGCACCAGATTCATAGCAGTAGACGCCAGTTGCGAGTTCTTATATTCTATCTCTGCCTGTAGTTTTTCATTCCTGAGCCGGATGAGAGCCTGTTCACTTTTATGCAACTCCAGCTCATGCAGGATCTTCAGCCTTTTTTGCTCTTCGACGTACTGCTGTTGCTGCTGCCGTAGTTTTCGCTGTTCCCTGCGAACAAATTTCTTCTGTTGCCATTTATAAAACCAATACATCATGGCCGCAAACACACAGACATATAATCCATATGCCCACCATGTTCTGTACCACGGTGGCAGGATGGTAAATGAAAAACTGGCAACAGGTGATTCATTATCAAGGTTATTCCGGCTTTTTACCTCGAATATATAATGACCGGGCGGCAGGTTCGTAAATTCTCTTTCTGCCCGTTGCGTCCACGCGGACCATTCCTTATCGAAGCCTTTTAAAAAATAGCTATAGGCAATATTCTGGGGCTGACCATATAAAATAGCGCTGCATTGGAAATCGAGTGAGTTGCGGCTATAGCTGAGATCTGTAGCGGGCAGGCCTTTTCCCCGTCCATCATAACCACCATACAAGAGGTTTGTTTTTTTACCGGGAAGCTGTACCGTTCTGATGAGTGTGGTGATTGGGTATTTACTCTTTTTATACTGCGCATAGTTAATATGAAAGAACCCTTTTTCAGCAGCAATGAGTACGTTGCTGCTGTCGATGATATTAATATTCTCAAACCCACCGGCCATTATTTTATCGTCTATTTCAGGAATGTATACCATGCGGCTGCTTCCTTCACTACGATCGATCACGCCTATTCTTTTATTGCAGCAAAACCATATATTACCCATCCTATCCTCCTTCAGATACTCTGCGCGCATAGTACCAAACAGCTTATTAAAATAATCGGAGGGCACAAATTCATTTGTTGCTGAATCCAGTTCAAAGAAACCATTGTCGTTGGTGACCACTATCCTACCCGCCACACGATACATATTATTATGGTTTTTCGATAGGATCTTTTTTCTATCCTGATATGTTACTACCACCGGTGCATTTTGCTCATTAAAAGAAATCATATACAACCCTTTGTATGGGTGAATGGTCCAGATGGTGTTTTTATTCTTTATCACAAAACGGGCCGATTCAAAGGGGAGATACTCATGCTGACCGGTAATGTGATTGTTTTTAAAATGATAAAAATTAAGACCGTTATAGGTACCGGCCATAACTATGGAAGATGGAACGCTGTCGTATAAAGGAAGGAATGTCCAGAAGCCAGGCCGGCTGTCAATACAAACCGCTTTATTATCATTTACCAGAAAAGCGCCTTTTGTATGGCCGAGGAATAATTGTCCGTTTACTTCCGACAAATTCCACACTTTACCCTTTGTATTCTCCACGAGTGTAAACGAGCCGGTGGTATAACTAAGATCAGTATTTGTGCCTTCAAGATTTATTGTATACAAACCACTGGCGGTGCCGAGGTATAAATGCTTATTATAGACTAAAGACGTATAACCGCTGTTCTGATCAACCGATTCAGGAAAAATATTTTTTATGGCATTATTCCAGGTAATGCAGTCGATGCCATTATCAAGACCCAGCCACAGGTTTTGATCTTTATCGGCATACACGCATAATACATTATTCGTTTGAACACCTTCACTGCGGGTAAACCGTTGTATAAATCTTCCTTTTTTATCAATAACAATACAGCCGCCGAAGCTGGTGTTCAACACAATTTTATCAGGTACGGGCATACAGGCGCCGGCAATAGTTTTGCCCGCGGCTTCTTTAATAGCAGCGCTTTCGAAGGGGATTACTGTATCATTTTTCAGGATAAACAAGCCATGTGCTTCAGAAGAGAGTAAGAGGCTGTCTTTTGCAATGCGTGTAGCACTATTGATCTGAATGTCCTTAGGCAAACTACCAGTTTTAATACGCGGCCACCATTGTCCGTTTTTAAAATAGAGCAATCCTTTGTCGCAATCATAGGCCAGTAATTCATCGCCGGTATATCCTAAAAAGCCCCAGTACGGGCTTTTATATACTTTCACTTCGTGGCCGGTATATTCATATATTTTA
>Ga0105239_10011148_pt1 | contig 10033 bp, 7 predicted proteins | sample KBSC44metaG_FD_92761 | JGI IMG/M metagenome (GOLD analysis project Ga0105239, IMG submission 92761) | Corn rhizosphere microbial communities from Kellogg Biological Station, Michigan, USA - KBS C4-4 metaG | ecosystem: Host-associated > Plants > Roots > Rhizosphere > Soil | place: Michigan, USA...
AACAGATTTTTTACGGCCAAATGCCCCTCTGACCGCAACACTTACGGCACGGAGTCGCGTCCTTCGTAAAAAGTTTGTAAGATTATCGTGCTTCGAGTCCGCACGTTCGCCGCCGTCCGGATCCGTTGCAGCAAGTCTTCGAGCGCCCGCGCCGACGCCACTCGGACGAGCAGGATGTAGCTCTCTTCGCCCGCCACCGAGTGGCAAGCCTCGATTTCCTCGATGTGCTCGAGCCGGGCGGGCGCATCATCGGGTTGAGAAGGATCGAGAGGAGTGATTGCCACGAACGCGGACAGCATGTGCCCGATCGCTTCGGGGCTGATCCGGGCGCAATACCCGGTCACCACGCCGCGCGACTCCAGCCGGCGCACTCGGGACTGGACGGCCGACACCGACAGCCCGGCGACGGCAGCAAGGTGGGCCAGCGTCGACCGTCCGTCTACGACCAGTTCGCGCGCAAGGATGCGGTCGATCTCATCGAGCGGTTCGCTCATTGCGGCACTGTATCCAAGGTGGCGACTCGCATGAACCGACGCTCCGGTTTTTGGGAAAGCTGGCAGCTGCGCGCCAAATTCGCCGCAGCACTGTCGCGCCTGTACGGCGTCGAGGTGCCTGCCTACAACACCCTGGTCGCGGTGGGCACCGAGGTGAACCGTGACGTCGTCACCGACGACCGGCTTGGCTCACTGGACCGGGTGACCGCCGAACGCCATGGCGCGATCCGCGTTGGCAGCGCGCGCGAACTCGCCGACGTCGCAGACCTGTTCTCGGCGTTCGGCATGTATCCGGTGGGCTTCTACGACCTGCGCGACGCGGCATCACCTGTTCCGGTGGTGTCCACCGCATTCCGGCCGATCGACACAGACCAATTGGCTCACAACCCGTTCCGGGTGTTCACGTCGATGCTGGCGACTTGCGATGCCCGCTTCTTCTCCTCCGACTTGCGCGCCCGGGTCGAGCGATTCGTCGGAGCGCGCCAGTTGTTCGACCCCGCACTGATCGCTGAGGCCAGGCGCATCGCGGCCGACGGTGGTGCCGACAGTGAGCGGGCGGAGAGGTTCATGGCCGCCGCGGTATCCACGTTCGCGCTCTCCCGCGAGCCGATCGACCGCGGCTGGCACGAGGAGCTGGCCAAGGTCTCGGCGGTGGCTGCCGACATCGCGGGCGTGAATACGACGCACATCAATCACCTGACGCCGCGAGTGCTCGACATCGACGAGTTGTACCGGCGGATGACCGCCCGCGGCATCACCATGATCGACGCCATTCAGGGCCCACCCGCCTGGCACGGCCCAAATGTGCTGTTGCGGCAGACGTCATTTCGCGCACTGGCGGAGCCGCGACGCTTCCGCGAGGCCGACGGCACAGTTTCCGAAGGCACGCTGCGGGTGCGCTTCGGTGAGGTCGAGGCGCGCGGCGTCGCGCTGACACCGAAGGGCCGGGACCGCTACGACGCCGCGATGGCCGCTCCAGACCCCGCCGCGGCATGGGGCGAATACTTCCCCGCCACCGACGAGGAGATGGCGGCCGACCGGCTGGCCTACTACCACGGCGGAGATCCGTCGAAACCCGTTGTATACGAGGATTTCCTGCCTGACTCGGCGGCGGGCATCTTCCGGTCCAACCTCGATACCGATACCCAGGCGGCCGAGGCGGCCGATAATTCGGAGTACAGCCTTGAGTGGATGGCCGGACAGATCGGGCACCACATTCACGACCCATACGAGCTCTACGAGAAAGTCGCATCATCATGACCACCGTTCAGACCCCCCAGCTCCCGACGGCAGAGAACCTGCGCGCCCAGGCCCGTGACGCGCTGAACGCCGTCGGCGCGCGCGCCGACCTCGGGCAGCCGGGCGGCCACGGCCTGCAGGCGAGCACGCCGATCACCGGTGAGGTGCTGTTCACCGTCGCCGAGACGACTGCCGAACAGGCTGAAGCCGCGATAGCCGAAGCCGCGCAAGCGTTTACGACATGGCGCACCACCCCGGCTCCAGTCCGAGGAGCACTGGTTGCCCGCCTCGGCGAGCTGCTCGTCGAGCACAAGGCCGATCTCGCCACACTCGTCACCATCGAGGCAGGCAAGATCACCTCCGAGGCCCTCGGCGAGGTGCAGGAGATGATCGACATCTGCGAGTTCGCGGTCGGCCTGTCACGACAGCTCTACGGCAAGACCATCGCCTCAGAGCGCCCAGGCCACCGGTTGATGGAGACCTGGCATCCGCTCGGCGTCGTGGGTGTGATCACCGCGTTCAACTTCCCCGTCGCGGTCTGGTCGTGGAATACCGCGATCGCCCTGGTATGCGGTGACACCGTCGTGTGGAAGCCGTCGGAGCTGACCCCCTTGACGGCGCTGGCGTGCCAAGCGCTGATTGAACGGGCCGCCGACGACGTGGGTGCGCCGCGAGAGATCAGCCGGCTCGTCCAGGGTGGGCGCGAGGTCGGCGAGCGGCTCGTCGACGATCCTCGGGTGGCGCTGCTCAGCGCGACGGGCTCTGTGCGGATGGGCCAGCAGGTCGGTCCGCGGGTGGCGCAGAGGTTCGGCAAGGCGCTCCTCGAACTGGGCGGCAACAACGCCGCGATCGTCACCCCGTCGGCCGACCTCGACCTCGCCGTGCGGGGCATCGTGTTTTCGGCGGCGGGCACCGCGGGCCAGCGGTGCGCGACATTGCGCAGGCTGATCGTGCAGTCGTCGGTCGCCGACGAGCTGGTCGAGCGCATCATCAACGCGTATCGCCAGCTGCCGATCGGCGACCCGGCGGCCGAGGGCACGCTGGTCGGTCCGCTGATTCATGAGACGGCTTATCGCGACATGGTGCGGGCCCTCGAGCAGGCCCGCGCCGACGGCGGTGAGGTGTTCGGCGGCGAGCGCCATGACGTCGGCGACGAATGCGCCTACTACGTCGCACCCGCGGTGGTGCGGATGCCGACGCAGACCGAGGTCGTGCACAACGAAACGTTCGCACCGATCCTCTACGTGCTGACCTACGATGGCCTCGACGAGGCGATCTCACTCAACAACGCTGTACCGCAGGGACTTTCCTCGGCGATCTTCACGCTCGACGTGCGGGAGGCGGAGCGGTTCATGGCGGCGGACGGGTCGGACTGCGGCATCGCCAACGTCAACATCGGCACCTCGGGCGCGGAGATCGGCGGGGCGTTCGGCGGCGAGAAGCAGACCGGTGGCGGTCGCGAGTCGGGTTCGGATGCGTGGAAGGCCTATATGCGCCGGGCCACCAACACCGTCAACTTCTCCTCAGAGTTGCCGCTGGCGCAGGGAGTGCACTTCGGGTAACGGTTGCCGCAGGCGTTTTGATGCGGCACATGCGGGTCACTCTAGGACCATGCGAAACACCAATCCCAGCATCAGTAGCGACGATGCTCGGGCTGCCTGACGCCATTCGCGCCTGCCTGTTCGACCTCGACGGGGTGCTGACCGACACCGCGAGTGTGCACAGGAAAGCCTGGAAAGCGATGTTCGACGCGTACCTGCGGACGCGTGCGGACCGGACCGGAGACAAATTCGTCGAATTCGACGCCGAGGACGACTATCTGGACTACATCGACGGCAAGAGGCGTGAGGACGGGGTCCGCTCGTTTCTGGCAGCCCGTGGGATCACGCAGCCGGAAGGCGAGCCGGACGACAAGCCGTCGGCCGAGACGGTGTACGGCTTGGGCAACCGCAAGAACGAACGGTTTCAACAGGCGATCCGTCAGGACGGGGTCAAGGTGTTCGAGGGTTCGCGCCGCTATCTCGAGGCCGTCACCGCCGCCGATTTGGCAGTGGCGGTCGTGTCGTCGAGCTCCAACACCCGCGAAGTGCTGGAGGTCACCGGGCTGGACAAGTTCATCCAGCAGCGGGTGGACGGCGTGACGATGCAGCAGGAGGACATCCCTGGCAAGCCGGCCCCCGACTCGTTCCTGCGGGCGGCCGAGTTGCTTGGCGTCAAACCGGCCGCGGCGACTGTCTTCGAAGACGCGTTGGCCGGAGTCGAGGCGGGCAGGCGCGGGAACTTCGGATGCGTGGTCGGTGTTGATCGCGTGGGTCAGAAAGAAGCGTTGCGCCGCAACGGCGCCGACATCGTCGTGACGGACCTCGCCGAATTGCTGGCGAAGCGATGATCCCCGAACAAACCTTCCCGGTCGAGCCCTGGCACGTGCGTGAGACCAGGCTGGATCTCAATCTGCTTGCTCAATCGGAGTCGTTGTTCGCGTTGTCCAACGGCCATATCGGGCTGCGCGGCAACCTCGACGAGGGCGAGCCGTACGGGCTGCCGGGAACCTACCTCAACTCGTTCTACGAGACCCGCCCGCTGCCGTACGCCGAAGCCGGATACAGCTATCCGGAGGACGGCCAATCGGTCGTCGACGTCACCAACGGCAAGATTCTGCGCCTGCTCGTCGACGACGAACCGTTCGACGTGCGATACGGCGATCTGGAAGCACACGAACGCGTGCTCGACATGCGCGCGGGCACGCTGACCCGCAACGTGTGCTGGACGTCTCCGGCGGGAAAGCAGGTGAAGGTCCGTTCGACGCGGCTGGTGTCACTTGCCCAGCGCGGTGTGGCGGCAATCGAGTACGTGGTGGAGGCTGTCGGCGAATTCGCGCTTGTCACTGTGCAATCCGAGCTCGTCGCCAACGAGGACCAACCGCAGCCGTCCGCCGATCCACGGGTCGCCGCGGTGTTGCTGAATCCGTTGGAGGCGGTACAGCACGACGCGAGCGACCGAGGAGCGCTGCTCGTGCACCGGACTCGAAGCAGCCGCTTGATGATGGCTGCTGCGATGGAACATCATGTCGACGTGCCGGGCCGCGTCGAAGTGAGCACCGAAGCCGGTGAGGATTGGGCGCGCACGACCGTCATCTGCGGGTTGCGCGCCGGGCAGCGGCTGCGGATCGTCAAGTATCTCGGATACGGGTGGTCGAGCCTGCGCTCGCGACCGGCGTTGCGCGACCAGGTGCTCGGCGCGGTAGCGGGTGCTCAGTACTGCGGATGGGAGGGTCTGCTGAAGGCGCAACGCGACTATCTGGACGAATTCTGGGACTGTGCGGACGTCGAGGTGGAGGGTGACGCCGATTGCCAGCAGGCGGTGCGCTTCGGTCTGTTCCACGTACTGCAGGCCAGTGCGCGCGCCGAACGCCGCGCGATCCCGGGAAAAGGCCTGACCGGCACCGGCTATGACGGCCACACTTTCTGGGACACCGAGGGTTTCGTTCTTCCCGTGCTCACCTATACCGCGCCGTATGCCGCTGCGGATGCGTTGCGCTGGCGGGCGTCGACGCTGGATCTCGCCCGTGACCGCGCGGCCGAGCTGGACCTCGCGGGCGCCGCCTTTCCGTGGCGAACGATCCGAGGGGAGGAGTGCTCGGCATACTGGCCGGCGGGCACGGCGGCCTGGCATATCAACGCCGATATCGCAATGGCCTTCGAACGGTATCGCATTGTCACAGGCGATGATTCGCTGGAAGCCGATTGCGGTCTGAACGTACTGGTCGAAACCGCCCGGCTGTGGATGTCGTTGGGCCATCACGACCGGCACGGAGTCTGGCATCTCGACGGTGTCACGGGCCCCGACGAGTACACCGCCGTCGTGCGCGACAATGTCTTCACCAATCTCATGGCCGCACACAACCTTCGCACCGCGGGGCAGGCGTGTGATCGACACCCCGACGCGGCCCTGGCGCTCGGCGTCGATTCGGAGGAAACCGCCGGCTGGCGCGATGCTGCCGCGGCGGCGCACATCCCGTTCGACGAGGAACTCGGCATACACGAACAGTGCGAGGGTTTCACCAACCTGCGGGAGTGGAACTTCACCGGGAACACGTCGTATCCGCTGCTGCTGCACGAGCCGTATGTGCGGCTGTACCCGTCGCAGGTCGTCAAGCAGGCCGATCTCGAACTCGCGATGCACTGGCGCAGCACCGAGTTCACGCCTGAACAGAAGGCCCACAACGTCGACTACTACGAGCGGCGCACCACCAGGGACTCGTCCCTGTCGGCATGCACACAGGCGGTGATGTGCGCCGAGGTGGGCCACCTGGAACTGGCCCACGACTACCTCTACGAAGCGGCGCTGATCGATCTGCGCGACCTGCAGCACAATACTCGCGACGGGCTTCACGTGGCATCGCTGGCCGGAGCGTGGACAGCGTTGGTCGCGGGCTTCGGTGGACTGCGAGACGATGATGGTGAGCTCGCCCTCGATCCGCAGCTGCCGGATGGCATCTCGCGATTACGGTTTCGGCTGCGTTGGAAGAGCTTTCGACTGACCGTCGACGCCGACCATGACGAAGTCACTTACACCCTCCGCGACGGGCCGGACCACATGCTGACGATTCGCCATGCCTGCGAGCGGCTCGATCTGCACACCGGCGCCCCGAAGACGGTCGCTGTGCAACGCCGCACGCCGCTGTTGCCACCGCCGTCACAACCGCCCGGCCGCGAACCGGTTCGCCGGCCGGGTTAAACCGCTTGCGCCCGTCCTCGCTGGCGCGGAACCATTCTCAGGCATACGTTTGGTACCGGGGGCTAGACCATGGAACAGCTGATGAGCGCAAAGGTCGTCAATTTCGCCAGCCACATCGATCCGGCGACGATCGAGCAGGCGAATCAGACGGCGGCCCTTTCGTTCGTGTATCCCCACGTCGCGTTGATGCCCGATGCACACGTCGGCAAGGGCGCAGCCGTCGGGACGGTGATCCCGACGCTCGGCGCTGTCATCCCGGCGGCCGTCGGCGTCGACATCGGCTGCGGCATGATCGCCGCACGGACGCGTTTCACCGCACGCGACATCGCGGGGAAAGACCTGGCACGGCTGCGCAGTTCGATCGAATCAGCCATCCCGTTGAGCGCAGGCAACTACAACCGGTCGTTGGCGCTGTTCGAGTTCACACAGGGCCGCCTCGATCAGCTCGAGCAGCTGGCCACCGACAGCGGCGTCGATCTTTCGCACTCGCCGAAATGGAAGGTGCAGCTGGGAACTCTCGGCGGCGGAAACCATTTCATCGAACTGTGCGTCGACGCCGAGGATGCGGTGTGGATGTTCTTGCACTCCGGGTCGCGCGGCGTCGGCCACAAGATCGCCACGCATTACATCAACGTCGCCAAGGCGCTGTGCGCGAAACGAGGTGTGTCGCTGCCCAATTCCGATCTCGCGTTCCTGGAGGAAGGCACCGCGGCGTTCGCCGACTATATCGACGGACTCCACTGGGCCCAGCAGTTCGCGCTGGCGAACCGCGAGGAGATGATGGACCGATTCCGTCGGCAGTTCGCAAACTGGATGCGGGTTGACCCGGCGGACGTCGAGGCGGAGCGCATCAACGCTCACCACAACTATTCTGTGCCAGAGCGTCACGGGGACAAGGAAGTGTGGGTCACCCGCAAGGGCGCCGTCGACGCCCACCATGGCGTCATGGGGGTCATCCCGGGCTCGATGGGCACCCGCTCGTACATCGTGCGCGGCAAAGGCAATCCTGCCGCGCTGTGTAGTGCCCCGCACGGGGCGGGCAGGCGATTCTCCAGAACCGAGGCCAGGCGCCGGTTCACGGCTGCCGATCTGGCAGAGCGAATGGAGGGCATCGAGTACCGCCACGGTGAGCAGTGGGTGGACGAGATACCGGACGCGTACAAGTCCATCGACGTTGTCATGGAGGACTCGAAGGAGCTCGTCGAGGTGGTGACGAGCCTGCGGCAGGTCGTCAACGTCAAGGGCACCTGAGCGTGCCAACCTCCGGCGCTGTTTGACATGTGTTGACTAAGCTGGGGGCATGGCTGAGTCCAGACGTCGGCTGTCCCCCGACGACCGCCGCAACGAGCTGCTGGCGTTGGGCGCGGAGGTCTTCGGCCAGCGCCCGTACGACGAGGTACGCATCGATGAGATCGCCGAGCGTGCCGGCGTTTCGCGGGCGCTGATGTACCACTACTTCCCGGACAAGCGGACGTTCTTCGCGGCTGTCGTGCACGCCGAGGGTGAGCGACTCTTCGAGGCCACCAACACCCTGCCAGAGCCGGGGAAAAACCTGTTCGACCAGGTACGTGAGGGTGTGCTGGCGTACGTGCGCTACGACGAGGAGCACCCGCACGGGGCGTGGGCCGCCTACGTCGGCATGGGCCGCTCGGATCCGGTGTTGCGTGGCATCGAGGACATCGACAACGACCGTCAGGCCGACCGGATCCTCAGCCGCATCGCCGGCGCGGTCGGTGGGGGCATGGACTCCAAGGTCGAGCGCGACCTACGGGTCACCGTCTACGGCTGGCTGGCTTTCACGTTCGAGATGTGCAGGCAGCGCTTGATCGACCCGTCGATCGACGCCGGATACGCCGCGGACGCCTGTGCGCACGCCTTGTTGGACGCGATCGGGCGGGTGCCGGACATCCCGTCCGCTCTGGGCGAAGCCGTCGCGCCCGAGCATCGATGATTTTTGTCGGTGCTCGTTGGCACCATGGCTAGATGACCTCCGACCCACTTCAGCGGTTCAGCGCGCTGACCCGCGAGTGGTTCACCGGCACCTTCGCGGCGCCGACGGCCGCGCAGGCGGAGGCGTGGTCGGCTATCGCCGATGGCGACAACACGCTGGTGATCGCACCCACCGGCTCCGGCAAGACGCTGGCCGCGTTCCTGTGGGCCATCGACAGGCTCGCCTCGTCGGAGCCCAGACCGGCGCGCGCCGGCACCCGGGTGCTGTATGTGTCGCCGCTGAAGGCGCTGGCGGTCGACGTGGAGCGCAACCTGCGCACCCCGTTGACCGGCATCGGCCGGGTCGCGGAGCGCCGCGGTGTGCCCGCACCGGACATCAGCGTCGGCGTCCGCTCCGGTGACACTCCGCCCGCACAGCGGCGCACGCTGATCACCAATCCCCCGGACATCCTGATCACCACGCCGGAGTCGTTGTTCCTGATGCTGACGTCCGCGGCGCGCGAGACGCTGGCCGAGGTGCAGACGATCATCGTGGACGAGGTGCACGCCGTCGCGGGCACCAAACGCGGCGCGCACCTGGCCCTGTCACTGGAACGGCTCGACCAGCTGTTGGCCACGCCCGCTCAGCGTATCGGGCTGTCGGCGACCGTCCGGCCTCCCGAAGAAGTCGCGCGATTCCTGTCGGGGCAGGCGAAGACCACGATCGTCGCGCCGCCGGCGGCCAAGACATTCGATCTGTCGGTACAGGTCCCAGTCCCGGACATGGCGAATCTGGAGAACAACACCATCTGGCCCGACGTCGAGGCACGCATCGTCGACCTGATCGAGGCTCACCGCAGCTCGATCGTGTTCGCCAACTCGCGACGGCTGGCCGAGCGACTCACCTCACGGCTCAACGAGATTCACGCCGAGCGGTCGGGTGTCGAACTGCCGTCGTCTCACAACGAACAGGTGGGCGGCGGAGCGCCGGCGGCGATCATGGCCAGCGGCCAGTCCCACGGAGCGCCGACGCTCTTGGCGCGAGCGCATCACGGTTCTGTCAGCAAGGAGCAGCGCGCCCAGGTCGAGGACGACCTCAAGAGCGGACGCCTGCGCGCCGTCGTCGCCACCTCGAGTCTCGAACTGGGCATCGACATGGGAGCGGTCGATCTGGTGATCCAGGTCGAGGCGCCGCCGTCGGTCGCCAGCGGCCTGCAGCGCATCGGCCGCGCCGGTCATCAGGTCGGCGAGATCTCCCAAGGCGTGCTGTTTCCCAAGCACCGCACGGACCTGATCGGGTGCGCGGTGACCGTGCAGCGGATGCTCGCCGGCGAGATCGAGACCATGCATGTGCCGACCAACCCGCTCGACGTGCTCGCCCAGCACACCGTGGCGGCCTGTGCGCTGGAGCCGATCGACGCCGACCGCTGGTTCGACGCCGTGCGCCGCAGCGCGCCGTTCGCGACGTTGCCGCGCAGCGCATTCGAGGAGACGCTGGACCTGCTGTCGGGCAAGTACCCGTCCACCGAGTTCGCCGAACTGCGCCCGCGGCTGGTCTATGACCGGGACGCGGGCACACTGACCGCGCGCCCGGGTGCACAGCGACTCGCGGTGACCTCCGGCGGCGCGATCCC
>Ga0105239_10011150_pt1 | contig 10032 bp, 7 predicted proteins | sample KBSC44metaG_FD_92761 | JGI IMG/M metagenome (GOLD analysis project Ga0105239, IMG submission 92761) | Corn rhizosphere microbial communities from Kellogg Biological Station, Michigan, USA - KBS C4-4 metaG | ecosystem: Host-associated > Plants > Roots > Rhizosphere > Soil | place: Michigan, USA...
GTTTTCGTTGGTGATGGTGAGTGTCTGCGCGTTGTGGTTATTCGCTGCGTGGTTGATCGATCGTGTTAAGCCGGTGCGCACTGTTGGAATCAACCTCGATCCGGCTAAGAGCTAACATCGACATAGTATTTTTGTTTAGCGCGCGCACTCGTGCGCGCAGGCGGGACAAGTCTTGCCGCTAACGGAGTGGAAAAGGACCCTAGCCGCGATATTTCGCCGCCAGTTCACGCTTGAGTAGTTTTCCGGTGGGCCCTTTGGGAATGTCTTTCACGATACGAATCAACTTAGGACATTTGTAGTCAGCCAGCTCTGACTTGCAGTGCGCGATCAATTCTTCTTCATTCGCGCGCGTTCCGTCTTTCAAGACGATGAAAGCGGCGACCTCTTCACCATAAAGTTGATCCGGAACTCCGATCGTTGCAGCGGCCGCGACTGCCGGATGCTTGTACAGCACTTCGTCAATTTCGCGCGGATAAATGTTCTCGCCGCCGCGAATAATCATGTCAGTTTTGCGATCCACGATGTAAAAGAATCCGTCCTGGTCGCGATAGCCAACGTCGCCCGTATGAAACCACCCGCCGCGAAACGCTTTCTCAGTCGCTTCGAGATTTTTGAAGTAACCCTTCAGAATATTTTCGCCGCGCAAAACAATCTCTCCGAGTTGCCCGTTCGCTACTTCATTGTCGTTGTCATCGACAACTTTCATTTCATTCCCGATCGGCATTCCGCACGAGCCGGGACGCCGCCGTTCGTCTGGCGGATTGAAAGTCGAGCGGCAGGTCGACTCTGACAATCCGTAGCCTTCAATCACGGGACAATCGAAACTGTCTTCGAACTTCTTCATCACTTCTGCGGGCACTGGTGCAGATCCACACATCGCAAAGCGAAGTTGATCAGTCTTCAGTCCTGCCGGAACTCCGTCGGGATAACTGTTCAGCAGCATCGACAGCATGGTAGCGACGGAACCGAATGAGGTTATCTGATAATCCGAAACGATGTTCCAAAACTTCGAAGCCGAAAATTTCGGACTTACAACCGTTGAGCCGCCGGCATACAGCGCTGACATGGTCGTGACGGAAACCGCGTTCATGTGAAACAGGGGCATGATTGTCAGCAGACGATCGGCTTCGTTGAAACGCAGCCATGAGCTGATTTGTCTTGCGTTCGCGATGATATTGCCGTGCGTGAGCAGGCAGCCTTTCGGTTTCCCGGTGGTGCCGGACGTGTAAATAATGATTGCGTCGTCGTCACGGCTGATTGTGTCAGAAGCCCGACCGTCAGGGAGGGCCGGTGTCGGGAGTTGCCCTCCCTGACGGTCGGGCTTCTGACACGCTCGCGTAGCTTCTGCTTCGTCGTCAAAGTTGATAACAGATCGCAGGTGCGGAAGCTGCGTTTTGATCTGCTCAATCAGCGGTTGAAACTCGGAATTCACCAGAATCGCTTTCGCTTCTGAGTTGTTCATCACGAATTCAGTCTCGTGCTCTTTCAAAAGCGAATTCACGGGTCCCGCGATTGCTCCCAGCTTCCAACACGCAAAATAACCGATGACGTACTCCGCGCTGTTCGGCATCAGCAGACTCACCACGTCACCTTTGCCTATTCCGTGAAATGACAACATCGCGGCCGCTCGATCAATCGCCGCCTTAAATTTTGCATATGTGAACACGCGGCCGTCGGGCTCAGAAAAGAGAAACTGCTTTTCGGCAGCGGCCGTCACTCTTCGCTGCAAGAGGTCGTAAATGTTCTGTGCGTCGGAACTCATTCGTGCGCTTAACCTACCTTAAGTAACCGTTTTCTCTCAAATCAGCTTGTCTGTTGTAGAATGCACGCGCTCGTCAACGTCACCCAACTGAGGCCGACAATCCTGCGCCTGCGACGCTACCTCTTCATTACCGCGTGGCTCATCTTTCTCAGTTCGGGGATCTCAGTGCGCGCGCAGGACAATTACGAAATTCAGGTCTACGGCTCGGAAACGGTTCCGCGCGGCGTGACAATGGTTGAGTTGCACAACAACTTCACCGCCAAAGGCGCGAAGACAACCAGCGATGGAACTCTGCCGACACACCACGCCTGGCACGAAACGATCGAAATCACGCATGGTTTCAACGAGTGGTTCGAAACAGGCTTTTATCTTTTCATGAGTGCGCGCAATGGAAGTGGTTGGGACTTTGTTGGGACCCACATTCGACCACGGTTTCGCGTGCCACCAGGATTGAAATGGCCCGTGGGCGTTAGTCTCTCGCAGGAGATCGGATGGGTGCGACGACCATTTTCTGAAGATCAATGGAGTTGGGAAATTCGACCCATCATCGATAAAGACCTTGGCAAGTGGTACGTCTCATTCAATCCCGCGCTCGAGCGTGCCTTGAGCGGGCCGGGAACAAAACGCGGGTTTGAGTTCGCGCCGGCAGTTAAAGTCGCATATTCCGTGACCAGAAAAGTCGATGTCGGCGTTGAGTACTACGGAGGTCTCGGCCCGCTTCACGAATTCGACCCAGCAAGCGAACAGCAACATCAAATCTTTCCGGCAATCGATCTCAATGTCTCACCCAAGTGGGAATTCAATTTTGGAGTCGGTATCGGCTTAACCGGCAGCACCGATCATCTGATTCTCAAGATGATTATTGGTCGCCGGTTTGAGTTTGGCAGGAAGAGCGCAGCGGCTGACTCGTCGCGTTAAACCAACTGCATTAACCACAAAGTCACCAAGAAAATAACCAAGCTGGACGCGACGGATTAACCACTGATTCCTCCTCGTGTCCTGGTGTCTTCGTGGTTAGTCCGGTTCTGACGCTGGATGAATACTCGTGATATAGTTTCGCCCGCAAAAACCAATGGATACATACAAGAATTTCATCGGCGGCAAGTGGGTCGAATCATCATCAGCAAAAACCGTCAACAACATCAATCCGGCAAATACCGACGACGTCATCGGCACCAACCGGCAAGCATCGCGCGAAGAGGCGCGGGCAGCAGTTGAAGCGGCGGCTGAAGCTTTTCACGACTGGCGACGTACGCCGGCTCCGGCGCGCGGAAAGATCGTCGCGAAGGCCGCCCGCTTGATGGAAGCCGCGAAAGAAGAACTCGCGCAATGTCTGACGCGCGAGGAAGGAAAGACCATCGCGGAGTCACGCGGCGAGCTGCAGCGATCGATCAATGTCGCCGAGTTCTGTGCCGGCGAATCGCGGCGCATGAACGGCGAAACCATCTTCTCTGAGTTACCCTCGAATTTTGTCTACACAATCAAACAGCCGCTTGGCGTCGTTGCCTGCGTGACACCCTGGAACTTTCCGGTAGCAATTCCGACGTGGAAGATTGCGCCGGCGTTAGTCGCCGGTAACACAGTTGTCTTCAAGCCCGCAACCCTGACCCCGGGCACCGCCGTCCGCATTGTCCAGATTTTTGAAGAAGCCGGCATTCCGCCGGGTGTGCTGAATTTGATCCTGGGTTCAGGGTCGGATGCCGGCGACGAAATCATCGCTCATCCGGCGGTCAAGGCCGTGTCGTTCACGGGATCGAATCCGGTCGGCATTCGTTTATACGAACAAGTTTCGCGACGCGGTGCAAAGTGTCAGTGCGAGATGGGCGGAAAAAATCCGGTAGTGATTCTCGAAGACTGCGACATGGAGCTTGCCGTCGAAAACACCGCGCAAGGCGCGTTCGGCTCTTCCGGCCAACGATGCACCGCGACCAGCCGCGCGGTGGTGATGAACAAGATCGCTGACGAATTCGTCGAGCGCGTGGCCAAGCGCGCGCAATCGATGCGAATTGGCGACGGCATGGATCCTCAGACCGAAATGGGACCGAGTGTTGACGAAAACCAATTCAACACCGTCGTCGAATATCTAAACATTGGCCGCGAAGACGGCGCCACTTTGGTCTGCGGCGGCGAACGCGCCACGGGCAACGGTCTCGACAAGGGTTATTTCGTTAAGCCAACCGTGTTTGATCACGTCACACCGGACATGCGCATCGCGCGCGAAGAAATTTTTGGTCCGGTTCTGTCGGTGATGCGCGTAACAGGCTTCGAAGAAGCGATGACTGTCGCCAACGACACCGAATTCGGTTTGTCGTCTTCGATTTTCACCAACGACGTGGTGCGGATGTTTCGCTTTGTCGATGAGATTGAAACGGGCATGACCCACATCAATTCACCCACGACTGGGGGCGAAGCGCACATTCCATTCGGCGGAACTAAAGGCACCGGCATCGGCGAGCGCGAACAGGGATCGACTGCTCTAGACTTCTACACGGAATTAAAAGTAGTTTACGTCGACTACACCGGCAGGAAACGTGAGGGTAATTTGTACTGAGATTTCTCGCGACTGATTAATCTGATGGACGCGACAAAGTGGACAGAGCTTCTGAAGTCGTTTCTTGAACAACTTCCGTCGTTTCTGACATTCGCTGCCTGCATCGTCTTTGTCATTGCGCGATGGAAACGGTATCCCCGAGTATCGCTGCTGCTCTTGATTGCCTTAATCGCAGATCTGCTTCATCAAATCTTCTTCACAATTCTTTATAATTGGGTGCCCGATTGGTTGCTCGGCAGCAATTACGATTCAACTAATATCAGAAACGTGTACACCGTCCTTGGGCTGATTACCAACACAGTCACCGTTGCAGTCATCGTGCTCTACCTGCTGGCTATCTTTGCGAAGCGACAGCCGAGCGAGAGTATTTGACCAGCACTCAGCCAGCAACTTGTCTCGGACGATATGAAACGTTGTCCCACTTGCAGTCGAACTTTCGAAGACACCCTTACTTACTGTCTGATCGACGGCTCAGTTCTGTCCGCTCCGTTTGATGACTCGTCGGATAATGCGCGCGGTGGACCCACAGAGATCTTGCCGTCGAATGAAAGACGCGAAAACGCGCCGCCCGAAACCTCTCCGGCTTCGACGATTACGGCAATGTATCAACCGGCTGGGGAGTCACGACTCGAACCACGGGGCACAATCGCCGCTCCGCAGAAAAAACCCTATGTTTTGGTTGCGATCATCGCCCTGGCGGCTTTGTTTTTCCTCATTAGCATTAGTGTTTTCGTGATCTTGAATCGCGCTTCCTATTCGTACAATTCATTCTTGTTTCTGCGGCGCGCGCCCATATTTCTGATTGTGGCGATCGGCATCGTGGTGTCACTGGTCCGCATGCGGCAACACCCACGAGCTTCTTTGCTCACGATGTTGGCGATGGTCTTGCTGGCTTTCGTAGGCATCTTTTTCACCCTGCTGCTTCAATGGTTGACTCGGGATATGTCGGCAGCAGGAGCAAACCGGTTTTATGACGTGGCCAGGGTGTTTCAGGATTTCATTTTCGCTGCGGAAACCGTTTTATTCGTGGCTGCCGCGTACAGCGACCGTCGGCCCATTGGGCAGCTAAGATCTGAAGGAACGTGAGCACACCTCAACTTCACAAGAGGCGCTGGACTTTTACACGGAATTGAAAGTAGTTTACGTGGACGTGGACGATGGCCTGCGGACGTAGAGAAATTCCGTACGTCGCCGGCGTCAGACTGTTGTTGAATCATCATGAGCACACCTGAACCACAAACAACTTCATCCGAAACTATTCGCAAACATAAAGAGTTTCTCTTTCCTGCGGTGGCGACGTACTACCAGGAGCCGCTCGCCCTGGTGAAAGGCGAAGGCTTTCATGTTTGGGACGACAAGGGCGACAAGTACCTCGACGCGTTTGGCGGCGTATTGACGGTGAGCGTGGGTCACGCGAATCCGGTCGTCAACGAAGCCGTCATCAATCAGGTCAACGCGATCAGTCACACGTCGACGCTTTATTGCAACAAGCCGCAGTCTGATTTGGCTGAGAAGCTTGCGCAGATTACGCCCGGCAAGTTGAAGAAATCCTTCTTCACGAACTCCGGCACGGAAGCAGACGACACGGCAGTACACGCGGCGAAGCTGGCGACTGGTCGTCATGAAATTGTGGTGCTGCGTCATGCGTACAGTGGACGATCCGCCACTTCCCTTTCGGCCATGGGCCACGCAACTTGGCGTCCTTTGCCGCCGCAAGTCGGCGGCTTCGTCCATGCCCGCGCGCCTTATTGCTATCGCTGTCCATTCAAGCTGACTTATCCGGAGTGCGGTCTCGCGTGCGCGAATGATATCGAAGAATTGATCATGACCACGACGACCGGCGAAATCGCGGCGTTCATGGCTGAACCGATCTTAGGCGTTGGCGGATTCATCGTGCCGCCGCCGGGATACTTTGAACGCGCCGTTGAGATCACGCGCAACCACGGCGGCTTGTTCATCGCTGACGAAGTGCAAACCGCCTGGGGCCGCACGGGCGAAAAATGGTTCGGCATTGAAAATTGGAATGTCGAGCCGGACATTATCACGTCAGCGAAGGGACTGGGCAACGGAGTGCCAATCGGAATCACGGTGGCGACGCCGGAAGTCGCGGACAAGTTCCCCGGCCTGACCTTCTCAACTTTCGGCGGAAACCCTGTTTCGTGCGCCGCCGCCCTCGCTGTTTTGAAAGTGATCGAAGACGACGACCTGAAAAAGAATTCAGCTGTCGTCGGCGGTTACTTCCGCGAGAAGCTTGAAGCCTTAAAAGAAAAGTATCCGGTCATCGGGGATGTGCGGGGCATGGGTCTGATGCAGGCGATTGAGCTGGTGAAAGATCGCGAAACGAAAGAACCGGATCCGCAATCGGTTTTGAAGGTTTTTGAAGAAACGAAGAAGCGCCGGGTACTTGTCGGCAAAGGCGGCCTCTACGGCAACGTTATTCGCACCGGCATGATGCTGAATTCGACGAAGGATCATGTCGACGAATTGATTGAAGCGCTGGACGGGAGCTTTGCCTCGGTGAATTAGATCGCGGTGTGTCGTGGTTTTCGCTCCGTTAGGAGCGAGATATTCGACTCCTAAAGGAGCGTTCTTCACATAATCTGTTCTAGAAACACTTCGCTCCTAAGGGAGGTGACGCATCACGACACGAGGTATTCTCTGAAACCAGCCTCGCCCGATTTGCGTACTAATCCATTCAGACTTTAGTCCGAATTATCAATCAACAACAGAAAAGAGGTAGTAAATGAATCTCCACAAGTTTCGGTCGGTCATTCTGGCTCTGGCCGCAGCACTCATCTGCTTTGGCAATATTTCCCAGACACAAGTTTTGGCGCAGCCGGCGAGCGGCTTGCCGCCGATCATCGATCGCGAACTATTCTTTGGCGATCCGGAAATTTCCGGCGCGCAGATCTCACCCGATGGCAAATTCATCTCGTTCATGAAACCGTTCAAAGGCACCCGCAACATTTGGGTGAAGCGCACCGAAGAGCCTTTCGACAAAGCGAAGCCAATCACGGCCGACACACAGCGTCCGATTCCCGCTTACTTCTGGAGTCGCGACGGCAAATACATTCTGTTCGTTCAGGACAAGGCGGGCGACGAAAACTATTTGGTGTACGCCGTGAACCCTGCCGACGCACCCGCTTCCGGCCAGGAAGTGCCGGCAGCGCGAAACCTCACTGATCTAAAAGGCGTGCGCGCGGAAATCTATGCTGTCCCCAGGACCGATCCGGACGCGATCTACGTTGGGCTGAACGATCGCGATAAAGCCTGGCACGATCTGTATAAGGTAAAAATCTCGACCGGCGAGCGCACACTGGTTCGGCAAAACACCGAACGCATTGTCGGCTGGACTTTTGATCTCAAGGATCAGCTGCGACTCGCCGGCCGCGTCGACGAGCAGGGCAATACGGAAGTCCTTCGCGTTGATGATAAAGGGTTCACGAAAGTTTACACGTGCAATGTGTTCGAACAGTGCGGACCTCTTCAATATCACAAGGATGGACGGCGCGTCTATTTCACTACAAATAAAGGAGACATCAATCTCAGCCGCCTGGAGCTCTTTGATCCTGAAACCAGCAAGGAAGAAGTCGTCGAATCTGATCCGATGAATCGTGTTGATTTCGGCAATGCGTTCTTTTCCGAGGTGACTGATGAACTCATCGTAACGACGTATGACGACGATCGCGAGCGCCGTTACTGGAAAGACAAGGCGTTCGAAGCCGATTACAAACTGATGGAGAAGCAATTGCCCGGTAAAGAAATTGGTCTCGCCTCGGCGACCAAAGACGAACAGCTCTGGCTAATCAGCGCGAGTAGCGACACCGAACCCGGCGAGCGCTACCTGTTTGATCGACGGACGAAGAAACTGACTCTTCAATACCGCACCCGCGAAAACCTGAATCGCGATTCGCTCGCACCAATGAAGGTAGTTCGTTACAAGAGTTCCGATGGTCTCGAAATTCCCGCTTATCTGACTCTGCCCAAAGGCGTCGCGGCAAAGAACCTTCCTTTGATAGTGTTCCCGCATGGCGGTCCGTGGGCGCGCGATGACTGGGGCTACGACACCTTCGCGCAGTTCTGGGCGAATCGTGGATATGCAGTTCTGCAACCGAATTTCCGCGGCTCGACCGGGTACGGGAAAAAGTTTCTCGACGCCGGCAACAAGCAGTGGGGCGACAAGATGCAGGACGATATCACCTGGGGCGTGAAATATCTGGTCGCCGAAGGCATCGCCGACCCGAAGAAGATCGGAATCATGGGCGGTTCATACGGCGGCTATGCGACGCTGGCAGGTGTTACGTTCACGCCGGACGTTTACACTGCTGCGGTTGATTATGTGGGACCATCAAATCTTACCACGCTGCTCGAATCGATTCCGGCCTACTGGGAAGCGTTCCGGCAGGTTTTCTACAAGCGCATGGGTGATCCTTCGACGGCCGAAGGCAAAGCGCAACTCGATCGTCAATCGCCGTTGTTTTCGGCGAACAAGATCAAGACGCCGTTGCTGGTCGTGCAGGGCCAGAACGATCCGCGCGTTAATAAGCGCGAGGCCGATCAAATCGTCATCGCTCTGCGTGATCGCGGATTCCCGGTCGAATACATCAACGCACCCGATGAAGGTCACGGCTTCGCTCGACCGGAGAACAATCTTGCGATGTTCGCCGCGGCCGAAAAGTTCATGGCGAAATTCCTCGGCGGACGCTATCAGGCAGACATGAAACCGGAAATCGCCGGACGGCTGAAGGAAATCACGGTTGACGTAAAAACAGTAACGCTGCCGAAGAAAATCGAAGCGGTCGCAGCGGCGCCAAAGCCCGCGATGGATCTGAGCGCCGGCACCTCGAGCTACAAGGCCAGCCTTTCCGTGCAAGGTCAGACGATTCCAATCACGACGACCACCCAGATCAAAGAAGACGGAGCGAACTGGATCGCCACGGAGACAGCTGAATCGCCTGCATTCGGAAAGATCATAGACATCTCGACAATCGAAAAGGGCACTTTGATCTTGAAGCATCGCTGGATGAGCCAGGGCGGAGTCGAGATCGAACTTGATTTCAAAGACGGAAAGGCGACGGGGACGATGACACAAGCAGGACAAAGCAAGCCGATCTCGGCAGACGTCGGTGGTCCTCTGTTCGCAGACGGCGGGGGCGCGTTTGATGTTTTGGCGCGTTTACCGCTGGCAGCTAACTACACCACGACGTTCCGGAATTTCGACGTGCAGAAACAGAAGCCAATGATCAGACAATTGAAGGTCGTCGGCAGCGAGAGCATTACGGTCGGCGCCGGAACATTCGACGCTTACAAAGTCGAATCGGTAGCGGCCGAGGACGAAGCGGACAAACAGACGCTGTGGATCGCCAAGGACTCGCACAAGGTCCTGAAGATCAGCGCGACAATTCCCAGCCTGGGTGGCGCAACACTGACGAGCGAGTTGACGCAGTAGGAATAAGAGCTCGCAACGAAATAAGGTCAGTACCATCCGCATAAGCGGATGGGTCGATAATTCATCGCAGAGTGAATGTTCGATCCACCCGTTCAAGCGGGCGGTACTGATTTTTTTCGCCGATTGATTTATTTCAAGCCACGCTCTATAAACATCTCGCTCTTGATTGCGCGCAGCTAAAACCTATGAAAACTATAATCACTAACGGCCAAATCATCACCGCCACAGACAAATACAAAGCGGACATCTTCATCGACGGCGAAACAATTA
>Ga0105239_10011151_pt1 | contig 10030 bp, 5 predicted proteins | sample KBSC44metaG_FD_92761 | JGI IMG/M metagenome (GOLD analysis project Ga0105239, IMG submission 92761) | Corn rhizosphere microbial communities from Kellogg Biological Station, Michigan, USA - KBS C4-4 metaG | ecosystem: Host-associated > Plants > Roots > Rhizosphere > Soil | place: Michigan, USA...
CCAGCCTCCAAAAAGTAGCTCATCACCCGGCTCATGAAACGGGCGCCAAAATCTTTAAAAGCCAGTGACGGGCCATGGAAAAGCTCCAGTACATGCACGTTATCATCCAGTTTTACCACAGGGGCCGGGAAGTTGATCGCATCATCGATCAGTGCTTTCAGATCAGCTTCCGGGATAGAATCGCCAAGTAAATTTTGCGCTACCTTAAACGCGATCTCGGGCAGGGAATATTTATCCAGATTATTGATAAAATCCGCATCTAAACGAGGGATGCTATAAGGCATATATAAACCTTTATCCTGCGGCATGCTGTTAAAAACCGCGTCTTTAAAAGATACTTCTGATAAAGTGTTGTTGGTACTGTAGAGTTTCATTTTGATTTTCTTATCCTCACGTCATTGCGAGGTACGAAGCAATCCCCGACTATGCAGATTCGCTCTGTAAAGCTTAGAGATTGCTTCGTACCTCGCAATGACGGTTGGGCTATTTTTTTGACTTTTGAATTTTCACTTTTGACTTAAAACTTAAAACCTCGCCATTACCTTCGGTCCGGCATCATTAATCGTGGATACATAAGTATTCGAGCCAATTTTCAATCCGGTTAAATGTTGCTGTAATTTTTGAGTGATAAGATTGGCCGTTTCTTCGTCCTTTGTGAATGCGAAAACCGAGGGACCAGAACCAGAGATACCGAAGCTTACCGCGCCCATGCTCATGGCTATTTCGCGCATTTTATAAAAATCGGGGATCAGCATGGAACGTACGGGCTCTACCAGCACATCTTTCATACTGCGACCAATCAGGTCAATATCTTGCATAAATAAACCACTTACCAGGCCGGCAATGTTGCCCCATTGGGTCACCGCGTCTTTCATCTGTATATTCTTGCGGATGATCTGGCGGGCCTCCCTTGTGGGCACGTCCACATCGGGGAATACGATGGCGCAGTAAAGATTCTTAGGGTGTGGCAGCCTTACCACATCCAACGGTTCGTAGCTACGGATCAATACAAAACCACCAAACAAAGCAGGGGCAACGTTATCCGCATGGCCCTGACCGCAAGCCATTTCCTCACCTTTCATGGCAAAGGGCAGCAAATTTATCGGATCAGATTTATCTCCCAATAAAGTTTTAATAGCGAATAAGCCCGCAACTGTACTGGCAGAGCTGGAACCTAATCCGCTGCCTATCGGCATTTTTTTGTGCAGTTCTATATCCAACCCAACATCGGTACGACCAATGCTCTGCAAATAATGCAGCACGCTAACACTCACTGTATTTTTGGCCGGATCAAGCGGTAAGCGACCGTCATCACCCGTAATTTTGCTGATGGTGATGCCCGGATTGTCGGTCATGCGCATAATCACTTCGTCACCGGGTTCATTAACGGCAAAACCCAGTACATCAAAACCGCAAACCACGTTGGCTACAGTGGCTGGGGCAAAAACGTGAACCCCCCTGCCCCCTGAAGGGGGGGCTATCTGCGAGGGGTCTTTTAATTCTTCTATTTTATTTTCCATTTTAATATTATCAAACTATAGTTCCCCCTTCGGGGTTAGGGGCTTATGGGCCAGAACCTAATTAGCACCCAAATTTATCAGATCGGCAAATACACCGGCTGCAGTAACTTCCGCACCCGCGCCAGGGCCTTTTACCACCAGCGGGCGTTCCTTGTACCTGTCGGTAGTGAAGGAGATGATATTATCACTGCCCGATAGCATGTAGAAAGGATGATTTTCATCAACCATTTGCAGGGTGATAGTTACTTTACCATTCTCCAATTTGCCTATATAACGCAATACTTTGCCATCTTTTGCAGCCTGGTCTTTCAGTTTGGCAAAATGGGCGTCCTCTGTTTTTAGTGTGGCGTAAAAATCTTCTACAGATTTTGCTTCCAGGCTGGCTTTTGGCAGTACGCTTTCAATCTCTACATCAGCTTCTTCCATGGCGTAGCCGGCATCACGGGCCAGGATCAGCATTTTGCGCATAAAATCCTTGCCGCTCAGGTCATCGCGCGGATCGGGTTCGGTATAACCTTTTTCCTGTGCTTCCTTCACCACATCGTGGAAATTAGCATCGCCCTTAAAGTTATTAAAGATGAACGATATGGTGCCCGACAAAATAGCCTCGATGCGTTGTACCCGGTCGCCGCTGTTCATCAGGTTTTTCAGGGTGTTGATGATCGGCAGACCCGCACCTACGTTGGTCTCGTAGAAAAAGTCGACCCCATGACGGCGCGCGGTATCTTTAAACGTTTTGTATTGCTGATAGCTGCCCGAGTTACCTATTTTATTACAGGTGATCACCGAGATATTGGCTTTAAAAACCTGCTCATAAAAACCTATCGGCACCGGGCTGGCGGTGTTATCAATAAATACGCAGTTGGGCAGGTTCATCTCCTTCATTTTGCTGATGAAGCTTTGCAGATCGGCCTCATAAGGTGAAGCCTGCAGATCATCCTGCCAGGTATCCAGCGATACTCCATCGCTGTTGAAAGTCATTTTACGGGTATTGCTGATGCCCGCTATTTTTACCTGTATGCCATTGTTATCTTTCAGATACTGGCTGTGGGCATTCAGTTGGTTAAACAGGGTTTTACCGATATTTCCCGTACCCAGGCAAAAGGCATGCAGCGTTTTGGTGAGCTGCACAAAAAAGGCATCGTGAACGGCATTCAATGCTTTAGAAAGATCGTTTGCCGAAATGATCACCGAGATATTATATTCTGACGATCCCTGTGCAATGGCCCTTACGTTAACACCGTTACGGCCCAGTGCATGGAACAATTTGCCCGACATCCCCGGGGTTTGTTTCATATTTTCGCCCACGATAGCTAATATGGCCAGGTTCTTTTCGATCACCAGGTGCTCCAGTTTTTTGGCCAGCAGCTCCAGTTCAAATTCCTGTTCTATAACCTGTTTGGCTCGTTCGGTATCCTGTGGCTGTACCGCGAAGGTGATGCTATGCTCTGATGACGACTGGGTGATGAGGATCACGTTGATTTGCTCACGGGCCAGCAACGAGAACAAGCGGCCGCTGAAGCCCGATTTACCTACCATACCGCTGCCTTCCAGGTTCAGGATGCTGATGTTATTGATAGAAGAGATGCCTTTGATAGGTAAGCTTGATGCCTTGCAATCATGACGGATCACAGTACCTTCAAACTCAGGTTCAAAAGTATTTTTGATCACGATAGGGATCTTTTTCAGGAATGCCGGGATCATGGTTGGCGGATAGATCACCTTGGCCCCGAAGTAGGAAAGCTCCATCGCCTCGGTATAAGTAAGTTCTGTTAACGAGAAGGCCTTCTTCACCATCCGCGGGTCGGCGGTCATCATGCCGTTAACATCTGTCCAGATCTGTATCTCTTTGGCATTGAGTGCTGAGCCAAATATAGCCGCGGTATAATCGCTGCCGCCCCGGCCCAGGGTAGTGGTTTGCCCCACATCGTTGCCTGCTATAAAGCCGGTTACGATGAGCATTTTATCTTTATTGGCTTCGTACAGGTTACGGATCAGCATTTCAGACAGCTCGGTATTCACTTTGGCATTCCCAAAAGCGCTATCGGTTTTAATCACTTCGGCAGCATCAACAAAAAGTACATCTTTAAAATGCTGCGCGGCTATTTTGCTGACCATAATGGTGGAACAGCGCTCGCCGTAGCTTAATATCTGGTCGCGGGTTTTGGGGGTCAATTCCCTAAGGGTCAGTACGCCTTGCAGCAACTCTTCCAGCTGGTTAAAATGAATTTTTAAACGGGTAAAAGCAGGGTTTTGGTTTTGCACATCGAGCAGGCTTTTCACCACATCAAAATGGCGTTTTTCCAGTTCGGCCAGTGCCGCGGTAAATTCCTTGCCTTCGGAGGCATCTTCTGCCATTGATGCCAGCAGGTTAGTTACCCCGCCCATGGCTGATAGTACCACTACCGGTTTTTCCGGGTTTTTAAATTCATCGCTCAGGATGTTTAAAAGAGTTTGGATACTTGCTATTGATCCTACGGATGTACCGCCAAATTTTAGAACTTTCATTTATGGTTTAGTGTCAATAATAATTAAACAAAAAAGCCTTCCTCTTTGCGGAGGAAGGCTTTCATTTGGTTTCTTTTTTTATGTTTTACACCATACGATTATCTTCCTCCGAGGTTTATGCCGGTGGTAATAATAATGGTAGTAATGGTGTTGTTAAGTGTCATATATAATGTCCGTAAAGTAAGTAGATTAATCTTTAAATAGCAAGGATTATTTTATTTTTTATGAAAAAGCGAATAAAAAGACTGATTTGTATCATATAATTGCTTGAATGATAAAAAAGCGGATGCAAATTGCCAGCCTTTGCCATAATTTTTGAGCATTATATGCTAAAATAAAGCGATGGCAAATTAATTATTACTTTTGGGGCTATAATATGCAGGGATTAATCACCAAATCAACCGGAAGCTGGTACCAGGTACAAACACCCGATGGGCAACGTTTAGATTGCCGCATTAAGGGTAAGTTTAGAATGAACGGTATCACCACCACCAACCCGGTGGCTGTTGGCGATGTGGTTGATTTTGAAATGGAGCCCAATAGTGAAAACGGCGTGATCACCAACCTGCAGCAACGCAAAAACTATATTATCCGTAAGGCTATTAACCTGAGCAAACAGGCACAGATCATCGCTGCTAATCTCGACCAGGCCTTACTGGTGGTTACCCTTGCATCGCCCCGAACTTCATTGGGCTTTATCGATCGTTTTCTGGTGACCGCCGAAGCTTATGATATCCCGGCGCGACTCATATTTAACAAACTCGACCTGTTTAGCGATGAAGGGCTTGAAATACTAGCCGATTATAAAGCTATATATGAAAATATAGGCTATCCCTGCTTTGAGGTATCAGCATTGGATGGTACCAATATTGACCAGGTACAGGAATTGTTAAAGGATAAGGTGACGCTATTCTCCGGCCACTCCGGTGTGGGCAAATCAAGCCTGATTAATAGCCTGCTGCCCAGCCTCGACCTCCGTACGCATATGGTATCTGAATGGAGCGACAAGGGCATGCACACCACCACCTTTGCCGAAATGTTTGAACTGCCTCAAGGTGGTTTTATTATCGATACCCCGGGTATCCGCGAGTTAGGCGTTATCGATATTGAAAAACAGGAACTGGGCCACTTTTTTCCCGAGATGCGTGAACGCATGAACCAATGCCGCTTTAACAACTGCCGCCATATTAACGAGCCCGGCTGTGCTGTGCTGGAAGCCCTGGAAAACGGAGATATCGAGCTATCCCGCTATGAAAGCTATCTGAGCATTTATCATGGTAATGATACCAGGGCTTAGGTTTCAGAATCAAGAAGTTAGAGTCAAGAATTAAGACAAAAACGCCCGCCCGTCATCTTGAACTTGTTTCAGTATCTCTCAGGGCAACCCTTATGCGATCGTGCATGTGGGGTGCCGAAACATGTTCGGCATGACCTATCCCGTTAAGTTTATCCTTTATTTTCTGCTTGCCTTCAAAAAATCTCTCAAATAACTGCAATCATTTACCGCCAGTTTATAATAAGCGGTTTTACCGTAGCTTTTTTGCAATTCAGTAAAATATGGATTACGCCTTACGGCTTTATCATAATCCTTTTCAGCGTCCTGGAGTTTAGTATAGTTGTAATCCGGAAAATCAGAGTAGGATGGCAGCTTGATCTGTTTTTGACGGCATTTGGCAGCCATAAAAGTGCATTTGGCCTTAAACTCCGCACTGGAGCTCGATTGCCTTGCCTGCAAAAACAGTTTTTCGGCATTGGTGGTTCTTACATAGTCGGCGTCATAATAATAACGGGGCTTGCGGCCATAATCTGTGGACGACCAATCATAGCTAATCAGATACCACGCATTGCCATAGGTTGAGGTATTGTATAAAGCCGTGGCCATGGTAAAATAATAGGCCGAAGCATTTTTAGGGTCGGCTTTAATTTGTTTTTGGAAACCAGCCATGGCCTGTGCAAACTGCCGTTTATTATACCCTTTTCCGTTTTTATTTAACAGCAATTTAGGATAATCGGGCATCTGGTTGATAAAGGGATCGGCACCGGTCGCTTTTTCATCGTAAAAATTGGTCGGGAATTTATTTAAAGCTTTTTCATTAACCTGGTTTAAAGCAGCGACCGCCTCGGGATATTTATGCTCGCGCAGATAAGCTGTACCTAGCAACTCGTACAAGTCATCACTTTTATACGTAACCAATTTCTTTGTCAGGAAATTAAGATACGGGGGTGCCGGCGAGCTTTTTTTCCAGCCCACTATTTTATTGATGGCTGATGAGTGCAGGTAATTTTGCCAAAAGCTGATGGTTTGATAACTTGGTTCTGTCACTTTTTTTATGGTGGCATCACCCTGCAACATGGCCAAAGCGGCTTTACTGGTATCGCGTTGTTTAAGGTAGGCTGGTGCCATAATGTTCTGATAAAAATTGCGCGCAGTGGCCGCAAACGGATATTGGCCATAAAAACCCCAATCGCGACTGGAGGTGTTAGCTTTAACTTCATGCGCGACTTTCCCTTCGAGCCATTTGAGCAATGGTAATAAGGCCGCTTCGTTCACATCATTATAGTGCTGCATACCTTGCGCGGTAAGCAATAGCTGAATGATCTGTTTTTGATCATTAAATTTTTCACTCAGCTTTTCGCCTTTAAGCACGTCCAGGTAGACCATACCGCCTTTGGTATCTTTTTGCATCCAGGCCATGTAGGCCTGTGCCAGCTTAGCCAGACCATATTCAGGATATTTTTTTTCTGATGACAGCTGTTCGCAAAAAGCATTCAACTGTTTCATATGGTTTTGCGCGCGGAGCCTGGTGCTATCGGCCAATTTGCCGTAGTAGGAATTGACCAGGATAGAGTTACCCTCGCTCGTTGGGGTAAGGTATTGTTCTTCCAGTTTATTAATCTCACGCACCAGCAATACACCCACCATATCAGATGTTGGCTCATATTGATAAACTTCTTTTAAGGAGCGGCTATCCAACTCAGAATTACTGAAACCATCAATAGCCATAATCACTGCCTTCTCGCTTTTACTGGTAGCTAAAGCCAAAACCTGCGAGCTTTTTACACGGATATAGTTATAATTACGATAGGCCTGCACCCGTCTTTCGGGATATTGGGCAAATACCTTCGAAAACAGGTAAGCAGCTTGTACTGTATCCTTAAGCCAGCGCTCTTCGCCAGCTTTTAATGCCAGGGACCATCCCTTTACGTGACTGCCTGATTTATAGTCGGCTATGTATTTATCATATACATTAACCGCATCTTTATCATTACCACCATAATGCAGCAAACGCTGCGCCTGGTATAAGAACCGCAATTTGATGAACGGATCTTTTTCAGCCAACGCGTATTGCATAGCTTCTTTACCGGCCGCTTCCAGACTTGCAGTATCTTTGGGTTTGGGATCCCAGTAATCAGATTTCACATTGGCTATGGGCTCTACACTTTTGGCAAAACGATAGTATTTCAGCGCGCTTTTATTCGATGGAAGCGATTGCAAGAAGGTGTTGTTTTTTAAACTATCGGGCAGGTTGCCTTTACCATCTAAGTATCCTAAGTATAAGGCGGTATCGGCGCTGCCTTTTAGTTTGTACATGGCTTTCTGTACATCGGCCGCTTTAACGCTGCTGCCTAAGTAAGCGGCCCATTCGCGTGAGTTAATTTCGGCTTCGCTTACCCGTTCATCATCGTCATACAAAAATTTGTAGCCAGTAAAATAAAATGGTTCGTATTCCTGCGTACGCTGCAGGTTGTTGTGGAAAAATGAGATGTAATAATCGTATGGGTCGGCCTCCGGGCCGCAGGCAATATTAATAGCAATTTCGGCAAAAAAGCAAATGATCAAACTAACGGAACAAATGAGTAGTTTTTTCGAGGTCGTCATAGGTATAGGTTTTTATAGTAGCTTCATCCAGGTGAAAATAAATAACGTTTATCGTATCCGCTTTTAAAAGTGGCGATAAATAAGTGGCTGTAGCCTGTAAATTACTGGCCGATACGTTTTCCCAGCGCACCTCGTCATTTGTTTTTAAACCGTAATCTAGCAAATTGGTTTTGGCTCGGTAAATGTTATTTTTTATAAATATAAATTGATTTTTATTATTCAGATCATCAAGCGAGATCCTTTTTGCGATGCCGATATACTCCTTGTTCCGGAAGGCTACCGCCCAGCTAAAAAGCGGTAAACCGATATCAACAGGCATGGGGTAGGCGGTCGCATTATCGCCCAGGTATTTTTTCAATTCGCTCACTTCCAAAATGGAGTTTTGCTCCCCGTACTTGCGCAGATTGCCCATGTTATAACACATCAGCATTACCCGGTTTACTGGTGGAATACCGCTTCCTTTTTGATTTTTTAACTGGTGTAGCCTTAACGTTGCCGAAATAGTTTTTGCTTTCAGTTCCTTAACCTGTCGCAATTGCCTAAGCAGGTAAAAATAATTTTCGCGGGTTGATGCCGTCCAGTCGCAATCTATCTGTAATTCGGTAAAAGAGCTTTTACCTGCCTGTTGTACTTTGCCATTTACAAAGCGAACAATATTACCAGCCAATACATCAAGCTGAGGGCGGGTTGTGGTTTTTAGGATATTGTTAACAATGAATACTACCGGCACCATTTCAACAGTATCAGGGATTTTGGTTTGAAAAATTATGGGCGATACCGGAGCCGGGCTGATACCGCTCTCGTCTATATCCACATCCATAATGCGCACATACAGTTTATGCGTATGCAGGCGATTAAGATAACCAGACTCTGTGCTATTGTTTTTGTAAACCGTTTTCCAGAAATAAAAAGAGGTGTTGATGACCCTGTCATGCCGGCAAGAGGAGAAGCAAGAGTCAAGAATCAAGACTATAAGAAAAAGGACTAAGGTTTTTTTTAACGATCTCATCCATGTATCTTATCTCGATTCCTGACCCTGATATCTTGGTTCTAATCCAAAGCGGCTTTAAAATCGGCCATCAGATCTTCCAGGTCTTCAATACCTATCGACAGGCGGATCATGGTTTCGGGGATGCCCATTTCAGCGCGTTTATCGGCACCTAGTTCAAAAAATATGGTTTGGGCAACCGGGATAGACAACGTACGGGTATCGCCCAGGTTGCTTGATTTTACAACCAGTTTCAGCTTATTTAAAAAGGCCAGGCAATCAATGCTTTCATCCAGTTCGATGCTCATCAGGCCGCCAAATTTTTTGAATAGTTTACCGGCACGCTCATGCTGCGGATGGCTTGCAACCCCCGGATAAAATACCTGTTTGATCTTAGGATGTGACTCAAAATACTGAGCAAGTGCCAATGCATTGTTGCAGGCACGTTCCAAACGCAGGGCCAGTGTTTCGGCCCCTACAGAGATCGTATGTGCAGCCTCGGGCGATAATGTACCGCCAGAATCCCGAAGTCCTTTTTTACGGATCTGGGTAAGGCCCAATGTTTCAGGTTTTACCTGCTTTTTAAAGGTCTCGAAAATATTAGGGTAAGTAGTCCAGTTAAACAAACCGGTATCGGTAACACAGCCGCCCAGGGCATCGCCATGGCCGCCAATGTATTTAGTTAAGGAGTTGATCACCAGGCTTGCTTTAACATCAATAGGGTTAAACAGGTAAGGCGAGGTCATGGTGTTATCCACCACATATATGATCCCTTTTTGTGCGCAAAGCTCACCAATAGCTTCCAGGTCGGCAACCTGTGTAGCTGGGTTAGCAATGGTTTCAACAAACACCATTTTGGTGCTGGCTTTAACTTCGTTACGTACATTTTCAACATCGGTAGCATCCACAAAAGAAATATCCAAACCCATATCTATATAAGTTTGAAAGATACTGCGGGTGTTACCAAACAGGAATGAACTTGCAACAATATGATCGCCATGTTTTATAAGGGCCATTACCGTTGCCGAAATTGCCGCCATACCGGTTGAAAAAGCGATAGACGATAATCCTTTTTCCATATTGGTAACCTTATGCTCCAAAGCGGTAACAGTAGGGTTACCCTGGCGCGAATAA
>Ga0105239_10011152_pt1 | contig 10030 bp, 21 predicted proteins | sample KBSC44metaG_FD_92761 | JGI IMG/M metagenome (GOLD analysis project Ga0105239, IMG submission 92761) | Corn rhizosphere microbial communities from Kellogg Biological Station, Michigan, USA - KBS C4-4 metaG | ecosystem: Host-associated > Plants > Roots > Rhizosphere > Soil | place: Michigan, USA...
GCGATATGACGCGCCGCACCGCAGCACTTGATTTCGACCAGGCCATCATCTCCGATCAGTCCGTCAGGCGACGCGCCTGTCATCGCGATAACAGGGTGCGGCACGAATCCCGTCTCGACCACCGTGTTGCCGCTGACGAACGAGTAAGCCTCGCGCGCCAAGGGCTCTAGATCGGTGCCGCGCTGCATAGCCGCAGACGTGAACCCTTCGGCCCGTCGCCCGGTAAGGCGCTCTGCCACCAATTCCGCGGCATAGTTCGCGCGGCTGGCGGATGGGCCGCTTTTCGTCTTGGCTAGCACGTCTGCGACGCGGGAGGCCGTTACCTTGCCAAGCCGTTCGCCGAACCATTCTTCGGTGCGCTGGATGTCAGTCATGCCATCGTTACTCCAAAATCGCTAATGCGGTCTTGGGCGAGCCCATCAGCACGCATGAGCCAGTCGTCGAGAAAGCGTTGATGCTGCTCAAGGATCGCGGAAAGGTTGTTTACGGCGTGCGTAAAGCTGTCCGCCGCCGCCTGCATGTTGTGCGATGCGCGGGAGACCTCTTCCGATCCGAGCAAGGTGATGTATTGGCTCATGCCGCCTCCGCCATTTCTTGCGGCATCTTGGCTGCCACGTCCTTCTTCAGTTTCTTGACCAGCGCATCGTATGCGGTCGCCGGCAGTTCGGGCAGGCTGCCGATCTTGAAGAATGTGCAAAGGTTTTTCAGGTCCGTCCCGGCCTGCGATGTGAGAGTCTGAAGGGTCGCGAGCTGATCGTCGGTGATGCGGTCGGGCTGGGCCCCGCGCTGCATCGTGCCGGTATCGTGAGCGTCGATGTCCTCGCTCTTGTCCCCGGTGGGGATCTGGAAGGTGGCGCGCAAAAACTGCTTCAGAACGTAGGACTGACCAGCGCCGAAAGCCTGGCTACCCATATTCGACGGAACCATGATCGAGCGATGATAGGGGCCGTCCTTTTCGCCCTCGCACTTCAGCCAGATGGCGAAACGCATCCGAAGACCAGCAACCCGCCCCGACTTGGTGGCGAAGAACTCGTCAATGACTTCGAATTCCTCTTCATCCATGATGACATTCAAGCCTGCGTCGCCGCACAGCTTGCCGGTCATTTCGAGGAAGTCGTCGATCCCGGCGAAATTGTATCCGCCGTGCTGATTGCGTTCGCCCTTGCTGAGGCGCTTCACAGCCTTCGTCACCTTGGCGACGGCTTCGTCCACCTTACTCATTTCGAAACCTCAGGGAGCGTACCGGCTTCGACGGTAGAGGCTCGCTTGCCATGCTCATCAGGAGCCGAAGCGGCGGGAAAACGGGTGGCGTTCATTTGCCGATCGCCATCAAGCCAAGTAGTGCTGTGCAGAGCATGACCACTGCGATGCTCCAGCCGAACACGTTGAAGTTGACCATTGGCCGGGGTGCCCAGGCATACTGATCCAGATCGCGCATTGCTTGGTGGCGGGTGACGGAGGGGTCTCGCCAGTCCATTGGTGGGCGGCGGTTCATGACAGCGTCTCCCCTTGCGGGGCCGCGCTTTCGCCCTTCGGGTCGAGCCCTTCGGTCTCGCCGGTTCCCGCTTCAATCGCTGACGCGTTTTCGGAAGTTAGGCAGGACACGGCCCATGCGCGCATCCGGCGCCAGCGTTCCTCAGGGCTCTCGCGCCAGCGCCACTCGTCATTCATGTATTCGATTTCGCGAACGAGCGGCGATGCGATGCCAAAGGCGCTCGCGATACGGTCGGGGTCTTCAGGATCGAGCTTGCTCATATCGACGCCACGCCGCACGCCAACGCTACCGATGGCGCAGACATTGCCCGCATCTTCGAGTTCGTGCGCGATCAGCCTCTTTTCAGCCATGGCATCAAGCGACGCGATAAGCTCAAGAAGGAAGGACTGCCCGCGCTTGCCCTTGATCGAGCTTGCAACAGCACCGCGCCAACGGATCAACGACCAGTTATCTAGGTCGCCATCTTCACAGTAACCAGATCGGCCCATTATAGTTCTCCCGCAAAAGGGATCGAAGCCCGGAGGGATGAAACGCGAAGCGGTTCAGTCGAAGACGAGAGCCCGGTCGCGCAGCGATTTGCCCTATTCTTTGCAAACCTCGTCTCCATAAGATCCACCTCCCTATCCAACTCCCTACGAAGCTGATCAAAGGGCTTAATCTCCACACGGAGGTTTGTTGGATGCGCTGTCATGCGGACACCTCCTCGACACGCGAGTAAAAGGTGATCGTCGGCTCCGGCACTACGGAGACCTTGAACAGGCCACCAAGATGGTTGCGCACCATCACGGTCATTTCGTAGTCGAACGGCTCTTCGTGATAGGACCGCTCGACGTAATCGCGACCAGCTTCCTCGTGATCGTAAGCAACCAGGAGGTGAGCGTATTCCTCGTCTTCGCCCAAGTCGGGGCACCAGACGTTGTAAGTTTCCTTGCTCATGCCGCCAAGTCCTCATTATCAATGAAGAAGTATCCGCGCCCATGAGGAACGGCCCTTGTCAGGTCGGCCGCCTCAACATGCCGGCAGATATCGTCTATTGCGTCCCTGTTGCCGGGCTGACCTGCACCGGGTGCAAGGATCTCCAGGGCCATGTCGGTTTCGTTCTCGACCAGATGGCGGAACCGTATTGCATGGCGCTTGGCTTGCTCGACCGACCAAGGCTGATCGCTCTCGGCAATCACGCGCTCTAGGCGGGCTTGCTGGCCGCGTAGGAATATCCGGAGCGGGGTTTCGGAGATGTAGGGGTGGTTCAAGCGAGCCTCCCCAAGCTAAGCGCCACCATCTCACTGTTTTCAGTGTTAAGGGCGGTGTGGGCGGAAGCGATGAAGGTCTGGGCGTTATCGATGGCCGGTCGAGCGATCTGTTCGACTTCCGAAACCATGACGCCCAACTCAAGCGCTAAGGTCTGGTTGATATCTCCGGGAAGGATGGCGCGCATGTCCTCGCGGTCACGCAAGCGCAGGACCGCAGCCTCCAGCGCATCCACCAGCTCACCCAGAATATCAGCGACAGTCGCGGGGGTTTGCGCGGTCATGCTGACAGACCTGCAAAGCGAGGGGCGGCCGGGTAAGCCTCAGCCACTGCATTCTGCCAAAGCGGCGTATTGAGGCCAGCGGCACAAACGGCAGTCCGACGCGCGTGCTTCTGATCTCGCGACGGATAGCGCGCAACGATCAGAATGGCGGCTTGGGGGTGGGCCTTGACCCGATCATTGGCCTCAAGCCAGCGCGGACCGTAATAACGCTCTAGACCGTGAACCACCTGACTTACTCCCTATCCCACCGTCTCCTCTGCCGTTGGGCAGGGACGTGGGGTGTTGGGAGAAGCATTAGTGCGGGATGTATCCCGCGTCAACAACAAAATGCGGGACGTATCCCGCTAGGCGTAATCGCGGTATTTCTGGTAGGCACCGATCACGATAGCGATCACTCGGGTTTCCGCGTCAACGTGGTGGGCGGCGTCGAGTCGGCCGATAGGGATGGCCTCGGAAAATTCCGGTCGGCTGGAACGGGCGCGCAGAACGAAGCCGTCTCCGTCTTTCTCAAGGGCTTTGCAGGTTGTTTCGCGCAGATCGCCTCGCTGGCGTTCCACGATCACGTAATCACCGGCCTCTGGCGTCACGCCGCTGCTGATCACATCAAGGCAGTCGAGATAGGTGCCAGGCGCGAACACCTTGTCCATCGAAAATCCCTCCACCTCTAAAGCATATCGCTTGGTGCCGGCTTTGGTAGGGCGATGGGTCTCGATCGTAGTCGAATACTCCTCATCGAATACCAGCGGCTCGCGCCAAACTCCCGCTTCTACTTTGCCAATCAAGGGGATTTCGGTCGATGTTACCTGTGGCTTCGGATCACTGTTCGGAATGAATGTGCTGAGAGGAAGTTCCAGCGCCTGCGCAAGGCCAACCACTGAATCCACCTCCGGCTTCCTGCTCTTTCCGGATATGATATCCCTCACGCCGTCAGGGCCCATCCCGGCGGCTAGTGAAAGCGCGCGACGGCTCCATTTCTTGTCCGGACCCGTAGCCGCGATCAGCTCCCGTTTAAGGGCTGTTAGGTCAATTGCGCGCTGCTCAGTCATCAACGCGCTTATCGACGGGCGGGGCGTATCCCGCAATATCGGGACATATCCCTCATAGGGGCTTGACGTGCGGGATGTATCCCGCGCATATAGGCCATTATGGTTCAGCATCCGCTATTAGCCGACATCGACGCGTTTCTTGAGACGCACAAGATGGCCGAAAGCACATTCGGTCGCGAGGCCGTGAAGGATTGGGCCTTTGTTCGCGATCTGCGCGGCCACAAAGGGAAGGTCCGCAGGGTCTGGCCCGAGACAGAAGCCAAGGTCCGCCGCTTCATGGCAACGTATCGTCCGCAGGACGTGGCGGCATGAGCGTCTATTTCATCCGCCCGATCGGAATGGCTGGCCCGGTTAAGATCGGCACGAGCCGTAGCCCGGACAAGCGCCTCACGACGTTGGCCACCTGGAGCCCGTTTCCGCTTGAGATCGTGTGCTCGATCGAGGGTGGCTACCGCCTCGAACAGCAATTTCACACTAAGTTCTTCGACCTGCATATCAACCGGGAATGGTTCCGCTGGACTCCGGAACTTGAGCTTACGATGCAATCGATCATCGCGGGCACGTTCGATTATGCGTCCCTCCCAGAAGGGCGCGAGGGCGTCCGCAAGAAGGCCATCCACAAGGATATGTCCTTCGCCACGCCCGGCTTTCGGTATGCGCGCAGCGTCCAGCAGCGGCTTCTGCTTTTGCGGCGCAATCATGGAATGCCTTGGAGGGAGCCTGGCGAGATGGGGCTTTCTTACTCCAACTATGGATGGCGCTTTCTGACGGATGTCGAAGTGGAAGCGCACAAGGCGGAGATCGAGCCTAAGATCGCCGCCCTTAAGGCTAAGTACGCCGGTCAAACACGCGCCTCCCAGGCCGCCGCAGCATGAGCGCCTGCTACCTCACAGAAACGCGCGAGATCGGCCGTCGCCAGTGGCTGACGACCCAAACGCCCTTGCGCTTCATCCCCCTTCAAGAGCTTCACCGCGGCTCCCCCATGTTCGCGGCTGAAGCGGTCCCGGCGGTTGTGACTAAGCCTCCGGTCGCCGGGACCGATAGTTTGCAGGTGCGGGGATGAGCCCCGTCATTCATCACGGCACGCCGATGACGCCACGGTCCGCGCTGGAAGCGATGGCCGGGCGCGCCTTTTGCGTAAGCTTCTACCGCCCCGATGATGTCGAGACGGTTGAGAAGATCAGCCCGAAAATCATGTACGACAATGGCGCTTTTTCGTTCTGGAAACAGGCGATGCGCGCCGGAGCGGAATGGGATGAGGCCGAACGTGATTGGCGCCCCTATTATGATTGGCTCGACGTGCGCCTTTGGGAGGATGGCCGCTGGGCGGTAATCCCCGACCGGCCCGGTGCGCCTTCCCAGCTCAACGATGCGCTCCTGAAGGAGTGGCCGTTCGGTACTGAGCGCGGCGTACCGCTGTGGCACATGGACGGCCCGATCAGCCGTCTTGGCAAGCTGTGCGACCGCTTTGACCGGGTTGCCCTTGGTTGGATCGGAGACCCTAAAAAAGAGCCGGTCGGCTGCGATGCCTACCGTCGCCGCATGGACGAGGTTTCTGGTTTGCTGGGCAGTTCCTGGCACCCCATCCACATGATGCGCGGGGTCGCAGTCGCGCGCGATTATCCCTTTCGTCAGCGCCGACAGCACTTCGCTCGCGCAAAACGGCCATCGATACGATTGGCAAGATCGCCAGCCCGACATGTTCATACCGTCCGCTCCTTGGGCTGGTCGCCGCAGGTACGCCGACCGGCTGGAAGGTCGGTAGCATGATCGAGGACAACGACTTCTGGGGTGACAACGAGCGCACCGCGAAGGGCGCTTTCGTCCAGTTCGCCGCCTGCGCTCTCGTCTGGCTCCTCCAGCCTTTCAGCCTCCTCACGCGCCTTTGCCAGCGTAGTCGCCCTGAGGACGACGCGCAGAACATGGGCGCTGAGTGGCAGGGCGAGGCGAGTTTCATGGGTCATTACGGGGAGGGCTCTAAGTGAGCAGTTGCAGCAATTCTGCCCAAAATGGGGCGATTGTTTCGGACGAACGCATGCGGAACGTTCTGCGCGAGCAGATCAAGCTTTCCCTGCACATCGACCGGACTGAAACCCGCCAGACGCTCTCCGACAAGAGCGGGGTCAATATCTACCAGATTGACGCGATCCTGTCGCGCGATCCGGCCAAGCATCGCCCGCTACACGCCAACGAAGCGCTATCCATCGCATTCGTTCTCGGCGACCGTGCCGTGCAAGCGCTCATGGCACTGATCGGGTACGCGGCGACATCGCTTGATGACGCTGAGGCGCATGGCCCGGCGATGGTCGCGGTCGAATTGATGGAGAACGTGGCGCGTTTCGCTCGCTGCGCCGCCGACAACATCATCGACCATACCGAGAAGCCGACCACGACCGAGGCGGCGGATAACGTCATCAATCTAGCGCTGCCTTACTCAAGCAGGAAGGCGCAGGCATGATCCCCGCAATCTACGAAATAGCACCCCTAGCCGTACTTGCGGGGACGACGCTGTACTGTGCTTGGCGGTGGCGGAAAGCTTCCCACGCGCTCGACGTGTCACGCGATATGGCGGCGTATCAGGAGAACGAGAAGGAAATTTACCTTCGCGCCTACAAAGACACGAAGGCGAAATATTATCGCGCTCATACAGCTCTCGACGCTGCCGATTTGGTTATTGCAGAGCAGCGTAACCGGATGATCGACGCCGAAGACCGCCTCCGCAAGATCGAACAGCAAAGGCACCTCTCCGCCAAACACGCCCGAGCAGCACAGCTCGCAAAACAACGTCAAGCCATCCTCGACAAAGCAGGACAACTCCTTCCTCCCAAGATGGAGAAGGCGGCGTGAGCAACCACAACGTCAAGCGCTGCGTAGGCTGCGGCGTTCCTTTTCGCCGGCCAACGGGGGATGCAAGGATAACGGATCAGCGGTGGGCATCCCGTCGTTATTGTGGCCCGGACTGTGGCTTTGCCCACGGCAACAAGCACGCGAAAAACGGCGCACGTCCTCAAGACGACGCAGCAAAGCTCAACGCTGTGATGGCCAGTCAGGCGCTTCTGATCCGCTCGATCCAGTACGGCCTTAAACACGATAGCGACTTGGGCATGGGATATCATGCCTTCATGGATCGCGCCCGGGAACTGGGGCTGGCGGCATGATCCAGTTGCCATGGTTTCCGAACGAACTGCGTCCGAACGCGCGCCCGCATTATATGGCGAAGGCGCGCGCGACGAAGAAAGCGCGCCAATGGGCTTTCCTGGCCACCAAGGCTGCTGAGATATTCCCGCCTCGGGATGGGCTGATCAGGCTTATCGTGGGCTATTATCCGAAGACCCGCAACGCGCTTGACGTGGACAACTGCGTCGCGGCGTCCAAGGCCTATTTCGATGGCATCGCGGAAGCTTTGGGCGTCGATGACAGCAGGTTTCAGATCAGCCCGCACATTGCCGAGCCGGTCAAGCACGGGCGCATAACGATCCAGGTTGTCGAGCAAGAAGCTCGACCGATCGGTGAGATACTTGAGCCCATAATCGCGGACATCATGACCCGTGTGGAGAAGGCCGCATGAGTTTGGCCGATCCCGAACCGATCAACCCGCTGGTCAATGTCGAGGCAGAGGCGGCGCTTCTTGGCGCCCTCATGCGCGACAATCGTCATATTGACGGCGCGGCGGACAAACTGCGGCCAGAGGATTTTGCCGAGGCTGTCTATGGCCGTATCTTTTCCGCCATCGTATCCGAATATAGCCGTGGCCGACCGGCAAACCCGGTAACGCTCAAGACAATCCTTGCCGACGATCCGACGCTCACCGCTATGGGAGGCGGAGCATATCTGGCTCGCCTGACCGGCAGTGAGGTCGCCTTGATCGGCTCGGATGGTTTCGTAGGCCAGATTTCCGAACTGGCGCAGCGCCGCCGTCTGATTGAGGGATTGCAGCGCACCATCGGCCTGGCAGCCAATCCCGAAACCAACGCGGTCGATCTGATCGACGCCGCCGACGCGGCATTGCTTGAGGCTTCGACGAAGGGTGATCCGGTACGATCATTCTCGCTCGGAACTGCTCTCAAGACCGTCACGTCAGGCGATAACGACAATATCCGCGCTATATCGTGCGGGGTGATCCCGAGCATCGATCGTCTGCTTGGCCGTCCTCGCATGTCGGATCTGGTTATCCTGGCGGGTCGCCCCGGCATGGGCAAGACCGCCGCAGCCATCAGTTATGCGCTTGGGGCCACCAAGAACGGTCATGGCGTAGCTTTCTTCACATTGGAAATGAGCGCCGAGCAATTGGCTGGCCGGATGGCTGCCGACCTGTGCTTCAATGGTCATGGCGGCGTACCCTATGAAGGAATACGCAACGGCAACCTGACCACGGAACAGCGAATGACGCTAGCCCGCGTTCAACGGGATGCGGAAGGGCTGCCTTTCCAGATCATCGACGCCGGCCATTTATCGGTTGGTGGATTGGCCCGACGTGTTCGCCGCTGGAAACGCCGGATGGAAGCCAAGGGGCAAAAGCTCGAGTTGGTGATCGTCGATTATCTCCAGCTGCTTTCGCCGAATACCAAGAGCGACAACCGCAATGACGTGGTGGCCGAGATCAGCCGCGAGTTGAAGGCCATCGCCAAGGAAAACCAGTGCGTCGTCATGGCGCTGTCCCAGCTCAACCGCGCCGTCGAGCATCGCGCCGACAAACGCCCGACCTTGAGCGACCTACGGGAATCCGGCCAGATCGAACAAGATGCCGATGCGGTCATGTTCCTGTTCCGCGCCGAATATTATCTGCGCCAAGCCGAGCCGGACCAAGACGACGAGAACCGCGGCAAGTGGGAACAGAGCCTGGCCGCCTGTCAGAACCGCATTGAGTTCATCTGCGCCAAAAACAGGCACGGCACGATCGGCAATGCCTATGGCGAGTTCTGGGGCGGGAACCAGGCGGTGCGCGGATGAGCCTGAATACCGCTCAGCTCGAATATCTGTCGGAGATGGGCTTGAGCCTCGCCGACGTGGTGGAATTGTCGCGTCTCGGTGACGGTGAGCCGTCATCTGCCGCAGTCCGCCAGAAGCGATATAGGGACAAAAAACGTAACGAACGTGACGCAACGCGTGACGTAACGCCCCCCCCTATAGAAGATCATACCCCCCCTTCCGAAGCTAAAGCTTCGGTCGCCGAGGCGACGGGTGGTGAGCAAATCGATCCCGCCAAGCAGCTTTTCGACCTGGGCATCGAGCTGATGATGCGCACAGAGGCCATGACCGAGAAGCAGGCCCGGAACTACATCGGCGGATTGCGGAAAGACCACGGCGAACTGAGCGCCCTGCAGGCCGTGATCGAGGCCCGGATGAAGAATATTTCCCGGCCTGTCGAGTGGCTACCGAAACGCTGCAAAGCACATGGGCCACCGAGCGGAAATCTCGACCAGCTGTTCAAATCCGCTAACAAATTCAATCAGGTAGCAGCATGAACCCCATACTGAACCGGGATTATGGAGGAGAAGGGTGATGATTGTTCAAGTTCTCCACCCCGTCACGAACAGGTGGATAAAGGTGTCCACGCGGACTGGTCGCATCATCGCTACAAAGCGATCCCATGGGCCGTGGAAGGGCATACAAGTTTGGGTGCGCCCGTGACCGTCATAAGCCTTTCCGAGCGCCGCCAGCCAGTTCGCTACACGATGCATGTTACCCACCATTGGGACGGCACGCTTGAGCTGTTTGTCGAGGATGTCGGTGACGACCAGCGTAGTCGCGATGCCGCTGCCAATGCTCTCCGGCGAGCTGCAGATCTTGTCGAGCGAGGGGATGGACGATGCGAATTTTAATCGAGATCGACCGCACCAGCCGGGATTTTGGGAGGGAGTGATGAACTTGTTGCGCATAGCCATCCGCGCGTTTGCGAGGGGGATCGGTTGGACGCTTGGCAAAGATATTATTCGAAGGATTGTGTTATGAGGGGCA
>Ga0105239_10011153_pt1 | contig 10030 bp, 6 predicted proteins | sample KBSC44metaG_FD_92761 | JGI IMG/M metagenome (GOLD analysis project Ga0105239, IMG submission 92761) | Corn rhizosphere microbial communities from Kellogg Biological Station, Michigan, USA - KBS C4-4 metaG | ecosystem: Host-associated > Plants > Roots > Rhizosphere > Soil | place: Michigan, USA...
GCCGGGCGCGGCGAATTCGCACGCCGCGGTGGGATCGTCGATGTATTCCCGCCATCGATGGACCTGCCGATCCGCATCGAGTTCTTCGGGGACGAGGTCGACTCGCTGCGATCCTTCGATCCGACCGACCAGCGCACGACCGGCCGCGTCGAACGGGCGACCCTCCTGCCCGCGTCCGAGTTCCTGCTGCCGCAGTCCGGCATCGCGGACATCAGAGGCCGCCTCGGGCGCAGCGCGAGCCGGCTGTCAGAGCGGCTCTCCGGCGATCTTGCTCGGTTCGAGGGCACGACCGACGACCCGCTGCGACCCTCCGCCAACGTCCCCGGGCAGCTCGCCGGGGAGTCGCGGGCGCTGTCGGTCGGGGACGCTGCGGAAGTCTGGGCTCCGTACCTCGCGCCATCGACCGCGCTCGATCACATCGACCCGGGGACGCTGCTGATCATCGACGAGCCCGGAGATGTCGCCGAGGCGGCCGGGTTCCTGTGGCGCCAGGCGGACGAGCGCCGGGCCGAGCTGGTCGAGGCCGCCGAGCTGCCGAAGGACTGGCAGTCGACGTACCTGCCCGCGCGCGACTGGAAGAGTCGCCTCATCGCATCGAGGACCCTCGAGCTGACGTGGGAGTCGGAACCGCCGGCGGACGTGGCCATGGCCGGCGGCGCCCGTGGATCGGGCGATCTGTTCGGCTGGCGCGAACCGGCATTGCCACTCGGACGTGCTGGTCGGCTTCCTGACGCCATCGAGACGTGGCGCGAGGACGGTGCCCGGATCGTGCTTGCCTCGGATCAGGCGCCGCGGCTCGCCGAGGTCCTGGAGGATGCCGGGCACAGCGTCGCCGTCGTCGACCGCATCGATGACGCCCCACCGCTCGGTGCCATCGCGCTCGTGGGCCGAAGTCTGAACGGGGGCTTCTCGGGCGGGCCGGACAGGCTCACGTTCGTCACGGATCGGGAGCTGTTCGGAACGGTCCGTGTCCGCCGCCCGAAGGCGCTCCGGCGCGTCGTCCCGCGCGACCTGCTCGAGCGGCTCACGCCCGGCGATCTCGTGGTCCACATCGATCACGGCGTGGCGCGCTACCAACAGATGCTTCGGCGCGGCGGGACTGGCGAGGAGCGCGACTATCTGGAGCTGGCGTTCTCAGGAGACGACCGGATCTTCGTCCCGGTCGAGCAGATCGGACGCGTCACCCGCTACGCCGGTGCCGAGCGGCCGGCGCTCAGCAAGCTTGGTGGCACCGAATGGCTCAAGGCCAAGCAGCGGGTCCGGAAGGCGGTCGCCGAGCTCGCCGATGACCTGCTCGCGCTCTATGCGGCGCGCCAGCGCGCCGACGGACATCCCTTCTCCGATGACACGCCGTGGCAGGCCGAGATGGAGGCGTCCTTCCCGTACGAGGAGACCGTCGACCAGCTGCGCGCCACGGCCGAGGTCAAGTCCGACATGGAACGGACTGTGCCGATGGACCGTCTCGTCGTCGGCGATGTGGGCTACGGCAAGACCGAGGTGGCGCTGCGTGGCGCGTTCAAGGCGACCCAGGACGGCAAACAGGTCGCCGTGCTGGTGCCGACGACCGTCCTCGCCGCGCAGCACCACGCGACCTTCAGCCAGCGGTTCGCGGCCTTCCCGATCGAGGTCCGGCTGCTATCGCGCTTCGTACCGGCTCGTGAGCAGGCGGCGACGCTCACGGGCCTCGCCGACGGCTCGGTGGATGTCGTGATCGGGACGCACAGACTGCTCTCGAAGGACGTCAGGTTCAAGGACCTCGGGCTGGTCGTCGTCGATGAGGAGCAGCGGTTCGGGGTCGCCGCGAAGGAGCGGCTCAAGCAGCTCCGGCGCGAGGTCGACGTGCTGACGCTGTCCGCCACGCCGATCCCGCGGACGCTGAACCTGGCGATGGCCGGCATCCGCGACCTGTCGGTCATCGAGACCCCGCCAGAGGACCGGCTGCCGATCCAGACCCGCGTGGCGGAGGCGTCGGCGGGGCTCGTGCGTGACGCCATGCTTCGCGAGCTCGACCGTGGCGGGCAGGTCTTCTACGTCCACAACCGTGTCGAGACGATCGAGGCCCAGGCAGAGCAGCTTCGTCGTCTGCTGCCAGATGCCCGGTTCGTGGTGGGTCACGGCCAGATGCCCGAGGGCGCGCTCGAGAAGGTGATGATCGCGTTCGCCGCGGGCGACGCCGACGTGCTCGTGTGCACGACGATCATCGAATCCGGGCTCGATATCCCGAACGCCAACACGATCATCATCGATCGGGCGGACACGCTCGGTCTTGCCCAGCTGTATCAGCTCCGCGGTCGGGTCGGTCGGTCGTCGCGACGCGCGTACGCCTATCTGCTCTACCGACGCCGGGAGCGCTTGTCTGACGAGGCGCGCAAGCGCCTGCAGGCGATCTTCAACGCATCCGAGCTCGGAGCCGGGTTCCAGATCGCGTTGTCGGACCTCGAGATCCGCGGCGCCGGGAACATCCTCGGGGCGGAGCAGTCTGGGCACATGGCCGCGGTCGGGTTCGACCTGTACTCGCGGATGCTGGCCGAGGCGGTCGAGGAGCAGAAGGCGTCACGCGAGGGGCGGGCACCGATCGTCGTCGCGCCGCAGGCGGTCGTGGATCTGCCGGTCGATGCGCACCTGCCGGACGACTACGTGCCCGACGAGGCCCAGAAGCTGGAGCTGTATAGACGTCTTGCCCGAGCGCGGACGGCCGGCGACATCGCTGCGTTCCGGCAGGAGGTCACGGACCGGTACGGCCCGATGCCACCGTCGGTCACGCGCTTGGTCGAGGTCGCCGAGCTGCGGCTCGCGGCAGAGGAGGCCGGTGTCTCCTCGATCTCGCGGGAGGAAGGGCGGCTCGTCGTGCGCTTCGGTGCCGGGCTCACGCGAGCGGCGGCGATGCGGCTTCTCGGCGACGGTGGGTTACCGGGCGTCCGCCCGACCGACGTCACCTTCGCATCGAACCAGGTGCGCATCCGCGTCCCGCCCGACCCCCTCAAGGCGTGGCAGCTCACGGGAGCGGTCGTCGCGCGGCTACGTGCGGAGCCGGTCACGGCGTGACGCCGCTGCGGGCGGCGCTGCTCGCGGTGTTCGTGATGGCCTGCGCGCCGGCTCCGACCCCGACGGTCGCCGTCTCGCCGTCGCCGTCAGCGGAACCGAGCCCCATCTCGGGGGACGCGGCCGTGTCGATCGCCAGGGCGCAGCCGTCGCCGAAGGCCGACCCGGATGATGACGTGCTCGACGTGCGGCGCGGCACGTTCGGCGAGCTCGGGTCGGACTACGTGGCCCCGGGGCGTCGCCGGCCGCGGAGCCCGGTCGGTGCGTGTGGTTCGTGTCGCTCGGCCACGTGTCAGGCCCGTTGATGGGCCAGGGCATGAACTTCGTGATCGACTGTTTGAGCGGCGGTGTCATCCAGGCGTACGGCTGGGTCGCGTAACGGGCGGCTGCCAAGCCGCCATTCCGCCGTCAGTCGTAACACGTCATGTACCAAGCGCTGATGTTGGCGTCGTGACGAAGCTGAGAGACGCTTGACGTAGCGGTTCGAGACGGACGGCCGACGCGCCGCAACGCGAACCGCGGCACACTTTGGCCCATGTCGGTCAGCCAAACCCGGGAGAAGCCCACGCCCAGGAGCCACGATGGCCTGTGGGCGCCCGGGCGACGGAGCCTCATCGTGGGGCTCGTCCTGACGATCACCCTCGTCGCGTTCGAGGCACTCGCGGTCTCGACCGTCATGCCGATCGTCGCTCGCGAGCTGAACGGCATCGAGCTGTACGGCTGGGTCTTCACCGCCTTCATGCTCGGTTCGCTGATCGGGATCGTGCTCGTCGGTGGCCTGATCGATCGGCGCGGCCTCGGCGGACCGTTCGCAGCCGGGATCGCCCTGTTTGCGCTCGGGCTGATCGTCGGCGGGCTCGCGCCGTCCATGGAGGTCCTCGTCGGTGCGCGCTTCGTCCAGGGTCTCGGGGCCGGTACCGTCCCACCGATCGCGTACGTGGCCATCGGGCGGAGCTTGCCCGAGCACTTGCGTCCGCAGATGTTCGCGACACTGTCGACCGCCTGGATCCTGCCCGGGGTCGTCGGGCCCGCGCTCGCCGGGATCGTCGGTGAGACGCTCGGCTGGCGGTGGGTCTTCCTCGGGCTTCTGCCGCTCATCGTCGTGTCGGCGTCGATCGCGTTCCCGGCGGTCCGGACGATCGGGCCCGACCCGAACGACGCACCGAATGCGGCCACGCTCCGTGATCGGGCTCCATTGGCCATCCTCGTGGCCCTCGGGACCGGGTTGCTGCTTGCCGGCCTCACGAGTGGCGAGCCGATGCTGCTCGTCGTCCTCGGGATCGGCGGGACGATCCTCGGGCTATTCGCACTTCGCCGGTTGACCCCGGGGGGCACGCTCCGCGCTGCCCGCGGGCTCCCGGCGACCGTGTTGATGCGCGGCGTCATCACATTCGCCTTCTTCGCCGTCGACGCCTACGTCGCCCTGGCGCTCGTCGAATGGCGCGGTCTGAGCGCGGCACAGGCGGGCATCGCCCTGACCGCTGCGACCCTCAGTTGGACGGCTGGCTCCTGGACCCAGGCGAAGTTCTCGAAGCGCTGGCCCCCGGAGCGGTTCGTCCGTGCCGGCGTGATGGTCCTCGTCGTCGGGTTGGCGAGCTTCGCGATCGTCCTCGTGCCGTCGATCTCGCCGTGGGTCGCGCTGCCGACCTTCGCGGTCGCCGGCTATGCGATGGGCCTCGCCTATTCACCGCTCGCGCTCATCGTGCTCCGTGAGGCGCCGACGGCCGAGCAGGGTCGAGCGTCCTCGGCGATCTCGCTCACGGACTCGCTCGGCACGGCCCTCGGGACGGGGATCACCGGCGCTCTGGTGGCGGCATCGGTCCGCTCGACCGGGAACCCGGCGGGAGGCCTCGCGGTCGGCTTCGGCGTCGCCGTCGTCGTCGCGTTGCTCGGGGTCGCCCTGAGCGGCCGGTTGCACGAGGTGACCGCCGAGGACCCGGTGGGCAACGTCGCCGTGGCACGCGGCGCCTGACGCTCGTGCGCCGTCGTCCGGTGCGGGCCGCGGCATCGTGACCCGACCTGACGGCCACCTCGGGCCGGCACGTCCGCTGCGGTAGACTTTCCGCCCGGCTCGGCGCCCGCCCAGGACCCCGTCCGCCGACCGAAGACCACCTGCTGGAGGACCCCATCCAGATGTCCGCCGAGGCCCTGCGCGAACGGATCCGCGAGATCCCGGACTTCCCGAAGCCCGGCATCCTCTTCTACGACATCACGACGCTGCTCAAGGATCCCGGCGCCTACAAGGAGTCGATCGATCTGATGCTCGAGCCGTACAAGTTCGAGCAGGTCGACGTCGTCGTCGGGATGGAATCGCGTGGGTTCATCTTCAGCGCCCCGATGGCCTACCAGCTCGACGCGGGTCTCGTCCCGGTCCGCAAGCTCGGCAAGCTCCCGGCGGAGACGATCACCGTCGAGTACGCCCTCGAATACGGCTCGAACACCCTCGAGATCCATCGCGATGCGATCCAGCCCGGCCAGAAGGTGCTCATCGTCGATGACCTGCTCGCGACGGGTGGCACCGTCAAGGGCACGATCGAGCTGTGCGAGCGCCTCAAGGGCGAGGTCATCGGGCTCGCGTTCCTCGTCGAGCTCGAATTCCTCAAGGGTCGCGAGCGGCTCGACGGCCGCCGCGTGACCAGCGTCATCAAGTACTGACGGGCGCATCCCTCTGCGCCATCGACCGACCCGCCATGGCTGACTCCGACCGCACCGACGCCGAGCCCGCCGCTCCGGAGAGCGAAGCGCCCGCCGCTCCGACCGGTGACACCCCCACCGGTCCCGAGACCGGTGGCGCCGATCTCGCGCGACGGCGGTTCTTCCGGCAGTTCGCGGGCGATTTCGTCCAGGGGGCCGTGACGGTCGTCGGGGCGGCACAGGCCCTGCAACGTGCCTCGGCTGAGGCCGCGAGCGCGATCCTCGATCCACAGGCGTATGCGCCGGTGGCACCCGCGCTCCCGCCGTCACCGACCGGTTTCCGCGCGGCGTTCCGCGAGGCCGACGGCGTCCTGTACGTCATCGATCAGCGCAAGCTGCCGGAGTCGCTCGAGGAGTTTCCGATCAAGTCCGCGGCGATGGCTGCGGCGACGATCAGGGAGATGATCGTCCGCGGCGCGCCGGCCATCGGCCAGGTGGCCGCGATCGGCATGGCGCTGACCGCACGGGCCAACGCGAGCACCGGCCCGTACGCCCGCCGTGCGACGCTCCGCGGCGCCGCCAACGTCCTTCGCAATGCCCGGCCGACGGCCGTGAACCTGCGCTGGGCGGTCGATCGCGTCATGGCCGCATACGAGGCGGTCGGCGAGCTGTCCGAGGACGGCGACGCGATCGCCGCGGCGATCCGGCGCGAGGCGGACACCATCGTGTTCGAGACGACCGAGGATCACGGTCGCATGGCGACGTTCGGCCTCCAGGCGCTGCCGTTCCCCGAGGATCGCCCGCTGAACATCCTGACCCACTGCAACACCGGGCCGCTGGCGTGCGGTCAGTTCGGGACGGCGCTCGGCGTCGTCCAGGCAGCACACAACGCGGGCCGGCCCCTCCACGTCTGGGTCGATGAGACGCGTCCCTACCTGCAGGGCGCCCGACTCACCGCCTGGGAGCTCGCCCAGGCCGGCGTACCCCACACGCTCATCCCGGACCTCGCCGCCGGGCACCTGATGGCCCGAGGAGAGGTCGATGCGGTCATCGTCGGGGCGGACCGCGTGGCGGCCGACGGGGACACCGCGAACAAGATCGGGACGTACACGCTCGCCGTGCTCGCAGCGCGCCACGACGTCCCGTTCTTCGTGGCCGCACCGATCAGCTCGATCGATCTCGAGACACCGACCGGCGCCGACATCCCGATCGAGGAGCGGTCGGGCAACGAAGTCCTCATGTTCCGCGATGTACGCATCGCTCCGCCGGATACCGATGTCCGGAACCCCGCCTTCGACGTGACGCCAGCCGACCTGATCAGCGGCAACGTCACCGAGGAGGGCGTGCTCCGGCCGCCCTACACCACGTCGCTCGCGGAGGCCGTCGCCGCGCGCGAGCTCCGTCGATCGAAGGCGCCCGGGTTCGCGGCGATCGCGACGACGCCGGCGGTCGCAGCGCAACCGTCGACGCCCGACGCGGCCTCCCCGCCTACGGCGACGCCCGACTGATGGCCACCGTCGCCATCACGCGCCGGCCGTCGACCGCCGCCCGCCTCACCACGGACCGCGACGCGCTGCACGCGTTCCTTGCCCAGGATCGGCTGTACGCCGCATACGCCATCTGCGACCTCGAGGACCGTGAGTTCGATCGCTCCCGCTGGGGCGCCGCGTACGACGGCGATCAGATAGTGGCCGTCGGACTCGAATACACGGGCCCGACGCCCCAGCCGCTGTTCGTCATGGGGCGAACTGACGGCATCGGTGCGGTGCTCCGGGACGTCATCCGGCCGCGTGCCGCGTATATCGCCGCGCGCCCGGAGATGCTTCCCTCGATCGAGGCGCACTACCGGGTCGACCCAGGACCGCAGATGGTCCGGATGTGGGTCGACCGATCGCATTTCAAGCCGTATCCGGCCACGGTCCAGCGATTGCTTCCCGTCGAGATCGGCGAGCTCAACCGGCTCTACCAGCTCGGCTTCGCATCGTGGCTTCCTGCGACGGCGATCGCGGATGGCGTCTACTACGGGATGCGGGTGAACGGTCGCCTGGTCGCCGCCGCCGGAACGCATGTCATCAGCCATGCCGCGCGTCTCGCGGTCGTCGGCAACGTGCTGACGCACATGGACTACCGGGGCCGCGGCTTCGCCACGGCCGTGACCGGTGCGGTCACCGCAGAGCTGCTCAGGAGCTGCGACCAGGTGGTGCTCAACGTCCGGGCCGACAACCCACCGGCGATCAACGCGTATCGCCACCTCGGGTACGGCGAGCACGCCCGGTTCGAGGAACGGCTCATCCATCGACTCGGTCCGCCGTGGGCGGACCTCACGGCGCCGCTGCGCCGACTGTTCATCCGCAAGGAGACCGACCGCCCATGACCACTGAAGCGATCCTGCCTGCCCACGACGTCGCCGACCTCGGCCTGACCGCCGAGGGGGTGCGACGTATCGAATGGGCGGAGCGGGAGATGCCGGTCCTGCGCCTGATCCGCGAGCGTTTCGAGCGCGACCGGCCGCTGGACGGGATCCGCGTCGGGGCGTGCCTCCACGTCACGACCGAGACCGCGAACCTGATGCGGACGCTGAAGGCGGGCGGGGCGCAGGTCGTGCTCGCTGCGTCGAACCCGCTGTCGACCAAGGATGACGTCGCCGCGGCGCTCGTCGCGGAGTACGGGATCGCGACGTTCGCGAGGCGCGGCGAAGACCGCGACACCTACTACGACCACCTCAAGTCGGTCGCCGACACGCACCCCCAGATCACGATGGACGACGGGTGCGACCTCGTCTCACTGCTGCACAGCGACCGCCCGGACCAGGTCAAGCAAGTCCTGGCCGGCACGGAAGAGACGACCACCGGCGTGCTCCGTCTCAAGGCGATGGCCGCCGACGGCGCGCTCGGCTTCCCGGTCGTGGCGGTCAACGAGGCGCTGACCAAGCACCTCTTCGACAACCGCTATGGGACGGGCCAGTCTACGGTGGATGGCATCGTCCGTGCGACGAACATGCTGATCGCCGGCCGGAAGGTCGTGATCGCCGGGTATGGCTGGGTCGGCAAGGGCATCGCGTCGCGGATGGCGGGCCACGGGGCGCACGTCGCGGTCGTCGAGGTCGATCCGGTGCGAGCGCTCGAGGCGCTGATGGACGGGTTCGCGGTCATGACCCATGCCGACGCTGCCCGTTGGGGCGAGCTGTTCGTGACGGCGACCGGCAACCTGAACGTCTTCCGGCGCGAACACTTCGAAGCCATGCGCGACGGCGCCGTGATGGCCAACTCCGGGCATTTCGATGCGGAGCTGGACCTCGCCGCCCTGCGCGATCTCGCCGAAGGCCACGTCCGCGAGGTGCGCGACAACGTCCAGGAGTTCGACCTGGGCGGCAAGAAGCTGCATCTCGTCGCGGAGGGCCGCCTCGTCAACCTGGGCGCGGCCGAAGGCCATCCCGCGGCCGTGATGGACATGAGCTTCGCGAACCAGGCGCTGTCCGCCGAGTACGTCGCGAAGCACTACGCGGAACTCGAACCGCGCGTCTACGTCGTGCCCGAGGCGATCGATGCGGAGGTCGCCCGCCTCAAGCTCGCCGCGCTCGGGATCCAGCTCGAGCCGATGACGCCGGAGCAGGCCGCCTACGTCGCCTCCTGGCAGCACGGCACCTGACCGGCCGTCGGGGGAGCGGAGGCGCTAGGGTTCGAGCGATGGAGCAGGCGGCGCAAAACGAGGAGCACGAGCCCGAGATCGACGCGGGCGGACCGCCGACGCTGCCGTACGGCAGCTGGCCGTCACCGATCCGGATCGATGACCTGGTGGGTGAGGTCGTGCGCCTCAGCGACCCCTGGGTCGACGGTGACGACGTCTATTGGATCGAGGGTCGCCCGGCCGAGGGCGGCCGGAGCGTGCTGGTACTGCGGTCGTCCGACGGCGTCACCCGCGATATCACGCCGCCGCCATTCGACGTCCGGTCGCGTGTCCATGAGTACGGCGGGGGCGCCTATGTCGTCGCCGGCGGCACGGTCCTGTTCTCGCATCTCAAGGATGGCCGTCTGTATCGGCTCGATCCGGGCGACGACGCGCCGCAGCCACTCACGCCTGAAGGACCCTTCCGGTATGCCGACCTCCGCTTCGATCCGGCGCGACGGCGGTTCCTGGCGATCCGCGAGGACCACACCGGCGACGGTCATCCCAGGTCGGCGATCGTCGACATCGCGCTCGACGGCGACCGACCCGTCCGCGTGCTGTACGAGGGGCCGGACTTCCTTGCCGCACCGCGCCCTTCACCCGATGGCCGAAGCCTGGCGTGGCTGGAGTGGGATCTCCCGGACATGCCATGGGATGTATCGCGACTCCGCGTCGCGCCGTTCCTCGA
>Ga0105239_10011158_pt1 | contig 10028 bp, 7 predicted proteins | sample KBSC44metaG_FD_92761 | JGI IMG/M metagenome (GOLD analysis project Ga0105239, IMG submission 92761) | Corn rhizosphere microbial communities from Kellogg Biological Station, Michigan, USA - KBS C4-4 metaG | ecosystem: Host-associated > Plants > Roots > Rhizosphere > Soil | place: Michigan, USA...
CATGCCGTGAGGAACGTCGTCGCGCCGGGTCAGTTCCGGCGCGTTCTGGTAGTCCGGTCCCATCGCATAGTCGCCGTCACCTAGACCCGGCTTCCAGGGCGGAAACTTCTGCATATCTTCCGTGGTCGCTTTCGACCCTACGGCAGACTGCGCCGGGGCTTTGTGCACCGCCGCGAGCGTGATCGCTCCCGTCGCCAGACACACCAGCGCGAGGCTGCGGATCCATATTAATTTCATCGTCTTCGACTCCTCAAAAGTGGTATAGACACAGAAGAGTTCGTGCTCGACTCTTCATTTTCCTCCTGGAGGGGAGCGTATGGGGCAAACGACCCATTACGGGTCCTGGAGAGGGAGACCGGCAGCGGTCCAGGCGTTGAAGCCCCCGACGAGGGCGCTGGCGTGATAGCCGCGCTGGTTGAGAAAGAGCGCCACACGGGCGCTCGTGGCCTCGTCCGGTCAAGTGCAGTAGGCGATGATTTCGCGGTCCTTCGGCAGTTCCTGGAAGCGATCTTTGACCTCATCTGGGGGAATGATCGTTGCGCCGGGTAGGCGGCGAGGCTCTGTCTCTCGATGGCCCGCCTGACGCACATCCAGAAATAGCGGCGGCGCGGACTGCTTTAACCGCTTCTGGGTCTCTTTGATGCTGATGGTCGGTGGGGCCTGCGTGAGCGCGAACGGTATCACCTTCGCCTCTGACCCGAGTGCGGGCACATAACATTCGTAGCACGCCGGGAGCAGGCGCTCGAAGTCGTCGAATAAGTTCGAGTGCTCCAGCGTGCGGGCCTCTTTCACCAGCGGCCCGATAACGAGCCAGACGCCGATCGCATAGCCGCCCATCGTGGAGAGGATCTCCTTCTCATCGATCAGGCCCATCTTCACCAGGGTGCCGACGCGATCGTAGAACGAGCCGACTCGATGAAACGCCAGTTCTCCCGCCCCGGCGCGATGGGCCAGGACGAACTCCTGCCAGGTGCGCTCCTTCAGGCTATGCATCAGCCAGAGTTGCGCCTGCATAAACTCCTGACTCTGCCAGAGCGCGAACAGCTCGTTCGTAACGCTCAGATAGCGATCCTTCTCGAATCCCTTCAGTTCTGTACGCAGATAGTACACCGATACCAGGTAAGCTACCATCGAGATCAAGGTAGCGATCGCGGTCACAACCGTCCAAATCATCAATACATTCTCCTACTTTTTGGGGGCGATTCCTGGTGGCAGATAGACCGATGCATGGCTCTCTGCGATAAAGATGAGGTTATCGAACCGTTTGCTCAGTATGGTCGGTGAGAACATCGCTTGCGGCGCATCCGGCGCATAGGCTGCGCCGGGTTCGCGAAACAACTGGTCCTGTGCCAGCCAGACACCCAACGGACTCGTGGGCGAGATGGACCGCATGTCCAGCAGATAGCGCGGCGATCCCGCCTGACGCAGCATCGCTTCGGCGCTGCCCGCCATGGCAGGCGGAACCTTCAGGGGAATCGGCCCTGTCGTGATTTTGTCTCCGGAGAGAGTGGAAGCCCGAATCTCCCCATAGTCGAAGCCAAAACCGAACGTCACCATTTTCGCACCGTACATCTTGCGCAGATGACGGCCCATCGTCGGTGCGCCGAGGATCAGGTCGTCCCCGATATGGCCGTTGTGCGCCCACAGAACGATCTTCTGATTCGGATAGGCCTCTTCCGCCAGCCACCGAACATTCTCCGCCATCGACCGATCTCGTATCTCATAACGGTTCTGCTTGGGAGCACTCATCGTCGCGGCCTGCTGCACGATCCGCGCACACTGGCGCGCATGGCGAAAGTCCGCCTCGGACGTGGCACGAATCAACTCCTGGCGTCTGCTGTCCAACAGCTTCAGGACCTCTTCCGCGTGGGTGCGATCCGCCTTGAGCACCTCGGGATCGAGGCTCACACGTTGGGTGGGTCGCTCCGGAGAGTACCGCTCATAGGCGGCCTTCACGGTCGGAAGGCTGGCTTTGTCTGCCTTTGCGACATATTCCTGGACCAACCTTGCCGCGACATTCGGAGTCTGCATATCGAAACTGGTAAAGGTGAGTATCGGATGATCGCCCGGTTTCTGATTGTAGTCGCGCATCCATTGGATCATATCCGCGACCTCTTTCGTATGCCATGTCCAGAAGTACATGGCATCCAGGGCTTTCGTCGGGTCGCCTTCGCCCGTCTTGATATACCGATCCGCAACCTCGGATTCCGGCCAATTCGCCTCGATCGCGAAGACAGTGAAACCTTTCTTGTTGACCAGATACTCCAGCAGGCGATGTTTCATCTGGAAAAACTCACGTGTGCCGTGACTCGCTTCGCCCAACGCGACGATACGCGCATCGCCCACGATCTTGTCGACGGGAGCCAGATCGTCGAAGCCATGTCCTGCCTCTACGGTCGCCAGTGGAACGGCAAGCTCTTTGATCTGCGCCACGATCGCCTTTTCCAGGTTAGGATCGAGCGGCTCTTTTGTCGGAACGTAGTTCGGAGAGAGGTGGTCGGCAGGTATCGGAGTCCAACTCTTGCCATCGAACACCTCGACACGGACCTCGTCCATCCACGCCTTGCCCTGACCGAGGAGCAGGAGGCCGATGGTGAGATACTGCGCATCGGCGTCGATCGGCCCGGTGATTTCGTAAGGTTTCCAGGTGGCAGCGGTGATAGGGCGTTCTCCCATATTGTCGAAGAAGCCGATACCGGCGCTGTCTGCACGGTCTACACGCATCCACATCTGTGTCTGATTGCCGGCCCCCGTGCCCTCAAATCGCACGTTCGCGCGGAAGCGTACCTTCTTACCACGATAGGGGGTTGCGTTAAAGGTCAGCATCAGGTTCCCGAAGGGCGCTTTCTGGCCCTGGGTTGGGGCGTGCTGCAACAGAACACTATGCCGACCAGGTTTCGAGCCTTCGACCACCACGCGTGCGGCAAAACCGGAGGTCGGCACCACCCACTCCTTCGGTGCCTCGCCAATTGTGCCGCGGAGCACATCTGCATCCTTCCCGTTCGCAGATCGAGTAACTTGCGGAATTGGTTTCGGAGTTGGTGTTCGTGCACCCTGCCCAATAGCAGCCTGGCAATGCAGGATCGAGAACGCCAGTACCAGTGCACAGGGTCTAAGCACCGATTTCAACGCTGTCATGGTTGTGTTTTCATTCCTTCGTGACTCGTAAGATCGTCGAAGCCGCAGGGGCGAGAGGCAGGGAAAAACTTCCGGTCGCCGAGGTTACCTGATGTGTCCAGAGGTCGCGGATCGTGTAGCGTTGGGCAGGCTGGAGGCCGATCCGAGTGAAGTCGAGCGTCTTCTGGACGGCAGCGCCGTTGTTGAAATTGAAGACCGCGACATAGAAGGCGTCCGGCGCATTCAGGATAAAGACATCGGTTGCGGACGCAGAGGTGTCGCCCTCGACAGGCCGAAAAATGTGGCCGCGCGCGGCAAGGGCGTTGATCTCATGATTGGTGAAGAGCGTCTCGACACGGCGTCGCGCTTCCGGATTCGTCATGTCATCGCTATTGAAGAGGACCGTGCCTGCGATCACCGAGGCGTTCAAGCGGCTGCGGCCCTCCGCTTCCGAGACCGGGGTTTCGTCGTGTACGCGATAGACGACGGTGTGATCCGGATCGTTGTAGGCGTACAAGGTTCCATCGGCCCACCATCCGTAGGTCAGCGAGTTGAGCATATACTCGGTGTTGCTAATGGTCGCGAAGGCGTCGCAGGAGATACGGCGACTATGCGCATAACCTGCAGGGAAGAGGGGAGCGATGGAGAGACTGAGAAAGAACGGTCGCTTGATACGAGCAGGGTCGAAGGTTGCGAGAATCTGCTTCATACCGAAATTGTAGGCTGCGATCCCGGTCGTTATCTTGGGATCGAAATGGGCGCCCTCCAGCGAGCCATGGCTCATAAGTCGAGTTTTACGAAGTCAAAACCCCATGCCAGAAATCGCTGGAAATGCAGGTCGTTGCGCATCCTTGTGCCGGGATGCGTGGGGTCTAATGGCCAGCCGTTATCGAGCTTAGCCATCGGACGGCCCTGCGCATCTTTGAGGACGATGTCCTTGTATTTATAGCGCCCCTGCGTGCCCTCGACCTCCGAATTGAGATCGTCGCCCCAGCCTGTAAAAGGAGTCCAGTAGACCCCGGCTTTCTGGCCGTTGGCATGAATATGCGCTACCGCCTGTGTAAACTTATCCGCTGGAATGAAATCCCAGAATGCATCCATATTGATGAAGGCGGTGTGATCGCTTTCAAATCCGTGCGGTTGTAGCGTCTGTTTTAGGAAGTCGGAGGCAGCGACAACCTGTTCCGCGGTAACTTTGTCCTTGTGGGCAGCCCAACTGTTCCAACCGAACGGAACGCCGCCACTCCATTTGAGCGGCGGCGTCAGTACGGCATTCGCTTTACCGAACGCTTCCATGCCGTCGCGCCAGTCGGCAAACCACCCGACGAAGATGCGTGGGGAGGTGATCACCCTAGCTGTTATCGTGCCATGCGGCTGCGTGTCGTGGCTCCAGTAACCGCTCGCACCCCCATAGATGTCCAACGCGCCCACCTGTTGTTTGCCGATATTCCGAATCGCAAAACCTGTCTTCCACAGATCGTGACTTACCGAGCCAAAGACGAACCCATGCCGAGAGTGGTTGTCGTAGAAGGCGGTGACTTCGAAGCTGTCCGCTTGCGGTCCCCAGTCATGCGAGTTATACCGTACAAACATATCATTATCAAAAGGGACAAACAGCACCTGCAACGGATCTCCTGCATCCAGCTCGATTCCTGCCGCCGTACCTGCCTCGACGAGCAGCGGAGAGATCCGATTGGAGGCGATCGGCGTCGCGTTGATCACTTCTAACTGCACATAGACCGCAGGCGCATCGCGATAGATCCAGAGCGTCTGCCGCAACTCCGGACGCCCTTCCTGCCGATGATGGATTCGCAACCGCGTGCCAACACCGAACCCATCCTGCACCGTTTCAACATCCGTTGGAGCGCAGACATGTGCCGCATATTCGGAGGCTTTGAGCTTCGTTCCATCCGAGAGCGTAACGCCACAAGTCGTGCCACGAACCTCGCGCTGTGTCCCCCAACGCAGCGAAACCAGACCTCGGTGCAGGTCGAGGTCCATCCGCATAGAGGAGGATGTGACACGCACTGCCTCGGCTGAGCGTATCACCTGGACGTCGCTCGCACCTTTCTGCCGGTGCCAGTCTCGACCGGAGGTAACCCGAGGAGCGAGCGCTAGAGATACCATATAGAGAAACGTTGAAAGAAGTCGTAATTCGGTAGACATGGTAAGGATATTCGCGTCTTGTGAGCACTTTTCCTGTTCGTTTCTCTATGCGAGCGAAGCGAGCAGCATCGAAAAAAGCAACTTGGAGTCGCTAAAAAAGGCAACCGCACCATCGATGTCGAATAAAGGGACAGTATCCGGCGATCGGGAGAGATGCGCTGGAATATCGAAAGGCCCTTAATGGACGAGACTGAACAGGCGAAGCGTATTGAGAGACTGATCCGTGCTTTGAAAGATATGCAGGTCTCTGTGGTTTGGAATGCGACGCGGGAGTTGGCGCGTTTTGAGGGTGCGGCGGTGGCGGCGCTGCCTGCGTTAAGGGAGGTACTGAATAGCTCCGACCACGCGTCCCGACTCTGGGCACGGTACGCGATTGCCCGGATTACCGACGATTTGCCGACGCATCTGCCGATTTTTGTGGCAGCCCTGGAGGACAGAACCACGCTTTTTCCCGGAATGGCAGCGGCCGCGTTAGCTGGATTCGGGCCGCTAGCTGCTCCGGCGGTTCCACAACTGATTCGGGAGTTGGAAGACGCGGACGCCGAGTACCGTTGGAGTGCAGCAGGGGTGTTGGCTGCAATTGGGCCGTCCGCCGCGGAGGCGACTCCTGCATTGATCTCTATTCTGAATGATCCGGACGAGAAGGTACGATGGTATGCCGCCTGGGCGCTCGGTGAGATCGGCGCAAAGGCTGGAAATGCGGTGCCAGCGCTCATTGTTGCCCTCAACGACATCGATGACGATGTGCGGGGCTATGCGGCCCGCGCTCTTGGAAAGATCGGCATCCCGGCAGCGGAGTCGGCAATACTCGCCTTGCGCACGCTGGAGAGCGACGAAAATCCGAACCTTCGAGAGGCTGCGGCAGAAGCGCTCAGGCGGTTGGAAACGGCATCGTGACATCTGGCAGGAGTTGGACCGGGATGGCCGCTTCTCCACGATTTCACGATTCTTGATTGCCTCTGTGTGTTGTTTGTCTGGACAGCGTCGTCTATCGTCTGGAAATTCTTTCTATACCCTTATTCTACAGGAGAGAGCATGCGAAAAGTAGTGGGATTAGCAGCCGCTGTGCTGAGTTTGGTCACCATGCCGACGCTGTCGGTTCTGGCGCAGCAGAGTGTGTCCAATGCGGATCAGATCACCGCGGGGCAGTTACGTGACTATCTGACATTTGTCGCGTCGGATGAGATGGAGGGGCGCAATACGCCGTCCCGCGGACTCGATACGACGGCCCTCTTTATCTCGACGCTGTTGAAGCGCTGGGGCGCGAAACCGGGAGGGGACAACGGGACCTTCTACCAGAAGATCATCCTGCGCCGGGACAGCCCAGACTCCACCAAGAGCGTTCTGGCGGTGGGCGATCAGAAGTACACCTATGGCGAGGATTTCGTTCTGGGAACTGGGGATGGGACCGTGACCGCGCCGCTGGTCTATGTCGGCGATGGATGGATGGTCAAGGGCAAGAACATCGATGACTACAAGGGCATCGACGCGAAAGGCAAGATCGTCGTTGTCAACTACTCCAACGGCTTTACGCGACCGCGAGGATTGACGCGCGCGGATATTTCCGGCAAGTCCGGAGAGGATTGGGCGAATGCGACGACCTATGCGCGCATGAAGGGTGCGGTCGGGATCATCTACCTGATGCCGGCCTCGATGCAGGACGACTGGGATCGAATGCGCCGCCGGGAGATACCGCTTCGGTGGTCTCCGGAGAAGTTTATGGCGCCCGGCGAAGCGCCTCTACCGACCTACACCGTCGGCCCGAAAATGGTGACGGCGCTCTTTCAGGGCGAAGCCTCCGACGCGAGTGCGATCGACAAGGCGATGAGTGCGAAAATGCCGCTGCCTGCTTTCGATCTGAACGCCGCCAAAAAGGTCACCCTGACTGCCGTTACAAGAATCGAGCGTACGACGACTCAGAACGTCGTGGCCATTTTCGAGGGCAGCGATCCGGCGCTGAAGAACGAGTATGTCGCGGTCGGCGCGCACTACGACCATCTCGGCCTCGCCACGCGTCCGAACGCCGCGGGCGACACCGTCTATAACGGCGCGGACGACGACGGCTCCGGCACCACCGCTCTGATCGGCATGGCCGAGGCGCTGGGGAAGGCTCCCCGACGACCGAAGCGCTCGACGCTGTTCGTGTGGCACTGTGGGGAAGAGAAGGGCCTCTGGGGATCGCGCTACTTCAATATGGAGCCGACCGTTCCTCAGAAACAGATCATCACGCAACTGAACATCGATATGATCGGGCGCAGCAAGGCGGCCGACGATACGAAAGCCGCCGATAGAAATCTCTCCGGTCCCGATGAGGTCTTTGTCATCGGCTCGAAGATGATGAGCACCTCGCTCGGTGAGCTGAGTGAGAAGGTGAACAACGGCTACCTGAAACTCAACTTCAACTACAAGTACGACGATCCGAAAGATCCCAATCGGTTCTTCTTTCGCAGCGATCACTTCAACTACGCCCAGAAGGGAATTCCGATTATCTTCTACTTCGACGGCGTGCATGAGGACTATCATCAACTCGGAGACGAGGTCTCCAAGATCGACTTCAACAAGATGGAGAAGATTACCCGCACCGTCTACGAGACGCTCTGGGCGGTATCCAACCTGGAGACACGTCCTCTCGTCGACAAAACGCTGCCGGCGGAATTGATACAGCGGTAAGGTGCATTTTCGCCGAAGCGATGCCTGCGGCGAGAGGCGGACTCGTCTCTGAAAATGGTCGTCCTCACGTTGGCTCAGGCCAAAGCGAGGACGGCCATTTCTATATGCGGACCCATATTGTTAAGATACTTTATTAAGACGCTTGACAAAGTGGTTCGTGCCGGAGTAAGATAGATGCAGGTCAGGCAACGATTCAGGCAACTATGGAAAACACGCGATCGCTGATACAACCGGTGCTGTTGAGCCGCATCAATGAACAGCAGATTCTGCGCATGCTGCTCGAACAGGGCGCGTTGTCGCGGGCTGAGATCGCACGCGTCGCGGGGCTTGGGCCGCCTACCGTCTCTCGGGCGATCGAAGCGTTGTTGCAGTCGGGCTACGTCGAAGAAGAAGCGCCGCAGGCAGCCTTCGGGCGTCCTGCAAAGAAACTGCGATTGGCCGTGCGTTCCGCTCAGGTGTTGGGACTCGTGTTGGATGCGGAATGCTGCCGCGTCGTCTGCGCCGGATTGGACGGCAAGATTCGCGCGGATCGGACGCAGACCTTCACGACGCCGGATAGTTATGAGGCGATGCTCCAACAGGCTGAAACGGCGCTGCGGACGCTGCTGGACGCACCGGACATGACGACACTCGGAATTGGGATCAGCATGCCGGGGCTCGTCGATACAAACCGCCAGGAGGGCCTGCTGTCGCCCAACCTGCCGGTTACCAACGGCCGTACTCCGGGGCGAGACCTGGAGAAGCGGTTGGGAGTACCGTGCCTGGTGATGCAGGAGGAGTACGCTCTGTGTCTGGCGGAACGGTATTTCGGGAACGCGCGCGGCCTGGAAAATTTTGCGATGCTGGATGTCAGCACCGGAGTCGGATTGGGAGTGATGAGCAGTGGCAGGCTGCTGACCGGGCAGAGCGGTCTGGCAGGGGAGATCGGCCATATCACCGTCGACCTGCGGGGCCGCCGGTGCGGATGCGGCAACTTCGGCTGCCTGGAGACCGTTGCGTGCGACACCGCGCTTGCGGCGATCGTCTCTCAACGACTTGGACACAGGGTCGATTTTGACGCGATGGCAGCGCTCGTGGAGACAGGGGAACTGACGATCGTGGAGGAGTTGGATACGCTCTGCTCCTATCTGGCGGTCGCCCTCGCGGCGGTGATCAATCTGTTCAATCCCGAGTCCCTCTTCGTCCATGGCCGGCTATTCGCCCTCGATCTAAATCTGTTTCCCCGGCTGCTGGAGGAGACCGCTCGGCGAACACTCGCGCCCTCCTTTCAGGCATGCCGAATCGTACAGGCGCGCGGCAGCAAACGCCAGGGAGCCGTTGCGGCGATCATCGATCATCTCATCGACTCCCTGGTACCGATGGAGATCTCACACCTGAACTATAATGCCGTCGCCTGACAGGCCCGGCGGAAGTATCTACCCATTTACGAGGCGGAAGGGATGTTCCTTCGGATGAACGCCCGGGTTGAAGGAGCCATATCGATGTCGGATTTTAAACAGAGCGTCCTCTGGTTTGTCACCGGGAGTCAGCACCTCTACGGCCCTGAAGCGCTCGCACAGGTCGCCGAGCACTCGTTACAGATGGCGACCGGTCTCGATGCAGATAGCGTCATTCCTGTCAAAGTCGTCTTCAAGCCGGTCTTGACCAACCCCACGGACATTCGCACGCTGTGTCGCGAAGCCAATGCGGACGAGAACTGCATCGGGCTGATCACCTGGATGCACACCTTCTCTCCCGCGAAGATGTGGATTCCCGGCCTCGCCGAACTCCGCAAACCGCTGCTGCATCTGCATACCCAGTTCAACCGCGACATTCCCTTCGACAGTATCGACATGGATTTCATGAATCTGAATCAGGCCGCCCATGGCGACCGGGAGTACGGATTTATCGGCGCACGCATGGGGCTGACCCGTAAGGTCGTCGTCGGCTACTGGGAAGATCCCGCGGTACGCCAGGACATCGGAAATTGGGCGCGGGTCGCGGTCGCCTGGGCGGAAGGACGCAATCTCAAGGTCGCGCGCTTCGGCGACAACATGCGGGAAGTCGCCGTGACGGAAGGCGACAAGGTCGAGGCG
>Ga0105239_10011160_pt1 | contig 10028 bp, 8 predicted proteins | sample KBSC44metaG_FD_92761 | JGI IMG/M metagenome (GOLD analysis project Ga0105239, IMG submission 92761) | Corn rhizosphere microbial communities from Kellogg Biological Station, Michigan, USA - KBS C4-4 metaG | ecosystem: Host-associated > Plants > Roots > Rhizosphere > Soil | place: Michigan, USA...
TATTAAACAACTTCATTATACCAAGATAATAACTTCTGTGGGGTAATCCGTTTTAAAGAGAGATGTGTAGATGAACTCAAAAAAATCATCTGCAAAAACCACTAACAGGCATTAGCTTAAAGTAATGTTTTGCTTAGTGGGAGACCACCTGGCAACAGAAGAATATCAACAAAACCTGTTAATATGTCTGCAACTAATAATGATGTTATGCAACAACAGTGGTATGGCGCCATTGGTTTGCATTAATCATAACGTTTAACTTTAGTAAACCAAAAGTCTCTGTAAAAAATAGAGATAGTTGCCTGTGTATAATTTTCTTTGATAAGATTGTTGCTTGTTGTTCCCCGGTTACCAAATTCAAGATTACCCTGCAATGCAAGCTGCGGACTTCTCAAGGGTGTAAAACCGGCACCTACAGTAAAGCCTTTTTGGTTAAGCTGAACGCCTTTAATCATTAAATAAGAGTTACTGTAAAAAGCACCGCCCTGCAAAAACCATTTCTCATAAGTGCCATTAGTAAAATTTACTTTCTTTGAATATTCAATACCGCCGGATATCCTGTCACTGTTTACAAGCTTGTAATTTAGGCCGCTATAATATATGTTGTTCCAGTTTTGCTTTTGATAATCTACACTTACAGTTATTTTCTTATCAAATATTAAAGCACCGCCAAAACTGTACATTACAGGTAACTTAAAGAATGTTTCCTGTAATGTTTTATCTGTTACAATAGCTGTTGACCCTTCTTTTACGTTTAAAACATATTGCGCATCAAGCTGTGTTTTATTAGAAGCTGTTGCGCCTACAGCCAACTGCCATTTCTTAGTCAGTTTAAGTTTGTACTGTAAGCCTGCTTTCAAAAACATTTTGCTTAAATAAATGTCACGGGTAGAAGCAATTGGGGTGCTTGTGTTATACCCTAAAGTTTCTGTTTGAGACAGTGAGCCAAATAAGTAAGAAGCCTGGACCCCCACAGAAAAGTTTTTAAAAGGCCTGATTGAATTGGTAATATATGCCTGGTTAACACCTCCGGAGCCTTCATAATAAGCATCAGTATAATCGCCTGAACCTTCTATATCTTTCTTTGAGTAAAAAGAATAGTTACTTGAGCTGAAAGGCATAAGCCCCACGCCAACGCCCCACCACTTCTTAATTTTTAATCCAAGTGCAAGACGACCTATCTGCAGGTCGGCAGAATTTGTTACGGTGTTGGTAATAGGATTACCGGTATAGCTGATGTTTTTATATCTGCCTGATAATTCAACTGCGAAAAAATAATCATCAAGCCCGGATAGAGCTGCAGGATTGGCCTGGTAAATAAACCTGTTAGATGAAAGGCTTACGCCGGTATTGGCCATACCAGAAGAACGATCGAAATAACCAGACTCAATATCACCGATACCCGCAATGGAATAAGGAGATGCGTTGGTTTGCGCATCTAAAGCCTTAAATGCAACCACAAATGATAATGTTATAATGCCCCGGTATATATATCGCATGGATGATTATTGAACAGAAATATAATAAATGAATAATTGTATGTTGTCGTTCTTTTGTTGCTGATTACCTACTACCAAACGGTTAAACGTAGTAAACTCACTGCTTGGCAAATGCAGTAGTAAGCCGTTTTTGTTGGTTTCACTAATTGCTATTTGTGTTTGCAGGTAAGAAGTAAGATCATAAGTATAATGCGTATCCTTGCCGTACAAATAATCTATAAATAAATCGCCTGTTTGTGCTACGCCTGTAGAGCTGGTCAATGCCGTCCCGGGCAAATTGCTTAAGTCTGTTTGAGAAAGATTTAACAGCGCTGGCAGTTTATAAGAATATATATCAAAACTTCCGGTTACTGGCTTAATCTGCAGTATGGCGGAAGATATTTTTATATAGCCCGGCGCATTAAGCAAGCCACGTATGTTAGGAACAGTTATTTTAACTCTTGTTCCGGTAATTGACTGTAAAAAGCCAGCGTTTCCGGTGGCTGTACTACTAATTTCTTTATTATTTGAGCCAATGCCTTGAAGCAAAGTGCCCGTTCTGTCAATGGTAATATTATTGAATTGTTTGCTGTTGTTTACCATCGTAAACTTGGCGATAACATCGGTTTTTGCAATATCTCTTTTGGTGTAATGCAGGTCTATATGAGCGCTATCCTGAAAACCAAATACAACACCGTCATCACCGGTTGCAGTTATTGCGATTCCTTTAAAATACTGCAGGAAATTTTCTGTGGTTTTTACATCGTCACTTTTGGTTTGTAAAAGGTTCATCCATTCATTTCCCAAAGCGTCAGAAATGGGGATGGATATTGTTGAATCGATAATATTGGGCTTTAAATAAACTGTTTGTTCGCCAATAGGCGTGCTTGCTGTATTAAATGAGGAGGTGTTATAAAACTGCGACGCATCTTCGGGGAAATTTATGTCATCAGTTACACGATACACGGCAATATGAAGAGGCTTGCTTGTATCACCGTACCAGGTCCTGTTAAGCTTTACAACAAGTCGCGTGGAATCATAAGAAGTGTTACTGTAAATATCTGCTATTGCAGGTGGCGCAATCTGCATAAAAGTGCGAGCTTTTATCAATCCAAAATCCTTGTCTTTATAAACACCCGCCAGCGCAGTGCCGCTGCCGCTTGTTACAAAAGAATCTATATATATAGTAGATACATTTACAGTGAATGAATCTGTCTTGATAATTTTGGTATAGTCATTGTCAATAAAATCATCGCCAAACTGAATATCTGTTCTTTTACAGGCTGTAAAAAAAACAACGGATAAAACAGCCAACAGGCTTACAGTGTAACCCTTTTTAGTCATGTATGTATTTATAAGAAATGATGAACGCGGGGCAATATTATTCCCGCGGCCTGTTAGTGAATTGTTAGTATAGATTAACATATGCCCAATACCCACAATCGGCAGTTTTTTACCGATGAAACAATTTTATACATGGATGAAAATACTAAACAGCACTTTAACTGCTTTTTCTTTCAGCCATATGGTGTGAATAATTTTTTGCCGCCAGACATACAAGTTTACGCCTATTTTTCGTTTACAAAATCACAAACCCCTGCGTGTATGAAGAACCTTATCACTGCTGTGATACTTGCTGCAATTTTTTTGGGTAATACATCTTTCAGGCCGAAAAAAGTTTCTTCTCAATATTATTCTATTATTATTGATAAGAGTGACTTTGAATTGAGTGTTTATGATGAGAAAGGATGGCTCGTTACTTTCCCGGTAGTTTTTGGCAACAGGGATCTTAGTGATAAGATGGTGGAAGGCGACAGAAAAACTCCGGAAGGAACATTTACTATCATCAGTAAAAAAACACATCCTAAATGGCATAAGTTTTTTATGCTTGATTACCCCAATGCAGAAAGCATTGCAAAGTTCAACCAAAGGAAAGCAAGAGGTCTTATACCGGCAGATGCCCGGATAGGTGGTGGCATTGGAATACATGGTACATGGCCGCATGAAGATTACGCTGTGGATCGTTATGATAACTGGACCATGGGATGCATCAGTATGAAAAACCCTGATGTGGATGAACTGTTTTCGCTTGTTCCAGTAGGCACAAAAGTTACTATCAGAAAATAACAGTGAAAAATTAAAAACTAAAAGTGAAAAATGGAATAAGAAAATTCAGGAGAGCAATCCGGCAAACCAAAACTAACTGCTGATTTTACCGGACTGCTATACTTGTAAGAATTGATATTACCGTTGCACATTTTGTAAGTTATTAATTGCAACGAATCTAATATTCTATTCAAAGTGAAATGTGTGCCGCACCGAAATATTTTTGTAACACCGGCGGTATATTAATACCTGTTGCTGTTTGATTGTTTTCTACAAGACTTGCAAAAATACGCGGCAAAGCGAGTGAGCTTCCATTGAGCGTATGAACCAATTGTGTTTTGCCGTTTGCATCTTTAAATCTTGCTTTGAGACGGTTTGCCTGGTAACTTTCAAAATTACTTACACTGCTTACCTCAAGCCAGCGTTGCTGTGCCGTGCTGAATACCTCAAAATCATAAGTAAGTGCGCTGGTGAAACCCATGTCGCCACCACAAAGTTTTAGAATGCGGTAAGGTAATTGCAGGCTTTGAACCAACCTTTCAACATGTGCCACCATTTCTTCCAAAACCTCATAACTCTTTTCAGGATGAACCAGTTGAATAATTTCTACTTTTTCAAATTGATGAACACGGTTTAGTCCACGAACCTCTTTTCCGAAACTGCCTGCCTCACGGCGAAAACATGGGGAGTAGGCTGTAAGTTTCAGTGGTAAATCAGTTTCCTTTAAAATTTCATCCCTGTAAATATTTGTTACCGGTACTTCTGCTGTAGGTATCAAATAAAAACCATCTTCCGTAACATGATACATCTGGCCTTCTTTATCCGGTAGCTGGCCGGTGCTGTATGCAGACTGCTCATTTACCATAAATGGCGGAATATACTCTACATAACCAGCGTCTGTATTATAATCCAGGAAATACTGAGTAAGTGCCCTTTGCAGCTTTGCCCCTTTTCCTCTGTATAAGGGAAAACCACTGCCGGTAATCTTGGCGCCTGTTTCAAAATCAACAAGATTGTATTGCTTGATTAAATCCCAGTGAGGTAAAGCATTTGCACCCAACTCAGGAATATCGCCACCAGCTCTTACGACTACATTTTCGTCAGGTGTTTTTCCAGGAGGCACTTTATCTGAAGGAAGATTGGGCAACTGTACAAGTCTATCCTGCAAGGCCTTCTCTACTTCAGCCATTTTATCACTGAAAACATTTACCAGCGCTTTATTGGCCGCTACTTCTTTTTTTAAATCTTCTGCTTCTTCCTTTTTGCCCTGCCCCATCAACTTGCCTATCTCTTTTGAAGCGCTGTTTATTTTAGCCTGTGTATTATCAAATTCTGATTGCAGTTTTTTTCTTTCATCATCCAATGCAACAATTTCATCTACCAGTTCTGGTTGCTTAAAATTTCTTACTGCCAGTCTTTCTTTTGCCCACGCTGTATTCTGGCGCAAAACATTCACCTGTAACATAACATCAATTTGCGGCAAAGATAATGGTCAATAGCCATTGGCAAATTGCAAATGACATGGTTAACACGCAATAGATACCGCGCAAAAATATAATGACTACAAACAGAAGTTAATTATTGTTAACCACTTCTTCCGCCAGGCCAAAGCTTAACGTCATGCCTGCACCACCAAGGCCATTTACAATTGTAACGCCTTGCTCTGGCGAATAGATGAAATCTGTCTTGCCATCCGTTTTCTTCGGATAGATACCATGCCAGCTTTGCATCAGGTTCCAGTCTTTAAATACAGCAAACTTTTTGAGATAGTCTAGAATTAGCTGGTTGATGAATTGTTTATCAAACGGATCAAAAACCATTGCATACTCATGGCTATCGCCGATGGTTAGTTCTCCTTCAGCATTTTGAGATACCATTACATGAATGCCCCATTTTAAATAGTCGGGCATGGTTTGTTTATAATGTTCCCTCAGTTTTGTCAGTGATGCAGCAGCTTCAAATGCTTTGTAATGAATTAACGATAGCCCACCGCATAGAGAGGGACCAATACGCCATTCATGAGGCTGGGCAACTATACGCATCATCTGGAGCTTGCATTTGGTAAAATAGTTGGCTGCAAATACTTCAGGGTATAAAGATTCGAAATCTGCGCCGCTGCATAAATAGATTTCATCAGCACTCCATGTTTCTCCTGCCGTAGTTACTGATGGGTAATTAATAGCAGTAACCGCTGTATTGAAATAAAATTCCACGCCATACCTTTCATTAAGATAAGCAGGAATTTTTTCTATAGCCACTCTTGCTTCCACTATCATTTCATCAGCGCTCCACAATGCACCTTTTAATCCATTGTTATTTATAGCTTCACTTTTTTTATATGCCTCGTCTGCAGAAATAACTGAAACAGGGCGGGATGCTTTATATGCATCAGCAAGCTCATTCAACACAGTCCATTCCAAATCAGTATAAGCTAAATGAAGGCTGCCAACTTCATTAGACCACAACCCTGCTTCGATGCATACTTTTTTCCAGATGCTTTTGCTGCGCAATGCCCTTTCATACAAAAGACCATCAGGCTGCCCTACGGGCCAGACCATTCCAAAATTGCGGATAGAGGCACTTACCGCTTTTCCATTTTTTTCAAAGACAGTTACTTTATAACCACGCTCAGCAAGGCTTCTCGCCATGGCAAGGCCAACAATACCAGCCCCGATAACAATCGCTTTCTTATCAGACATAAGATGTTTGAGGAGATGATTGAAGTGATAAATATTTTTTCCTGAACCAGGCGGCAGCTATCATAGTGCCGATAATTCCAACAACAGATATACCTAAAATTGCTTTTGTAAAAAAGCTTGTCCAGGATAATCCTGTACCCAGTTCATTCTTAAGAAACATAAACAAAACGCTGCCAAGATATCCAAAGGAATCTGCTATATATATTACAAATCCAACATTGCTTTTTACTTTATAGCTGGCAATCATTCTTTCAAAATATAAAGCATTAAAAGGCACGTAGCTCAAATACAAACCGGTTCCTATGGCCGTCATCCACAATACCGGGCCAATAGATTTATTGAGAAAGAGTAACGTAGAAACAAGCGCTATTACATACCCACCAATAATGATATAATGATTGATCATAAAAGCCTTTATATTATTCTTTACCAAAATAAGCAGGCTCATGCAGGATAAAACGATCAGTGATACGGGAATTTCTGTTGTAGTAAAAATCGCTGCCTGGTTACCAAAACCAAGCTCTGTCCAGAGTTCATTGGCAAAGTTGTCACGAAAATCACGCAATACGGTTAACAGCACATAAGTGCTTATGATAATAATTATACCAGGTAAAAACATAGCAACAAAATCGCTTCTGTCTTTAGCAGTCATGGGCTTGCGTACACCACGGCTTTCAATATCTTTTGCAGATGGCGGTGGTGTATGATTCAACAGCCAGGTAAAAATAATAAGAGGCAAAACAAATAATCCTCCTGCAACAAACGGCATCCATGTTTCTGAAATGTGCCAATTTAAAACAATCAATTTACCAATGCTTTTAGCCACTCCCGATGAAAAAATAAAGTTAACACACAACACCGCACCAATAAATTCTGTTGCCCTGCGGCCTTCTACATATCCAAAAACAAGTCCCCATATTATACCTAAGGGAAACCCATTAACAACAAAAAAAATAATATTATAAGGTGCAGGTGTTACTGCAAACAATAAAAGCGCCATCCACCCGGAAAGAATAAGTTTAATGATGGCACTGGCCCTTTTTTCACTATTCATGCCGGCAATAAATTTTATTCCGTAAAATTTACCCAGCATATAGCCAATTACCTGTGCAGATACCAGCCACACTTTATAATCCACAGCAAGAAATTTGATACCATGGAAACCCGCCGCAGTAAACGGTTTTCTATAAATGTACATACAGAAATACACGGCAAAGGAGCATATTGCTGCATATACTGATATAAACCATGCGGGCATTTGCTTCAATTTCTTTCGCAGGCCTTGCGATATAATCATGCTGAAGTTATTGTAAAGTGAGTAGTAAACAGTGAGTGCCAAGTAGCTGATCTATTGACTATTCACAACCTTGTTTTCAAGAATATCAATAAGTTCTTTTAAGTCATCAATAATAAAAGATGGTTCGTAAGGTTCAAGTTGCACCCTTGTAAAAGCGCCGGTAGTAACACCTATTGTGTACAGACAGCCAGCATTTTTTCCTTCATTAACATCTACCTCTGTATCGCCAAGCTTTACTACTTTTTTAGCATCTTCAATGCCTGCTTCTTTCATCATCTTTTGTATCATGTAAGGCTGTGGCCTTCCCGCAGGCACTTCATCGCTTGATACAACGTAATCAATCTTACCATCTTTTAACCATCCCAGTCTATTAATGATAACGTCTGTAATTTCTTTTGAAAAGCCTGTATCAAGTCCAATTTTAACGCCGTTTGTTTTTAAATAAACAAACACTTCTTCTGCATTAGGTAACGGACTTAATTCATTCGTATTTGTATAATACTCCACCATTAAATCGAGAAAGCGATCATGAATAGTATTGATGTACTCTGCATTAATCATGGTAATATCCTGCTCATATTCCAACAGCATAAGCCTGATAGCCTCAGGCTTCTTATAGCCCATCAACGGGTTTATCTTCTCAACCGGTATGTTATATCCTTTTTCAGCCATTGCCTGTTGAAAGGCAAGCGCAATTTCACCATTGTCTTTTACTGTAGTGCCTGCAATATCAAACACTACCAACTGAACTTCATTTTTCATATTTCTTTATCGTTTACAGCTAAACATAATCACTGACTATTTATATTCAATTCCTGCCTTTCAAATATTCCTGCATCAAGAGTTTAAAATGCTGTAGCGGTAGTAAGACAGCTTCACTATTTTTAGCTTCTTCATCCCACAAGCGTACTTTAATAATGTCTTTAAAAAAAGGATGTTGCCTAAAACGTTCCACTTCTTCCACTGTCATATAGCCGCCCTGCCAATCCATTAAAGTTTTTATGCTTGCTTCTGATAATTTGCTTTTATATTTTTCATCTTTTGTTACAAGGTAACGCTTTGCCTGTACATGCATTTCAACCATTGCACAGATACGTTCAGAAAAACCTTTCCTTCTAAGATATTCAGCACCCACCCCCTCGTGATTCATTACACCATAGGACCCCATCGATTCTGTTTGCTGCTTATGCTTTAACAGGTGACCGACATCATGCAAAAAAGCCCCCAGTATAAGTTCCATATCACTGCCTGTTGCCATAGCCTGCATTGCACATTGAATCATGTGAGATGTTTGAGATACCGGCTCCCCATCATAATCTTCATTACCATGCTGCGCAAACAGGTTAATGATTTCTTCCGCAGTTTCATTGATTGCTGAGTTAAGGGGCATGTGATTTTATTTATAAATTGATTCGATAGGTTTCATTACTTCATGTGCAGGTTTAAAATCGAAACCAAGCAACGCTGCAAGTGTTGTTGCTATCTGGCGCTGGTATAACTGGTTGCTATTTGATACTTCACCAAGCGGCTTTGTATCCGGGCCAATAGCCGCAATCCAGATGTTAGAGGCATCCAGTACCTTTTCTCCGTGATCGCGCCATTGCGCCTTAATTTTATCACCGCGACCATGATCACAAGTAACAATCAAAGTGGTTTTGTCTTTATACTGAGGCAATGATTGTACAAGATTCCATATATCGCCAATCATGCCATCCTCAGCATGTACAGCTCCGAGGTAATAATCATATTTTCCCTGGTGTGCATATTCATCAGTTTCATCAAATGAGATATACAACACTTTGGGCTTTTTTTCTTTCAGGTATTCACGTGCCGCTGTGTAGGTAACAAGATCAAGTCTCTCGCCATTGGGTTTCATAGAAAGTTTCTGCATATCATTCAAAAGCTTTGCAGCAGAAGATCCAAAATCAATAGAATCCTGGTCGGAATTTACATACAAGCCGCTACGCCATTTATTGAGAAAGTAAGGAGGTACATCCCACGTGCTAAATGCAGCCACTTTACCTGTATAATCTTTTTGTTTGTTGATAAACTCCAACACATTTTCATTCTTGTTTTTTATTTTATCGTTGGAGTTAACCGCAGGATCAGGAAAGCCTGTAAAAATTTCGTTGTAGCCAGGATAAGAGAACCTGTAAGGATTTGCTACATCTACAAGGCTTCCTTTGTTTCTGTTGCCATATAACTGTCCTTTTACAGCAACGGTGCTCCATAAAAAAGGAAGTAGTTTTTTTCTTCTTTCATCCACATCATCCGACCATAATAATTTTTTTATGTCATCTCTTTCATGTGTGTATTCAGGGTTGTTCATAATAGCAGAATCAACACCACCAAATATTTCCTGCCAGCGCATGCCATCAAGCGTAACAATAATAATGTTCTCTGTTTTGCGCTGTGCGAAAGTTTGCGTGATAAGCAGAACACATAATA
>Ga0105239_10011161_pt1 | contig 10027 bp, 7 predicted proteins | sample KBSC44metaG_FD_92761 | JGI IMG/M metagenome (GOLD analysis project Ga0105239, IMG submission 92761) | Corn rhizosphere microbial communities from Kellogg Biological Station, Michigan, USA - KBS C4-4 metaG | ecosystem: Host-associated > Plants > Roots > Rhizosphere > Soil | place: Michigan, USA...
GTCCGCTCCAGAATCAAGACCGGTCACGATATCCGCCGCGGCATCGCGCGCGGTAAGCATTAGCACTGGTGTCTGGTTGCGCTGCTCGCGCAGCTTCCGGGCTACGGTCAGGCCGTCCATTCCGGGCAGCGCGACATCCAGCAGGATCACGTCGAAAGCCGAGGACCGGGCAATATCAAAGCCCTGATGGCCATCCCCTGCGAGCACCACTTGGTGGCCTTCTTCGCTGAGGGTTCGCTCCAGGAGCTCGGCCATCCGGCGCTCGTCCTCGACCACCAGAATCTGCATTCTCCCTGAGCGTACCAGAGAAGCCTGAAAAAAGGCTGAAACGACGCTCAAACGGCATTATCAGCCTTTTTGAAGTCTTCAGCGATATTTCAGGATAGGATGGTTCACTAAAAGGACGCCTCAGAGGCCACAAAATGAATACTAGACTCCACCGATGGTTCCGCGCGATGAGCTGCGCTATCACGCTGACGGGTTCAGCCTACGGACAAGCTCCCGCACCAGTAAATGCGTCGGCGGGCGCGCAATCGGCGCCACTGACTTTGACCTTGCAGGATGCCCTTACCCGAGCCCAGGTCAACGGGCCGCAGCTTCTTTCCGCATTGAACGACGCCAACCAGGCCCGCGAGGACATCTTGCAGGCGCGCGCGGCGCAGCGCCCCAATGTGAGTTTCAAGTCCGACTATCTTGGCACCCAGGGCAACGGAGTGCTGCCAAGTGGCCGGTTTGTCACCAATGACGGCATACACGTCTATCGCGATTGGGCCGTGGTCCATCAGGATTTCACGGCTGCGTTGACCAGAACAGGCACCCAGCGCGCTGCGGCGGCAGAGTCGCTGGCGCAGGCGCGGGCGGAAATCGCACGCCGGGGGCTGGCCGTCACGGTTACCAAGGCGTATTACGGACTGCTCACCGGCCAGCGCAAATATGCCACAGCCCAGCAAGCTCTCGATCAGGCGAAACGCTACCTGGATATTACCCAGAGCCTGGAGCGCGGTGGCGAGGTGCCCCATAGCGATACCATTCGCGCCGATTTCCAATACTCCCAACAGGAGCAGGCTCTTGAGGAAGCCAAGCTAGCGATGGACAATGCTCGCCTGGACCTGGCAGTTCTCCTGTTCAGCGACTTCAACCAGAATTTCACCGTAGTGGACGATCTTACGCTCGCCTCGGTCCTTCCCCCGTTTGCCGACGTCCAGGCCATGGCCGAGCGCGAGAATCCCGACCTTCGCGCCGCCAACGCCGCCTTGCGCGCCGCCACATTGGACGTTTCGATCGCGCGCCAGGCCTTTCTGCCATCGCTCACCGCCGACCTGGCGTACGGCATCGAGGCCAACGCCTTCGCCTTGCACAGTACCGTCGCCGCTGCGGTGGACAAAGGTCCTTTGCCGAATCTGGGCTACTTCTTGACTGTGTCGCTGAACGTGCCGGTGTGGGATTGGGGTTCGAGGAGCAGCAAGGTGCGCCAGGCCCAACTCAAGCGCGATCAGGCCAATGTCGAACTAACCGCCGCCCAGCGTACTCTCATCCGCAATCTCCAGGGCTATTATCAGGAAGCGCAAACGGCCCGCGATCAGGTCGACCGGCTTCGCCATTCCATGGATCAGGCCGCCGAAAATCTTCGCCTGAACGGACTGCGCTATCAGGCTGGAGAAGCCACCATCCTGGAACTTGTGGATGCCCAGACTCTGCTGACCGGCGCGCGCAACGCCTACGATGACGGATTGGTCCGATACCGCCTGGCTCTCGCCAATCTGCAAACCGTGACGGGAACATTTTAGCGACCATGGCATACCCCAATAGAGCGATTTCGCGGAATCCCGCGATGGCTGCATTGCTTGTGGCTGCGGCGCTGTTCACCGGATGCGGTAAGTCCAAAGAAAAAGAGGAAGCAGGCGGCGAAACGGAAGCACCCACCCCGGTCTTAGTGGAAACAGCGGTGCTCGGTGCGATCGACCATGTGGTGACCGCTGACGCGGTTCTCTTTCCGATCAACCAGGCCAACGTGACTCCCAAGATCAGCGCTCCCGTGAGGCGGATGCTGGTCAATCGAGGTGATCACGTTCGCGCCGGACAGTTGGTGGCCGAACTGGAAAGCAGCGATCTCGCGGCGGCCCTCAACGAAGCCAAGTTTCAGTACGAACAAGCGCAGGCTTCCTCCGCGACCGTGACCGGTGCGACCGTGGTCGAAGATGAAACCAAGGCGCGGGCCGACGTGCAATCCGCCCAAAGCGCGTTTGACGCCGCAAAGAAACTCTACGACAGCCGCGTCGCGCTGGAGAAGGAAGGTGCTCTGGCGCAAAAGCAGGTGGACGAGACCCGGCTGCAAATGGTCCAGGCGCAGACCCAATTGGAGACCGCGCAGCAGCATCTGAAATCCCTGAACGGAGTCAGCCGGCAAGAGGCGGTCAAGGGTGCGCAGGCGCAGGCGAATGCCGCCAAGGCGCATATGGATGCTCTTCAGGTACAGCTTTCCTACGCCCGGGTTCTCAGTCCCATTAATGGCGTAGTCGCGGAACGGCCAATCAACGTCGGCGACATTGCCAGCGCGGGGATGCCCGTATTTTCCATCGTCGATATATCCCAAGTTCGCGCGGTGGCGAATGTTCCCGTGAAGGAAGCCGAGTCGATTCGCGTAGGCCGTCCGGCTCGGGTGGCCGGACCCGATGGCGACATGGCGGGTGCCGTGACAGTGGTCAGCCCGTCGGCCAGCGCAGGCGCCACTACGGTCGAAGTGTGGGTGCAAATCGCGAATGCAGGCGAGCGACTGAAGCCTGGCGCAACGGTGCGAGTGTCTATCATCGCGGAGACTATCCAGAACACGCTTGTCGTTCCGGCTTCAGCCCTTCTCAATGGCGATGAAGGGAAGCAAAAGGTGATGGTCGTAACCAAGGACTCGGTTGCCCATGAGCGCACCGTAGCGGTCGGCGTGCGTCAAGGTGATCGGGTGCAGATTCTCAGCGGCGTTCAGGAGGGTGACCAGGTAGTAACCTCCGGTGGGCTGGGCCTCGAGGACAAAGCCAAGGTCTCCATCCAGCAGCCCAAGGCCGAAGACGACGACGATGACTCCGGTGGCGACGACGCGAAAGCCGGCGACGCTAATGGCAAGGATGCGAAGGGGAAGGACGCCAAGGGCAAGAAGGAATGAGCGAACCTAACTCGATCCTTCCAGCCGGCAATGCCTCTGCCGAGCACTGGACCGCGCGCTTTTCGCGCCCCGTCATCTTCGTCACTCTGACTTTGATCACGGTGGGCGTCTATCTCGCGTTCACGATTCCGGTGGCCGTTTTTCCCAACACCGATTTCCCGAAGATCGTCGTTGGCATCGATAACGGAGTATCGCCCATCAATCAGATGGAAGTGACCGTCACCCGGCCCATTGAGGAAGCCATGAATTCGGTGCCGGGACTCGAACGCGTCATTTCCACTACCAGCCGCGGGTCCGGCGAAGTCAGCCTGTTCTTCAACTGGAACGTGGATATGTTCCAGACCCTGCAGTACGTGAACGCCGCGCTGGCACGAGTGCAGCCCTCGCTGCCGCCCACCGCCAAGCTCACCGCGAATCGCATGACCTTTGCCGCGCTGATGCCGATCCTGGCGTATAGCCTGACCTCCGACACGATGTCCCAGAGCGATCTCTGGGAGCTTGCCAACTACAGCATCAAGCCGCGCCTCAACCGTGTGAACGGAGTCTCGAGTGTCGTGCTGCAAGGCGGAAACGTCCCCGAGTTTCAGATCGAGCCGGATCCGGCCAAGCTTCTGGAGGCCGGTGTGACGGTCCCCGCGATTCTGGACGCCGTATCGAAAAGCAACATGATCGATTCGCCCGGCTTGATCGAAAATAATCACGAGCTCTCGTTGACTCTGGTCACCGGTCAGGCGCGCAATCCGGCGGAGATCGCGAACATCGTTGTGCGCAACACCCCTGCGGGAGTCCCGATAAGAATCGGCGATATCGCCACCGTCCACTCCTCGGTCATGCCCGTTTATACGATCGTCACAGCTAACGGCAAACCGGCCGTGCTGTTGAATATCTTCCACCAGGCGGATAGCAATACCGTGGCCGTGGCGGATGCGGCCAACCAGGAATTGGACCAGATCCGGAAGACGCTTCCGGCCGGCGTGAAGGTGCAGGCATTCTACGACCAATCGACTCTCGTGCGCGATTCGATCAGCAGCGTGCGGGATGCAATCCTGATCGGACTGGCGCTGGCCGCGATCATCCTGGTCTTGTTCCTTCGCGATTGGGGCAGTTCGCTTGTGGCTGCGCTGGTGATCCCCGCAACCATCGCGATTACGCTGATCGCGCTGCGTGCCCTGGGACAAACATTTAATCTGATGACGCTCGGCGGGCTGGCGGCGGCCGTGGGGCTGGTGATTGATGACGCTATCGTGGTCGTCGAGAACATCGTCCTCCACCGCGACTCTGGACAGAGCCGGAGTGAAGCCATCCGCAGTGCGCTCCGCGAAATCCGAGTGCCGCTGGTGGGATCGACGGTGACGCCCATCGTAGTCTTTCTGCCCTTGATTACGATCACGGGTGTTACGGGGACGTTCTTTCGCGCGCTGGCCGTGACTGTGGGAACGGCTCTGTTGACTTCGCTGGTGCTGGCGCTGACGTGGACCCCCACGCTCAGCCATTACCTCTTGCGCCGCACAAGAGCTGGTCAGCCGGCCGAATTGGCAGATCCACACGGTCATGTGGCGGCAACCGGTTTCATGGGGCGGATTACGCGTGGTTACGAGCGCGCACTGCGGTTTGTCCTGGCATATCCGCTGGTTCTGACTGTGGCGTGTGTCGCCCTGATTGTGGCTTCCTTCTTCGGATATCGGGCGCTCGGTAGCGACCTGCTCCCCGAAATGGATGAGGGCGGATTTATTCTCGACTACATCATGCCCGCGGGATCGGCTCTAGCGGACACGAACAGCGTCCTGCTGGGTGTGGAGAAGATTCTCGCGTCGACGCCCGAGGTGGAGAGCACTTCGCGGCGTACCGGGATGCAGTTGGGTCTGGCCGCGGTAACCGAGTCGAATACCGGGGATTTCTCAGTTCGGTTGAAGCGTGACCGGGATCGCGCGATCGACGAAATTATTTCCGAGATTCGTGAGAAGGTAAACAAGCAGTATCCGCAGCTCGACGTCGAATTCATTCAAGTCCTTCAGGATATGATCGGGGACCTCACCAGCTCGCCTGAACCGATCGAGTTGAAGATGTTCTCCACGGATCCCAAGCTTCTGGAGGAATGGGCTCCCAAAGTAGCCGACAGGATCAAGAAGATCAAGGAAGTCGCAGACGTCAAGAACGGCATCGAGAACACCGTCAGTGGATCCGCAATCGTAATGAATGTCGATCCTGTCATCGCGGCCCGTTCGGGCTTTACTCCTCAGGAAATCGAACTTGACGCCAGCGCGATCCTACAGGGGGAGCCATCCACCACGCCGGTGGTGGTGAATGACCACGCTTACACCATTCGGGTGCGGTTCCCCGATAACTCGCGTACGTCGTTGGACCAGATCCGGAACACGCTGATCACCAGCAGCTCGACCGGAAAGACCGCGACTCTGGGCTCGCTGGCGAGTTTTCAAAACGAAAGCGGGCAGACCGAGATCATCCGCGAGGATCTGCAGCGGCGTGTGGCGGTGACCGGCCGTTTTGAAGGCGTCAGCCTGGGCGAGGGCATCAAACTTGTACAGCAGGCCGTGACGGACCTGCACATTCCGGATTCCATTCGCGTCGTGTACGGGGGCACCTATGAGGAGCAGCAAAAATCTTTCCGCGATCTTCTCATCGTGCTGGCGCTGGCCGTGGTGCTGGTGTTTACCGTGCTGCTGTTCGAGTTCCGCACGTTCGCCGCCCCGGCGGCAATTCTCGCGTCGGCTCTGCTCTCCACTTGCGGCGTGTTCTTCGCACTCCTGGTCACCGGGAAGACCTTCAACATATCCTCTTTTATGGGGTTGATCATGGTGATCGGCATCGTCGCCAAAAACGGCATTCTTTTGCTCGACGCTGATCAACGCTTCCGGGCCGAGGGGTCGTCCGCCCGCGACGCCATGATTCTGGCCGGAGAACGCCGGCTGCGCCCGATCTTGATGACTGCGCTCGCGACCATCGCGGGAATGATTCCGTTGTCCCTGGCCCTGGGCGCTGGATCTCAGATGCTGCAGCCGCTCGCAATCGCGGTTATTGGCGGACTGGTGGCGTCGATGGTTTTATCGCTGATCGTTACGCCTGCTGTTCACTACTATTTGAGCGGTGAGCGCGAACGGCAGGCCTAATGGGTTGCGGTTTGTGATCGCTCCGCTCAGATGTTTCCCTTAACTGCGGTGAATATTCATACCGATCGTTTTGCTGTTGACTAGGAATCGTACTAAGACAGAAATGTAACCTCTGAGGGATTCACCTTCGTTTTTGGAGTTGATACTTTCATTCCAGCGGCCCTGGAGCCCAACTCAAATCACCCAGGAGAATGGTCGATGAAAAAAGTAGTTCTGAAATTCCGAGTATTTAAAGACACGCGTGGTCAAGACCTCATTGAGTACGCCTTGATGGCAGGCTTTGTGGCCGTGGCTGCTGGTGCAATTATGCCCGGCGTTGCCACCAGCATCAGTCAGATCTTTTCGCAGGTCGCATCGGTTCTCAGTTCCGCGAACGCGAGTTGATCAAGCGACCCTGCCGGTATAATTGGAGGCTGATCGGAGGAGCCTCCAATTGCCTTCAGATAACCTACGAACTCGATTAGCGGAAGTCGCCCACAACCTGGGAATCGGCAAGATCCAGCGCCACATTTTCCTGTGTGCCGAGCAGACCAAGCCTAAGTGCGCCCCGCCCGAAATTACGGGTCTCGCCTGGGATTACCTTAAGAAGAGACTCACCGAAACCAAACTTACGGGAGCCGAAGGCTGCGTTTACCGGACCAAGGCCAACTGTCTGCGGATCTGCGAGCATGGACCCATTGCGGTGGTGTATCCCGAGGGTGTTTGGTATCACTCAGCCACTTCCCCAGTCCTCGAACGCATCCTCCAGGAACACCTCATGGGCGGTAAGCCAGTAGAGGAGTTCGTCTTCGCTGTGAACCCGCTTCCGCCTGCTATAAATGGTCCGTTACCCTTTAAGGAGGAGCCGACCAAGTGAGATCGAAACCAACTTCCAAGAGGGTCCCCGCTGAATTCACCCGCCGCGATTTCGTGGCGACGAGCCTCGCGATTCCCGCCGGGCTCGCTGGTCTGATGGCCAGTCCCCAACCCGTCGCCGCCGCCACTGGTGGACCCGATCTCGATATCGCGGAGTGGAGCTTTTTCTGGGTGGGCGTCGAGCGCGCGACGCTTCCCGCCGCGGCAAATGCCAAGGGCGAGCCGAGCCCCGTCGTCAGCGGCAAGCAGATGTACGTCGAATACCAGATTCCCGCCAAGGTTCGGCACCCGTATCCCGTCGTGCTAGTGCATGGCGGTGGCGGCCAGGGCCTGGATTGGATGGGCACTCCCGACGGCCGCCGCGGCTGGGCGACGATTCTACTTGAGGAAGGCTACAAAGTCTACGTCGTCGATCGCCCCGGTCACGGCCGCTCTCCCTATCATCCCGATCTGCATGGCGGATGGCCCGGAGCGCAGACCCTCGAATCGATCTCCGGTCTGTTCACTCCCCAGCGCGCGAATGCTCCCGCAGGAGGCCGTGGCGGACGTGGCGGCGGATTCGGCAATTCGGCCAACTCGAAGCTTCACAATCAGTGGCCTGGCACTGGCGCGGTGGGCACGCCTGAGCTCGCCCAGTTGGTTGCCTCGCAAGGCGGATCGTTTGGCAATGGGACGGGTCTGATCAAGGATTCCCAGGTCAGCGTGTGGCAGAAGAACGGCGCGGAAATGCTGGACAGAATAGGTCCCGCGATCATCATGACGCATTCCGCGGGCGGGCCATTCGGTTTCTACGTTCTCGAAGCGCGGCCCAAGCTGGTGAAGGGCATTGTGGTGGTCGAAGGCGCGCAGGGATCGGCCGTATTCGGGCCGAATCGTTGGGGCTTGATCAACCTGCCGGCGGAGCTCGATCCGCCCGTGTCGGACCCAACGCAAGTCAAGATGAAGCAAGTCCAGCCTACGGAGGCAGACGCCAAGCTGGGCATCGGTCCTTATAACATTCAAGAAGAGCCGGCGCACAAGCTCAAGAACTGGCGGGATTGCGCCATCTGCATTTATACTTCCGAAGCCTCTTTCGTTACGCCGAATCCCGGCGCTGTCGCGTTCCTGAAGCAGGCGGGAGTTCACGCCGAAGAGATTCGGCTGGCCGACATCGGCATCCACGGCAACGGCCACTTGATGATGGGCGAAAAGAACAACCGCGAGACGCTGAAGCCGATCCTGAGCTGGCTCGATAAGAACGTCAACCACCTGGCTCCGCTGCCCAAGACCGCGCCCAGGAAGAAAAGCGACGATTCCACCGAGATGAAGCTTGCCGACCAGGGGTATTTCTGGGTCGGCATGGAAGAGAAGAAAATTCCTGCAGGTACGATTCTTGTCGGACAGACCTTCGTGCAATATCTCAAGCCGCAGCAGAAGCGGCATCGCTTCCCGGTGGTGCTGATCCACGGTGGCGCCGGGCAGGGCACTCACTACATGGGCATCGGCGGGAAAGCGGGATGGGCGCACTATTTCGTCCAGGCCGGCTACGACACGTACATCATGGATCGCGTGGGCCACGGCCGGGCGGTCTATCATCCGGACGCGCTGGGTCCCATCAGCCCTGTATTTACCTACGGCAGCATCACGGTCGATTTCAAGCGCGCCGCGGTCGAGCCCAACCGCCGCTGGGTCGGAACAGCCGACATCGGCGATCTTCTCATCGATCAGTTCCAGGCCGGGCAGAACTCCACGCCCACCGACAACGCTCTGGCGCAGAAGCTATGGGCGCGAGCCGGCGGCCAATTGCTGGATAAGATCGGACCGGCAATTGTTATGGTGCATTCCGCGGGTGGCCCAGCCAGTTGGCTGATTGCCAATGAGCGTCCTGGTATGGTGAAAGCGATCCTGAACGTCGAGGGTGCCAGCCCGATGTTGCCAGGTGCTTGGCCTCTGACTGCGGTTCCCTTAGTCTACGATCCGCCGGTAACAGACCCCTCACAGTTCGTGATGAAGGATGGGATTCAAGCCGAGGGATCTGTGAAGAAGCTTAAGAACCTGCAAGGTATTCCGATCGCCTACATCGTGGCGGAGCGCTCCACGCGTCGCGCGGAACCTGTTGTCGCGTTCCTCAAGCAGGCCGGCTGCGACGCCGAAGCCCTGAACTTGAAGGACAAGGGCATCTTCGGAAACGGCCACTTCATGATGCTCGAGACTAATCGCAAGGTGGTGTTCGAAGCGATTCGCGGGTGGCTGGAAGCCAAGGTCCCGCCCAAGGCGTGATCTTGTTCGGGCATGCCCGGACCCGGTCAGCGATTGGTTAGCCCTGGCAGCCCCGACACTGGGCCAACATACGCCAGCAGCCGCCCCGCGGTGATCGCTCCTATCCAGCAGACCAGCGAGAGCCACGCTAAGCCCCTGGCCGTGCCGGACACCGGCGCGCTATCCAGCTGCGGGTTTCCGAACACCCGCTTCTGGATGAGCTTCAGGATAACGATCCCGCTGAACACGAACACCATTTTGATGCCGAAGTCCGGATTCGTTCCCTTGGTGGTGGCATCTCCCATCAGCAGGCAGGTGCCGGTAACTGCGTTGAGCGCGAAGCCCCACCACATCCAGGGGAACAGCTTTTCCATCGGCTTGATTGGAATCTTCGGTGAAAAGCCTAGAAGCCGCAAAGCAATGACGAAGGCGAAACCCGCCACCAGAGCCATCCCAATGCCGTGTAGAAACAAAATTGTGGAGTAAGGGCCCTGCAGTATCCACATGCTGAACGGCAGCTGTTCGATCTTAGAAAGAAACTCCGTGTACAAGTTAGTCCCTTTCCCCGTTGGCGCTTTTGTCGATCAGGTAGCCCACGATCCCAAGCGCCGCCACCGCGCCGATGACGATACTCACCACCATCACAGGTAGA
>Ga0105239_10011167_pt1 | contig 10022 bp, 4 predicted proteins | sample KBSC44metaG_FD_92761 | JGI IMG/M metagenome (GOLD analysis project Ga0105239, IMG submission 92761) | Corn rhizosphere microbial communities from Kellogg Biological Station, Michigan, USA - KBS C4-4 metaG | ecosystem: Host-associated > Plants > Roots > Rhizosphere > Soil | place: Michigan, USA...
CGGATCAAATCAAACTGTTTATTCTATGCAAGACGAGACCTGTGTCCCTGATCCGGAGCTTCTCATAAAATCCATCGCCGAACAGGGCTATAGTCTGGAAACCTCAATTGCCGATCTTATCGATAATTCAGTCAGCGCCGGCGCCAATAAAATTGAGGTGCTGGTCGACACCCAATCAATCCCGCTGACTCTTTTTATTGCGGACGACGGCAAGGGTATGTCAGGTGCAGAATTAAAGGAAAATATGAAATTCCCAAGCAGCTCCATAGACGTTCCCAGGGAAGCTGCTGATCTGGGCCGCTTTGGATTAGGGTTGAAAACGGCTTCGTTTGCACAAACAAGATGCTTCACGGTTGTATCCAAACTCCGGGATTTGGAATCCTATCAGGCGCGGACATGGGATGTCGACCACCTTAAGTTAACAGGTAAATGGAATATTATCATCAATTCCCAAGCCGAAATAAACAATTTGCTGAGCCGGTATAAAAAACTAAGTGAAGGCTTTTTAAACCGTTTTGACAATTATATTCCCAACACGATCGTTATATGGCATGGGCTCTATAAATTCGAAGCCAACCAGGATGTACAGGATAATTCCGAAAACTTTCAGAAGGAACTCTCAGAAACAACCAGGGAATATCTACAGCTGATATTTCACAGGTTTCTGGCAAGGCCGGAAGCCCTCAGAATAAGACTTAATAACGAGCAACTAAGCCCCTTTAACCCCTTCCCCGAATCTGCCAGAAATATTTCGGTCCGGCAAAAATTGCTTATGGGTGACAGCCTGCGTCTGGAGGGATTCGTGCTTCCCAACAGAAGTCTGGAGGAAAGCAAAAGCCCCTCGGAATGGACACTGTCTCATAAAAGTCTGATGGATATGGAAGGGATTTACATCTACCGCGCTGACCGTCTGATTGTCTTTGGCGGCTGGATCGGTATGACCAAAAACGCCCCTCGCCTTCAACTGGCAAGGCTAAAGGTCGAAATTGGGAATGGCATCGACCATCTTTTTCATCTCAACGTTGCAAAGTCTTCCATCATCATCCCATTCGGGGAGCGCTTCGCATTCAGAAGATATGTAAGCGAGCTCAGACAGGAGGCCGAAAAAGAGTATTATAATTATGAAACTCGGGCCAGGCCGGTTAAAAGCTCCGTGAAGACCATTTTCACGAAAGTTCCCACCAACAGGGGGATGGTTCTGGAAATTGACAGCAGTTTTCCACTCCTCCAAAGTCTTGCGGATACGTTAAATAATGAACAGCAAAAGCAGCTCAGGGTTATTTTAAGAATGATCACAACAATAGTCAATAAGATAAGAAAGGTACACGAAGATGCCACCTACAACGAATGGACGGAAAAAAATAGATTTATTGATGCTGACATAACCAATTTGATAAATTTGATGCTGAAAAGCGGCATCAGCAAAAAAGACGTGCTTAATGAAATGATACCCGGTCTCGGAATCAGCACCACAGCCCTTCCCCAGTCTGTTATGAATCTGCTAAATCAATCCAAAGCATGAATCCTCAGGACATAATTGAAGCAATCAAGATGATAATCCGATTGCAGACAAAAAATGAAACTGTCATACCTCTCGCCTTCTTCGAAGACAGAAAGGAGGCCATCCTTTCCATTCTAACTATGATGCAACCAGCCCTGAGTCAGCTGGACGCCATATCAATAAATAACTTCTATGCGACGGCAGTAAGGGAATACAAATCTGTTTATCAGGTTGACATCAATCCTTCCAGTTTCCTCACGAAAGGAAACCTCACCACATGGCTGACTGAAGAAAGAAAAAGGACTCTTCCCAAAGATTATATCAACCGGTACCTGACCTATATGCAGAACGAAGCCAGGTCAAAACATGTCCTGGCAGAACTGGAACGTTCGAGTGAGGCGATCCTGAGTAAATTAGGCGACCCGCAGTCAAAAGATGCTTTTTATACCCGGGGACTGGTGGTAGGCAGCGTACAATCCGGCAAAACCGGCAATTTCAATGCGGTCATTAACCGGGCTATCGATGCAGGCTACAATCTGATTATCATACTTTCCGGAATTATGGAAGACCTGCGCAGTCAGACGCAGCTCCGTCTCGAAACGGAAGTCATCGGCGAGGGAATCGTCAATCTTCAGACAGAAGAATTGGGCCCTAAGGGCGTGGGTAAAATATCACAGTTTGGCGTTTTGGGAAATTCACATATCCCTCAGGTTTTCTCCATTACATCTTTTAAATCAGACTTCGGGAAGCAGGTAAAGGACGCCAGTTTCTCACTGAATAACAAAAATCTGCTGGTGTGCAAAAAAAACACCGGCGTACTGAAAAATCTGCTTATATGGCTGAGCGATTATCTGTCCGAAAATAAAGACCAGCACTCGATACCTCTGCTCATTGTGGACGATGAAGCAGACAACGCATCGCTGAATAATCTGGGACACAAAGGAAGGGAATATGCCAGCACCATCAATGGTCACATCCGAGCCATACTGGGATTGTTCTCCCGAAAAACCTATCTTGGCTATACCGCCACACCCTTTGCCAATGTAATCCAAGACAGAAATCCGCCGGCAGAAGGCTCATGGCCAATCACTTATAAACGTAACGGAGATCCTGTTAAAAGGGATTTCCGCCAGGAGTCTTACATTTTCCCTGATGATTTTATCGTATTACTGGAGACGCCCTCCAATTATATCGGCGCCAAACAGATCTTCGATACCACAACAGATCCGGATGCCAGAAAGCTTCCCCTCCTGGAATGCATTACGGATCATTTGACATCCTTCCCGGCAAAAATTGTCGATGGGGAAGAAGGCCTCCGTCCGGCTACTCAGGAAGAACTTGACAATGAAGATGTGTATATGCGAGCTCCCCGAAAAGACGACAATTACCCGACTCATCTTCCGGAATCACTGAAAGATGCGATAGAGTGTTTTGTCCTCGGTGTTGCGGTAAGACTGAAACGACAATCGGCAATGGCAGGAACAAAATCCTATAATCCGCATAATACCATGCTGATTCATGTTTCCAGATTCACGGATTGGCAGATCAGAACGAGAAACCTTGTCCAGCAGGAAGTGGACTTGCTTGTACAACGAACGTTGGAATTACCCACTTCACCTGATTCTATATACGCCCGGTTGGAACGTACTTGGAATAAATATTATGCAGTCATTGTGGAAAATATCCGGACCTATCTGCCCGATGGCTATACGGACGAATTCCTTTTGCCCGTGTCGTTTGAAGAGATCAAATCCCTACTGCCGGGAGCCGTCCAGGGTATCGAAGTAAAGGCTATTAATAACGTCACAAAAGACAAACTTGTTTATACCAGGGACCAGGTCAGCAACGGAAAGAAAATCATTGCCATCGGGGGGAATCGCTTGTCACGAGGCTTTACGCTGGAAGGACTTACCATCAACTATTTTATCAGGGATACCAGTTTTGCCGATACACTCCTCCAGATGGGGCGTTGGTTTGGTTATCGCCCGGGATATATTGATTGCTGCAAATTATTTACCACAAGAGACGCGATTGAGAAATTTAATGCTGCGACAAGGACAATTGAAGAACTGGAGGTCGCTTTCAAAAGAATGGAACGTCTGAGAAAAACACCGCAAGATTTTATATTGCGCGTTCAAACCTATCCTGGGGTGCTGGACATTACCCGGCCCTCCATTCTTAAAAATGCCAAACTGGTCAACTGGTCCTACCAGGATACACTAACACAAACGACACAATTCGAATTGAATGCAGACAGGATTTCAAACGCGTGGACGGGAATCAAAACACTTTTCAAAAAAGATAATTTCATCCCATTCAGGGAGTTTTGCATTTTCGATACTGATGTTCAGGGGCTGTTCAGCTTTCTGGATTGTCCCAATTCATTTTATAAGTTCAACGATCAGCTGCAACACATTAAGGAATTCATAAATATCTGTGTCAAAAAAGACAAGCTTAAAATCTGGAGGATTGCGGTCAGGGCAAAAGGTCGCAGTGAAAACAACATTCCTACCTCGGAATCCGGGCTTCCAATAGATGTAGCTCTTTCGGTCCGTTCCGGTCCAACCGAAAAATCCGGTAATTATTACACGGAATTCAGAGAAAACGGAATATTCACCGGATCAGGAGGCTCGGCCAATATTGTCACTACCGGAAGGGACATGGCCTTATGGCTGGAATCCGATCAAATAGACACTGCTGACAAGGAATTTATTCCCGAGAAAGCAGCAGAACTTCTTAAAAAAGACAATACACTGACAGTAGAGCAGGCTGAAAAACAGGCCAGAGAGGCATCAAAACCTGAACGAATCTACAGAGAGAAAATGAGCGATCAAACGGGACTTCTGGTTATTTATCTGATGGACCTCCGGAAAGTATTCAATTCGGAAGAGCTCAGAAAAGTCTGTGACGCTCGGCATATTGATGAGAGGGTTCCTTTGATAGGATATGCGATAGCAATCCCACCCATATCTGGCGATGTTGGCCGAGTCTACGCACAGGGAGATTACAATATCGATGAGGATGAGGAGGGCGAAGAACCGGATGACGAACTATTAACCGATAAGGAGGAAGACATATGACCCCGGAAGAATTGGAAATCAAATGGAAGTCTATAACACACAGTGGTCTGATGCCCTACCGGTCGCTGCGGATAAATGCCACTAGTATTCCGGAATTATACCTTGCACTGGATATAAAAGGCAACCGGTTTCTGATCCTTCAGGTTCCCGGCAATATTGAGGTGAACTGTAAATCACTTGAAAAGGAATACCTGAGCATCGAATGGCACGAATCAACCAGACTCATCCTTATTGGTTTACGGGATAGCAGTTTTTCAGATCTGTTTAATGATCTCACGATTTCACTCTTTAATAAAATAAAAGATATATCGGCGCCGGAGACATATACCTGGGAATACATCAATACGTTTCATAAATGGTCGGACTTTTTTGACAATTCCTCTTCAGCCCTGCTGACCGAACCCGAATTAAAAGGTTTGTTTGGAGAGCTGGTTATGCTGAGACATTATCTGACTGATTTGAATGAACTCTCTGTAGATCAGGTTCTGACGGCTTGGCAGGGTCCCTTCAATAAAGCTCAAGATTTCATTTTTCCCGGCTACAATGTCGAGATTAAAACAAAAGAAATTGATGAGGCCCATGTCACCATTTCAAGTGAATACCAACTGGAGAATGAATCAGGCAAAGGATTGCTGTTAATTGTCGTCAACGTGTTAAGGCAGTCCGACGGGATTACCCTTCAGGAGCTGATCGCGCGTATCAGGAGCATTATTCTGGCAAGAGGAGGCGACCTGTCTGTTTTTGCGGGACTGATAGCTCGGTCCGGATTGAATTTTGCGAATGCAGGACGTTACAACGCATTCATATGGAAAATATCCTCCATAAAAATATACGATTCCAACGATAATACATTTCCTAAAATTACTAGCACCCAGCTTATGACAGGTATTAAACAAGTGACCTACCGGATATATGAAAAGGCGTTGGAGTCATTCTTAATCCAAACACTCGACCAATAATGGAACTAAAGGAGCTCTTTTTGTTTCGGGAAACTTTGCTGGAAAACAGCCGTGACAACGAAGGTTATATTTCCGACGCGGATATTCTTGACAACTGTCTTACTGCGCTGAATGACACTAAATATATTGATTCTACTGACGTCAACAATACCTATGATCCATTGGAGGGAGGTTCCGTTAAGGTGAATGCCTATCTGTACAATGAATCCGGAGAAAGGCTTCAACTATTTATCGTCAATGAGGACAGCCTGAATCCAAAAGCTTCGGAGGAACAACTCATGGCCAGTCAGAAAGCTGTATACGAAAAACAATTTAACCGGGCTCTGGCATTCGTTAGAAAGTCGGTTAAGAAGCAATTGTCCGCACTGCTGCACGATGGCAGCCCGGCAGGAGTATTGGTGCATCAGCTGGGTAATCCGGATTTTCTTGAGCAGATTGATGTGGTGGAGATCTTTCTGATCAGCTTGACAGCAACGGTTGAATCCAGAGGGATTGCTCCAACAGCGAAAATGCTGGAATTCGAAGATGAACTCGTGTCGGTAAGTTATATCCGTGACAATCAAAAACAGACAAAGGACATCACCATCATCAAGAGATTGATAGATCTTAATTTTCTGTATAATGTACAAATAGCAGAAGGGAGCCGTTATCCCCTCATCATCGACTTCTGTGAGCCGCCTTTTCTTCCCGTTCCGTTTCTTCACGCTGCCAGTGAGAATGATTTTGACTCCTATCTCTGTGCCTTGCCTGCAAAGCTGCTGGCCGAACTTTACAAAAGATACAGCAGTCGCCTGCTCGAAAAGAATGTCCGTTCCTTTCTGCAGCTGAAAGGAGTCAATAAGGGGATGCAAGAAACGATCAGAAGGGAACCGGAAAAATTTATCGCTTATAATAACGGTTTAACGATAACCGCCACAGCCATGGACCTGACTGAACACAATGGAGTTTCCTGCATCAAAACATTGTCAGATTTTCAGATTGTAAACGGAGGCCAGACCACAGCCACTATCTATTTTTCACAAAAGGCTGGTCTTCCGATAGATGCTATCCAGATAATGGCCAAAATAAATGTCGCCAAAAATGCTTCCGAAGAGGTGCTGGATGAGCTGATTTCTAAAATCAGCACTTTTTCCAATGCGCAGTCAAAGGTTTCCAAAGTCGATCTTCGTGCCAGAAGCACACAACTCATAAAGCTAAAATCACTATCGGAAAGTGTCCTTACGGTAAGCGGGAAAAAGTGGTTCTTCGAACGGGCCAAGGGCGAATATGCTACAATGATCAGAATAAATAGTGCAAAAAAGTCGCAGATTGAAAAAACTTATCCGAAAGAACGCAGATTTACCAAGGAGGATTTAGCAAAATACCACTCCGCGTGGGGGGACAAACCTTACGCCGTAAAAAAAGGAGGTGAAAAGATCTTCCGCCTGTTTCTGGAAGAAATATCCGGCGAGGGGAAGAGCCGGAAGTACGCCATCATAAACCGGAGTTTTTACGAAGACCTTATAGCGAGAATGATTCTCTTCAGAAGTCTTGAAAAGCTATATGGTTATGGCAGTTCGGCAATAGGGCAACTGAGATCGGCCGTGGTGCCATATTCTATTTCGGCCCTATATCAATTTACTACCGGCGGAAAAAAGACTCATCACTTTGATTTGCTGAAAATCTGGAAAGCCGAAAAAATCGATGACGATCTGACTCATTTCTTTAAGGGGTTGATGAAGCTGATGAACAAACTCATTAAAAAATACAGTAAAAGTGACGACCTCGGCGAATATTCCAAGCGACCGGAATTATGGGATGATATTGGCGATTCAACAGAATTGTACGAGTTTATGACCGCCCCGGATCATAAAGCTATAATCAAAAAGTATAGCATTTCGCCAGAAGAGATGAAAAGGCGGGAGAAAGAGGCATCGACCATAGAAATCATGGATTTTGAATCTTTGCTGCATACAGCGGAGATATTCGACCGCGGCCTGGCTTTCTATAAACTGATCGATAACCACAGTGGTTTCAACCTTAGTGATGCAAAACAGCTTAAACTTAACGAAATTATGGCAGCCATTCGGGAGAACAGAATGATTGAAGAAAAGTACCTCGAATTTGAAAAGGACCTGATAAAAACAGTTGTAACTGATTTCCCGGACCTGCTGTCTTCTGTTCCTTCGGGCAATCTGTACTTCAATACTGTAGAATTTATTATAAAGAAGTACAATTCAGCGATTACTTCCGCCAACAGCATTCAAGGCACCTTCAGCGCAGTCAGGGAAATGGCCAGGAAAAAAGGCCTCGGAAATTTCCCCATCTTTGAAGAAATCGGAAAACGAATTGAAGACGGTGAACTACCGTCCATGATACAAATATTACAGGCCTCCAGGTATGTAATGGCAAGTTATCATCAGATATAAACTCAATTATGAACCAAGAGGACATTTGCCAGGAATTAAACCAGATTGCAATTCACGAACTTCAACAATTGGAGCAATCGTTGCCCGGTGATCCGATTTCTTGTTTTGTGCTTTTTACTGAAATGAACAGAGTCTCAGATTACTATGGAATCGGTACGAATTATAATTTGGATAACAAAAGGGTAGTTACCCAAACAGTTGATATCATGAAAATGGGATGGAATCTGGCAGCATCATATTTACTTAAGCCCTTGGATCTAACCGGATTTCCATTTGTTGAAAGTACGGAAATAACAAGACGGCACGCTGGTGGTCTGCTTTATAAATTCGGCTGTCACAATCTGCTTAAAAGAACTCAGGATATGATCAGGGCTGGCTTTCTTTTAGCAGAAAAAAATGAAACCGGATATGTTTTCAGGAAAAGCACTATACCTGATAGTCAATTTCCGGATCTGTTGGAATTTACATTATTGGAAAATCTTCAAACAGAAATTAAGGCAAGCGTCGGCAAAACTTATGCGGGCTGGAATGTGGTTAATCAGAATACAATTGTTGAAAACCTGAGCAGGGTTAATAATTTCCTTTTTCATGACGACAAGACAGACTTATCAGCTTATGCACTGGTAGATATTGAATCTGTTATGACGCCACTTATCAAACCATGGAATTCCGCACATGGAATTATGCTTAGCTACGACAGCACACCTGAAGTAGACAACCATTTTCTGGCTCTGGCCACACGTTTAGTCCTAAAATGGAGAGACGAAGCCGGTCTACACCCTGATATCCAATTAGGAAAAATAAGTTCCCGCGAATTAACATCTATTGTGATAATCGTTGTCAGTTTGCATCTCAAGCATTTTCATTTTGCATCTATAGCATCTCAGAAATATCCCGAAATATTAATACCTCAAAGCCTGACTATCTGGGACCCGCTGGATAAATTGATACAAGATATTTCCGAATTTTCAGGTATGAATCCAACGATAGTATCGCATGTTTTCGAGATGCTAGTGCTGAAGCCAATCGATACGCCTTTTTTAAAAACTAATACGTCGGGATTTGTGCCATTACTGGCAGATATGGGAAATGGCTATGTTCTCAGACCGGGTTCGGGTGTGTATATAAATCCATTTTTTTTCATACTTTCCCTTTTGGAGCATCGAAATCCTAATGTCAGGCATGCCATTTCAAGCCCCAGGGAGGATTGGCTCAGGAATGATTTAAACGCTTTATTTCAAGGAGTAAGGTACCAAAGAGTTGAGGGGAATATTAAAATCAGGGAAGGCAACGTAGTTGTTACAGACATTGATGCAGCAATCTATGATAATTTAACCGGCGAGTTGGCGCTTTTCCAAATTAAATGGCAAGATTATTTTTTCAATGATGTCAAAAAACTGCGCAGCAAAGCAAGCAATCTAACCAAGAATCTTGATGAGTGGGCGGAAAAAGTTACTCAATGGATTAAGAAAAATGGGACGACTAAACTGACACACGACTTGGGAATACGGGTTGTTCCTGAAAAAAACACTTCCATTTATTTGTTTGGTATTTCCAGAAGCTTGGCCCGGATGAAAGGTTATGGATTCAGGACGCATAATGAAAATCTTGCCATTGCCAACTGGCCGCAATTTATCAGAAACAGATCCAACATCGGACCGGCACCAAGGGTTTTTCATACGTTATTTGAGACGCTTAGAAATCAGGAAGATGAACAGGTTAAGTCCAAGCCCATGCCCATAGAAATAATTGTTTCTGACAAAGTCATGCGATATAATGACTTCTGGAGCTCGATTGAGGACTAGACTGCCCCCTGTAATAAGCTGGGAATTCGATCGGTAAGCCAGCAAGCGATATTATCTTCCATTAAAGCTTTAGTTGGAATTTACCCTAACCAGAGGTTCCAGTCCTAACCCCAGTAACCCTACTACGTAGATCTCCTGCGGGTTTCAACAATAGAACGGGAACTTTTCCGTTTTATAGAATTCAGGGGACCCTGCGGGGTTCCCCATCCTATACAAAAACCAAGACCCGTCAGTATGAAAAACCCGGCCACACCCTCAGCTGTTGAGAA